>Ga0182030_10002031_pt1 | contig 42707 bp, 36 predicted proteins | sample 812S3MmetaG_FD_121299 | JGI IMG/M metagenome (GOLD analysis project Ga0182030, IMG submission 121299) | Permafrost microbial communities from Stordalen Mire, Sweden - 812S3M metaG (Illumina Assembly) | ecosystem: Environmental > Terrestrial > Soil > Wetlands > Permafrost | place: Sweden... | reverse complement strand
CACTTTTTTTGCTCGCGTACTGTCGTACGCTCGCCGCCGGCCTCGCTTGGTTTCGACCGAAATACGCCGACCTTCCCCGGACCGGACACTTTTTTTGCTCGCGTACTGTCGTACGCTCGCCGCTGGCGTCGCTTGGTTTCGACCGAAATACAGCGGCCTTCTATCTGAACTTCGACGAGGACCGACTTTCGTCCGACAGGGCGTACTCCTTGTAGAGATAGGAGGGTAGGGATCGCTACGACGAAAGGCTTCTCGTCTATCCACTTGCGTCTGACTATTTGGTCGCGGAAAGCGGCAGTCATCCGCATGCTGGCAGGCGGTCGCGGCCACCTTGACGACCCGTTCACGCGCGCATCGACATCGATCGCGCTCAACACACTTGCGGCGACCCTCTGGGCTCGAGCACGGGAGTCCTGATTCACGGACACTCGCTCGCGATCCCGTAGTACATGGACGGTCCCATGGCAAAAGCCCTCGCTTCCCGTCTAAACGCTGTCGCACCGAGCGTCACTCTCGCCATGAACGCACGTGCGCTCGAACTCAAGTCCCGAGGCGTCGATGTATTCGCGTTCGGCGTAGGCGAGCCGGACTTCGAGCCGCCGCAACCGGTCCTCGACGCTGCGAAAGCCGCGATCGACAAGGGCTGCTCGAAGTATACGGCGGTATCTGGAATCCCTGCGCTTCGAGCCGCGATCTGTGATGCGACCGAGCGGATGCGGGGCTGGCGCCCGAAGCCCGAGAATGTCTGCGTGAGCGTTGGGGCAAAACACGCTCTCTTCAACCTGGCGGTCGCCCTCTACGAGCCCGGCGATGAGGTGGTCATCCCCAAACCGTTCTGGGTGAGCTACCCGGAACAGGTTCGCATGATGGGAGCGACTCCCGTCCTCGTCGATACGAGGGAAGACGACGGCTGGAAACTGTCACCGGAGGCGCTCGATCAATCGCTCACGCCGCGGACGAAAGCGGTGATTCTCTGCACGCCGTCAAATCCGTCCGGCGCCACGTATGCGGAGCGCGAACTTCAAGCGCTCGCAAACGTCCTCCGTACCCGAGACTGCTGGATTGTCGTCGACGAGATTTACGGAGAGCTCGTATACGACGGTCTTCGATTCGTCTCGATGGCAAAGATCGCTCCTGACCTCGCCGATCGTCTCGTGGTGATCGATGGAGTCTCCAAGACATTTGCGATGACCGGATGGCGTATCGGTTGGGCACTCGCACCCGCGCCTCTCATCAAGGCGCTCGATATGGTGCAGGGTCAGAGCACGACGAACGCAACGGCGGTCGCGCAGCATGCCGCACTGGCGGCGCTGCAATGTCCCATAGAGAACTTTGCCGCCATCCGCGCATCGTTTCAGAGCAGACGGGACGCCATGGTTGCCGGCCTGGCATCGATTCCGGGCATCCGGTGCCGCAAGCCCGAGGGAGCGTTCTACGCGTTCGCGGACTGCCGCGGACTCTACGGATTGAAGTGGAACGGCAAAGCCATCGCGTCGGACGAGGATGTCGCGTTTTGGATGCTTGATTTGGCTCATGTCGCCGCAGTCCCTGGCGGAGCGTTTGGAGCTCCTGGGTACGTGCGATTCAGCTACGCGGCAAGTGAGGAGCGCATTGCGGCCGGAATCGCTGCGATCCGCAAGGCGGTCGAATTGAGCAAGTGACTTTCGTCCGAATCAGCGGACCCAAGCTCGGGTGATCCTGCCTATTGCCCGAGCTGGGTCGCAATCCGAGAAAGCTCTGCGCGTGCTCTCTCCCGATATGCGTCCACTTGGGTCAGGGTCTCTAGGCGCGATCGAGCTCCGGCATAGTCTCCCATGGCTTCGCGGCATTTGGCGCTGTCGAAGCGAGCCGCGAGTCCGTCCGGTGAGCCCAAAGCCTCTTCCTCTACCTTGTCGAGGAGCGGGAGTGCGGCGGCGCACCCCTGGGAGTCTCTAACCTGGCGAGCAGTTCGCAGATCCGCGTTCGTGTCCCTGCCCACGGACCGAGGCAGCGGCGATGATTTCTCGTCGACCGCCGCCGGCGGAGCGGCGGCGACTTTGAGACGCGGCGGGAGCCCCGACGACGCATTCATCGCGGCGACTTCATCGCCAGCCAGTCGCGTAGGACCCGCGGCTGCGGGGGCAGTTGCGAAACTCCGGTCTCGCTGTTCGACTTTCATCGCCGGTTCGGCAACGGCCCCCCGGGAGGGGCGCGCGCGAACGCTTTGACCCGGGCTCGGTCGCGGAGTGCGATACGACTCCTCAAGCGGTGAGCCCTGAGGCTCCGCTTCGGCGAGGCGAACGGGGTCGGAAGCACCCGAGGGGATATCCGCCGCTGGGGACGTCACCGGAACAGTCTCTGAAGACACGACGGCCGCCATGGGTCCTTGGTCCTGGCGAAGCCAAAAGCCCGCTGCACCGGCCACGAGTAGGACTCCCGCGGCCAACGCCAGCACCGGGTTCGCAGATAGGAAATTGAGCTTTGCCAACCCGCTGCGCCCTCGACGACGCGGCGGCGCGCTCTCGAGCGCCACGTCGAGCACTCGCTGTTCGAGATCGACCGGGGGCTTTGCCATGGGAATCGTCGCCATGGCACGTGTCGCGCGAAGTCCCCGAAGCAAGGGGCCACATCGCTGACATTCTGCGGCATGCTGCTGGACCGTCGCGCTCTCACGAGGCGTGAGCTCCCCGTAGAGCTCGTCTAGCACGGTCGCCTCGAAGGTCTCGCAGTTCATGATGTCATCCGGTCCGGCCATCATCCGAGCTCCCGCGCGTACGCCTCGAAATCGCCGAGAGCAACCTGGAGGCGCTCAAGCGCGTATCGCATCCGGCTCTTGACCGTGTTCTCCGATTCGTTCACGACCTTCGCGATCTCGGCGAACCTCAGGTCGCAGACCTCTCTCAAGAGAAATACCTCGCGCTGTTCGTCGGGCAGGAGATCGATCGCCGCAAGCACCCTCCCGCGAATCTCCGCCGACACCGCCGCTCGCTCCACACTGGCATTCGGGTCCGCCAATGCTGCCTCTGCGGGGACCATGTCTGGATCGTCCAACGAGCGATGCTGCCTTGACTCGCGACTTCGCAACACGTCTAAAGAGAGGTTTCGCGCGATCGCGTAGATCCATGCCTTGAACGGGGCAGCGCGTTCGAAGTGGTTCGCGTGTTGGACGACTCGCCGGAAAGTCTCCTGCACGAGGTCCTCCGCCCCGGACCCGCTACGAACCTGCCGCAGCGCGAAGTTGTAGAGAGGCACCTGGTACCTCCGGACGAGTCGCGCAAGCGCGGTACGGTCCCCCGTCCTGTATTTGTCGAACAAGGCCTCGTCGGACGACTCCAGCATATCCGCCGATCGATCCGTAGCGGTGTCGGCTTGCAAGCGGCGAATGTGACGCGACTCGGGCGCTCTCTGCAAGTCTCTTCACTGAGGCGGCGCTGCGAAGCGATTTGCTCGGAACGCCTCAGCAGTCTCCCGAGTCCTCACCTCAGCCCCCGAGACGTCCGGCGGGTCGACGCGAATTCCAAGCGCCAGCAGACCTGCGCGATCATTGTACCTAATCGTCGAAACGTGCGCGGGAGTCGACTGGTTCGCTCGCTCAAATGCGACCTCTTCGACGCGGGAATCGCGAGACTCCCCGAACTCCGTTCCCAGCCCAGGTCGACGTTTGGATTCCGCGGCGACCCCATCGCTCAGCGGGCCCCCAGAAGCTGACTCCGACGCCGCCCTTTTCGGTGCGGGGGCAGACGCGGCAGACTCCTCTTGTGCGGGAGCTGCGTGCGGCGACTGCACTGGGGTCGGCTCTGCTGCCCTCGCCATCGGAATCGGAATCGGCATGCGCTCCGGGAAGAATGCCACGCCAATGACTCCCACGTCGCGGGCTTGGCCAAGTCTCCCGGCATATGAGCCTGCCACCGAGGAAAACCGAAATGTCGCCACGCGATCCAGCGACGTGCGGAACCCTTCCACCGTGATGCTGCCGTGAGCCGGAAGCAAGTAGCCGTTCTTGTGGACATAGTCTGCCGGTCCTCCGTCGATGGCGTCCAACCCATCCACTGAGATGACAGCCTCGACTCTCCTCGACGTCAGATTCGACACGACAATTTGGTACCTCGTCCCGCGCGTGCCGAGCAAGTACGCCCTTCCATCGCGCGAGAATCGGGGCAGCTCTGCATTCCCCTCGTCGACCACGCGAATGAAATACGGGGAAGCCAACGGTTCGGGACGTCGTTCCACCGGGGGTCGAATTGCGACCGGTCGAGACGTCGCAGAAGGCAGGTCGGTCGCATCGGTCGATCGGCTGTCAGGCGTCGTCCCGCACGCCATGGACGAGGCGGACTCCCCGTCCTCGCCAGACCCGGCCATGGACGAGGATGGGACGGGGCTGCGTGTGATACCGGGTGCGCAGCCACCGGCTGCTAGGAGCGCAATAGAGCAGTTTCGAAGTGTCGCGATGATGTTCATGGTGACTAAGACGAAACCGCTCTCATTTCGATCTAACTCAATGAGCAATGAACTCCGCTTCCGGCATCCTCCGCACGATGGCCCCCCTTCAGTCGTCGAGACATCGTGCCTGGGGCAGTCGTACCGTCCACCGCGGGATCGTTTCGGGCACTCGATAACTCCCCGGACTGGATATTCCCCTCACTTGAACCCTGCACTTCGCACTGAATTGCCCATCATTCATGCAGGCAAGTGATAAAGTACGAAGTAGACTACGATGCCCGTCACGGACACATAGAGCCAGACTGGGAAAGTCCAGCGCGCCAGCCGTCGGTGCGCCTGCACACGCCCGCGAAATGCGAGCACGAGTGTCACGATCACTAGGGGTGCGACCAGCGTCGCCAAGACAAGGTGCGATGCGAGCAAGATGATATACGCACGATGTAACCATCCTCGGTGAATGTCGCGATGGACTCCCGTCATCGCCATTCGCAGCATGTAGGATGCGAGGAAGGCGCACGACGTACAAAACGCGCTCACCATCGCCGCCCTATGAATGCCAACCCAACGCCGACCGATGGCCACCCGACCGACCAGGAGCAACACCGTGGACAGGCCGTTGGTTGCCGCATCCGCTGCGGCCAGCAACTGTCCGATCGCTATCCGTGTCATAGGGGCTGACGTTCAAGCCGGCGAGCGTCGTCGACAAGACCTTGCACGTCGTCCGAGGATTCGCAGGAATAATAGCCACGAAGGCGTCCGGCGCGGTCGACAAGCACGAGCCAATTCCCGTGCGTCACGTCGTAGTCTCCGGCCCCTCGTGCCACTTTCGCAGCCGAGACCTTGAACCCAAGTACGACCGTTCTCGCGACTTCGTCGACCTGTCCCGTCACGAAGCTCCAACGACTTGGATCCGCGTGAACTCGGGCTGAGTACTCGGCCAGAACCTGAGGCGTGTCGTTCTCAGGATCGACCGAGAATGACACCAATCGCACATCGCTCTTCCGATTTTCGAGTTCCCCCTGCAGCGCGGCCATTGTCGCCGTCAATCGCGGACAGGACGCCGTACATCGCGTAAAAATGAAGTCGGCAATCACGACGTGAGAGAGCAGCGATGCCCTCGAAAACGGCTGATTTCGCTCGTCCACGAGATGATAATCAGGTAGCGGTCCGTAGTCCGCCAGAGGGCCGCGCGAGCGCCGCGTGTGGTCTCGGAGAAGCAGAACAGACCATGCAGCCAATGCGATAGCGCCTACGATGATCGCTGCAGTCCGACGGATCACGGTACCGAGTGGTCGCATAGGAGCGCGATGAGGAGCAGGGTCAGATGTGGAATCGAGAAGGCGAACACACGGGTAGCCCATCGCGAAGCATCGAATCTAGGTGAGGTCGACAGCCCCTGGAAGGCCAGCCCGAGACACGGAATTGCGAGGGCTATCGCCGCGATGAGGTAGCGTATGCCCGCAAAACCGCACGGAACGAAGCTCAAGGAGCTCGCGACGAGCAGCGCACTCCAGATCCACACGATTCGGCGAGCAGAACGAGCGCTGCGCACTGTGCTTATCACCTTCAGGTTTGCACGCGCATAGTCGTCTGCCCGCGCGATCGAAATGGCCGCGAAGTGCGGCAACTGCCAGAAGAAGAGCAGAGAAAATAAGAGTAGTCCCCCCGCGCCCAAGGCGCCGGTCGCGGCGGTCCAACCGAGAAGAGGAGGGATCGCACCGGGCACGGCGCCGACGAGAAGTGCGAGGTCGGTACGACGTTTAAGCGGCGTGTAGAGGGCCACGTAAATGAGTAGCGCTGCTACGCCGAGACACCCCGTCGATACGTTGACCAAGAAAAGCATTGGAATCGCCAGCGAAGCGAGGGCGATCCCGAAAGCGAGCGCGACGTCGGGCGAGAGACGTCCCGCAGGTAGGGGTCGATGTCGTGTGCGCTCCATCCTCGCGTCGAGGTCGCGTTCGAGCCACATGTTGAGCGCATTGGCGGCTCCAACGATGAGCGCCGTGCCGATCAGTGCGAGGGTGAGAGTCCGCAATCCCGCCGTCCTCCGTGCGAGACCTACGCCGGCGGCCCCCGTCAATAGGACGAGGCTCGTTATTCGCGGTTTCGTGAGCGAGCCCATATCCGCAAGGACACTCGCCAACCGCGCCATCGAACCCCGTGCACCGGGCTTCGCGACTTCTTGCTCGATTCCGAATACTTCCGAGTTCGCCACGATACCGCCACCCGATTAGTGGGCCCAACCTTTAGGGCTCGAAGTGGGATGCGACAAGCAACCCTTCATGATCGGTTCGTCGTGAGCGAACGCCACATAGCGCGCTCGTCCACGGCAGCGAGAGTGGCCCATTGAGCCGCAACGACGGCACAAAGGGCTCGCATCGGAGAATCGAACGCCCCGCGCGAAACGAGGGCGATCGCGATCGACGCTACGATAGCGACTACCTGCCCGGTCTGAATGGCATACGCGACAGCAAGAAACAGAGCGGCGGGTACTACGAAGATTGCCAGGCCCTCCACCCCGACCGGCACAGGAATTCCCCCCGCGCCCGCCAAGGCTGTGTGCGCGATCGCCTGCCACATAGCTCCGTCCGGCTGGCCTCCCTTGGACACCCCCCAGGTCAGCACGAACGCCCCGAATAGAGCCGCCATCGACGCGATCTGACCGAGAGAACGACCGCGAGTCCCCAGCCACGAGACGGCAACGATCTGACCGAGAGCCTCGAAGCACACGCCGGACGTCATCAGGATTCGGCTCCATCGAAACCATTCGACGTCACCGCGCGCGCTCGACCACATGGCGATTTCCCAACCGGCAACGCGCACTAGCGCGGCGCAGGCCAGCGCCATGAGAATCCCGCCGAGCGCCCTCGTATGGGGAGCCTTTGTGGCAACAAATGCTCCCGCAAATACAGCGCCTATCGAGACTCCAGCGAGCCATACGGCAATCACCGGCTGAAGCCTTCCGTGCAGACTTTCCACGGCCATAGGGACAGCCGAGAGGGCACCTACCACGAGGATGGCTCGTACAAGAATCCCGGCGGATCGAATTCGAGCCACTGAGCCCGCACCCCAGCAAGCGAGCGCGACGAGCACGACGAGCGCGAAGCACGAAAACGTTCCCGCCACCCAATCCCAAAAGAGTACGGTCTCTTCACGCGCGTTTCCCCGCAGCCCGGGCGCTACGATCAACGCACACACTCCGGCGAGGGCCACTCCGATCGCTCCTGCTCTCAGTAGCCATCCTCCAGAGTGCACCGCGAACACTGGCTGCCAACCCGTATTCTTCGAGCTCGCAGCCTTTGCCGACTGCGTTTGGTCGTCCGTCGCATCGGCCGTAGTCATGTTTGCGTCCGGACGAGACTAGCCCGATTTACGGGTTGACGAGGAACGAACTGACACCCCTCGCCCTTCTCGGCGAGCGCACCGGATCACGGTACGCGGCTCGATGGCGTCTCAAACGCTGCGTCATGCCGTGCCTCAAATCGTTCGCCCCCCCTGGCGCCACACCGGGCTCGAGGTTCGGAACGGGTTGGTGTCGAGGAGCGGTCCCTGGACCGGGGGAAGGATCACTGGGCGACGCTGCGGGGAGCAGATAGGGCCGGGCTCCGGCGGTAGAGCACGCAAATACCTCGTCGCGGTGAAACTCCCAGTGGAAGTAGACGCGACCGTCGCCCGAAATAATCTCCTGAGGCGCCGGTCCAAACGGCTGAGCGCGATCTACCGCATCGAGCGCGGCGATATCGAACGACGTCACACCGCTCGTCTTCACGATGCCCATGCGGATCAATCGGCCATCGGGCGCGAGCACAATTTCAAGCAGCGTCATCAGGTGTGGGTCGTTCAGTGGATGATTCCGAGGCAGCTGCTCGAGTGAACCGAGAAATGAGTCCGCAAAGATCGGGTGAATGCGCAGATGTATTGCATTCAAGTACGTCGCGAACGGCGAGCGAGCCGTGTTGAGTGCCGTCTGGTTGCCAGGCTTGACGCTCGAAACGTAGTTTTCGATGGCGCTGCGCCAGCGCTCGAAGCTCGATGCGGTCCACGAGCCGCGGTGTTCGCTCCGACGGCGCTCCCCGTCCGAGTCTCGCATCCGCGCCAGCGCGTCAGAGCCCACTATTGCGGCTACCTGCGACGAATCCACGTTCGTATTGAGCTCACCTCGAGCCGGTCGTTTCCCTAAGCCGGGAAGAGACCAGAGCTTGCCTCCCGGAAGCGACGGAGTCGCCGGCCCGGCCCCTGGATTTTCGCTGGCGCTTGCGGAAGCCAGTGGTTGGGTCGGGTTGAAACTCCAAGTCCCGGCTGCCCCGCTCGCAACCTCGGGGGATTGGGTTCCTGCAAGATTTTGCGGAAGTGCCGTCGCCTCGGAAGCGGCCGCGCGCTCGTGACTTCCCGGAGTGCGGTCCGCCGCATGCGCTCCTGGCGCTGTCGCCGGAATCGGAGCCGGGATCCTCGGTTCGCGGACCACTTCGAGCTCGGGTACCCGCTCGCCCGGAGCCTTGTTTTTCTCCCCCGGGCGGTCCTCGCTTTCGGCGATCCGCGTTCGCTCGCTATCGCCAGGGCGAGAATCCGCGCCCGGATGATTGCCCCCGGGAGTCGGGTGCTCGTCGTCCCTATCATGAGAGGTCTGGGTCGCCGCCGTTTCGTTATCGACGTGATTCGCCTCGTTGCCAAGGAACCTGGCAGACGGGTTGTCGTCTTGGTTTGGACGAACGTGTTGCTGCACCGCGATTCGATGGTCCGTTGGCGGCTCCGGAGCCGGCGCGCTCGGTTCCTTCGGTTTCGGTATCACCACGAGGGGCTTCGTATCGACCGGCGGGGCAGGCTTGGCCTTTGGCTCGCTTGGAACCGGCTTTTCGTCGGGCGGTCTCCGCGCCTCCGGCGGCGGCGGAGTCACGCGAGACGGCGGGACGGCAGGCGGCGGCGGAACGGGCTCCAAGGCCTTCGGCTGCGCGGTATCATTCGATTCGGCCATCGATACGTCGAACTCGACATCCGACTGCGATGCAAGCTCGCTCGCTCGGCGCGCGAGGCTCCAAAGCTCCCCTCGATCGTCGTGCATGGTTCCGACGACCAGCCCACCCGTCCCGAACAAAAAATGCGCACACAACGCCGCACAAATCCAGAGGCCGAGCGGGATTGTGACGTCTCGAGACCGCATAAGTTGTACAAAGGCCTCTGAACCGGCGACAAGACTATCATGTAAGCCCCTTGGCCGCTGCCCCGGCTGCCAAGGTCAAGCGCGGTTCTCGGCACGAGGGAGCTCTCAGCCAATTGCCGGCCCTGGCACACCGTGATACCTGGCGGTCAAGAAGAAGATGAACTGGGTTGAAGCCCGAAACCTGCCGGAACACGTAGGAATTATCATGGACGGCAACGGGCGCTGGGCTCAAGTGCGCGGGTTACCTCGGGAGCGCGGGCACCGCGAAGGTGCTGCCGCGGTACGCAGGACCGTGCGCATAGCCCGCCGACTCGGAATCCGTGCGCTCACGCTCTACACCTTCAGCGAACAGAACTGGGCGCGTCCGGAAGATGAGGTCGCATCGCTCATGCAGCTCCTGCATGACTTCCTCCTGAGCGAGCGCCAAGAGATCCTCGACAACGGCATTCGCCTCAATGCGGTTGGAAACCTCAGCCGGCTTCCAGCTCTAGTTCGCGCGGCTCTCGATCCGCTACGCCGCGAGAGCCGCGACAACACGACGATGACTCTGACGCTCGCGCTCTCCTACGGCGGACGCGAAGAGATCGCGACGGCGGCTCGTGAACTCGCTCAGGAGGTCAGCGAGGGCCGGATGGACGCAGCCGAGGTCACGGCGGATGCACTTGCGGCTCGCATGCCAAGCCTTGCAGTCGGCGATCCGGATCTGGTCATCCGAACCGGTGGAGAACGCCGCATTTCGAATTTTCTGCTCTACGGCCTCGCCTACGCTGAGCTCCATTTTGCCGACGTGCTGTGGCCAGATTTCAGCGAGCGCGATCTGTTCGAGTCCATCGCTAGCTTCCAGCATCGGGAGCGCCGATTTGGGCGGGTCGGGTCGGGTGCCGCGATGAAGACCCAGGATCCGAACGCCTCGCCCGATGCGCCGGAGTCAGCTGGTTCGACTGGTCCTTCCCCGCTTGCCCGACTCGCTGTCTAGATGGCCGCCGTCAACCTCACCGTACGTCTGGCGACAGCGGCGGTCGCGGTCCCCGTCATTCTCGCGGTGCTGTTTCGAGCGCCTGCCTGGTGCTTCTATTTCCTCGTGCTTCCGGTCATCCTCGTAGGCGAACACGAGCTCCTTGGAATGACGCATCCTCGCGACAAGGTCACCCGAGGCATCGGAGTCGCGACCTCTGCGCTCGTTTCGGTCGCCTTCTATTTTCGCCCCGATGATCTGAACGTGGTGTTCACGATTCTTCTCGGATTGCCTCTATTTGCCGCCGGCGTGACCCTCCTTCGCCTCGGCGCGATTGAAACATCAGCGTTTCGCGTTTTCGCGTTCGCGTATAGTCCGCTGTTTGTCGCCCTGCCGCTGACTCTCCTCGCTGTCATGCGTCGAAGCCTCGGTTCTTCCGGTCCCGGCGTCGTTCTGCTCACCCTTGGCCTCGGATGGATCGGAGACACAGGAGCCTATTTCGTAGGACGAAGCCTTGGTCGCCATAAGCTCTTCGAAGCCGTCTCACCCAAGAAGACCGTCGAAGGCGCCATCGGTGGCCTCGCCGCGTCTATTGCGTGGGGCATCGGCGCGAGCCTCGGATATCTTCACGGATCGCTCCCGCTCGCTCGTGCCATGCCATTGGCGACAGTTGCGGGGGCCCTCGGTCAGGTAGGCGATCTCAGCGAATCGCTGCTCAAGCGTTCGACGGGCGTCAAGGACTCCGGCTTCTTAGTGCCGGGACACGGTGGCATACTCGACCGGATGGACTCGGTCATCGTGACCTCGGTCGCCGTGTTTCTCTACACGCGATGGGTAGGATGGAACTAACCGACTATACTGAATGATTTGCGCTGCGAACTGCGAACAACGACAGGAGACAAGTGAAATCACCATGGTGATTGGAAATTCGAATCCACCGTCTTCGCCGCCGAGGAAGAGCGGCGCCGCCAAACAATACGATTTCTACAAGTCGGTTCAGGACTGCCTCGCCAGAGGCGCAGCGATCGCCCAGATTGAGCCATTTGTAAGCACGATCGTCAGTCAGCCGAAAAATGAGCTCATTGTGAACTTCCCCGTGCGAATGGACAGCGGGGAAATTCGGCTTTTCAAGGGATACCGAGTCCAGCACAATAACCTGCTCGGGCCATTCAAAGGCGGGATGCGCTACCATGCTCAGGTATCGCTCGACGACGTCAAAGCGCTCGCAGCGATGATGACGTGCAAGTCATCCCTGTTCCGGCTTCCGTTCGGAGGGGCGAAAGGTGGCATCAAGTTCGACCCTTACGCGGTTTCGAAAGCGGAGCTCCAGCGCATCACGCGCCGATTCACCCATGCGCTCGGGGAGAACATAGGTCCCGAATACGATATCCCGGCGCCTGACGTCGGCACGGGAGCGCAAACGATGGCGTGGATGATGGACACGTATTCGAACATGGTCGGCCTCGCCCACAAGCAGATGGTCAAGGGCGTGGTGACGGGCAAACCGGTCGCGAGCGGCGGGACACTTGGACGCCAAAAGGCAACCGGCCAGGGCCTCGTATTTTGTGTGCTCGAATGGGCGAAAGACCGCGGCTTTCGACTCGAGGGGGCGACATTGCTCGTCCAAGGGTTCGGCAACGTCGGCTCCAATGCCTCCGTGATTCTGGCCAAGTTGGGCGTTTCCACGATCGCCGTCGGAGACCACACTGGATACATGTACAATCCGGAGGGGTTCAACGCTCACAAACTGCAAGAATACGTAGCTTCCCACGGAAGCATTGCCGGATATCCAGGCGGTCAACCGATCACGCGAGATCAATTCTTCGCGACAAAGGCCGATATCTTCGCTCCCTGCGCTCTCGAAAACGAGGTGGGTGAGGTCGAAGCCGACATGCTGAACGTCAAACTCGTGGTCGAAGGAGCCAATGGCCCGTGCGATCCACATGGAGAAAAAGTTCTTCGTGACAAGGGCATCGACGTATTGCCGGATGTTCTCGCAAATTCTGGCGGGGTCACCGTGAGTTACTACGAATGGGTGCAGAACAAGCGTTCGGAGAGCTGGTCAGAAGAGGACGTCGATGCCAGGCTCGAGACCGCGATGAAGCGCGCCTATCGAGATGTCGTCGAGATGGCGCGGAGCCAAAAGTGTGAATTGCGGTCCGCGGCATATGCCATCGCTCTGCAGCGCATCAACGCCGTATACAAGGAACGAGAAATCTTTCCTTGATGTGGGAAACAGTTGCGTTGGACCAATCCGCGACGAAATCGAGGCCTGTCTACGGCATGCGATGATGCTCGAATTTCCGGACGATCGGCACCAAGTACCAGGTCGCGGCGATAAGCGTGGCGGTCGCCCCAGCCGAGTATGGGGCGTAGTCCTGCCCGAGGACTGTTCCCGAGATGAAATACATCACTCCGGTCATCGCAATCGCGAGACACGATACTCCAACAATCGCGAAGCGATTCGCCCGCAGCAGCAAACGCTCCTTGTCCTGTGCGCGAAATGAGAGACGATGGTTGGCGGACGGAGCGATCATGAACACTGCGCCGATCGTCGTAAATACAAACGCCAAGAAGAACGCGCGGCGGGACGGACCTGCGAGCGAGTCGAAGCGGGCATAAAACGGGACCGTCAGCAGGAACGCGAACAGCATTTGCACTCCTGGGAGCGCGATTCGCAGCTCGCCGAGAAGCTCGTTGAGCTCGCGATCAATACGCTGTTTCTTGGTCTCGCCAGTCAGTTCTATGTCGGGCACGGCAGTAGAATATCGCGGATCGTCACGGCGCGCGCACCATGTTTCCTGTGGGGGGGCCGTGGCGCTGGGCTATACGAAGGGCCTCACCTGGAGATCCTTCATGTGCGACGAAGCAGCCGCCGCTCCTGCCAGAGGCCATGGGATCCTTCGCGACCTCTCACTACTGTTCTTGTGGCTCGGAATGACCGCTTTTGGTGGTCCCGCCGCCCACATCGCAATGATGGAACGGGAGATCGTTCGAAAACGTCGATGGATTTCCTCGGAGCGATTTCTCGACATGATGGGAGTCGCGAACCTGCTCCCTGGTCCCAGCTCGAGTGAACTTGCCGTTTTCATTGGCTACGAAATGGGGGGAGCGTTGGGCTTGATGACCGCAGGCACGTGCTTCATTCTTCCCGCGGCATCCCTCACGACCGCTATCGCGTGGGGCTACATGCGCTTTGGTTCGGTGGCACGCGTCGGTGGCGCTCTATTCGGGATAAAACCGGTCATTGTCGCGATCGTCGTCCAGGCGATTTGGGTTCTTGGTCCTAAAGCGATTAAGCGTTCGACATCGATCGCTGCCATCGGTATTCTGGCGGGCATCGCCTCAGCGCTTGATGTCGACGCTCTTGTCGTTCTTGTCGCCGCGGGCGTCGGCTCCGTCGTTGCCAAATCTATGCGGGGAGACTCGAGTGCGTCGGACTCACGACGGTCGCTGGCGCTCGCTCCACTCGTCGGAACCGCCGGGCTCTCCTCCTCGGTCGCGCTCGGCACATTGTTCCTCACGTTCTTGAAACTGGGAGCAGTCGTCTTCGGAAGCGGTTATGTTCTTATCGCGTTCCTCCGATCTGAGCTCGTTGAGCGCTTGCACTGGATTTCCGAGTCGCAGCTGATCGACGCGGTCGCGGTGGGGCAGCTCACGCCGGGTCCCGTCTTCACGACGGCGACCTTCATCGGATACATTCTCAGGGGCTTCTCAGGGGCTGTGGTCGCAACCGTTGCAATTTTCCTTCCCGGCTTCGCGTTCGTCGCCGCCGTCCGACCGATTATCACTCAAATACGGCGCTCCGCGCTCGCCGGCGCGTTTCTCGATGGCGTCAATGTCGCCTCGCTGGCCCTGATGACGGTAGTCATGTTGCGCCTAGGTCGCGTTGCATGTGTCGACGGCCTGACCCTCGGGATCTCATGCGTAAGCGCATGGCTTCTCCTTCGTTTTCGCGTGAATTCAAGCTGGCTTATCCTGGGAGGCGGGCTTGTTGGCCTCTGTCTGCACGCCTAGACTTGATATTCCGCGTGCAGCGGCTGCCCAGCCCATGTCGCGAGTCTCCGCTTCGAGCTGCGTAGTGGGACTTATTGGTGAGAAGGCCGGTGTATTTCGGTCGAAACCGAGCGAGGCCGACGGCGAGTCGCGCGGAGCGTACTTCCTTTACGCGAGCACGCTCGACGCCGGGATCGCGAAGGGATCGGCCGAAATGCGCTGGCCTTCTAGCGGCTGAGGTCCAGGTAAGCGGCTCATCGGGGGTAAATTTCCCCAAATACGCTCCAACTAAGCAATTCCGCATGGCGCGGAAGCCAACCGGGTACCATCTTGTGGGACCGCCACGCCGATCGCAGCGCTGCTCATCCGCAAATATGCGGAAGGTGTTCCGCCGGCGGCGTGTTGTCCCACCAATTCAGCGACCCTACTCAACGCTTCGACATCTTACCCCCGAAACCACCGTGATCGCCCATAGCCCAGCCCTCGCGTCGCCGCGAGAGGATTTCGACAGGAATCCTCTCGAACTAAAGACATTGGCAGATGCCTCCGCCGCCAACGACGCGACGATAGGTCCATTAGATTCGGCCGCCCCATCCTTGCGTCCGGCGAGGCGGCGCGTCCTATCCCACGAGGAGGAGGTCGAGCTCTCCCGTAGAATAGAAACGGGCGAGCTCGATGCGATTTGCGCCTTTGTCGGTACGGCAGCCGCGGAAACGCCACTTCGAGCGTTGGCCAACGACGTTCGAGCAGGCCGGTTGCTGCCGTCGAACGTGATGCGCAATGCTGATGAAGGCGTGGATGTAGAGGTCATTCGCGAAGATCTTGCGCGGGTGCTCGAGCGCGCAGCCAAGGCGGCATCGTTCGCTGGCCGTCGCTCGGGAACGTCTGCCCTCCGGGAACGCCGTCGGGTCCGATGCGCAAGAGTTGCGTCAGACCTCGCGGACATGCGCTTGGAGCGCCACGTTCTCATTCGTTGGTCGCAGGACTTAAAGACCGGTGGCGTCGACGAACGAACAAGAAAGGCATTTTCACGCGGGCTCGGAAATGCCTCGAAGGCCACCCACGAGTTTGTCGCGGCCAACTTTGGCCTGGTCGTCACGTATGCTCGCCGATTTATCGGTCAGGGCCTCGATATGCATGATCTCGTGCAGGAGGGACAGCTCGGGCTCATCCGCGCGGTCGAAAAGTTCGACTGGCGCCGTGGCCATCGTTTTTCGACGTACGCGGCCTGGTGGGTGCGGCAAGCAATGGCGCGAGCGATCGCAGATCAGAGCCGAACGATTCGAGTTCCGGTGCATCTCTTGGAGAGTCGACACAAACTCGAGAGAGTGCGGCGGACCTTGGCTCAACAGGGCAAGCGCGACCCGTCTGAAGAGGAGCTCGCGAAAGAGAGCGGACTTCCTGTGGACAAGGTGCGCGTCATCGTGGGCCTGGTGAGGGAACCTCTTCGGCTGGAAGCGCCTCTTGGCGACGACGGCGATGGCGGCCAGCTCGGAGATATGGTTGCCGATGCGCACGCCGCCGCACCCGATGATGAGCTGGCGCATGAGCGCATGCACGAGCAGACGCGAGCGCTTCTTGACCTGCTGTCTCCGCGGGAGCAGCAGCTGCTCCGACTGCGATTCGGCATGGATGGCGGCCCCGGGCACACGCTCGAGGAAGTGGGAAAGACCTTCAAGTTGTCTCGCGAGCGGGTTCGACAAATCGAGGCTGCCGCGCTGAAGAAACTGCGTGCAGTGTCGGAAGAGCGCGAGCTCGGTTCGTACATCGGTCGATAGTCGGATCGTTTGCAGCAAGGACTTTGGCAAGGCAATCCACCGCAATCGCGACCCATTCGGGTCCTTCGAGAACAATCGGACCCGCCCAAGCCGAAACTCGAGTGAGGCGGCGGCGCTTCATGAATCGCTCATAGGCGCTTGCGATCCCCTTCAAAAAAGGTCCACCCTGGCCCGAGCTGAAGCGTATCGCGGGCGCTGGGAGGGCAGTCGGCATGCTATGAGGCTGCGCACGATGACCCGCACGTCTGATGAGGTTCGCCGAGCCTTTCTCGAGTTCTTCGAGCGTCACGGACACTCGATCGTCAAGAGTTCGTCCCTCGTTCCTTCGACCGATCCCACGCTGATGTTCACCAACGCGGGGATGGTGCAGTTCAAGGACGTATTCGCCGGTCGGGAGCAGCGTTCGTACACGCGTGCGACCACGAGTCAAAAGTGCATCAGGATCAGTGGAAAGCACAATGATCTCGAAAACGTCGGCGTCACGGCGAGGCATCACACCTTCTTCGAAATGCTCGGAAACTTCTCGTTCGGCGACTATTTCAAGGAAGAAGCGATTGCGTGGGCATGGGAGCTCCTGACGAAGGTCTACGACCTCGATCCGAACCGGATGATGGTGACCGTGTTCGGCGGTGCCGAGGGCATTCCCGCCGACGAAGAAGCGCGAACTCTATGGCGGAAAGTGAGTGGACTCTCGGACTCTCGCATCGTTGGAATTCGAGGCGTTCCCGGAGATAACTTCTGGCAGATGGGCGAAACGGGCCCCTGTGGACCGTGCACGGAAATCCACTGGTATAATGGGAACGCTTCAGGGGGCGTACCATACGACTCGTTTGGACAAGAGCCGACGCCAGACGGCCTTGGGTGGATGGAAGTATGGAACGTCGTGTTCACGCAGTTCGAGCGTTCGATGGATCCGTCCGGGGAGTTCAGACTTGCACCGCTTCCGAAGCCGTGCGTCGACACTGGAGCCGGTCTAGAGAGACTGTCGAGCGTCTTACAAGGCGTGACGAGCAACTATGACACGGATTTGCTGCGGGGATTGGTCGAGGTGGCGGCTTCGGCGTCGGGGAAGAAATACGGCGCGTCTCAGTCCGATGACGACGTGTCGATGAGGGTCATCGCTGACCACGCACGCACTACGGCGTTTCTCATTGCGGAAGGAGTATTTCCCGATAGGGCCGGCCGCGAGTACGTGCTCCGACGGGTCATGCGCCGAGCGATCCGCCACGGTCACCGCCTCGGCATTCGAGAGCTCTTTATGCACGAGATCGCCCAGCACGTCGTCTCGGCGATGGGCGATACCTACCCAGAGCTCGTGCAGCGACGCGAGGTCATTGCCGACGTCACCTCTCAGGAAGAACAGCGGTTCCGCGAGACGCTCGATCGCGGCCTAAAGATTCTCGACGAGGAACTGGCGCGGCGGAGCGAGCATAGCGCGTTTAATTCGGATGCGATCCTGAACCGGGACAGTGCCGATCGAAGCCCTCCAGCGGCTCGTGGATGCTTCAGCGGGGCAACAGCTTTCAAGCTGTACGACACATTCGGCTTTCCCCTGGACCTGACGCAGGTCATCGTGCGGGAACACGGTCTCAGCGTAGACGAGGATGAGTACAAGGAAGCGCTCGCGGCGCAGAAGGCTCGGAGCGAGTCTTCGAAGCTGAACGACGCAGTCGCCGTCGCTCACGTATGGCACGATGTCCGGGAAACGCTCGGCGGAGCGCAGAGCGCTGGGGTCACGTTTGTCGGCTACGAGCGGGAGGATGCCGAGGGGCGAGTTGTCGCCATCGTGAATGATGGCACGATGGTGACGCACGCTGACCCTGGCGATCAGGTGGCCATCATCACGGATGTCACGCCATTTTATGCAGAGATGGGCGGACAGGTAGGCGATCGCGGTGTCATCCGACGGGCTGCAGCCGATCCCCTGGGGGAGCTCGAATGCGAAGTGGGTGACACGGTGCGCCCGGTGACAGGGGTCGTTGTGCACGTGGCGACCGTCGTCCGCGGATCGATCCGCGTCGGGGAAACCGTGCGGTTGGAGGTCAACCACGAGCGTCGCACCGCGATTCGTCGCAATCACTCTGCGACCCATATGCTGCACTGGGCTCTGCGAACGGTTCTCGGCGAGCAGGCCACGCAGAAAGGCTCATTGGTCGGTCCCGACCGCCTCCGTTTTGACTTTGCACACGGGCGAGGCCTCACGAGCGACGAAATCGTGCGCTTGGAGGACCTGGTCAACGCGAAAATCTTGACCAATGCGCCCGTGGTGACCGAGGTCCTGCCGATCGAAGTAGCTCGCAAGCGCGGTGCGACGGCTATTTTTGAGGAGAAGTATGGCGATATCGTCCGAGTGCTCACGATGACGAAAGATTCCGTCGAGCTCTGTGGAGGAACGCACGCTCGCTCGCTCGGTGAGATCGGAGTCTTCAAAATATTGAGCGAACAGGGGCTGGCCGCCGGTGTCCGACGAATCGAAGCCGCGACCGGACAGCATGTCATCGCTCACGTTCGCGATGTCGAATCGGCGCTCCGGAGCGCGTCGCTCGCTCTGCGTTCTCTCCCGCTTGAAGTACCTGAGAAGATTGCAAAATTGCTCGAACGGGAACGTCTTCTGGAGAAGGAGATCGCAACCTTGAAGCGTTCTGTGGTCATGGGAGGATCCACGGAATCATCGGGAGGGCTTGGAAAGATGCTGGAAGGCGCGCGCGAGATTCCCGGGGGGCGAGCGTTGGCTCTTCGAGCCTCGGTGAGCGATCCGTCGACACTGAGAGAACTCGCCGAGAAGCTGCGGGACTCCTTGGGGAGCGCTGTCGTGCTCGTAGGCGCCGCGGCGGCCGACAAGGCCCTGCTCGTACTCACCGTTTCCAAGGACCTGACGGGCACGTACAACGCTGGCCAAATCATCCGCGGAATCGCGTCCACGCTGGGCGGCTCCGGCGGCGGACGCGCGGACATGGCACAGGCGGGAGGACCCGACGTGGCGAAGCTCGACGAAGCACTCGATCATTTCTACGGCAGGCTTGCGTGAGAGGGCTAGAGAACGTTGACGCTGCTTGCCCACGAAGCAGACCGACGACGAGGCGGAAGAGCGGCCGATCGGGACAAATGACTCCCTGCCTTGTGGTCCGATTCGTGGCAAAGTGTTGAACGCCCCTGCGCTGCCACGCACTCTTGCACGGGCACGCTGGAAGGGTCGTACGGAGTGGAACTGTGTTGAGGCGAGGATGAACGAGGAAGTCCAAAGCCACCTCCCACCACTGACGGTTGGCGCCGTCGTCAACGACCGGTATGAAATTCGTCAAAGCCTTGGCAAGGGCGGCATGGGCGAGGTGTTCCTTGCCCACGACCGGACAGCACAACAGGCCGTAGCGCTCAAAATAGTTCGCGCCGAAACGCGCATGCCAGGAGACGACGAAGCGCTTCGTCAGGAATTGCTTCTCGCACGATCGGTCAGCCACCCCAACGTCTGCCGCGTGCACGATTTGGTTCCAAGCGGCTACGGATGCATCTTGGTGATGGAATACATCACCGGTCAGACGCTCCACTCCCACATTCGACGAAAGAAAGGACAGGGCGGATATTCCGCGGACGAATTTCGACGTATCGCGCACGATGTTGCGTCCGGAGTCGCTGCGATCCACGCCCAAGGCCTCGTTCACGGCGACCTCAAACCTGGCAACGTGATGGTTACGACCAACGCTGAAGGAACCTTTGGCAAAGCGATGGTCTTAGACTTCGGCTTTGCCAAGGAGCGAGCTCGAACGTCCAGCCGCAGAGCAGGGGCTCCACCAGATGGGGGAACGCCCAACTACATGAGCCCGGAGCGAATCCGCTCCGGTGGTGCCAGCCCCGAGGATGACGTATACGCGCTCGGCCTGACTCTTCTCGAGATGTGGACCTGCCGAGTACCCGAACCGGGATTCAATGCCCGCGCGAAGCCGATGCGGCAGCAGATCATGTTCGATGTGCCCTCCGGGCTGACAGTCGATGAGATAAAGCAGGTATTTAGGTGCTTCTCGGACGATCCTCAACAGAGGATCGCCGCGCGTCACTTGAGATTTTTTAATCCGGTGACTCACACGACCAATCCGATACAGGTTGTGCGTGAACGGATCGACCCGGGGCCACCGCCTGGCCGGGGACCCACTCAGTCCTTCGTTCCGGGTGCGCAATCCCTCCTCGTGACCTTCGCGAGCAACGCCCCGGAGTTCGTTGGAGAGCTCTTGGGTCTGGACGCGCCGGTCATCGCGGTGGGTCGCCGCCCCGACGCAGACCTAGTGGTTCCCGAAGCGACCGTCAGCGGACAGCACGCATCGTTTCGATGGCAAAATGGGGCGTGGGTCGTCGAGGATATGGGGTCTACGAATGGCACGTTCGTCGACTACAACTACGAGCGGCGAAAGTCAGTTAATCTGACCCACGGCGGGGATATTCAACTCGGAGAGCTTCGTTTGCGACTGGTCAGTTTCGCGCGCTCCAGCTCTCATCACCTGCGCGCACGCGCCTTTCTCGACAAGCGCGACGGACTGACCGGCCTTCTTGCACGCGATCAGCTGGTTCGCGCTCTCGATGAGGAGGCAGCATTTGCGGAATGGATTGAGGCCCCTCTGACGATTGCGCGCTACGATCTCCGCGGCGTTCATAGAAAAGCGGGAGAGAAGCCCACCATTCTTGAAATGCTCGCTCTCCGTCGTGCGGCCACCCGCGTCGTCGAGCTCACGGATATGCTACTTCTGTCGCTGGTCGCCGTGACGGCTGCCCGCATCGGCCCCTTGGCATATTGCGTGGCGATGGTGGGACCGAGTCTGCAAGAGGCGCGGAGTCTCGTCGAACAGGTCGCGAGTCAGGTTCAAGGATTGCTCCCGAGCGGGCTTGACCTGGCTGCAACCATTGTCCCCTACGAGCGAGGAACCAGCGTGCGCAACCTATTGGACAAGACCTAATGGACCCAACGGAACCGTCTCGCCCCCCGGCAGATCCGCATCTGAGCGTGGCACGTGGGCAGAGCACTCGCGGACTGGATGTTCTTCCATCGGAGCGCGCATTTCGCGTCGAAGTGATCGCAGCACTCGTCGTCGGTGTTCTTCTCATTGGAGGTGGCGTTTTCGTGTGGCGTCGACCTCAGGCAGCGGTGGACGCGCCGCCTTCGGAGGCGGGGGCGTTGGCTGCATCTTCCGCGCTCGGGCTTGCGGACGCGGCCCCAACAGAAGTGGACAGTGGCGCAGTCGCGCTGTCTGACGTTCATGTGATTGCGTGTCACGATCGCGGTTCGAAGAGGACGCCCCCCGACCAATGTGACCGCCTACCTGCCGTCGAAGCAGCGCTATCCAACGCCATCGAGAAAGCTGCTTCCTGCGTCTCGGCGAATTCCTCTGGGGGTACTATCGAGTACGTCGCTAACATCAGTTTTCGACACGGTAAGGTGAGCGTTGCTTTGCCTCGCTCCGGGCGTTCCGTTCACGACGCCCGAACCGTGGATGCCTGCGCCGCCTCTGTTCGAGCGTCAATGCAGTCGGTCTCTCTCGATTCCGTAAACCACGAACATACGCGCTACAAACTCTCCGTCGTTGCGACGTACAAAGGCACAAGGGGAGAGAGCAGCCCCGCGGACGACCGAGAGCATGGCCTAAACTCGAACTCTGCGCGCACTCCTCGGTAGTCATGTGAGACATCCTTGATGGCCGGTGATCCTGCCGGCCGAGGTACCCATCGACGATGCCACGTTCCAATCACCGTTTGATCGTTCTCGATCCCGCCCTTTGCGAGGCTTCCGGTCCTCGCGAAGAGACCGATCGATTCCATGATGCGTGCGGAGTCTTCGGAATCATAGGGCATCCGGAAGCCGCCAATATGACGTACCTGGGCCTCCACGCCCTGCAGCATCGGGGGCAAGAATCGGCCGGGATTGTGACCAGCGACGGGGAACACCTCTACGCGCATCGTGCGATGGGACTCGTTCACGACGCATTCAACTCATCGCAGCTCGCTCGATTGCCCGGGGCGCTCGCGATTGGACACGTTCGCTATTCCACTGCGGGAAGCTCCCACATCAAGAACGCGCAGCCTTTGGCCGTCGACTACGCGCACGGTTCGCTCGCCGTCTGTCACAACGGGAACCTCACCAACGCCGAAGAAGTGCGCGAAGAGCTCGAGGCTCGCGGTTCGATTTTCACGAGCGACAGCGATACCGAGGTGCTCGTTCATCTCGTCGCAACCAGCCGGGAAGAATCTCTCGAGGACCGGGTTGCGGACGCGCTCTCGCATGTTCAAGGAGCCTACTCGCTACTCTTTCTTACTGAAGACACGATGATCGCCGTGCGTGATCCCATGGGGATTCGACCGCTCTGCCTCGGGCGCTTGGCGACCAATGCAAAAGACGCATTCGTCGTCGCCAGCGAACCTTGCGCATTCGACCTCATTGGCGCAACGTTCGTCCGCGATATCGACCCCGGTGAAATGGTCATCTTCAACCCTACGGGTGTGCGGAGCGTTCGGCCCATGGGACGGGCCGAAGAGCATGCTTGTATTTTTGAGTACATTTATTTTGCACGACCCGACTCGAAACTGGGAGGACGCAGCGTCTACGAGGTTCGCAAGGCGCTGGGGCGCCGCCTGGCCATCGAACACCCCGTGGATGCCGATGTCGTCATACCGGTTCCGGACTCGGGTGTCCCGGCAGCTATCGGATATGCTGGCGAGAGGAAACTTCCGTTCGAGACGGGGCTTATTCGCTCGCATTACGTCGGAAGGACTTTCATCGAGCCACAAGAGAGCATTCGACATTTCGGAGTTCGACTGAAGCTCAATCCAGTGGAATCGATTCTCCGAGGCAAGAGCGTAGTCATCATTGATGATTCGATCGTTCGCGGAACGACATCGCGCAAGATAGTCAAGATGGTGCGCAATGCCGGGGCCAGAGAAGTTCACTTGCGTATCTCGAGCCCCCCGACGGAGTGGCCATGCTATTATGGAATCAACACACCTACTCGACGTGAGCTGATTGCGTCGAGCCATTCTGTCGACGAGATTTCACGCTACGTGACGGCCGACAGTCTCGGCTATCTATCCCTCGAGGGCATGCTGGTTGCCATTGGGGGCAAGAGCGCTTTTTGCCATGCCTGCTTTTCCGGGCAGTATGCGATCGCATTCACGCCGTCGAACAAGAGGCAGATGCGTCTCGTGGGAGTCTGAGAATGCTGGTTGGGACAAAACCCAAACAGACTGGACAGGGTCAGGCGTGCTCTTCGTACAGACGAAGCGCCCGAAGGAGACCGCTATCCCCGATCTCGTAAACGGCCAAACCGGGGTGACCATCAGCGTTCACGCTTGCAGAACCGTCGACAGTGACCTCGATCGCACACGTTCGCCCGTCGTCCGCCTGTCCGCCGGGATGCCACGTGACACCTCGCGAGGTTGCATCGAATATCGCCTTGTAATATCGCCACATCGCCCGGGTCGATTCCTCCCTTGCGTGCAAGCAGCCGCGCGGATCTCGGACCGCCGCGCCAGGCTCGAACGTCGCAATTACGCCGTCTAGATCGCCACGATCCAACGCTTGAAGATGTGCTGCGACGGCCGGAGGCACCGAAACTTTGGCATCTCCGGGCACAAGCGGCGTTCGAACCGCTCGCCGTCCGCCGATATGACGGGCGTCGAAGTAAACCCGCACGATGAGTTCCCTCCCTGGCCGTCTCACAGCCACGACTCCCACCGGGATTGCGACACGAGATTCTCGGCACGCGACCTCCAGCGTCCCCTCAGTCACATCTCGGTCCGCACCCAGCGTGAACGCGACCTTGGTAAATGTCGCCTGAACTTCCATCAACTGAGTCGCGACGTCTCTCAAGTAGCCACGTACGGCGTCTCCTGACGCCCTTCCATATAATGGATCGTCCACCGATGCCCGGGCTCCCAACCGGCGCACGAGCTGATCCGCAGCTCCAGAAAGAAGCGCGGGAAAATAGACGTCCGAAATCCACCCCCGAAGACTGGCGGGATCTCCCCGATCCGATAGGTCTCTCACCTCGAGCAGCGTACTACCGTAGTGCCACAAGGCCAAATCGACTGCGGGTAAACCCGTCTTCTTGATCATCCACGGAAGAGTCGACCTCGATTCCTTTCGCGAGCGAGTTGACGCGGCGCCGAGACGCTGGGAGACATAGCGCCGGCGCATCCTCAGCGCACTTGCCACCATGACAGGGCACTACGCCAGGCGTCGAGACGATCCCGACGTGCGAGCATGCCGCGATCGCCTTAGCGGCCGAATCCGCAGCTCCGCAGGTGAACACGCGTGCCGTGTCTCATGCCATAGGCCCGGTCACCGCGGTGACGACGACGCATGCCCGGTCTCTCGGCGTTTTTCGCGCTCGAGCCATGGCATCCGTTCTGCACACGGCTTGACTGCGATGAAACCAGAGTCCACTGCAACAATTGACGATCTTTCAATCACGGAGGTGCGCGCTCGTGCCAATCGAGTTCGCGGCGTGCTCCGAATGGCTCACTCCTTCGCAGGCCGTTTTTCCTCGTCGCGCACGATTCATTGGGCGCTCTGCGAGGTGGAGAGACTGATGCCCGGGCTAGACGCTCAACCGCGCAACCTGCTCGCCCGGGTCATTCGCGATCTCGCTCCGAGAGAGCGTGCGACTCTCCGTGCCGCGCTCGATTCCGAAAGAACCGCTCGCGAACATCTCTCGATCTTGCTGGGAACTGTCACGCCCACCGAGGCGGAGGAGGCTCTCGCACGCGTCGAAGCACAGGAGGCCGTCACATCGGAAGTTCTCAATCTGTTTCGGCACTTTGAACGCGGGTTGGGATAGGACTGCTGTTTTCCACCGGGCTTCGGCCCGTAGGCGAGAGGTCAGTCGTCCCCGCTCACGAAGCCGAAACGACCGAGCACGCCATCGACCGCGTTCGCCGAAACGACGAACGTAGCGTCGATGCCAGCGGCACGGACGAAGTAGACGTCGGCGTCGTCACGTCGTGCTCGCGAGCCATAAGTCACTCGGAACACGTCCTTCGGATTGGCATTGTGCCGAGCCACGACCTCGACCTCCAATGTCGGTGCGTCAAACCCTTCCTCATGCGTTGGAGCTCCGAAATGAATAGCCGATAACGGACGAAGAGCTTCGAGTTCGCGTTCGAACGAGGTTTGATCCCAATCGGCCTGGGTCCCTCCATCTCTGTCTGTCGGCATGCCACGGACAACCACAATGCTCCCGACGCGGTCGAGCACGACCTTGTGTGCACCGTTTGACAGTCTCACACTAACTACCGAATCGGGGTCGAATCCAAATACGTGATTGTCTATGAATGGGCTCGATACTAACTCCCCCAAAGAGGGCTGCGCGATGAATACTGCAGGGTCATCCTGCACTCTCCCATAGATCCCTTCCGATATACTACCGCCCAGAGTCAACGATATTCGACGGACCATGCCTCCACCATCGTCTATGGTTAGCTCGAGGGAACACGCCATTTTGGCGGAAAGTCCATATGTACCGTCGTCTCTTTCAGCAACCCAGGATAATACCTTTGCTGAGGCTAGTTCGCCGAGACGAGAATCGAGGAACCTGGACCCTGCGGCTATACCTCGTGGAGCGATTGTGGACCACGTACCATCGACACGTTCGATGAGCTGCTTTTGTTCGCCACACCTGTCGTCGATCTTGATCACGTTCGCTGCGCGCCACGGAACATGCCACATCCTCGACCCGCGCAAAGCGACCGGGTGTGGCTCGAAGCGTCGGGCTGTCGGCAAGTCTAGGGTGAGCAGCGCACCGTCATCGAGTCTCCGAGCGCGGATGGTCTCATCCGCCCTCCGACGTGACAGCTCGACGATCTCCCCGCCACGATGTCCGACACGCGTAAAGGACGCGCGCGTTCGAACCTCGAGCAGTTCACCTCTGTCGGAAGACGAAACCTCAGAAGCGACCGCATTTGCCAGCGCATCAACCAGCCTCGCAGCGGAGGCTGCCTCGTCTGCATCGAGCTCGCGCTCGACAGGAGCTCGCTCTCTCCATCCGCGCTCGTGGCGCGCAATATCGACGACCTCCCCAGAAGGCACGAGGGATTCCAGCCGAAGCTCCTCAATTTCATCGGCGTGGGCATATAGAACTGAGGGGTCTCGCCAGACTCCCATGGGTGGCTCGAGAGCGCGCACCAGGGACCCGGGTACGCACCCGATGATCGGATCGGGTGTGATGCGTTCGGCGATCACTTCATCGGATCTCGCTGGACATGGGCCTCCGATGCGCAACTGCACACGCGAGTGGGAGCCATCGCGAGGCACGAGCCCCACGAGCCAGCTCTTCGCCATATCCGGATGGTCTTGCCGCGAAAACAGGTCTATTTGGGCATCAGAGAGGGCAAGTAGCAAGCGGTCGACCGCCTTGCGTGACGCTCTGAACCCTGCCGGAGCGACTCGGAATTCCTCGGCCACGTACTCCAAGATGACCCGATTCGACTCTGGGTCATTCAATTCGATTTTGGATATGTCACTCATCCCGACCGGAACGAGAGTTCGGTCGCGATAGGCGTCCGCTCCGCGCAGCAGCTGAACCTTGAGCGATCGGTTCACAACGAAGGTCCCCTCCCCTTCGATCCTCATATAAGCGGACCCTTCCGGTCTTGTCGCATCCGCCCCCAGTGCGAAACGATGTTCAACCCTGCCAACGGAAATTCGCCCCGTGACTCTCGGAGCGTCGAGACCTTTGGCATCGACGTCCCGCACGGCTCGCACTCGCGTGGCGAGATCGAGCTCACGTAACAATACGTCGACAGCGGCAGCGCTCGTCCGAGCGACCGTCGGCGAGCTCAGAATCCAACCGGCCGCCGATCCAGCATCAGCCTTCTCAAGCGTTATTGTCTCGTCTCCGTGGATCAGCTCCACGCGAGTGACGTCGATGGCGCGAAGACCAGGAAAAATTTCGCTCCCAAGGTGCTCCTGGTCGCCACCTCTATCGGTGTATCTATCGAAGCAATAGGCATAGATCAGCGTGCCGGCAGCAAGCAGTAGGAGGACGACAGGGGTTGCGATATCTCTCCCCTTCAAGAACCCGTCCTATCAGCTCGATGGACCGATCGATAAGGCTTGCCCTCGGATGAGCGCCGCCACGCCCACACCGAAACGGCAAGCAGAAGCGCCGCGAGCGGCATGAACACGAGTACATACCGCTTAATTTCGATTCGACTCGCGTCGGTGATCCGCATACCTGCCATGAGCTCGGGCTTGTCGGGAATATCCACGACCAGAGGGCTCGCGGTGAGCCACGATAGAGCGTTATCCATGAAGTAGGCTGCTCCGTGCAGGGGCCTCGGCTGCCGCCAGTTGTCATCCGCAAAGATGAAGCGAGAACCGACCACGACGACGCGCCCACCATGTACCGATGCGTCTGTGGTCCGAGGTCGCTCGGACGCCATGGCGACGACGAGCGGGCCATTGAGATCGTCGAGATCACGCGGAGGCACGTCGTCCCAGGTGCCGACGCCGGCGAGGTCACGCTTGCCGAAGGCTCGGTCACTCGCGACGAGCAGATCTGCGGCAGTCGCAGCTCCGGGCGATGAGACGTGCCTCATCGGTCGCGCGAAAAAGAGAGCGACGCGTGGCGGATAGGTCGACGGATTGGATAGACCTGCAGTCACAGGATGTGGTCGAACAGAAACGAAATAGCCTTCTCCATGGGTTTCGGGGATACGGAGAGCACTGTCCGCTTCGTGAACGAGCGCATCTTCTAGTGCGATTCCAAACGGAGCAATGACCGAATCGAGACCGGAGGACCACGCGGATGCGTCGTCCGCGCCGTCGCCTGGTCCAACGGCCACGAGGGCACTGCCTCCGTCCAGGAGGTAAGTCCGGAGGCGATTCGACTCTTCGGGGCTGAACGCGGTTCGCAGCCCCGCCACGATGACCGCTGTGCACCCAGCAAACGGCTCATGAACGTCGGGGACATTGGCGTCCGCAGTCCCGAGATCAAAGTTGCTCCTTTGTAGAAGGTCTCGCAGAGCTCCAATCCCATCTCGCTCCGACCCGGCGTCCGCGAGCGAAAGCTCGCCGTGGCCTACCGTAAAGCACAGCCTGGCCCTCGCCCCGTCGACGACGTGGCGAATGCCGAGCGTCAGCGCTCGTTCCTCGCGAGGTTTGCCACGAGTTTCGTCAGCCGAATCGAAGAGGTCCGCACTCGTCACAAACCAGTGTCGGCTGCCCTTCGCGACGACCACCACGGCATCAGCAAATCCCCTCCCGTCCTCCGCTCGATTGGAATCGAGCCCAAAACGCCGCTGCATGTCCGCAAGGAGCGCTGCATCTCGATCCGGATCAACCCAGTGAATATCGAGCTCTACAGTCTCCGCCCGGTAGGCCTGAAGAATTGGACCCAAGCTCCTTCGAAGGGATTCGCCGCCGCCGCTGATGATATAGAGGTCGATTCGTTCGTGAAGGGAATGGAGCGTCTCGACAGTCGCTGGAGCAAGCGTAAAACGCGATCCAGAGCTCCAGTCCCAACGCACCATGTGGCGGGCTGCGACGATATTGATGACCGTGGACAGAACTAGCGTCGCGACCCATCCAGCTGGATTCAGAATGGTCGATACGTCGAACGGACGACCGGGCGCATTCATCCCCATTTCCAGGCATCGACGATGCGAGTCGTCGCATAAAGAGGAAGCGCTATCATCGTTCCGTAGTAGACGAGGCGCCTAGAATCGACGATTCCGCTCGCGAAGTCGTTCATATGCCCCCAGACGGATACGTATGCGCATATTTCATGAGCGGTTGTTCCCTCGCGAACGACAAATTCTCCCAGACCTAGGATGAAGAGCGAAACCAAAACGAGCGTCGTCAAACCCGAGGCAACCAGCTGCGACTTCGTGATCGCGCTGGCGCACAGTCCGACGGAAAGATATCCCCCGCCCACGAGAAGCACGCCCAGGTAGGCGCTTGCCGCCGAGCGCGGGTCGAGAGAGCCCGTGCGACGGAGAATGACCAAGTAGAGTACGGTTGGGAGCCACATCGCGACATAGGTCGTAAGGGCGGCAGCGTACTTTGCGAGCACAAGCGCAGCGCTCGACACCGGTGCGGTGAGCAGTGTCTCGATGGTTCCGCTCCGCCTTTCTTCCGCAAATGCTCGCATCGTGAGGGTCGGGGTGACAGCGAATAGAACCAAGTAAAGAAGGACTGTGTTCCCAAAAAAGGCCGAAAGTGGAGTCTCGTCCTCGACCACGAAAGGCTGGCTCGCGAAGTGATCCACCAGGAGATAAAAGTGCAATCCCTGAAGCACTAGAAATACGAGGATCAGGACCCAGGCGACGGGAGTGACGAAGAACGCAAAGAGCTCGCGCTTGAAGATGGGCCAGAAAGCGGTCATTCGGAGGCTTGCCCCGCGTCGCTTTGTGCCCTGGTTTCGTGCGCCCCTTCCCGAGTCAGCTCGGCAAACGCGTCCTCGAGAGAGCCCCCGGGTTCATGAACGCGGCGCACGCCAATACCGAGAGCGACAAGCTCGGCGACACAACGCTCCACCGCACATCCGCGATCGACGTCCGTGACTGCGGGTGCGAACGTGACGCGGAGCGTGCTCAGATCCGAGCCGCACGCGGAGTCCACGTCACAACGAGACACCCCGAAGATGGAGCTCACCGCGGAAGCGGCCAGGGCGGATCCTCCGCGTACCGTAAACTCGACCGGGCGGCTTCCATGCAATTCTCGAATAGCATCGGTGGGGCCCTCGGCGATGAGCCGACCCCGGTGAATAAGAACTACGCGCGTGGCACACGCGTCGATCTCCGACAGCACATGTGTCGAGATCACGACCGCATGTTCGCGGCCTAGCTCACGCACCAAAGATCTCACATCGCGAACCTGATTCGGATCGAGGCCGTGAGTGGGCTCGTCCAAAATGACAATAGGAGGCTTTGCCAAGAGCGCATCGGCAAGCCCGACACGCTGGCGATACCCCTTCGAAAGAACCTCGATTCGCTGATGCGCGACGTCGACGACATTGGCCACGTGCATGGCGTCCTCGACATACGCAGCACGCTTGCGACGCCCAACGCATTTGAGCGCAGCTCGGAAGCGCAAATATTCGATGACGCGCATCTCGGGGTAGAGCGGTACCGATTCCGGTAAGTAGCCGACCGAGCGGCGGGCTTCGAGCGAGTCGTTCGCGATATCGTGACCCGCAATCGAAACGCGACCCGTCGTCGCACCGATATAGCCGGCCAGTATCCGCAGCGTGGTGCTCTTTCCGGCTCCGTTTGGACCTAGAAAGCCGACGACCTCGCCCTTGGCGACCTCGAACGACAGGTCGTCGACGGCTAGCCGAGAACCATAGCGCTTGGTCAGATGAGATACCGAGATCAAGGCGCTTCCTTCTACCGCGACGAGCCCGGTCTGTCATACGCTCACCCAACCTTGAACGCTGTCCGTGCGCTGGCTTGTGCAATCGTATCCTTGGCTGGCGTTGGCTGCGGGCGGGCGCGCGCCGAATCGGTCAGCGTCGCAACGACAGCGGGCTCGACGTCGCCGCCGCCCATCCCGACGACGGACGCCCCTGCGTCCGGACGTGACTCCATGTCGGACATGCTCGTCGTCCCGGCCGGCACCTTCACGATGGGAGCGGACACGGGCGGCGAAGAGGATGAGCACCCAGCTCACCTCGTCACTCTCGCTTCGTTCGCGCTCGACCGCACGGAGGTGACCAACGCGCAATACCGAGAGTGCGTGTCTGCAGACATATGCCGCCCTCAATCCGACGAAATTCGAACGAAATACCCTCAGTTCGAGGGTCCCAATCAGCCAGCAAACGGTGTTTCCTGGAGCGACGCTCAAACATTCTGCAATTGGCGGGGGAAGCGACTCCCAAGGGAGGCCGAGTTTGAGAAGGCGGTGAGGGACGGAGATGACCGCCGGTTCCCGTGGGGAAACGAGCCACCTACGCACGAGTGCACGGTGTTTGCGACCAGTCGGACTGAGGACGTGGGAACACATCCGCGAGGTCGGGGGCCCTACGGGCACGACGATCTCGCCGGCAACGTCTGGGAATGGATGCAGGACGAATACGATCCCTATGCCTATCGGCGTGCAACCGCAGACGTCGGCCAGCCAGCAACCTGCTCGGCGATTCTTGTCGCGCTCGAGCAGCTACGCCGCGATGGTCGCCAGGGCTTTACGGGAACCAATCCGATCCCGCGCGAGTGCGAACATTCCATTCGCGGTGGGGCCTATAACTATGACGCACACGGTCTGCGTTCGACCAATCGCGTGCACCACCCGGGACACTATCGTTTGCCCATGCTCGGATTTCGATGCGCCGCCGACGCGCACGAGGTTCCGCTCTAGATTTGAACACTTTGCTGCTGCAAAATGGCTGTGGTCCTCCTAGGCTGCCGCCGTTGTGAGAGGAGTAGCACAGATGAAACGGTCGACTATCTTAGGCGCTCTGTCGTGGATGAGCCTCATGCCACTCGCCTGCGGCGGGGGAACCCCTGCTGCGAGCGGACCAGACAAGGCCATCACCCGCGATCCCGCGACGGCTGGTTCCGCGTCGTCGTCCACGGCAAGCAGCGCCGGAGAACTTCTTTCCCCTGCTCCCTCGGCGTCCGGATCGGCCGGCGGGGACGACGTTTGGCTCGCGTACCACCAGATCTCCCAAAAAGATCTTCTCGCCATCGTGCGCGGCGCCGAGGGTCGGGTCCAAAACTGCTTTCGTGCTGGACTGAAGCGCGATCGATCGCTTTCAGGGGAAACGAAAATAAAGTTTGTGGTCAGTCACGAAGGGGCAGTCCGAGCTTGGAAAGATGACGACTCTTCGATGTCAGACGAAGACGTCACCAAGTGCATCGGAGAGGTGATAAACAGCCTCAATTTCAAGACTCAAAGATCCCCGGGAGATGCTTGGGGCATCTACACAGTAAAATACGGCTTATGAGCCCGTCTCATTGCCTTGGCGAGCAACTGCGAGAGGAGTCATTTCGTTAGGTGACCCCGTTGCCCATTCAGCCGCACCGGAGCAAGTCGAAAGGCAAAACAATCGGCTTCTTTGGGTCTCCAACAAACTCAGATCCGTTCCCAGTAGGCGTTGCGAGCGACACCGGGCCAAAGAAAGTCCGAGCACTACACCGAGCGCACGATTGGACACCTGGATCGCTCCACGCAGCAGCCTGCTGGGATAGGTTTCTTTCGGTGTCTGGTCATCGCGTCTGTTGGTCGATGCTGATAGTTGCAACTTGTCTGAGTTGTAGCCGTCCCCCGCCCGACGCGACGCCGGAGGGGGTCGTGCGCGTGTTTCTGGACGACATGGAGGAAGGCAGCGACGATCGTCGAATGGCTCGCCAGTCCTTCGACCTGCTCGGACCGACAGCGCGCGCCAATCTGTCCGAACGAGCTCGGCGCGCTCGACTTCTTCAAGGGCGCCAAATTGCGCCATGGGAAATGCTTGCCATCGGGCGTTTCGGTTTGCTCTTTCGACCGAAGGCGTTTCGCGCGAAAATTGTAGGCGACCATGCTGTCGTCGAAGTGACTGGGACTGATGCTCAAGCGGAACACGCTTCTGTAACCTGCGTCCGAGTGGCTGACGCGTGGAAGGTCGAACCCGAATTTCCCGATCCTTGAAGTCGGAGCTCGGCGGTGGGAATGAGTGCTCGTCTGACGAAGCGCACAGGTTGCAGCCGTGCGCGACATATCTACTCGGATGTGGCTCCTCCGCGAGGTCCCCGCTCCGTAAACCAACCGTCGGTTATCACATCGAGCAGCGCCGCGGATTCGGAGACTCGCAACCGCGCTTCACTCTGTTCTCGCGAACCGGCCGCCGCTAGGTCAAGATCCGCTTCTGCGCGCTGCCATGCGAACAGGGCCTCGATCGCCCGCGTCCCCACGCGCGACCTCGCCTGCTCGCGCTCAAGCCGCACGCGTTCGAGCGTCGGCTCATCGCCCGAAAACAGCACCCGATCGAGGCGCCACGTCAAGCGGAGCTCGAGCTCGAGGTTTGCCCCCGCGGCGTCGTAGTAGTTCACTCCATCCGTCGTCGTGAGTGTTGTCGTCCGTAGTGTCGTGTTGAGGAGCCTCATGATGCGCATGCGCGTCTCGGGAAGCCACGCACTTGCCCGTGCCTTCGCCGCGAGATCATCGATTCGCTCATCGCTCGTATCGAGACCGGATGCGCGAAGGGCTGCGCGAACACACTCTCTCGCCACAGAGGGCGCGACGGAAGGCGCCGAGGCCCGCTGGGGCGCGGTTGTCGACGCATCTGCATGCGGCGGGGCTGTGGACTCCCTGACCGGTGACGACGGGAGAGAGCGCCGGGAATCTGCCACTTGCCGAACGTCGCCCGCGGCCATTCGATCGAGGGCAAGACCAAGGATCAAAACTCCCCCTATGTCATCCCTCCCATCCTCGAGCTCGCGAGTATATGCCGCGACCGAAAACCAGGTATCGCCACGCATTTGGTTTGCTCCCGCGAGCAAGCGGGCCGAATGTGAGGGCAATAGGTCGGCTTCATCGATGTCGCCGTCCGCGAACCGGTCTTCGAACGCGTTTTCTCCCCAACCGAACCAGGGCTCAGCGAAGGCCGGCGATTGAGCCAGCAAGACCACGACAAGACTGACGACAAAGCTGATGGTGCGCATGGGCGGTCTTGAATCAAGGTTCATACCCAGGCGAGAGATCACGTTCTTTCGAGCGGTTCGAAGCCATTCGAGTGTCACCTACGAAGTCGACCCTGTCCGCGGTCGAGGTCCCAGAGCGTCCGAATGCTCCCGCGTGACTACAGCAAAAAGAGAGGACGATTCCTTCCTTCGTTCCCACCCGACGCCAATCCCAGTGCGTCAACCCGGCGCATGCCTTGACGTCAGTCCAACATGGTCCATCATGAACCACTGTGAGTCAAAAAGGGATGGGCCCTCGGAGATCCTGGGAGAAAACGCTTCTATCCAAGCTCTCGAACGCTCTGTTTGGCCAGCCGGAACGAGCTCCAGAGATCGCGTCAGGTGAGGAGAGAAACTCGCTTGGGCGAGCGCTCGCGGAGTTGACCCGCGCCGATGAACTTCCCCTCGATGAGCTCCACGCGGACCGTCCGGCAGGCCTTCATGAGCTCGACGGTGAGCTCGCGCCGGGTCCAGCCGGACCCGAAGCACTCGACGGGCCCGATAGCCCATCGGCGCAGCGACGTCTCGAGCTCGCCCAGGCCAGCGCGCAGATCGAACGCATTCGCAGGACCATCGAGGTCGTCGAACGAGTTCGATCCCGCGGAGAAGTTCCGCGCGACGAAGCAGCGACATCACAAGTTGCATGCGCCGCGGAAGCTTCGAAGAGCGACGCGATGGCACTGCTGCGGGAAGAGAACGATCGCCTGCTCGCCCTGAATAAGAAACTGGTCAGCATTTTGCACGGCTACGTCATCGATCCGTGCGGGCCGCACGCTTCCGTTCCGATTCCCGTCGAGGTCGACCGCATCACTCGATGGATTGAAGACCAGGGCGAGGGAGCGAGCCGAGCGGGCTTTACGACGCACGAGGTGGCCACGAAAGCCCTAGGCATCGAGAATCCGACTCGCCGGGACGAAACGCTGTGCGGGACATGGCTTCGCGCTCTCGGTTTCGTTCCGTTCAGGCCGCGCGAGGGAAACGCTCGAGTTCGTCGGTATCGCCAGCTGGAAACGACTGGGCGTCAGGAATGAGACGATTGAACGACGCGATGGCGAGCGAGGGCCTTGCTTTTGATAGAGTTGTCGTCGTCGGAGGTTCCATGGATTTGCCCCCTAAAGAGACCCTGCGCTCGATTGTGCGCAGTTATGCGGAGATTCGAGCGAGTCTTGGCTCCGCCATATCCAGTCCGCGACTGATACAGCCAACAAGCGAGTATTTCCCGGACGAGTTTCACCACGATGTCGACAGCTTGAATCGACTGCTCGACCGCCTGGTGGGATACGCTCCATGGTCGCAGGCCCCGCGACTCGAGATCGCGCTGCTCGACACCGAAGGCGACTCGTGCGCTTCTAGCGGCTCCTGCGGTTGTGGGTCGGGAGACGGAGGAGGAGAAAGAAGCGGCCTGGTGGAGGCACATCCGGATGGCTACCTCGTGTGGATCCAGACGCGGGACGCCTCTCGTTCCGAAACTCTGGTAGCGGTTCTCGCCCGGGCGGTTGGCTCGATCGTGTTCCAGAACGCATCGAGCGATCCGGATCTTCGAACGAGTGAGATGGCTGCAGTCGCCTGTGGATTCGGTGTCCTGCTGATGAACGGGGCGTCTGTATGGGGGAAATCGTGCGGTGGACTTCGCATGACGCGAGTGACTGCCCACTCTGTCGAAGAGTTGGGGGTCGCGCTGGGCCTGTTCGGCTCCGTTCACCAGGTACCAGCCTCTGAGCTTCGGCGGCATTTGGACACGACGCAGAGAGCTGCCTTCGACGTGGCCCATGAATGGACTGAATCCAATCCCATGCTGGTCTTGGCTCTGCGCGAACGGCCGCGGGTTCTTTTGGAAGGGGAATTCGACATCGAACCTTCTCGGGGGCCCATCGGTCGATGGCTCTACAAACGGAAGCTCGAACGAGAGCTTCGAGCGGTCCCGGCGCCACATCCTGACCGATCGATGACCGAGGCTCGCCGACGCAGACTTCTCGACGCTCGGGCGCTCGTCGATGAAGTGATGGACGCATCGGAGCCATAGCTCTGCGCCCATGGTCTACACCGCGCACGGCTGCTGCCTGCGCATTTCGCCAGGCAGCAGCGGTGCGCGGTTTACCCGAGCGTGGCGGATTGCCATTTCAGTCGTCGCCCATGTCGACACGCACCCAAGGGCCTTCGCTATCGTAGACGACGCTGCACCGACCGCCGAGGGCCTGACTCGCCAAGAGGAACGGGTCGAGCCATCCGACCTCGTCACGCCCGAGACGCCGTGGCTGGAAATGGACGAACCGGTTCTGCGTCACGATCGGAAATACTTCGACGGCACTGATGTAAGAGGTGTGGCCGCTCTCTCGCGGTCGAATGGAAAGTCGAGCCACGAGCCCAATCCGCAGCTCATCGTGACCTGGAGCTCCCCACGCGTAGTTGCCAAGGGAATAGAACACGATGCGCCGATGAGCTACCTGAAACGCTTGCTCATTGTGAGGGTGATGACCAACGACCGCGTCCACTCCGAGATCGAGCAGCACTCTCGCATAGTCCCGCTGCCCCAACGTGATACCTGAGTAGTTCTCACCCCAATGAACGCTCACGATGAGGATGTCGACGTCCTTCCGGAGTCGGCGAACGTCATCGGCGACGTTCTCGGTCGTCAGCTTTGCACACCCAGGCTCATGATCGGCCGCGAACAGCCCCTCGTACAGGCAAAATCCAGCTTGATTCTCGAGGTAACCGAGAAACCCAATGCGTGTCTCGCCCACGGCAAAAATAGCGGGCCGCCTCGCCGCCGCCGCATCCTTTCCGCCCCCGACGTGCTCTATCCCCGCCCGGTCGAGAGCGTCCACGGTATCGACCAGTCCATTTTGTCTGTAGTCAAGAACATGGTTATTCGCCAAGCTCACGATATCGAGACCCAGCCATTTCCAGGCTTCGACGGCCGCGGGATCGACGCGATAGATGTACTGCTTCCAGAGCCAGACAGGCTGGCTCGCTCGGGTCACGGGTGCCTCCAGGTTGGCGAAAGCGACGTCGGCGCCCTGGAATAAGTCCCGAGTGCGAATATATGGATATTGATACCCACTATTGCGGATTTCCGATATCGCCGCATCAGCGGGAGCGAAGTCCCCTCCGAAAACGAGGCGGATCGTCCGCGGATCGACCGGCGTGCGCGAAACAATCTTGGGACCGAGAGGCGTGAAAGGCGGACTAAAACTCATAAGCCAAGACGCCCAGCCGAAAACCCAAGCCGCGAGGCAGACTGCGCCGAGCGATGCGATTCTCAAGCCGCTCACACTTAGAGCCCGTCCCGAAAGTCATCGAGAACGCACGTATCCTCGAGATTTGCCCTCACCCCCGCTGAACCGCGATGCTGTCTGCCCTCTCCCCAGGGAGAGGGCAACCGTGAAATAGCGTGAACTGCGGGGTGAGGGCCTATTTCCGGACAAGGTGCTCCGCGACTTTCGGGGCGGGATCTTGCGCCCATCCGTGTCAATTTGAGCATTTCTTTCTCTCGTCGCATGATGTCCCGACCGCCATCCAAGTGTGCGCCGACTCCGATCCGTCGCTATCGCGCCTTGCGATGAACGCTTCCATCACGTAAGGCCCGAAGCTAGCCATGTTATTTACTCCGCTGCGCATCGGCTCGGTCACTGTTCGCAATCGCATCGCCAAGTCGGCGATGGCCGAAGGCCGCTGCGACCAAGATGGAAGGCCCTTGCCCTCCCTCATTCGCCTCTACGACAGTTGGGCTCGAGGAGGCGTCGGACTTTGCATCACCGGCATGGCTCATGTGCGTCGAGGTTACAGTTTTACAGGTGGTGAGCTCGGACTCTACGACGATTGTCTTGTCGAACCCCTGAGGGAGCTCACCTCGACCGTGCATCGCCATGGCGGCCACATCTTTGCGCAGATCTGCTGGGCTCCACCCCAGCTCCCGCGGTCGAGGGCCCGTGCGCTGGGAGCGACCGCCCCATCGGCGGGCTTCAACAAGACGAACCTTCTGTTCGACCGCGAGCTGTCGGATGCCGAGCTTGTGGGAATCGTCGCCGACTTCGGCGCCGCGGCCCGCCGCGCCCGCGAGGCAGGATTCGACGGAATCGAACTGCATGGAGCCCATGGCTACCTCATCTCTCGCATGCTCAGCCCGAAGCACAACCGGCGAGCGGATCGCTGGGGAGGCGATTTCGGTCGAAGAATTGCCTTTGTCGAGGAGGTTATCAACGCCTCGCGTCGCGCCGTTGGACGGGACTTCCCGATCGCCATCAAACTGAACGTGAGCGACGGCGAGCGGGGAGGCCTCGAACTTGACGAAGGCGTACGGGTCGCGAAGTCGGTGGCTGCCATGGGCGTCGACGCCATTGAAGTGTCTGCCGGAACGGGCGACGTCGGTTTCGGGTGCTACCCCAATAAGGGGGGAATGCCGATCTTGTCTGGCAAGAAATACATTCATCAAAATTTCCCAGCGCTCAAGCTCCTTGGCCCTCTGCTAGACGTCGTCTTGCGCACCGCCAGCCGGCGAGTGGAGTTTCCCGGAGAGGCGTATTTTGAACCCTTGGCACGTCGAGTTGCCGAAGCTGCTTCCATCCCTGTGATCTGCGTTGGTGGGATTCGCTCGCTCGCCGTGGCTCGACGTATTGTCACCGACACACCCATCGCAATGGTAGCGATCGCTCGCCCGCTCGTACGGCAGCCGGACCTTCCCAACCGATGGCGGGAGGGCTCCTCCGCCATCGCAGCGTGCACGTCGTGCAACGAGTGTTTCACGCACGTCGGCCTGGGCATGCCCTTGGTATGCCGAGCTGTCGACCGAGGGCAGCGAGTCGACGGCAAAGAAAACGCTCGCCGGAACGACGACACCCGTCCGACTCAGACGTGACTCGGGAAGGACGAATCTTTTTGCGGTGAGATTGAGCCGCTCGAAACGCAATCGCAACGTTTTGAGGCTACGCTGGCACAAGATTGACCATTCGAGTCGCCCTCCACCACCGAACGACGTACGGATACGATCGGAGCGTATCGCCTTCACCCCACGTCGTCAGACTTAGACCTGCGCCGCACTGCCGCACTCCGGTGTTGGCCTATTCCCTGCGCGTGTCCCCCGACACGCACTTCATCAATTGGCAGCAGGACCCATTCGGGAACTACGAGGCCCGACTGGTCTTTACGGAGAGGACAAACAAAATCTCGTTTGACGTCGATCTCGTCGCCGACCTCACGACGATCAATCCATTCGATTTTTTTCTGGAAAAGGATGCGGAACGCTTCGGCTTCTCGTACTCGCCGCTGCTCTCCCGCGACCTCGGTCCATATCTCGAACGTATGGCGAGTACCCCGCTATTCAGCGCATTCGTCGAAGACCTTCGACGCCGATTCTGCCACCGGGAACGCCGCGTCATCGACGTTCTCGTCGACATCAATCAGGCGGTGCAATCCAAACTCACCTACGAATTGCGCATGGACCCCGGAGTCTTCGCCCCCGAGCGCACGCTGGAACTCGGACGGGGATCGTGCCGCGACTTCGCATGGCTCCTCGTGCAGGTGCTTCGACACATCGGCCTCGCCGCTCGCTTCGCTTCGGGATACTCCGTGCAGCTCAAGGCCGACGAGCGACCCCTCGAAGGCTCACCCGGCGTCCTCGAGGATGTCGTAGACCTTCACGCGTGGACCGAAGTGTTCCTGCCGGGCGCCGGGTGGGTGGGGCTCGACGCGACGAGCGGTCTTCTCGTGGGAGAGGGGCATATCCCTCTTGCGTGCACGCCCGATCCTGAAACCGCTGCGCCTATCACGGGAAGCTATTCTTGGGAGAAACGCGAACCCGATGAGAAGATACGCGAGGACTTCTCATTCGAGATGTCGGTACGCCGACTGCTTGAGACGCCACGAACGACCCTTCCATATAGCGATGCCGTCTGGCATTCGATCGACTCCCTCGGCCAACGTGTCGATGACGTCCTGTCTGAGAGCGACGTGCGCCTTACGATGGGAGGGGAGCCAACGTTCGTTGCGGCCGGCGACCCCGATGCCGGCGAGTGGAACTTCGACGCTCTCGGCCCGACGAAGAGGGGCCGCGCTCGCGAGCTCCTAGGTCGGCTCAAGGAGCGGTTCGCACCCCACGGACTTATCCACGAAGGAATTGGGAAATGGTATCCGGGTGAACCGCTTCCTCGCTGGATATTGTCCTGCTACTTCCGGCGAGACGGAGAGCCGATCTGGAACCACGCGGCTCTCCTTAGTCGCGATTCACGGGGTGTGGACACCGTCGACGATGCAGCAGCGTTCGCGAAAGCGCTCGCGGAGAGGCTCGGTGTCCACAAAGGCCACATCGTGCCCGCATACGAGGATGCCTGGTACTATCTCTGGAGAGAAAGAAAGCTGCCGGCCAACGTCGACCCATACAATTCTCGACTGGACGATGAGCTTGAGCGCGCGCGAATCGCGAAGGTGTTCGAGCAAGGGCTCGGAACCATCGTAGGGTATGCGCTTCCGCTTCGCCGTTCGCAAATGGCATCCGAGAGGCCATGGGAAAGCGGCCCATGGGTCATCAGGGCAGAACGACTCGTACTTCTGGCGGGCGACTCGCCGATGGGCCTGAGGTTGCCTTTGGATTCACTGCTTTGGTCTTCCGAGAGCGACAAGCCCGCCCTTGAGACGCCTGACCCCATGGCGCCTCGCGATCCACTGCCGACTCAAGAGGAGCGTCGTGCCCGTCAGATGCATCGACTTGGCAGTCCCGAACCTTCGACGCCACGAGATGCTGTCGCTTCGACATCTCCACAGATCAACGCCTCGGCTTCAGGCGTCATTCGCACGGCCCTGTGCGTCGAACCCAGGGACGGAATCCTACATATATTCTTCCCTCCGCTGGGCCATATCGAGGATTTTCTCGAGCTCGCCTCGCACGTGGAAGCGACCGCCGCCGCACTGGGAAAGTCGGTTCGCCTCGAAGGCTACGCTCCCCCGCCCGACCCGCGCGTCGAGCGTTTGTCGATTACGCCTGACCCGGGTGTAATAGAAGTCAATATCCATCCGTCGGCGTCATGGGCAAAGCTCGTGTCCAATACGAACATCCTATACGAGGAGGCGCGGCGGGCGAATCTCAGGGCCGAGAAGTTTATGCTCGATGGACGCCACACGGGCACCGGAGGAGGCGATCATATCGTACTCGGCGGACCAACGGCGGCGGACAGTCCCCTGCTTCGGCGTCCAGACCTACTTCGCAGTCTCGTGGGGTATTGGCTTAACCATCCGTCGCTGTCCTACCTGTTTTCGGGCCTTTTCGTGGGGCCCACCAGCCAAGCTCCGCGCGTGGACGAAGCGCGCCATGACAGCCTGTATGAGCTCGAAATCGCGTTCCGGCTGCTCGGAGGCGTCGGGGAGCCGAGCGCCGCTCCCCCTTGGCTCGTTGACAGGCTATTTAGGCACCTCCTCGTCGACGTCACCGGCAATACCCATCGCACTCAGTTCTGTATCGACAAGCTTTTCAGTCCGGACCACGCGTCAGGCCGTCAGGGGTTGCTCGAATTGCGATCGTTCGAGATGCCTCCGCATCCGCGAATGAGTCTCGCGTCCCATCTCCTCGTCCGCGCGCTGGTCGCCTGGTTCTGGCGCGAACCATATAGACTACCCCCCGTTCGATGGGGGACCGAGCTTCACGATCGCTTTGCGCTTCCCCATTTCGTCTGGTCGGACTTCGAAGATGTCATTGCGGACCTCACGCGCGCTGGCTTCGATTTTGATCCGAGCTGGTTCCTGCCACACTTCGAATTTCGTTTTCCGCTGCTTGGTAGTCTAGAGGCCCGCGCGGGCGTGTCACTCGAGCTGCGCCAGGCGATCGAGCCGTGGCATGTCCTCGGCGAGGAGGCATCGGGCGGCGGATCATCGCGATATGTGGATTCCTCGGTGGAGCGCATCGAAGTGCTCGCCCGGGGGCTCATCGGAGATCGACACGTCGTCGCGTGCAACGGGCGGCGAGTGCCGCTTCGACCCACGGGCACGAACGGTGAGCGCGTGGCCGGAGTGCGGTTCAAGGCTTGGAAGCCGCCGTCAGCTCTACACCCGACCATCGGCGTGCACGCACCACTTGTCTTCGACGTCATCGATCAGTGGAACGCGAAGGCTATCGCGGGATGCACGTATCACGTGGCGAATCCGGGAGGTCTGGCGGTCTCGCAACTCCCACAAACCGCCCTCGAAGCGGAAAGCCGTCGAGCGTCGCGTTTTTGGGGCTTCGGACACACGCCTGGACCGGTAGTCCCTCCGCCACGTGAGACGAACGAGGAGTTTCCATTTACTCTCGATCTGCGTCGAGTCCCCTGATTGTTGAGTGAGAGCCGAGCTCAGTAGAATAGGGCTCGGCCGCGAGGACAGCCAGATTCGCCGTAAGGGGTCCAAGGTCGAGTCATAGGAACATACCATCGGGTCGAAACAGATCTTCAGAAGACTTGATAGACGTGAGAAGCTCGTCGGCAAGCTTGGGCTTCACCATGACAGCCGTAGGCTCCATGGGAATGCTTCGTTCGAAAAGGCGAGCCACAATTCGCCGGTAAACACATAATTTCTGACGTTTCCGCGTACCGTTGAACCTCATTCGCGTACCTTTGAACTTCATTCACGTGCCTTTGAACTTCAATCGCGTGTCTTTGAGCTTCATTCACGTGCCTTTGAACTTCATTCACGTGCCTTTGAGCTTCATTCACGTGCCTTTGAGCTTCATTCACGTGCCTTTGAGCTTCATTCACGTGCCTTTGAGCTTCATTCGCGTGCCTTTGAGCTTCATTCACGTGCCTTT
>Ga0182030_10002030_pt1 | contig 42716 bp, 60 predicted proteins | sample 812S3MmetaG_FD_121299 | JGI IMG/M metagenome (GOLD analysis project Ga0182030, IMG submission 121299) | Permafrost microbial communities from Stordalen Mire, Sweden - 812S3M metaG (Illumina Assembly) | ecosystem: Environmental > Terrestrial > Soil > Wetlands > Permafrost | place: Sweden... | reverse complement strand
GATAGGCTCACTGACATGCAGAACAACCTTGATGGAGCTTCTACCCCCCCTGCTCGAACCTCATCCACCGGTGCTTCCACTACTACTGCTCAAGCTTCATCCATCAGTGCTTCAACTCCACGCCGCTCTTTGAGCCGAGAGGGTTCCTGTGAGAATGGCTCTCCTTTGATTGCTCTTATTGACTCACAGGACGTGTCTCCAATCACGCCAACTCCGACTGCAACCACGTATTTACCGTTCAGATCTGTCCCGGTTGTTTCGTCACCAACCATTACTTCCAAGAAACGGCTCCCTCGTCGTCAAATGACTGACAGATCTAGTGTCGATGCTGCTCAGGCATGGATGGTTTACAATGAGTATGGGGAGCTTGTGGAAGCCCAGACCGTCCTTAATCCTCCAGCTTCGAAGGATCTCACGGTGACACAGATGTTGAGACTGATTCAAAAGGCATACCGTCATGATGTAAGTCCCCGCTTCTGCTGTTTCCCTTTCTCACCACAATGTAGTCTCTCATCTAGACAAGCATACAAGGGGCTATGCTTTTGCCCCACCTCATCCACCATTTGTTGCATCTCATCTCATCACCCCTCCTTTCTTCCTCTTCTGAGCACACTTTCATATCTAATATGGAAAGCCGCTAACATGTATGCAGTTCAAACATCGAATGGGTACTGTTATTATGGCACAATTGGACAACAAGTCTTCCCTTGTTCTTGATAAGGATTCATCAAATGGCAATGAGCGACTACTTTCTTGGGATTTCAAAGGAGCATACTCTACGCCCAAGCAAGTCCCCACTCCCGAGGAACCAGAAAGTATTGCAGTTTATCATGGCCCACCAAGGGTCCTTGAAATTGGTTGCAGCGATGGCAGTTGGTGCTTTAAGATCAAGAAACTCCAGCCCGAGTGGATCGTTGAAGGAGTTGATGACAGTAATCATTGGGCTTGTGTACACCAGGATATTAAATTCAGGTATTATGCTCAAAGCACCTTCACAATACGGTCGCTGACCTCATATAGAGACTTTATGAATCTCGAGACCGGAGTGGGAAAGCCAGCGGGAGAGGATTACCTCAGTGGACTCAGTTCTACACAAGAAAATACAGAATTTACTGTCCGTAATCTCAACACTCTCCTCGCACATCAAAACCCATTCCCACACAATCTCTATGGTCTGATCCGCGGAAGAGATATATTTGATAGAGTTGAGAGCTACAAGACGTTCCTTGAAGACGTTCGCTTGTAAGTCTGCAATTTTCTCAACGTACCCAATTTCTTCTAATTTTTCTAGGATCCTTCAACCAAATGGTGTTGTGGAATTCCTTGAAGTTGATCCCAGACCTAGATTCGGCTGCATTGGAGCTAGCGAGAAAGTTTCCACGAAGCAACACAAGAGTCAAGCCCAAACAGACTGGACTGATGATATTGCTGACCGCTTTAAGGATCCATTTGATGAGGAGCTTGCTACCAACGTTCCGGGCTGGGTAGAGCGTGTGAACGAGCGACTCAAGGCCAAATTACGGCCTTTCGACGGAGTAGCCGCTGTCAATCTTAAGTCGTGGCTTGAAGGGGCAGGGTAAGTTTTCCCCAATGTTTCATTTTACTCGGAACAATGACCTAACAACCTCAAAGATTCTGGGACGTTCGACAATCTGTTTTCCATCTGCCAGTTGGTCAGTGTACTTAAACAATTGGGACATTGTAAACTTCTTTTCTAACTCACAGACAGGAGCCATCACCCGTTCAGGTCAACTTCTCAAGGACTTCATACTCTATAGAAGTGACTTGGAGGATGAAGTTCCGAAGGCAAGACTGATCTATTTCACCGGGATAGAAACTGACAGTTCCTAAGCTTAAGTCCAGTTTACCTCAAGTCGAAGTAAGCGCTATCGAGTCTGGCGATTACTATCTCAACCTTCATATCGTTACAGGTCGCAAGCCTCTCTATCCACGTGCCGGAGATTTACTCCTCGATGGCTCTCGTCAAGAAATGACGGAATCAAAATACTATACCATGGCTAGAGCCGGTGAAGTCAAATCTAACCAATGGACAAGGTACCGGGCCTTGATCTAACACATGTTTGGCATAGGGCTCACAATTTAAGCAGATTTGATTTAGATGGCAAGCTCTCTACAATGATGGATAACCTCACAACATTCCCCGGAGCTCGCCCAGGATTAGCACCACCGAATCCTCATGCTGGAGGCAGTATCTCTCCGTTGCTGACTCTGGGGTTGACTGATGGGGCGGAATCTGCTTGACTCTGTCCGTAAGGATTGAGCACTTGCTGTGAATGTGCCATACATTTTGATACAATGAGAAAGGGGCCCGGAATCTCGTCATTGACTTTTTTTTTTTTACTCATAATAGCTAGATTGCTCTGCCGCATTTTATACATTGTACTTTAGAACTTGCAAACTCTATTGCAACGCAAATTCAAGGACATCTGATTTCCATTTTGCGTGAACATGATGTGATATGTGATGATAATAGGTATGCAATCTTGTCTTAAATCTTTAGTTTCATTTCGCCGCCGCCACCAAATATTCATTTAATTCCATCCTGCTATACCAACCAACCTCTTCCCTTACACAACAATCCAACCAAATCCCAAACGCCGTCCACTTCCTTCATTGGGGTGGAAAATGCTAGATAGTGGTCGACAACATGTGGAGTATTAAGAATCCTTCATCCTTCCCACCTCTTTTCCCCTCCGCATTGGAAATTCAAGCGTCACATATAAGGACGGGATATTAATCTACCATTTATCGGGTCGGAGCTGGAGCCTGTTTTTGGTTCCAACCCCATACTTCGGAGAGGAAATGGGCCATGTTGACGCGTTTGGCGCGCATTTCTATCATCCAGGGGTGTTCGAGCATGCGCCAGGGGGAGGCGCGGCGGGTGGGATCTTTTTCGAGGCTGGAGAAAAGAAGATAAGCATTGATTTGATGTTGGGGATGAAGAGGGATGATAGGAAAGCGGAGAGAAGGGAGTGGGGAAGGAGAAGGAGAAAAGAGGAAAAGGGACATACCAGCATTCAATAAAATACTTGAAGTTATCACTCCATTTAATATGATTTTCTGGCTCATCCTTCAATTTCGGAATTTGTTGTCGAACGATATAGGTTAAGAGATCGATGAGGCCGGCTCGTGGTTGCATCTCCGTCCCATCTGCTGGGAAGGGGAAGCGATGTTGTGCTACTTCCAGTAATGTCACGCCAGTACTCCAGACGTCGGATGTGATGGTATATGATTGTCCAGTGATTCGCTCAGGTGCCATGTAATATGATGTACCGATGAAGGTATTCGCATCTCCTTTCGTTCCGAACTCGCCGCTGACACCGAAGTCGCAGAGTTTCACTTGCCCGTCACGGCAAAGGAGGATATTGCTGGGTTTGATATCTCGGTGGATGATCTTTTTGCTGTGGAGGTAGGTGAGTCCGTTGAGAACTCCTTCGGCGACTTTGCCCAGGACTTTTTCCCCGGTACGGCCTCCGAGTTTTTTCACTTCGCGGTAGATGGAGTCGAGGGAACCGCCTTCGCAGAATTCCATGGCGATGCTGATGGTGGCTGTTGAGGGCTCGACGAATGCACCGTAGTATCGACAGATATGCTCGCTGGCACAGTCTTTGTTGAAGCCGAGTTCTCGGACGATTTGTTTCTTTACGTCGGGGTCTGGGTTGGTAGTAATGATCTATAATGGTTAGTGAAGGATTAGATAGAGTCTGGGAATATAAACCTTGAGCGCAAAGACAGTCTTGCCGCCTTTCAGCATACATCTTGTGACTGCTCCACCAGCACCTTCACCCAGGCTACCCAACTCCTCTATCCTCTTCTCCAAACTGGCTACCCTCCATCCTTCATCGTCCAATTCTTCCACGTCTAATGTCCTCCCCCTCTCCAAGCTCAACTTATCGAATGCTTCGAGTCCATTCATACTCCCATCCCGTTCCATACCTGTACCACCATCACTTCTCTCCGAGTATAATGATCCAACGGCAGATGCGGGGTCTGGCGTCCCCTGAGGTTGCCGCAAGCCATATTGAGATGCGAAAGATAATGCCGAGTATTGCGATCCAGCCGACGTCGGTCCACTGGCTCTCCCATCCATAGGTCCAAAGCTCCCTTCTCTCGAATGTGCTGCACTACTCTCACTTCCTCCACTCGCAGATTGATTGGCATTTGTTTGTACGTGTATGTTCGGACGTCCATTTTGTAAACCTCCTTGTTCGTATGATGGAGGAGTCTGATTGCTTCCCATGGGCGTGGCTAATTGTAATCGAGGTAGAGATGGTCTTGTTTGCATTTGACCTGGCATCTGTAGGGAGAGCCCTTGGGGTTGAGCAGGCTTGACATTCGGTGAAGGTGGGATGGCGAGACCCAGTCGTGGGACTTTGGGACCATTCTGTCGGCTCCCTGGAATCGGGGGGCGTAATAATGGTGCTGGAGAAGACATTCTGGGCTGTGTGTTGGTATCTAAAGGGTGGAGAGGAGGCTGTGGAATATTAGCTTTCGTCTTCCGCAGGCAAATCCGGAAACGAGAAAAACATCAGGAGCTGACATACATATTGAGTGGCTATGACTGGATCCAAAGCTGTGATGGTGAATTTGTTTTCAGTCTCACCGTTGCCGGTATTCTCCAGGGAAGAGTTGTGAGCTTGCATCGGCTCCAGCCCACCCGCTGCAGCAGACCGTCCCGCAGGTTTCCAGTAACTTTATGGGGACGAGATCACAGCAGGTTATGTCACAAGACACGGCTCGAAGATGCTGTAATTTGTAATTGCAGCAGACTTTGGAGTTGTAATGCGTTGACGGAAGATACCAGGTGCGATGTCACCTGGTATTCGTAACGTTCGGTTCTGTCAAAGCGAGACTTCTTTCGTCGCTTTGTTTCAAGCTTATCGTCACTTGGCTTGCAGCTGAATGCCTCAAAAGGGTCGATGAAGGAAAAGAAATATATTGATGAGCCCCCAAATAGCAGCAAGAATCGAGAAAGATCTTTTACTCCAGGTGTTCAGCTGGAGGGAAGATACAAAAAGGGATTGTGGTGGTGGTGGTGGAGGAAAGGCTTTCTTTACGAAAGCCACGGGCCCTGTTGGTTTTCTGCTGCAAGGGAGTTTTGGGAGTTGGGGTCGAACCAAATTTTGACCAGTAAAATGGAACGTGAGATCCCTGTCCTTTGGCGCCGGTAGGGTTACTGGGGGGGTGAGAGGGGGCCCAAAAAGCCGACCGAGAGTCCCTGTTCGGGTAGTAATTGGTACAGAATAGTGGACGAGTGGGGCTGACAGCGGTGCAGACAGTACCTAGCGATGGTGGTGTTGTTCGCTGATGTTGGATTGTTACTGGATTTAAGCAAGTAAAACGAGTAAAGCGAGTAAAGCAAGTAAAATATTGACAAGTATGCTGTTGTTGGAAAGAGATACAGTATGGCAGTATGATACTACGATAGTGTTTATAGTCTTATACTCTCATAGGGTCATAGGGTCATAGTGTTATAGTTGTTTGCCTCGCCGTTTGAAGTATGATGGTGGAGCAGGTTGGTGGTCAGAAAATGCAGTCATGCAGAGGAGAGAGAGACACGATGATATGCATGGACGGTGTTGATACTAGTAATAAAGTAAAATACACTGTCAAGCGCATATCAGCCCTGGATTCAAGGAATTGGATGAAACCAGATGCTTATGTTTTTCTCATTTCTTATTGCTGGCGACTCAGATTATTCAGACTCTGACTTCATGCATTTCGGCATTTCAGCATATCAGCATATCAGCATATCAGCATACCAGCATACCAGCATACCAGCATACCCGCATGTCCTCATAGGATCAAAGCTACATTGTACATTAGACTGTCCTTGATATGGGTCCCACGAAAAATCAAGATTGCATGACGTTTTCCACCCATCAGTCAGAATTACTGGCCCATCCTCCTCATCTCCTCGATGCACGACCAGCAGAGAGCCCATCAGTTGACGCCGTCGACGCGTAATGAGGAAATGCGGACAAGATGAATTCAAGATGGGAACACAGCGACTACGACAGTAGTAGTTAAGGAGTATTCGAAAACGGGCATCGGTACGAAGAACCATTCGCAAAGCTCAAGAGAGAGGAGAGAAAGCTGGTTAGCTGGTTCGGTGGTCGCTCGTTTGGCCTGAACCTGCAGGAAAGATCACCTCCCATACCTAGTCCATACCCAGCCCATACCCAGGCCGTCCCCTTGTCCCGTCAATTTGGTGGCATCTCACTGGTCTATCCGTCCGTTTCAGATCGCGGGCCATTATCCCCGGGAAAGCCAAGCAATTTTGCGCGCGCGTAGCACATTTTAGTGGGGGGAAAGGGAAAATTAAAAAAAAAAAAACGTTGGTGTTTGTCGAGCCGCCGAAGAAAATGAAAAAAGGTCGGAAAAGTAATCCACTTGGACAACAACAAACAACCAACATATAATGGCGGCACAGAAGGTCAATGCGAGCACCTCGACGATCAAACACCGTTTCGAGGAAACGTCTGATTCATCCGGCGCAGACTCAGAATCCTCCTCACCCCATTCTCCCGATTCTACCAATTCCGATTCTCTCGATTCCCAAGCCTCGCGGAAACGACGGAAGCTCTCTCCGGACGAAGATGACGAACCCCCTCTCCCCACGATTTCTGTACCTTCTCGGGTAACTTCAAGATTTCCTAATAAGGGAAGTCAACCTCACACGAATAATGGCGCAATCATATTGGCAGCGACGGATCCCCAGACGACTTTTTCGGCCTTGAATGTGAAGCCATGGTTGGTGGGATCCTTGGGGGCCATGGCCATTAGAAGACCAACTGGCATTCAAAAGCTCTGCATACCAGAAATCTTGAAAGGGAGAGATTGCATTGGAGGTAGTAGGACTGGTTCGGGAAAGACGGTGGCATTTGCAGTTCCAATTCTGCAGAAATGGGCTGAAGATCCTTTCGGCATTTTTGCATTAGTGCTCACCCCGACGAGGTAAGTCTACTGCGACGACAATTGAAGACATGGAGAGCTAAAATCGCAACAGGGAACTCGCGCTCCAAATCTATGAGCAGTTCAAGGCCATTTCGTCTCCGCAGTCCCTCAAGGCTGTCCTCATAACTGGTGGATCCGATATGCGACCACAAGCCACAGCCCTTGCGCAAAGACCTCATGTTGTTATTGCGACTCCTGGTCGATTGGCAGATCATATACGAACATCAGGAGAAGATACAATATGTGCCCTGCGCAGAGTGCGAATCGTGGTTCTGGATGAAGCGGACCGTCTTTTGGCAAGTGGAAGCGTGGGAAGCATGCTACCAGATGTGGAAGAATGCCTTTCCATCCTACCACCCGCCTCAAAACGACAAACCCTTCTCTTCACAGCCACAATTACTCCGGAAGTTCGAGCATTGAAAGAAATGCCTCGGACAGCTGGAAAACCGCCGGTTTTTGTTTGCGAGGTCGATACCCAAACCCTAGCGATACCTTCATCTCTCAATCAAATGTTTCTACAAGTTCCAGTCACACATCGAGAACATTATTTGCATATGTTTCTCCTGACCGATGTCAATCTCCCAAAATTGGTTATAATATTCTGCAATCGCACCGCAACCGCCGACTACTTGACCCACCTTTTACGACTTCTAGAACATCGTGTCACAGCTCTACACTCCAAATTACCACAAAGACAAAGAATCGACAACCTAGGTCGCTTCCGAGCCTCAGCTGCAAGAATCCTCGTAGCTACGGATGTAGCTGCCAGAGGTCTAGATATTCCAGAAGTGGGACTAGTGATTAACTACGATATTCCCCGCGATCCAGACGATTACATTCATCGAGTTGGACGGACAGCTAGAGCTGGAAGGAAAGGGTCTTCGGTCACGTTTGTAGGACAGCGAGATGTTCAACTGGTGCAAGCAATTGAGACTCGAGTTGGAAGGCAAATGGAAGCATGGGAAGAAGAAGGCGTGAATCTTGAAACGCGCGTGGTCAGAGAAGCATTGAAGTTGGTAGGCGAGAAGAAGCGCGAAGCAATGCTAGAGATCGAGGAGGGGAGGGAAGTGGGAGGGAAGCGCAAACGAGGCATGCAAAAATTACAGAAGTAGATATGTAGTAAGATACCCAATACGTACCGTTCATCCGTTCGTACGTCTTACCCCCGCCCTTACATCCAATAATGCAGAGTGTTATACGTTGCAATTCTCAACGGTACTGCGGGGTTTTGGTGGGGCAGTGTGGTGGTGTTTCAATTGTACCGTGCATACCGGGACCGAGTCAGGGTCTACGATCACCTCGGTTGTAACGGTTGTTAGGTTTTTATTTGTTTTCATTTCTTTACGGTGTTTGTGCAACGAAGGGTAGTGGAACGATGTCATCATAGGCAATTGACATTTGGACAGTTCGATCTGAGTTCAAGATCGATTTGCAAATATTATTTGCAAATATTTCTAATCTTTCACTTGCTTGCCAATCCTTCACTCTCAACTCTGTACCCTCATCCTATCTATCTATCTATCTCTCTCTCTCAAAATGCCACCCTCCAACAACGTCTCCGCTTCCTCGTCCTACCGCTCCCAAAAAGCTACCGCGGCTTCCCTCTCCCTATATGAGAAATTGGATACGGTTACTGGGAACCTAACCATTTTTTCTCTGGGTAAATTTCCACCTTCTGTGTTTCTGTTGGATATAAGTTATTTCAAGGAAAATATGCTTATGTGGTGGATCAACAGTTGCAAATGCCTTCGCCGCCATCTTCACACAATTATTCCGCTCAAAAGACCAGAAACCCGATACATTTTATAAATACATCGCTCTCACAGTAATACGCACCCTCACAAGAAGACTCAGTGTGCGTCAACAACAGTACGTGTACCCCCCCCCCCCCGGCTTAGGTTACACAAGCTGTTTTTTTTTTTTTTTTTGGTGTGTGAAGTGGAAGGGGCTGATAGAGGACGCGAAATTGTTTTTTATTGCCACCAACAGACGACGCCTATATCGTAGCATGTAAGAAGCGGGGTGTTGAACCACATAGTTTGGTGCTTGAGGATGGAACAAGAGCGCATTGGATAGGGGAGGAGGGGGCGGAGGTGATTGTGAATTTTCATGGTTCGTCTTATCCTCTCACTTTCAGTGAAAATATATATATAGGGAAAGTTTTAGGAAAAGTTTTTGGACTGATGGAAGGGATATATAGGAGGAGGATACGTCGTCCCCGCCTCCCCAGAAATGTTCGAGTTTCAATTCCAACTTATTGAGCTGTTAAACTCCCGCACCCACTCCTCCCAAACCTCAAGAAGTGGGAAAGTAGCAGCGCTCTTCCTCTCCTACGACCTCGCGCCCGGAGCACCCTACCCGCGCCAACTCTCCCAAGCCACCAGCCTCCTCTCCTACCTTCTCACCAAGTTATCAATCCCCCCGTCAAACATCATTTTAATGGGCGATTCCGCCGGCGCGAATCTGACCCTCGGTTTACTGTCTCACCTCACGCACCCGCATCCCTCGCCCTCCGTCCCGCGCCTCGCCTTGCCCCCCGGCTCGAAATTCTGTGGCGTGGTCCTCATCTCTCCCTAGGTTGATTTCAGCACTTCTAACCCGGTTTTCGAGGAGAAGAAATACAGGGATTGTTTGGGTCCCAAAGCGCTGGAGCAGTGGAGTAGTGCATTTCTTGGGGGTGGGAAAATTGCGGGGGATGAGTATAATGAACCCGTAAGGGCGGGGAGGGAGTGGTGGCGGGATGTCCCGGTCGAGAAGGTGCTGGTTTTGGCGGGCAGGGATGAGGTGTTGGTTGATGGGATTAGGCGGTGGGAGAAGGTGTTCCGTGAAGGTTTTGAGGATGGGGGGAAGGAGGGAGAGGAGGGGAAGGTGGAGTTTTTGGTCGTGGAGGGCGAGTTTCATGATCATGTGAATGTGGGGCTGGGGATGGGGTTGAAGGAGAGTGTGCAGGCGAAGAGGGTTAAGGGGTGGATTGGGAGTAGGTTGTAGCATCTGTTAATCAGTTGAGAGAATTGAAAGTTCGGTTCAATAAGTGGGGGGATAGAATGTGACTGTGGGTGATATTTGAGCCTTTTGTGGAATAACCTCCGTCTTGAGGTTGGTTAACGAGCTCTCAGGTCTGAAGTCGTTCATATTTATCTCCTCTTCAAAGCATATTCACACGATCGGGAATTTCCTATTCTCAAAGTTTCATAGTCTTACTCATTATAGAAAGCATCAAGACTAAGACCAGCCCTTCATATTTCGGAGAACCAAACCTGATCTGGGAAATGTAAGCGTTAGAGAGGAGATCAGATGAGTATTGAGTAGTGGATCCTATATGGATAGTATGAACACATTCTCTTTAAAAAATTGATTGAGAAAGGAGTGGTGGGAGAGAGCTGAGATAAGATGGTAGACTAGGGAGAGCCCGGGAGAGCCCGGGAGAGCCCGGGAAACGCTGAATAATGGGTAGTCCAGAAGAGAATATAAAATTCCAATCGGTCGGCCTGAGCCTTTTCCAAACACCAAGGCGAGGTTCTGGCATTTTTCCTTCTGAAAAATCGCTTGGGTTTGTAAGCTATTTAGTCAAACAAATTGATATCATTGCTGGTAGAAGACTCTCCCCGACTATATTGCATCACTCAATCAACGCTCTTACCCCCATACAGAGACGACTGATTTGAACTTTCCAATCCAACTCTCTCAGCCCCCACTTCTTTAAACCTTCCGCACGGCACATCTGCACCCACCGCACTCCCCATTTCCCTTGCCTTGAAGTAGCAGTGTCACTTTCCTGGTAGTCTGCATTCTAGGACCCTCTGACACACTGGGAATTTTTATCGGTACCAAGTAATGGCCAGAAGTATTCTCAATACAGCAATCATGACTCATATGTTCGGTTGAAAACCAACGCATATTGGTCGCAAGTCTTGCTCACCGGTTTCTGGAACGCTCGATCGCCATAACTTCCCTACCTTGTCTTCGTAGTCGGCTGCTACGGATGATTTAATCGCAAACACTATCGCAACCTGACTGTCAAGGAATCAGTATATCGGAAGCCTCGTCTCCGCGAAAAGAGCATTCTCGTCTTGGTATCACAGCTGATTTGGTATATTGTGGTGGCTGGTGTTCCAAGATATTTCGACGATGTTCTCGGGTTTTGAACTGCTCGTCCTTACACCGAATTTCCCCTGTGGTGCTTGCCGTGGCGAGGTCACCGCTCCATGAATATGCGATTGGCCTCTTATATCAGAGAAACAAGCTTTCAGCTGATGAAATACTCGGCAACCTGGGGCGTATAGGGGGGATATCAGCTTCATCCATAGCCCTTCCAAGCATCAAAGATGCCGCACGTCCCGTGGAATTGATCTATGCCCATTCCGCGCCATCTGACAACGATTTCGATGTCACAGAAGCGATTGGGCTGAATCTAAGATTGTAATCCTTGTGGCGGAAAACCTCGTAAGTAGAGGGAGCAGAGCGAAGCAGCGGGGACACTGCTGTGTGAGAGTTGTTGTTTCTTTCCTGCTTCCAACCCTCTCTTTCATCGTACACAGCGTCCAGGAAGTGCACGATAGGTATAAGAACTCCCACGAACCTGCGAGAATTGATAATGAGAATTTTGATCATTTTTCGAGCTGCCTTCTCCCACGTTGGGCGAGTTCGTGGGCCTCTGTGACTATTAACTATTGTTCCGTAATTGGTAATAGCTGCTACGTCGGTCGAGCTCGGAAACGGCGCATGGGGGAATGAGAGAAAGTTCCGAGTAGTATCCAGGGCTTGATTATCTGATCTTTTCACGCATAGTTCCCGCTTGGCGATGCGTTTGAGGGTTTCAGGATGAGTCGGTCCTAACTTCTCCTTGCTCCATAGAACAACTTCTTCGAATATTTCTTTCCCCTCTTCCCACCTATTTTCTTTCATATACAAGCGCCCCAGATTTGCCATACTCGTCAGGGTATCCGGATGGTGTTGTCCCAAGGTTTGTTGTCGAAGTTCCAATACTTCCTTGTGAAGCCGCTCTGCTGTTCGAAATGCCCCCAATGCTGTACATGTAGCTGCCAAGTTGGCAATACATCTTAGTGTCTCTGGATGCTTATCGCCCGTGACTCTTCGTCGCGCATTCAAATTCTTGACTTGGAGTATCGCTGCTGTCGCCAGATTGGTAAAGCTTAATAGTGTTTGGGGATGATCACGACCTAGAAATTGACATCGCATCTCCGCTACCTTTTCCATCAAGTCCAGGGCCTCGTGGTAGTTGTGGAGGTAAGTATAAGTGGTAGCTAAGTCCGTCATGCTTTCCCATGTTCGAGGATCCGACTCTCCGTATAGCCTAAGATGAGTTTTTAAAACCTTTTGACCGATATCCTGCGCCGATTTGTAGCGAGCTTGCTTTCGATACACCGATGCGAGAGCCAGCATAGACTCCAGATACAAATAGTGATCCTCGCCAAATTTCTGACTTTGCAATACTGCTTGATTCCCAAGAATTGCTGCTCCCTCGAGGACGAGAATACCCCCTTCCTCTGTGAGTAAGCAGATGACTTGAATCATGCTTGTTATGGTATCAGGATGTGAGCTTCCTAATGTGACGTTTCGTAGAACAAATGCATCTTCAGCAAATGCTAAAGCCGGTGTGTAATTGCCCTTCAGGCCGAAGCATTCGGAGACTTTATAGTGGAGTGTTGCACAGCACACGACACACAACTTGTTTTGGGACTTATGCGTCATAGTCCCTTGATGTTCTTCAAAGTTTTCTGACACTGAAGGTGCTATGGAAATAGCTTCATAAGTGCCAACGTGAAGTGCACGTTTCATGAAAGCTCTCTCGGGTAGAAAGTGCTCAACGCCTTTCTCAGATAGCAGTCGCGTTGCGTGGGGCAGATATGATGACCATATGTCTCTATTTTCCCAGCCTACTGTTGAAAGGTGGGTATTCATGATCGTCAATGCTTGGAGAGTCCTCGGGATAAGCATACTCCTATCAACTAGCCAGGACCGCATTGCCAAATAGACCAGGCGGTGGACATCAAACGATTTCTCATTTCGGCGCCCATTCTGAACCTCCTCCGTTCGACTGGTAATCAATGAAAAGGCCTGAAGGGTGCCCAAGGCAATGGCGGTATCCACCGCATTTGATTCCAGTTTCAATAACGACTCCGGAACCCCTTGGGGATCCAGAACACACATCCTGGATAGAATTTTGGCTGCCAGATGGTGATGGCTACGTAAATGTTCAAACGAGATTGCATAAGTAGCGGCAACAGGATTCTTGATTTCGTGATCACGCCCCTATGCATGTTAGTCTGGATGAAACCCTCTGGATTATTGGGACTTACAGCATCCTCAAAATCCGCACTGAGTAGACGTATTTTGTTCTTATCACTCTCTCGATATAGTACCAGATATTCCTGGATAGACAGTCGATTTCCAAGTATAAATGCCGCGGCTTGTGTAAGAGCCAAAGGCACACTCAAGAGTTCTGTTGCCAGTTCCAAGTATGCGGCTGATTCAAGTGCAAAACGCTCAGATCCAAATTTGTTGGTAAAGAACCGAGAAATCTCAAGTTCGTCAAATGGTGTAACTTCCAGTATGCGTGATTCGCTATCTTTAGGAGGAACAAAGTTCAAAGCCACTTTGTTGTTTCGAGTTGTCATGAGAATGGATCCGTTCTCGGGCAGATAGTCTGCGAATCGTTCAGGTCCGTAGAGCAAATTGTAATCATCAGCGTTGTCCAGAATTAACAGCCAGTTTCCTGACAATGGACCTTCCAGCCATTGTTTAACAAGAAGTAATGCTGTACAGCGCCTCTTAGATCCCAATATAGGCTGAGTTTGGGATTCATCCCAGCCAGGAATGTTATTACTTTTCAGTATCTCGATATAACCCTTCTCAAATCGAGCGGGACTGCTCGCATGAATCCAGAAAACCGACACGTTTTCTTTCCGAAAGAGCTTGGCGGTCTCGAGGGCAATTCGAGTTTTTCCGATTCCTCCTAGTCCAAAGAGAGCAGCTCTGCAATGCTCGCCAGGAAGATAGAGATATCTAGCGAGAGTTGACAGAGTAGCTTCACGGCCGATGAAAGACCCAGCCCCGGAAGGCAAGGGTGTCGATCTGACGTGAGTGCCAGGTGATGTAGGTTGTTGAAGCAAAGCTCGAGGAGCGGCCAACTGCTCGTTACTCACAGGTCCAGTGACAGACTGATAATAAGTCAAAGTCCACACCAGCTTTTGAATCCCTGAAGCGATCTCATTAACATCTTTTTCCTGGGTAAGACTCAGAACCATTTTCTTCCCACGACGCCACACAGAGTCTTTCTCTTTTGGCACAAGTTTGATCAGGAGATCACCAAGCTCTTCGATCATTTTCTGACAACGATCGACAATTGGCTCGAGCTTCCTCAATGTCGTCTCACTCACAGCTCCGGCTTTTGCCTGATCGCTTGTGCGGCTGACGGTGTCGAGCACGAGTGGTAAGTCAACCGCAATACCTTGAAATGCCTTTGGTATACGAGTCGAGGCGTCCATATATTCATGTAATCGGCTGAGAATCTTCGTGCCTACATCAACTACAGCCGCAAAGTTCGCGATGATGCCAATGACGGCCAGCGCTTCGGCCATTATGGCAAGGCTGACTCCGACCTAGACAACCTTGGAAGACGTTACGCCTTCAGTAATGCTTGGGGCTCATCGCCAGTAGAGCAGTGTCGAACAGCGCATTGGATCATTGCTCTATGCAGTCTTCTTGTGATATAGAGATAAAAAGGCGGAGAGGCAAAACCTCGTCAGGCTGAGAAAGTGGAGGCTGTACAGGTTGCATAACACGTGACCGTGGTTGACAGGGCTCTTGATGTATAAGCAGGGTGGGCTATGTATGGGAGGGAGAAGTTGGATAAGTTTGTGGAGGGACATTTGAAGATGCAGAAGAAGTATCGGGACCAGATGGCTACGTTCAAGTCATTGAAATGATTTAGAGGCGTTTGGAGAGAAGGTATAGGAAATAGATTTTGAGCGGCGTATGAAAAGGATTGGTTTGGATTATGGTGGATTTGAGCAGTGAGCTTGTCTTTTCCGGAAGTTACTTGGTTTCTACCAGAAAGGGGAGGCACGGTCACTTACTTCCCAAGCTATGGAACTTTCTAACTGGAAATGAAGATTAGAGGGCAGATAATTAATTTTCTTCTTCCAAAGTCTTTTCAATTGATCCACTTGGTTGCATGTCACAGTTAGGCAACTGCTAGAGTTCCGATAGCGATAGCGGTGTCTTTAAATTTCTAGGGAAATGAAGATTCTAGAGTTTCAAATCTCTATGTCCTTACCCAGCTCGTTCCATTGGCAACAATTGCTCTATACTTCACCTGAAACCTTCCCCCCTCTCATTTTTAAAACAAAGACAGTTTATTTAGTTGGGATGTTGACAGGGTGTCTTTCCAACCCTCTAGGTCTCCCCAAGGAGGAAGACCAACTTTTCGATATCTGAATTCAGAATGTATGGATCAGTTACAGTTCAATATCCGACCAGCTTAGGATAGTAATGCACAGCTGCTGGATCGGAAGCCCATCATCGCTGCCCTGCAACACATTTAGCTTTCGCAAAACTCATTTGATACGGGAGAAATATAGACATACGATGAGTGTTATGAACCACTTCTTCTCGACAGGATCTTCCGAGGCCAGAGAAAGCCAGTCCCCCTCACGGTCCTTCCCCTTTACTTTCTTTCTTGGGGTTGCCATCCTTTTCTTTAAGCATAGAATCCACAAGAATTCCATCATTGCTGTATCTAGCTTTATAGGTTGCCCCCACTTGATCTTTGGCATGTACATTGGAATAGAGCTCGAAAGTCGTGAACTCGGCGCCGATTTCGACGCCTTCTCTGGATTGACCTTTCTGAACTTTTAAAGGAGCCTCAAAGTATTTGACCACTCCACTTTGAAGCTCTGTTACTTTCTTTCCATCATCTCCTTCTCCAGGCTTGTAATCTTCTGGGTAGGAAGCGTATTGCTTCTTGGCCTGCTTTTACTTGAACTCGCCTATAAGTTTTGCCCCCTTTTTTTTCAGCTTCCGGTTGCGTCAATTCTGTTGGCATGGCGCGAGAGCCGGTGGCGTGAGTCCATTTCAGTGTCTTGCACGTTCCATCTGCTCTTTTCTTGCACATCATTTTACGCTGGGCCTAGACACAATATCATTCTGAGATAAAACGCCCTGACGGACTGATGTGACAAAGATCTCTCCTGAGCGCGTTCAACCATAAGGCTACTTCTACTGGGTAAAAGTTTGTCTATCAAACGGGAGCTACTCAATCCGAGGATACGTCAAGAATGTAAGGATGCGCGATATGTTCCCCTGCCAAAGCATCGTGTCCAATCACCGAAGACTGAATATGTGGCAATGGCAAACTTCTAACCATGTAGCTGCTGATTGCCCTATATTGGCTGCCGACTAACACTCCTTCTGCTCATTCCCGGCGGCTGCATCTCTATTTCCTCTCCCCACCTTCCACTCCTCCCTTCACTTCTCCCACTCTCCCTTCTTTTCATCTTAGCCCCCGAGCCTTCTCCCCTCTCTGCAGCTCCCTCGTCACTATCTCCAGCACCAGCACTATCGCTGACCAAAAGCCCCTCACTCCAACCACGTTGCACCACTGACTCCCCGCTCGTATTCCCCTCAACACTCTCCCCATAATTCCCACCCACACTCTCCATCGTAAACGGACTCGCAGTCGGCGCATCCAAAATCCTCAATTCCTCCTCCCTAAACCACATTGGCAATACCCACGTTCTAACCGGAATCAACAATAAAATGATAATCGGAAACCCAACCGCAGCAATGGTCTGAGTAATCGCAAACGTGGCTCCAAATCCTATCAATTGGATCGCCACGAAGACCCAGATGGAGAGACGGCGTTGGATATGTTTCAAGGGAGAGGAAGACGGGGTTAGAGTGCGGTCCCGAAGGAGGAAGAGAATTTTGAGGGTTATGCCGTTGCCTTCAAGGGCTTGGACGCCCATTACGAAGAAGAGACCTGCTAAAACCCCTTGAGGAATCAGGTGCAACACAACTAGCAAAGGACCAGACATGGTACCAAGAGTCAGCAGCCCCTGTGCGAGATTTGAAACGCGCTGTTCGACGACATGATCGACTTTGGTAATGACGTGCCCTTTAGAGTCGCCTTCTTCATTGGGATCTGAGATTACCTTTGTGACGCAGAGGGATTCGGTATGGAAGGGTGCTTGGGGGATAAGACCATTGGGGAAGGGGATTCCCAAAAGTCCTGCTACACCGGTTGTGAGTCCCAGGAGGAAGAGGTCCCAGTGGAAGCCAGCGGGTTTACGGAGGGGAAACTCTGTTCCTTGAGCTATGAGGGAGGACACTGGATGTCGTCAGTTTGAAATAGCGGGGTGGGCGACGGTGGAGACGTACCATTGTGATCAAAGTAAAATAGGATTGTGAGAAGGATGGCGAACGGGATGGCGATGAAAATGTCGCCGATTCGAATATTCCAGAAGTCTATGAACCATCCTCTGTCCAATGTTGGGAAGAATGCTTTACTTGTTGGAAGAGTGCTCAGATGGACTTCTCGCATTTTACCGATATGGACGAACCCAGTAAAGAATATGACCGTGAGAGGTGTTCCATAGTCTTTAATGAATACTCGGATGTAGTGTTGAAATAAAGGACCGGAGCCAATGATACCACAGAGATAGCCAACCACGAGGACTAGCAGGGAGACCATAATTGAGAGGTAAAAAGCATCACCAGATCCTTGTCGGGTGAGAACTTGGATGCCTTTTTGCAGGTAGATAAATGCAACATAAAATCCAAAGATATCGCAGGAGAACCTGGTAACGTATTTCAAGGCGTTGCAAGCATTTGTGAAGGCGAGAACCCAATGCATTGCTAAAGACCATCTGTAATTTGTCAGATAAGGGCTAATACGAGTGACAAGAGCTTACAATCCTATCAATGCCATGAACGAAAAGTAGTTGGCCCCTGTTGGGGTGATGATATCGTAAACCGTACTAGCCCCTGGTCAGCGATTGGATTTCCTTCTTGATATTTTCAGACTCACTAATTGAAGACAGTAATAGGCCCGGTAACTCCAACAATGACCAAAGGTTGGGCCGCAAACACAGCAAAAACCACGGATCCTAAAACAGATGCAAGCAACACTTCGTTAACACCATAGCTCATGTTCGTCTTCGTGAACCTAGGATTCATCAGCAATCCACTTTCATCACTCTTTCATAATTCGGATTGCTCACATATCCAGCGAGAAAGCCAAGGCAGGCAAAATACTACATGGAATCAGCTTCAGACCATCACGCTTATTCGATTTCCATACTTCGCAAAGTACATGTAGACCGTTGCAGGAATGACCCTATAATCCCATGCATCCCTCCAATCGCTCCAATAATATGGTGCTCTCCTCCTCACATCATTTATCATTCCCCTAAACAAACGAACTTTCCACCATTTCGCTGTATGCTTACTTCTCGCGCTTGCATTTGTAGTTGACTGATGCAAGCCATCTCTTGCTCCTCTGCTTTGAGAATTCAAGCTAGAAGGGAGGATGTTCATTTTGAAGTGGTTCCGCCATGCTTTGCGTGAAGAATGGGGCTGGGCGTCGCTAGAATTGTGCTGGAGAGAGGTAGGGAGGGTGTAAGTGGGGGTGGATGTCTGACTCGTCATTTTGGGGGTGTTAGAGGATTCTGAGACCAATAAAGCTACCTTGGGCTATCTGGATGCTCGCTGAATGGCAAGAAAAGCTGAACGAAGCTGTTGATGAGAGATTTGGCCAGCCAAATGGCTATGGCCGATCTTAATAGAGGCGCCAAGAACCGTGGGGCAAAAATGACGTCGGGGAACCGAAGCCAGTCTTGGCGAAGACAAGAAGACAAGGCTGCGCTGCAGCCTTGTCCCACCTTCGACAACACACGATCCTCGGTCTCTCAATCATGCATCATGGCATCCAGCCCAGCCCCCTACGGTCCTCTGGCTCCCTCGCATCTCGCAATCCTGGAGCCCTACCTCCCATCCCAGCAGCCATCTTCCTCCACCACACAAGCATCCCCTCCAGCAGACCTCCCCCACCTTACACTAACCTATGCCCAATCCCTCGATGGCAAACTCACCCTCCTCCACGGCCACCAAACACGCATTTCCGGACCAGGAACAATGGCTATGACGCATTACCTACGCGCCCGCCACGATGCGATTTTAGTCGGCGTCGGCACAGCGGAGGCTGATGACCCGGGATTGAATTGCCGGTATCACGGTGTTGAGAAGGGAGAGGCGAATGGGCATGAAATAAGAATGGAACAACCAAGGCCGGTAGTGGTGGATGAGCGAATGCAGTGGAGCAAATGGGAGAAGGAGGGAGGCGCGAAAGTTTTTAAGTTGGCGAGGGAAGGGAAGGGGAAGTTTCCCTGGTGGGTTGTCTCTCGTTCAGCCGCGGAAATGGAAAGTGGGGAGGTGGCAATAGAGGCATTTAAGAGGTTGGGAGGGAAGGTCTTAATTACTGATAGTGGGCGAAATTGGGCAGAGACATTGGATGCATTGCGGAAGGAGGATATTGGAAGCGTGATGGTAGAAGGAGGGGTAGGGATTATTAACGGATTGTTAGGGAAAGAAAATCAGAAGCATGTGGGAAGTTTGATTGTTACTATCGACCCGAGTATTTATGGGAGGTCTAAGGAGGAAGGAGGGCAAGAGCCACGGGAGAGTGCATTGGTGGATCCCGTGAGGGACGTGGCGGACGTTAAGCCTGTTGTTATGACGAATGTGAAGTGGGTGCAGATGGGGAAGGACGGAGTGGTTTTGGGAAAGATGGACGAGCGGGAGCAAGAGCCGGGGCTTGTTTAATGCCTAAAGTATTGTTTTGAGGCGTTAATAAATGTTGTTATTGGGGGGAGGGGAGTAAAACTGGCTGCATTGGCTGTGCCTGGCATTGGGAGTTTCAACACTTGCAGATAATGAGAAAGGTAAGCCTACAAAGGAAGGATTTTAAGCAGTATACGATTGCGTGTTAAAGGTCGGGAAAGGAATGATCGGGATTTAATGAAGACGAAGTCATCGGCTTTTCTATGATTTTTTTTTTGGGGGATTTTAGGCTTCAGATGTTGACCATTGTGACCCATCAATTGACTAAAGTATTTCAATTTTATGAGAGATTGATCATGGATCAACTCAATGATTCCAAAGCAAGACTCGCTTTCTCAATTCTAGGAAGCGTCTTTTTCAGATCTGAGAAAAGGGGGACTGTGAATTTTTGAGATCGAAATAGTGTTGTTAAGGAAGTCTCTATCAAAGCCACACCTTCCTGTCAAGAAGCCCAAGTTTATTACCCCTCTTTTCAACTTGCTCATATCTCTTACAATAACTATTTTCTCATCTTCACTAACAATCTTTGATATATCAAATCCGAACCGAGCTATACAATCAAGTACTCTCGCTTCGTTTCACATCCTTCACAAGTTGATCCTCGAGGACAACAGCTTCTGAAAGCCCTAAATACTACATCTTCTTCCTTGTGATTACTGTGTCAAAGTTCTGATTTAATCCAGTCTACCTAAACCCAGGATTTGACCTATTTTGAAACCTAAAGATCCGAATACAAGCGTATCTTCCTCATCTTCAAATGTCAATAACGAGCATACTTCTAGAGAAGCAGCTTTGCCTTCTCATGAGAGAGAGAAGACTGCCACTTTCAATCTGCTTGCCCTAGGCGGATACTGCTCAATATTCTGCGCTAGCCTTCACCAGCAGCGATACTTCGTCCTCTCCCCAGCTTTCGCACGATCCCAGTATAGCCTCCTCGCCCAAATAAGTTAGCCAAGATCGCATGAAAGAGTTGCTAGCCTCCTTCATAGAGATGCTATTTACCCAGATGCCTACACGAAAAGCCGCCATTGAGAAATTCATGGAAGATACACTAAATGAGATACCTACTACCCTCCGCTGATCCAGAGAGTCAACTATCTCAATCGAAGACGAGGATCCACAAATTTTAGATAGATTAGGGCCACCATATATTCCTTCAAAATCTCCGAACTATATTGCTCAAGGGTATCTCATCATTCAAAATCCATGCATAAATCATTGTACGTTGGGGCCACCACCACTCAATCTACAGCTTCCCCCTCAAGAACCACCCTCTTCGAGGCATCCTCCAACACCCATTTTTCAATCCTAGCGCCTACATCCCCAACTAAACTCTCATACTGCGGGCCGGGGAAGAAAAGTCCACAATGTGCACCCACCTCATCCACACCCTCCATATAAACCCTTACCCAGCACTTGTCCCTCTTACCTCCATATTCCGGCGGCAACATACAGAACTTCTTATCCCGTTTTGGCTTATCATCTACCGAGGACGCGACAGAAGCTTGTCTCCCTCTCGGTCCTTCGGGATTGATAGTCGTTTTTCGTTTCTCCTCTTCTTTTTCCTCTTTTAATCGCTGTTTTTCTTCAGCTTTTAAAGCCTTCTGGCGGTCTTGACGCGCTTTTTTCTCGCGTTTCTCGAGGAGTTTTTTGCGGTCTTTGATGGCGGTCTCGCGGTCCTTGAGCGCTTGCGTGTAGACTTTCATTATGCGTTTTTGTTCTTTTTCGGCGAGTTTGCGGGAGTCTTTGTCGGTGTAGAGGGTTAAGTCGATGGGGGAGGGTTCGTTAGGCATGGCTGGGATGGGTGGTAAGGGGGGTTCCGAGGTGGTGGGTTTTAGTTCGGGGATGGTTTCGTCTGCCGAGGGACTTTCTAGGACAGGGGAATTTTCTGGGATTGGAGAAGGTTGTGGGAGGGGGTCTTCGTCATCTTCAATTGGCATGGAGTCGATATGTCGCATTTCTGCAGGCTCCTGAAAGTCATCCTGAACTCCTGAGCTTTCGCCAAGATTTTCTATCTGTTTTTTGACCTGTGATGATTCTGCAGCTCCATCCAAAGGTTGAGGGGTTATAGTACCATCACCATGCTCTTCGACAGAGATCCTTGGAGTGTGGGCTGGAGAATGAGTTTCGGCCGGGGTCATATCTTGCATCTCGACCTCGATTGGTTTTATCTGCCCATCTTTGTCCATCATGTGGCCTGGAGGTATTTTCGGCGGTTTGGGTCGGCCCGTGCTAGCTGTATAGTAATTCACAAACCTCAACTGCCTTTTCGGCGGGTTGTATCCCGTACGGCTTCTTCCAGATAGCTCATCGACATCCTCCAATACACGAAGCTTGTCGTAGCGATTCTTCAGGCCCGGGTAATCTGCTAAACAACCACCAAATTCCAAATGTGACATAAAGTATTGCTTTGTCGCTGAAGTGAGACCATCTGAGTGTTTGCTGATGAAATGTAAAACATTGTTCCATCCTTTTCTCTCTGGGAGCCGGACATCATTAGGGAAAGGTGGGTTGAAGTAAGGGTCACTTGGAGACGGGGTCGCCAGAGGAGATGTGGTGCTTGGGACCATGCTGAGTTGTGAAGAATCCTCCGACTCAGCTCTCGATGGAGCGTAGCTACTCGTTGCATAACTTGGCGATGAAACAGATGCTTGACTATCTAGAGAAGGTGTATTTGCTCCACTCGCCGAGGCGTGCCGAGGTTTCGAGCCTGGTGGATCTGGCGCAGGACGAAACAGACTCCCTATTCCACCGACTATCACGCCCGGATGCATTCCCAAGAATGGCGTATCAAAATTGACTGTTCCCAATATCCGATGTCGAAAAGGCTTGCCTGTAGCAGGAGAATTCGGTGGTTTGAGGGCAACCTCTGCGGACAAGATGCCTCCCATACTATGACCCAGAAGAATAACATCCGTATGTCGGTTTTCATGAGGTTCTAACCTAGGGATATTTAGTCTCGTACTCATTCAGATAGGAAACACTAACCAAGTACTGAAATCATCTCTGGCAAAGTCTATAGCTTTTCGAGACTTGTACCTTGGGTAAATCTTGGTATGCACTACATGTGTTTCTGAGAGGGTGATGGTTAGTAGATTATGAACATGTGCTGGAAAACTTTGAAAACTGGTTTCATTTCCCATGAATCCGTGGATGTAGACGAGTAGCAAGGTACGGCGCCCATCTCGTCCATGTCGCCCTGATTCTGATGGAACCAGTGAATGGGTAGAAGATGATCTTGGATCATTGGAACGCCACTGTTCTGAGATAAGCTTGCTCCTCTCTGCATCATCAGAAGAATATGGCGGAGGAGCATTGACAGATCTACCACGAGGCGGGAGTGGGGGTGGAGGAGATCTTGGACGATCCTGTCGAGCCTTCTCGGCCAGTTGAGCAGGAGTAGCCATCAAGGATTGAAGCTCAACAGAGTACGATCATTTCAACAGAGTTCGTTAAGACTTAAAGGTCATGTTTTCTTCAGTTGATGTTTACTGAAGGTTGAATCTGGTTGATGCTTGACCAAGATTCTAGATTGGCGGGGCATCGCGACGCTGAAGCGAGGACCCTGATGAAAAGACATCATCCTGCATATGCTTGTATTACATGAATATTTACTTAGGTTTTATCAACTCTTTCACCTGGATAAACGATAGAACAATCCATCTATATATAGATTTCACACTTGGGATAGGCAATATAGATTCCCTCCTTTTCAGATCACATATCACAAATCAGTCTATGAGCCAGATTCGTAAGGTTGTAGCGCGAAGGAATCGTCAGCGGGTCGAATTCGGTCAAATTTTAACATCTGTCCGGACAAAATGTTTCATTTTATTTTCGACATTGGTCTCTCTCTCGGTCAATAACTCTCAGTCATATTCAGTTCCTCTTGCACTGTTGACAGTCAAAGACCAGGATACTTTTGGGGGAACTCTGGATTCAGGCTCCTTTTCTCTTAGCCTAGGTATTGTGAATCTCCCTTCATGGTCGAGCCTCGTGCTAATGTTTAATCTCCAATCAGACATTTCGATTTAATTGTGTAGCTCGGATATGACTGGTCAATTCAGGCAAAGCTCCTATTAATCCTGGCCATTTAGCTCTATAAGGGGAGATTAATTGGCTAGCTAGTACGCCGCTCTGAAATAAGCGAAATTTGATGCCAAGACCATCCACGAATGTTCCTCTACCAAATGTTTCTCATGTCCTGTTCGTCGACTCAAGATCTCTCGACGACGATGAGTTGACGATAGATTGAACCAACGCGTCTATCCGCGGACAGAATCCTTGAGGAAGCGCTGTAGATACAGCAGCAGCATCGCTGGGCCAAACCTCCTTCATGGCTCAGCACGACCTCGCTCACCGTGAGCACCCACGACATCAACACCATCAGATACATAAGAGGCAATCAACAGCAGGCGCAGGAGTAGTGACGGAGGTTATACAGACTGTTTCGGTGGTTCAACAGATAGATGTCGACTCCAATGGCGCTACCGTCTCTGTCTTGTTGGTTCCTGCGACTCAAGAGATATCCCCTTTGTCGACAGCTTCCACTGCCCCGGCGACAACATCAGCAGGTTCGACTGTCACCAACTCAGCGTCCACGATTGCTTCTGCTCAATCACCCCTGTCTTTATCGTCTGGTCTGAGCGCAACATCCGCGTCGACGTCCTCTCATTTAACACCATCAAGTTTTGCTTCGTTCACTGTTAGCTCTAATTCAACAACTTGTAAGTAATATGACGCGAATCTGATAGAACTTGCTGATTTCACTTAGTAATTTCAAGCTCTAGTAGCTTATCCGCGACTTTATCCCCTACTCTCTCCAATTCGACGAGTTTATCCTCATCCTCGAGGTCGTCACTTACCTACATAACATCCTCGACCTCGCGTCTATCGTCCTCTTCCTCCATCTCTCCCCTCTCTTCCCCAGAGTCCTTCTCTTCCTCGGAGTCTTCTACAACCTCATCCACATCATCACTCTATTCTCCAAGTTCTTCCGTTTATGCGACCTCAACTGGGGCTGGCGGTATCGCTGGCGGCGCAACTCCGACAGGATCTGGAACAACATCTTCAAGCACTTCAGAATCCGGGAGCGGATCAGGATCCGGCTCCGGATCGCCACCATCTACGCCAGTCATTGTGGGTAGTGTGGTAAGCAGTGTCGCTGGAGTTGCTGTCATATTCTTGCTTTTGCTATTCATTTGGCGATGGAGAAAGCGAACCCGCACTATGCTCCCGCTTGGCAGCATTAGTGGAGGAACCGGCGCTGGGAATGATACGACACAGAGTGGTGGAGATCCTCCTTCTCAGCCTGCGGGAGGCATGTCGGAACGGCGATCCCTGGCGTATGTTGTGCCTGCTGCTTTTGCTAGCCTGACAGGATACAAGAGAGCATCCCATAGAACAGATCGTACCGTATCTTCAACCGCGGGTAGCGAACGAGGCTTCTACAGAGTCTCTGGACGGAAGCTGCCGTCGGTCCTGCAATCTGGCGGTGATGGATATGGGGGTGGGATCGATGAAGAGACGAAGGGGAATACCTTGAGTGGATCATCTTTCTACCGAGACTCTCAAGGTTTCTATGGTGGACCTGGGCCATCAACTCAGCGGGAGAGTGGTATACCAATTATGCGACCTAGCCCGGCGAGAACACCAGTCACTGAGAGTGGCCCTTTTTCATCAAGTCCACCAACTCTGACCCCACCAGCACCACGGCCTGATCTCGTTGGACGGTCTCATCCGTCACAAGATGGGTCTCATGCTTCGAGATTCACCGAGGAGGTCTGAAAAGAAGCTTTTGTCTCAAGCATTTGTCTGTGCACTACTTTCAGGGATATCTGATCTGGATGAACTACGAATATTCTTTCTTCCCTGTCGATATTGTCCATTTTGAGCGTTGTTCGGCGGGCATTGCCTTTTTCGGGGATTCACCCTGACAACTTACAGTTTTGCATTTGGTTGGCGTTTATTGCTTAAATATCTTGAGCGCTGAAGGATCTGATCTCATTTGTCGCAATGACGCTCGAGCGAAGTCTATGGTTACACGTAGGTCTTGGGATCTGCGTTGCCAAAGAAGTCAAAGTCAAGATCGCCTTGAATGGTGATCTGATTGTGGTTTGTTACCTTAATATGTGTCCGGCTCTGTCACACTTTGTATATTACTTGGTACACCTCCACATCAGAGCTATGTGGAAAATAGAAAAACTCTTCAAACTGAGAAATATCAACTCAAATCCTCAATACATTAATGACTCGATAAATGATTGCATGAGCATGGTGAGTCTCCACGCCCGTCTGAAGAATGCAAATCGTATCGCCAGACACAAAACACATCACGCAGTGATACCGTGGCCTAGTGATACATGATACAAGCACGTATTTGTCAGTTTGGCCAAAGCGGTAGTTTTCGATACTGGATTGGTCTTAAGAGGACCCTTTCAACTCCAGATATAGTCTTTCCGAAGGTTTCATCAACGTCTGAGATGCGATACAGGCATCATTATTGGTGGGGCTTTTTTAAGGACAATGAACTTTCATAAAGAAAAAATGGCGTGTATTCTCGAAGCTGATGTGGAGGAATTGAATGTGACTGTTTGCAATGGGCATTTACGAGGCCGATTCCAAAAGGCACATATAATGTGTTGAGCTCTGGTTAAATATTTAAATCGTTCCACAGGTCAAACATCATGATGTGAAACAGAATTGTCAGATCAAAGAAGATCTACATTGATGAATTTTTACGGCCTTTATTGCTCCTGTCGACCATGTTACCCATTAAATAACTTTAATTTGACGTTGCGTTGTATGAGAATAATTGCTTATTTTCGCATTACACATTATCGAAGGAGGCGCAGCACCAAAAGATGTTGATGCTGATAAATCGGAGCGGGCTCTAACTGTAAACCCCGTCTCCTCCTCATGCACGCACCAAGAATGATCTGCGGCCGTTTAGAGGCAAATCCAGAACTGTGATGGGAGTTGATCAAAGAAAACTCATCTGTCACAGGTTTAGTCAATAGTCCCCTCCCCCTCACACTAAACCCCCTCGGCACTTTCGTCTCAAAGCTTACTTTAGACTTCGAGTCTATTTTCATTTCTCATCAACATCTGCACATCTACAGGAATAAATACATTCGCACCCAGGAATAGAAGAGGTCCCTGTAGCGAAAGTGTGCGTCGACCCTGGACTACGCAGCGGCAATTAGCCAAACCCCGACGAACGAGTAGCAAATACAAATCGCCAGTGTACGAGGTGTACGAGGAACGAATACTAGTACGCTCCTTAGGCAGGAAATAAGAAGACGCGGACGGCATTCCAGGAGACACCTCGATCAGCCCTTGGAATCAAACACTTTTTAGCAGATGATGGAACAGTCCCAATCCCCAATGATGGATCCTCGTCATGATACAAATGGCTTCCAGATGTCTGGCATATCAGCGCCACCTTTAATGAACGCCCCACCAACAATTTTCGGAGCCTACAGCGCTGATGGAATGCCAATGCAAGCGAATTTACCTGACATGATCGGACCAATATTTACTGATGGAACACTACTGGACGAGAGCAATGAGGCAAAAAGGAGGAGAATAGCTAGAGTAGGATATACACGGAGTTAAGGAATGTATCTCGACTGACGGGCTTTAGGCTTGTGATATGTGTAGGAAAAAGAAGATCAAGTGCGACGGAAAGATGCCAGCTTGTACACATTGTATCAATTACAAGACAGAATGTGTTTTCACGCAGGTGGAGAAGAAGAGGAATCCTCCCAAGGGGTGCGCATCCCCATTCTCTGGCTTTTGGGCAGTACTAACCTGCTGCAGCGCGAAATACATCGAAGGCCTCGAAAATCGATTGGGGAGAATGGAAAGCCTACTCAGACTGTCAGGTACATTTAGATTGACTCCCACAACTTTCGCCTCTGGAGAGCTTGCTAAACCTTTCATAGGACTTCTCAGCGAGGATGATAATGGCAGAACGGACTTAGGAACATTAGAGAAAAGGTTGGCAGATAAGAATTTATCACAAAGGACCTCGGCGGCACCCGGTTCGAATCCTACGTCGCCATCACAAAGTACACCAAATGAAGGTAGCGGATCAACACCTCGAAGTACGTTGACCTCTCCAGAGCCCCCGAATAAGAATGGAGACAAGCAGCGCCGAACCAGTGGGACACCTGAAAAGACGCAAGAGGAGGTGGAAGCTCTTTCTGACATGATGTGCTCTTTGGTTACGAATAATTGTGGTGAAACTAGATATATAGGTAAGAATTATTTGGATATGAATGTTGCGAGATATTAATCGCATTTAGGATCATCTTCGGGGTTCTCTATTTTCTCACCTAAAGGTATCCAGTGGGTGAATGAGAAGACTGGGGACTCTTCCTTCCAAGAGATGATATCGTCAGCTTCCGTGGACGAAAATAAATGGATGTACTGGAAACCTGAGGTATTTTCGGACATATTCCAGAGGAGGATTTTCAGACAACTTCCTATGAAGAACGAGGCTGTATCTCTGCTGAAGGACTTCTTCGAAAACTTCAATTGCATGTTCCCTCTTTTTCACCAACCGACTTTCATGCATCTGGTCGACCGCCAATATTCTCGAGACCCTTATGAAGGTTCAGGATGGTGGGCTAGTCTCAATGTTGCTCTTGCGATCGCTCACCGACTTCGAGTAATGAGTAACCTCGTTCCACAAGAAGAGGATGAGAAAGCATGGGGATATCTTAAAAACGCCATGGCGGTAACTACGGAGCTTACATTACGAAACACAGACCTTTTGAGTGTGCAGGCGCTTTTGGGAATGGCGCTTTTCTTGCAGGGCACGCCGAACCCACAACCTAGTTTCTTCCTTGTTGCTGCAGCGATTCGATCATCGCATAGTATTGGACTGCACAAGCGCGGTTCTGGCTTCAATTTGAACCCCGTGGAGATTGAGCAAAGGAAACGAGTATTCTGGATTGCGTATATGCTTGACAAAGATATTTGTCTGCGGTCAGGCCGACCTCCTGTCCAAGACGATGACGATATGAATGTCGACCTTCCCAGCCCAGATCCTGATGATAATATCGGTAATATTCCACTGGCAGATGGAAAAGGAAAGGTTAATCTCTTCCGTCTGATGTGCGAATTTGCCACTATCGAGAGCAAAGTCTATAAGCAACTATACTCTACCAAAGCGTCCAAACAGTCCGATGGCGAGCTCCTTAATACAATCGGGGAGCTGGATCATCAGTTAGAAGAATGGAAAGACAGTATACCCGTCGACTTCCGTCCAGAACATGAGATCAAAGCCTCGCATACTCCTTTAATACTTCACGTCGTCTTCCTACATTTTGCCTACTATAATTGTCTAACTACGATACATCGAATGTCGGTTCATCATGGATATTGGACCAGCCGGTTGTCAAATTACGCCATTCAGGGTCTGAACGCAAGGCCCCTAAACCCTCGTGTCTTCTCCTCTGCAGCATTATGTGTTTCTGCTGCTAGAGCCTCGATTCATCTTATTAAATATGTACCACAAGGGGACTTTTCCTGCGTTTGGTAAGTGTGCCCGATTCTCTTACTTCGTTCCAGCGCTGACTCTGATAGGCTCATTCTATATTTCCCTGTTTCCGCTCTTGTTACCCTTTTTGGTAATATTTTACAAAATCCACAAGATCCCCGAGCCCGATCCGATGTTCGTTTGATGAATCTTGTGGTTAGCTTTCTATCCATGCTCAACGCAGACGAAGAGAATGGAGGTGTGAAACGAATGTTAGGAGTTTGCTCGGAATTTGAAAGGATTGCCAAAGTCGTTCTTGATAAAGCCGAAAAGGAGACTTCATCGCGAAGGAAACGCAAGAGTCATGAAGATCCCAAAGTGAAGACACCTCATCCTCCAAACTCAAGAGCACCACCGCAGACACCGATGACGTCCAACTCCCAGAACTCAGCAATGACTGGCGTCTTTTCGCCCAGTATGAACCAAATGCAGAATGGATTCAGCCCCGTCAATGGATCCTCACCTGCTTCTGGAGTGTGGCAGCCTGACTATAGCAATGGGGGAGAATACATGTCTCCAAACGGTCATGGAATGACCCCTTTTACGGACATTCAGGGATATAGCAATGGGAATGAATTTAATTCGCCGCTTAACACGAACACCTTCCAACAGCCTTTCGTGCCACAGGACTTATGGCAAATGCCGATGACCCTCGAATGGGATTGGGCGGACATGACGGGTGGTCAATACCCTAGCTTCGAAAATGGTATTGTGGGCGATCCCAGTCTTCAAAATGTAGATAATACCCATTTGCAACACCAGCCGATGCGATAGTGTCTGTGGTACGGAAAAAGATATTCGAATTGGCGAATGGTGTTGAGGAATACGGAGGCAGCGTCTGGGTTTTTATCACCGAGCATTATGATGGCGTTTGATATGAGCTTTATCTAGCTATGAAAGGGCGTTAACCTCTGTATATTTTTGGGAGGTGTCTCTTCTCAAAACTAAGGGCATCTAAGGGCTGAGTTCGGAGCTATGGCATCTAATTCCTTAATTTCTATTACCTGAGAGATTTATATGAACGGTTAGCTAAGCAGTAGCTCTAATGAAATGATCAATCTGATCTCTTCTCAAGATGTATTCTAAATCTGGACTTTAAATAGATAGTTTGTGAAAAAGGAAGCTAGTGAATATTAAATGTTCCAAATGCATTGGGCCAACTTGGCTCAGAACTTCGAAGGCATGGCTGTATTGTTCAGCATGAGATAAGTCAATCACCATGAAGAGGCCAGAGGCAGATAGAATAGAATCGAGCCAGTCACGTGACCAAAGGAATTATTCCGACTCCGAATGCGCTACGATAGAATGATGAGCAACATGACCTAAATTTTGCCTTCGCCGACCTTCAACTTAACCTTCCGATCAACCACATCTCCAATGCCCAAGGATTGAGCCACTCATACAGAAAGTGACTTCCAGTCATCTTATCCCGAACCCTCACTGCTCTAGCCAAGCATGTCCTCCATCCTTCGGCAGTCAAGCTGTCTGTCGAGCATATCAAAGTCATCCATCCAGTCCTCCGCACGATCTCTTCGCGCTTCGAATCATGTACCTCTGAACTCTCGAGTATGTTTGCACCAAGCTCGTCTGTATTCGAACAACAAACGGAAGGATGAACACAAGAAAGATGTCAAGAAAGATGGCGCGAAAAAGGACTCATCGGTAACTGGCAAGAAAGCAGGCGCAGAGCCACCGTCAAAATCGGCAGCCGGGACAGAGAATCTTTATGAAGGGAAGACGCCGCTATCTCCAACAGCAGATGGACCCAGCGAGTCGCCATTGGCGGAGGGCATGACAAAATTGACGGCAGACGAGGAAAAGGCCATAGAGGATCTGCTTAATACACTGAAGCTAGGTCTACCGAAAGGACAAGTAGACATGATCGAGCGAGCATTTTTGGCGATTAAGAAAGAGGGGATACCGAAAGAATTGAAAGACTTGATGCAGGAGGTTCAAGGAAAGCCACTGTCTCTTGCGACAGCTGCAAAACTCATGAGGTTAACCTCGCAGATGGCGAGAAAGCAGGTGGAAAGAGAATTCAAGAATTTCGACTCGAATAATCCGGGATTTACGCCACCACCCGGCGGCAAGGACAAGAAGTCTGGAAGCAAGCAGGATGGGTTCAAGATTGGAGATATGAAGTTTGATACAAGTTCGTTCTTGATTTCAGCATTTGTGTCATACTTATTATATAGAATGGTTATGCCGGGTGACAGTGGACGGGATATCACATTTCAAGAGTTCCGAAATACCTTTTTGGACAAGGGATTGGTGGAGAAGTTGGTGGCCTCCAAAGATGGTCGAGTCCGTATCGATTTACATCGCGAAGCCACCCAATCTATGTACCCCGATTCTCCTGCCGCCAACCCAAATTTCCATTACTATTTCTCTATAGGTTCAGTCGAGGCATTCGAGCGCAAATTGGACGAAGCCCAAAATGAACTCGGAATTCCTGGGTCAGAACGAATACCTGTTAGCTATTCCGCGGACACAAACATGATGAGCATTCTTGTTAACTTCGGCCCTACGGTTTTACTTCTCGGCTCCCTCTGGTGGTTCACAAGGAGAGCCGGTGGTAGTTCTGGAGGAAGCAATTCAATCTTTGGTATGGGCAAGAGTCGCGCCAAGCAATTCAACCACGAGACGGATGTCAAGGTCAAATTCAAGGATGTTGCTGGTATGGATGAAGCGAAGGCAGAGATTATGGAATTCGTAGCTTTCCTGAAGACTCCTGAGCAATTCCAACGTCTTGGTGCTAAAATTCCTCGAGGTGCCATTCTCTCTGGACCTCCCGGAACTGGTAAGACCCTTTTAGCAAAGGCTACAGCTGGAGAGTCTCAAGTACCATTCTTCAGTGTCAGTGGCTCTGAGTTCGTGGAGATGTTCGTTGGTGTTGGTGCTTCTAGAGTCCGAGACTTATTCGCTATGGCGAGGAAGTCAACACCTTGCATTATCTTTATCGATGAAATTGATGCCATTGGCAAGTCTCGCGGGAAGTCCGGAGGATGGGGTGGCGGAAACGATGAGCGGGAAGCAACACTCAACCAAATCTTGACCGAAATGGATGGTTTCAATACTACTGAGCAAGTTGTTGTCCTCGCTGGTACAAACAGACCGGATGTTCTTGACAAAGCTTTGATGCGTCCTGGTCGTTTCGATAGACATATTTCTATCGATAGGCCCACAATGGAAGGCCGAAAGCAGATTTTCTTGGTTCATCTTAAGAAAATTGTCACGAACGAAGATTTGGAGTACTTATGTGGACGTCTGTCTGCTTTGACTCCCGGCTTCTCTGGTGCTGATATTGCTAATTGTGTCAACGAGGCTGCTTTGATAGGTAAGTTCAATATTTGTATATTTTGCCAACTTGTCAATTGCTAATGGGTTGTAGCCGCTCGAACCAGCGCCAAGTCCGTTGCAATGATTCATTTTGAACAAGCCATTGAACGAGTGATTGGTGGTCTTGAGAAGAAGTCTCTTGTTCTTTCACCAGAAGAGAAGAAGACAGTGGCTTACCATGAGGCTGGACACGCAATCTGTGGATGGTACTTCAAATATGCCGATCCACTTCTTAAGGTCTCCATTATTCCTCGGGGACAAGGAGCTCTTGGATACGCTCAATACCTACCAGCTGGTGACACTTATCTCATGAACGTCAACCAGCTCATGGACCGTATGGCCATGACGCTTGGTGGTCGTGTATCCGAGGAGCTGCATTTCGAGACCGTGACTTCCGGAGCTTCTGATGATTTCAACAAAGTCACACGTATGGCAACAGCTATGGTCACCAAATGGGGCATGAGCAAGAAATTAGGTCCATTACACTTCGAAGACGACGAGAACAAATTACACAAACCGTTTGCGGAGGCCACTGCACAGACCATCGACTCAGAAGTTAGAAGGATAGTGGATGAAGCCTACAAACAATGCAAAGATCTCCTCACAGAGAAGAAGGCCGAAGTAGGTATCGTAGCAGAAGAGCTTCTGTCCAAGGAGGTGCTAGGCCGTGACGACATGGTACGATTACTAGGCAAGAGACCATGGGACGAGAACAAAGACTTCACGAAGTATTTTGGAGGTGGCAAAGGAGAGAAGAGTGCACCTCCTCCATTCCCGACTGAGAGCACAGATAGTCCTCCTGAGGCTCCTTCACCTGCTTTTCATAAGTTGTAAGGGGCAAGGAAGTGAAGATGATAGTAGGAAGTGATTAGAAGACTTGTATAGGCATTATTAGGCGTCAGCGTTAGTGGGCATCGCATCAGAGTTGCATGATAAGAAAACTCACTTCACTCATCTCTTCTGTCTGTCGGATTTTGGTTTTGCTACATCATTGTATAATCTGGCGTTAGAAAGAGATTTTAATGCTCAAAGAGATTTTTTTATGTAGTATGTATGCTTTGTCCCACCTTGGATTCATTTTCTTACCACGTGCGGAGTTGTCTCGTCTATATTGATACATTTCATTTTCTTCCTCAAACCCAGACCCTTCAAATGTTCCTCGGAATCGCCGCATCCATACCCTGCACCTCTTCCACCAACTCAATTTACGCTTAAACACATCCCCGCATTCCTCAGCCTCAAATTATATTCAACCACTCATATCTTGATAAGCTCATCGGTGGCGCTTTTCAGCTGTCATCCTAGAACATCACAAATCTCGTCTTCGTCATAAATCTTACCTCCCTCATTACCACCCATACTTCAACTATCATAAATCGCATCCCAAACAATTCCCCCTTCCCATTCCAAGTCCCAAAACTTCGGATTTTCGAAACAATGGCAGCATCACCTAAACCAACGATAATCATCACAGGAGCAGCAGGCGGCATCGGCACCGGCTTCGTGACTGCTTTCCTAAAAACAAAAGAAGCATCAACCCACCACGGCATCTACATCTACCATCCCTCAGCTCCCGGCTCCCTCAAATCCCTCCTCACCAAAAGGGCACCTAAAGGGCATACATATGAACTGGTGCCTCTCGATCTGAGCGACACGATTGGGATTCGCGAGTTTTGTGCAAGGGTTAATGGAAGAGTTCTGGAGGGGGAACTGGGGAGGATTGGGGGGATGATGTTAATTGCTGGTGGGATATTCACAAGCCAGACTAATAAAGCTGGATTAAAGTTTTCGAATGAAGGGGTCGAGATGACCTTTGCGGTTAATTATGTTGCGAATTTCTTGCTTTCGGTTTTATTACTCCGTAGTGTGGAAAATGGTCAGGGGGATGGAAAGGGAAAAGGATGTAGGATTGTTTTCCTGAGTAGCACGACGCATGATCCGAAGTGGGGGAGTAACGCATTCGCGATCAAGAAGGAGGGGCACAAGGTGCTATTTCCGGAGGAGGGGGTGGAGGTGCTGGCGAATGGATCGTGGCAGGAAGAAGGGAGTGAGGGGGATAGGTTTGGGGCTGCGCTGCGGAGGTATGGGAGGGCGAAACTGTGTGGTGTTTTATGGATGTGAGATATTTACCTTCCCTCCCTGATAACAAAATAATATAAGAATTAAATTGAATATAGGTACGAACTCCAACGCCGCCTCAACGCCCAAGAATCATTTAAAAACATCACAATCCTCGCCCATGATCCAGCAGCAGTAGGCGGTACACCGCACTACGAACGTCACACCTTCCCAATTATCATGTACGTCATGCTTAAATATCTAATGGTGCCCATTCAAGCAATATCATGTTGGATCTGGCCAAATGGACCGATGAGGACGACGGGGCAGGTAGGCAAGGATTTGGTTTGGATGATGCAGGATAGGGATGTGCTTGGGGAGGGGAAGGCGGCGTATGTGGATGGGAGGAAATTGGTGGAGAGTAGTGTAGAGAGTAGGGATAGGGAGAAGCAGGTGCGGTTGTGGAGGGAGACGGTCGCGTTGGTGGGGTTGAGGGGGAAGGAAACGGTGTTGGAGTTGGGAGGGGAGACGGAGGAGGGTGCGTAGGGGTCTCATGAGAAGACTTTGGGGAACATGATGATTTATTCACATTCTAGGTGGCTGAAGATTTTCTTAATTGGATAAAGCTAGTCCCGACGTTCTTCACTGTTTTGACCATGGTTGGAACTAGAATTGAGTCTACCTGATGTATCAATTCAAGCTAGGCAATGGCCAAATCTACTGGAGTATTCAAACAAATTCCTTCCCAAGAAACGCCGTCTGAACATATCTAATTTTCCGAGACCTATCAATTATCTAGATTCGGAAACGAATTATATCCAATTTACGGTCCAATGGACCACTTGCTTCCCATGGACGGCTTGCCAGAGACTCATTCATGCCCCTGCCCTCCAAAATGCAGTCATTCCACAGCATTCGCGCCGGGTCACAATTTTTGAAGTGTGCGAGGAATTCGTCCTTGGAGAAATTTTCGTCCCTCTTTGCCCGTAGATCTTGCCACTGATCATTAGGGTCCATTGGGGCTCCCGCCAATTTACTGGCCCAATCATCTTTGCAACCACGACGGCTCATACCTCGGTCAATCCGATGTTGCTCGTGCTTCAGGTACGGAAATGGGACAACAACCATGAAAGAACTAGAGTATTCAAGAGAATATCCCGAAAACATGCGGGACATTCGTATGACTCAGGACCGAATGGGCCTACTAAATGCAGAGCTAAGGCGAATCCCAAGGGCCACGTTCTTTTCCATCTTTTCTTTACTGCCATGAATCGATATCCGAAGTGCACTATCGATCCTTAAAAAAAACGGAGCATAAGTGGTTAGCGCGGTACTTTTCAAGTGAACAAGTAAACAAGTACAGGATAGACCACGCAGAGCTTCATGTGCAAACGCTGTAATGTCTCGATACGCAGGATTCCAGCCCATGATAGCTTTTCTTTGAATATTGAGACATCTCATAGCTCCAAGACTCTTGAAGTCGAGTTCTCCCATGATGTTTTGGAGTAACTCCCTCAGGGGAAGGCAAAGGCCGCCCATTTTCGCTACATCACCATCTTTAGATACTTCTATGATTTTGAGGGCTTTAGATTTGGGAAAGTTCAAGAAGGCGCTGCCTGCCCCATTACAATGGTAGGCGACGGTTTTGAGAATTTGTTCTTTCTCTGATTCGTCCATTCTTGCAGACGAGAGGTCATCAGTGACTGTGTTTTATGTTTGAAATATTCATTGAAAATGAACTGCGAGCGGTATGATCAAAAGTCGAGAAGGATGAATGATTCTGCTCTGTAATGAGTAGATTTCATTCTTCATAAAAGAGAATCATTTTTGAAAAGTTGAAAGGAACCGGCGGAAGTGGTAGCTCTTTGGTACCATCATCCTCCACGGGTATGATTCCCTCAAACCCAATGTTGCAGAACCACGGGAATTCGGCAGTTTTACCATTTCCCTTATACTGAAGCATGTTTTTCCTCCTGGATTTGTATGCTACAGCTAGCCTTGCAAAGTTTGACATGGATTATCCTAAGCCGCGAGAGGAATTACGGTCGCAATAACTTCCTGCCGAAATTAATAGCACTCCACCCGTAAAAGTCTTATATCTATTCGTAGAAAAAATCAGGAGAATTCTCGAGACCGGGAAGGAGCGAATGCCGGAGCTGGTCCTTTATAGTTCGTCACAATGCTTCAAATGGGAAGGAGCATCTCAGGAAACGCTTCCGTTGCTCGATGGCTGTAACTGTTTAAAACCTATGTCTCAATGAGCTCCACCTTCTTTAATTTACAAGAAAAATACCTAAATACCCTCCTCCCCTTCAACTTCCACCCCTTCTTCTTACAAATCCCCCCTATCAACTTCTCCTCCTTAGATCCCTCTTTTACTAAAACAAATCGCATAACCCAAATATTACGCTGCCTCGAAGCCTCGCCATAACAATGATCGCGACTCCTCAAATCTTGAACATGACACTCATGTGCATTCTCACTCCAGCGTCGAGAAACAAATTCATACCCATCCCCCATCCAGTCGCTGATCAGCTGATACAGGAAAACGCCACTTTTAGGAGAGACCTTGAAATGATCATGGGCATGAAGATCCTTAACGGGACCTTTCAAGCAATAGTGGATTTGGTAGAAGCGCTTGCAGGTGAGGCCTAAGCAGACGGAGGTGCAGTCGTTGGAGATGTGGGAGAAGATCTCGAGGAGCAATTCGGAGGGGAGGGTGCTGAAGGAGGCGGGGGTTTGGGGAGGGGAGAGGTCCATGTTTGCGGTTTGAGGCTTTGGGGTGCGTTAGTGCTTGATTTCCTGATAGATTGGACGAGCATTTGAATTCTCTGAAAGGGAGGAAATACACACTTTGTGAGTGCAAGGTAGACGTCCTGACTACTTTTGGAGAGCAACCTCAAGGGCCATAAACCTTCGCGAAAGCTTGACGTGGGAGAAGGCTGATTCTAGTTCGAGCTTTCAATATCATGGTTCGTTGAGGGATTATGTCAAACCTTGCGGTCTATGATGATCGATACAAAGAACTTCGCGTTTTTACGCGTTCCACCCTCACGTGATTTTTGAACACGTATGTTCCCGCAAGTTCTTTCTTTTGGATAAATTTCAACTACCGCCTGATCTATTTGTCTCGCAGAATCCGCTCACGTCAATCATACCAGCCTATTCTAGGAGCGGGAATGGTTTTGATGGCAATGTTGGTGGAATTCTTATTCGGCCTTACCCCCTTTCAAAGGTTAGCGAGGCTTCACGTCAAGTAGCGATGTCACAATCACGAAAGCAATGAAATGGAGCGAAAAGGATGTTTAGTGTACCTCAATGTATCATGATAGTTTCCTCCCTCCAAAGACCAAGTGCACCCAGATCAAAACTGTAGCCTTCTTACTCTGTCTACCCGCTCCCTCGCTTTACCCTGACCAATATAGACAAAATGTGGAGAATAGACAAGGCTGCCCTTAACCACCCTGTATGACACAACCTGATAATCTTCCAAACCTTTCCAATCTGCAACCATTTTAAGCAGAATCCTCTTGTTGTCTGGCCACGGCTTGCTGATTTTCACCGTTTCAAGTAGGCTGGTGACGGGACCGTGGATGGCGAAATGAACTCTGTATGCTTGTCGATTGGTGAGCCCAAGACAAAGAGACTCTCCTACAGAGAAGTAACTGGATATTTGATGGAGTAGTTCTATTGGAAGCTTTGTGAGGTGTTCTTTTTTTGGTTGAGTAGTGAATCGCGCTGTAGAATGTTAGTTTTCGTGTTATTGTTGAGAGAAAGCACTCGTCGAGACACTTACAAGCAAGGGACACAACTCCCAACTTTTCAACCTTTGCTGGAGGGGTTGACATGATCGAAATTTGAGATCTTGTTGTTGACGATCGACTGCTCGGTTTGTTGTCAGTTTCCAGTTCCTGGTCTGAAATTTGTGCCCCGATCGCATTGTGAATTTTGCTAAATTGGTGAATTTATACGGTTCTCATCGCTCGTCACGATTATGGAGGTGAATTGCGAATCTATCCAGAAGGTATAGTTGGTGATGCTGAAGTTTGTGGATAGCTAGGTATCGTTAAAAGTCCTTCTTGATCTGAATGTGTCACTTTGTCATATATAGAAAACGAAAGCGGAAGACATGGGTTCATTTTCATTCTTGGCTGCATATGTAGCACCATTATGTACCTGAGATTGCGAACCCATTATTGGCATAACTAGTTGTGTAAAACATGAAATACACCCACTTGATTGCAGAGCATCCACCTAAGTGAAGTCACTCCCAATCTGAATCTGAAATATACCCCTCTTCCTTCCTCATTTTATACTACCTTCATTCCCTTCCGTAGAATATTCTATCCTTAGATTTGTAATAAAGATTCTTCTACCAATGCATATAGCGAGCGAACACCCAGTAGGTAAGGAGGTTATTCACACTCTCTCACACATCCACGAAGACTCATACGTAGAAAGCTGTTCCCATTCCCTAGCAGCAAAATCCCTTCATGATTTACAACCCCTCACCCTTCATCTCCCGCAATACCTGCCTTTCCTTCGCTTCACGCAATTCTCCCTCCGACGGCGGTCTCCTCCCATAACTGCCAACCAACAACTTCACCCCCATCGGATCCAAATCCTCCTCAAACCCAAAGAAATACCTCCAACACGCATTCCCACTCCTCTTAACATGCTTCCCCCAAACAACCTTCTTCACAAACACATTACAAGTAGCGCAATACTCATATCCCTTACCCATCCACTCTCTCAATCTCAAAATCAATGAAGTACAGCCACCCCCAGAAACCTTAGGATCGAAGCGTTGGGGAACGGTGAGGCTTTGAAAAATGAGAGGGCTCTGAAGATGGGGGAGGGAAGCGTAGAGGGCATAGAGTGATTTACAGGTTAGCGCTAAGCAGATTGCGGAGTCGGCAGGGAGGTGAGTGAAGAGGTGGGTGAGGATATTTAAGCCGAGGGCTAGGAGGCCAGACTTAGGATCTTGATAAGTTAGCTTTTGATCTGGATGCAAAATTTTGAGATGCTCATACTTGGTTCCGCGATCGAGTAAGCGTCGCTGAACTGCGAATTGGTCAGGACTTGTAGGCTGAACATGATGTTCTCTACTAATTTGCTGGTACCAGGTTCAGTGACTTTGACGGTCCAGCGTGTACCGCAACCGGATTTGAGAGGGTGACCATCTGCTATTTCATTAGATATTATGAAATGAGGCGAGGGTGCAACTTACCATCATTTTTGTGGTGCTCGATGGGTTCGAGGCTGCGAATAGGAGTGACCACGACTGTCCAGGGAGTATTGGACTTGGGCATTGCTCGAGCTATGATTTGTTAGAGATAGCAAGGATATGAAGTCTAATAGACGACTGACCTGTATACAGATCCATTGCGGTCATTGTAATGGCTTTCAAATACCTGATTGGGGTTTCTTGATAAGGGAAAGAGAAAGATAAGTAGATAAGTAGATAGATGCTCTAGCTCGGAAATCATCCGGCCCTTACCTACCTCATTCACTTGCAAAGTTGAGGCTATCATATAACTGCACAGGATGTGGAGATTATCTGATTATATATTATTGGCCCACATAGTCTCTTCAGAATTCGGTTTCATTTGTAGATTGGGTAAATGTGTATATTGTGGGTACATACAATGTCCTAAACCTCCCTGCCATATTACCATATTATCTTCAAAATTCCTAGTCAAGAATCCATCCAAAAGTGCTTTAGGCCCCATTGTCTATGCCCCAGCTACCGAATCACATCTCAGCTCAGTGCATTTATCCCACCCACAAACACCACAAACACCACAAACGCCAGACTCGGTCTCTCCCTTTACCTTTGGCACGAATTTCTCCCACCCATAACAAAATACCCAGCTATCCCCTAGCCCCATACGAATGACATTCTGGAAGAAGAAGCCATGCCAAGACAAGAGACGCCTACCGTTATCTTTCCCGTGTACTTTGATGTGGTTGTTATACATACGACCGCAGGTGAGACCAAGGCAAACTGATGAAGTCTTGTCGAGTTCGAGGAAGACTTTCTCGAGAAGCTCGTTGGGGAGATCGAGGAGTGGCGTTTTGGTATTATCAATTAGGCGCGTGGTTGTCTGAGATTAGACCGAGGGGTGTTGGGGTGGTGCTCTGGTAAACTCGCCTCTGGCAATGGCATGCTTCATTTTCTTTGTCAATCTCACCTTTTTCGTAGGTGGTTGCGTACCAGCCATTGTTGGCTGAATTACTTGCTGTGTTGGAGAGGCCTTTTTTTTTTTAACATGACCAATGTCCCGGAGTCAGTATTTATGAACATGATCGCGGGTTTTTGATTCTTGAATTAGTGTCACGTTCAATACTCGAAACCGAAGTGAATGGACATACACTACTTAAAAATAATGAAAGATAGAATTATCTCGCAGACTGCTATATACCAGCTCTGGAGACTTCCACAGGCAAAGAGTGTCCAGAGCAAGCAACCTTATATACTTATTGCCGGGGTAAGAAACTCATGCATGGATTACTCCTGTGACCAATTGGTGCTTGGGAAGCTATCTGGTTGAACACGATAGTCTGAGATAACCTCCGCAATATCCATTGATTCTCAAATACCTGTTGCTATCCCATCTACCCAGAAGCTCTTTGATTGTGAATCTTCTCATGCAGGGGTCCATTAATACACTGTTCCATTTAGTCACCAATTCTCAATAATCCTTCCTACCAAAACCACAGTACCCAATATGTGTCCGCCAGTGATCAAATTAGAGTCCAGTGCACGGCTTCCATCCACAAACCCCACAAATGCCGGTATCTGTCTCTGCCGATTCCTTGCGCACAAATTTCTCCCGGCCGTAGCAGAAGACCCACCGTTCACCCATCTCTGACTGCATTGCGTCACGAAAGAAATGATTGTCCCATTTGAGAAGATTTCCGCCGGTGTCCCGACCATAGACATAGTGGTGGATATCGTAGAGATGAGGATAGCTGAGCCCAAGACAGGTGGATGATTGTCTGTCGAGTTTTGATACAATGACTTCGAGTACTTCGTTGGGTAAAGTGAGGAGGGGTGTTTTTGAGGTGTCGATAAGCCGCGTTGCTGTGAGATATCAGACTTTGGTTAGTGGGACGATCTTCTACAGGACTCACCTCGTTCGACTGCTTCTTTGGCTGCCATTTTTGTGACCTTTCTCGCCCTGGTCGCTTTGGCTACTTTAGTCACCTTAGTGGTGTTGGTTGCCTTGGTCCCGTCGGTCATTGCCTTGCTCATCGCCCTGGTCATCCTACGGTTTGGTGCTGGTCCAGACATTGTTAATAGAATTCCCAAGTCGTTGGCGGAGTTGATGGTTTTAGGGGAGATGAAAGTCCTAGAGCCAATATTTATGGGTGAGTGTCGCGGCCGTTTTATTTATTTGGTGAATTAGTGTCGCGTTCCACAGGAGTGTCCAGAATCCAGAGGCATGTATCCATTGTCTACCTCTCAGTTATAAATATATAAGAAATAAGAGAACCATTGCATCATGCCTGAAAAAAATCGCATGCTCGCCATCCACATCTAGGCTCCATTGCCCATCACTCAGCTACGCATTTCCTTGCACCCGCTCCATCCACAAACACCACAGACGCCTGCCACCGTTTCAATCTTATCCTTAGGGTAAAACTTCTCCCGGCCCGCACAGTATAACATACCTTTACCCATTAACGGCTCGATACTGGTTTGAAAGAAGGGATCGCCCCAGTTGAGTAATCGTCCCCCTTTGTCCAGTCCATAGATTTGGAGATGATTGGCATATAATCGAGCGGATGAGAGACCAAGACAGGTCGAAGTGCGGCGATCGACCTTTTTGAAGATTTTCGCAAGAAGCTCGTTCGGTAGTCCTAAGATTGGTGTTTTGGTGTCGTCGAGGAGACGCGTAGCTGTAACTGTATGATATTAGATCTAGGT
>Ga0182030_10002029_pt1 | contig 42741 bp, 40 predicted proteins | sample 812S3MmetaG_FD_121299 | JGI IMG/M metagenome (GOLD analysis project Ga0182030, IMG submission 121299) | Permafrost microbial communities from Stordalen Mire, Sweden - 812S3M metaG (Illumina Assembly) | ecosystem: Environmental > Terrestrial > Soil > Wetlands > Permafrost | place: Sweden... | reverse complement strand
TGCCCATCAATGAGGGCTATCCTGCGCTCGAAGAAGAATACGCAAGGTTAGAACTGGATAAAACCCTTACAGAATCAGTACGAAACGAAGCTTTGGCCTCTATTCGTACACGATGGGGTGCCTAACGGGAATCGGACCCGTATTGCCGCTGCCACAGAGCGGAGCTTTACCATTAAGCTATAGGCACCATCACTGTTTGCGGATGATCTACGCGCACCATCATAGATTTCATCGCCCCGAAAGGGCGACGGAACCGCATCCTTAATGTACACGGCTTTTGCTGTTTTTTCAACACTTTGGGAGTATGATTAGGCTATGGTGTAACATCTTTTATACAACACGCAGGCATTTGGCAGATCATATTAATCGGCTAATTTAACGAATATTTCATGAACTATTCTGCAATACAAAAGGAGGATCCGCAGATCTATGAGATCATCAAGCGGGAGGAGCAGAGGCAAAAAGAAGGCATCGAGCTCATCGCGAGCGAGAACTACGTTTCGACCGCGGTGCTGACGGCGATGGGATCCATCCTTACCAATAAATATAGTGAAGGGTATCCCGGCAAGCGGTATTACGGCGGCAATGAGATCATCGATCAGGCGGAGAGCTTGGCCATCGAGCGGGCGAAGGAATTGTTCGGCGCGGAGCATGTGAACGTGCAACCGCTTTCCGGCTCGCCCGCGAACTTGGCCGTCTACATGGCGCTCTTACAGCCGGGGGATAAGGTTTTGGGATTCTCGCTCGATCAGGGCGGGCATCTTTCGCACGGTCATCCGTTGAACTTTTCCGGAAAGCTGTACACGATCATTCCATACTTCGTTGATAAAGAAACGGAGATCATCAATATGGATGAGGTGGAGGAGATTGCCATGCGCGAGAAGCCGAAGATGATCCTCGCCGGATTCTCCGCATACTCGCGCTCCATGGACTGGGCGCGCTTCCGCGCGATCGCGGATAAGTGCGGCGCATTTCTCTTTGCGGACATCGCGCACATTGCCGGACTTATCGCGGGGAAGCAATTGGAAAACCCGATCCCGTTCTGTGACGTCGTTTCTACGACCACGCACAAAACGTTGCGCGGGCCGCGCGGCGCGATGATCATGTGCAAAGAACAGTTCGCGTCGGCGATCGACAAAGCGGTGTTCCCGGGAGTGCAGGGCGGTCCGCACGATCACATCAACGCGGCGAAAGCGATCGCGTATGGCGAGGCGCTTAAGCCGGATTTCATTGAATACTCAAAAAATGTGATCGCAAACGCGCGGGCGCTCGCGGCGGCGTTGCAAACGAAAGGCTACCGCATTATCTCCGGCGGGACGGACAATCATCTCATGCTCGTTGATGTGTTCGGCAGTAAGAGCATCACCGGCAAGGAAGCGGAGAAGGCGTTGGAGAAGGTGGGCATCTCGATCAATAAGAATATGATCCCGTTCGACCCGCGCAAGCCGCTCGATCCGTCGGGCGTGCGCTTGGGAACGCCGGCGCTCACCACGCGCGGGTGTGGTGTGGCCGACATGAAGACCGTGGCCGATCTGATAGACGAGACGCTCGCTCGCCGCGAGGACGAGCTGGCGCTTGCGGCCATCAAAGGCAAAGTCAAAGAGTTCTCGTTGAAGTTCCCGGTGCCGGGGATAGAATAAATTTAGCTCACAAAGCCGCATGCCAACCGCGCATCACAAAAAGATCGCCCATCTTAAGAAAAGCGACCCAATCCTGCGGATGGTCATAGAGGGGGTCAAACTGCGGGAGATATCCGTCACCCGCGGACCGTTCGAGGCGCTGGTTGAAGCGATCGTCAGCCAACAGCTTTCCATCAAGGCCGCCGACACGATCTTCGATCGTTTCGTTGCGCTTACGCCGGGGAAAAAGTTCCCGACACCGCGCGAGATACTCAAAATGCCGACGGCCAAGATGCGCAAATGCGGTTTATCCGGAATGAAGGTGAAGTTTATAAAAGATCTCGCCAAAAAGACGCTGGATGGTACGCTCGACTTCAAGCATATGGACGTGATGACCGACGAAGAGGTGATCGAGCATCTGACCGCGGTGAAGGGGATCGGGCGGTGGACCGCGGAGATGTTCTTGATATTTTCCCTGCGCCGCGATGATATTTTTTCGTATGGCGACCTTGGCCTGCGAAACGCTCTACGGCGACTGTATAAAATGAAGAAGCCGCCAACCCCGCGCCAGGCGGAGAAGATCACCGGCAAGTGGAAACCGTATCGCAGTTTGGGCTCGCGTTATTTGTGGGCGAGCATCGATAATAAGTAGCGGCGCGCGGTTGCGGGAACGTGGCGCCGCGCCCGTCGCGCGCGGTTGCCGCCGCGCCCGTTTTACGGCACAATACTCAAGATATGATCATCGACGGAAAAGCCATTGCGAACACTATTATAGAGCGGTCACGGGTTATGCCCAAAACCGATAAGTTTTTTGGCGCGGTGCTCGTGGGTGACGATGCCGCGTCGGTCAATTTCTTGAAGCAAAAAGAGCGCGTGGCGCATGAGCTCGGGATTGAGTTTCGCCTCTATCAGTTGCCGCTCACCATCACGACCGATGCGCTTCGTGCGGAGATCGGCCGCCTTGCCGAGCCGAAGACGTGCGGCGGGTTCATCGTCCAGCTTCCTTTGCCGGATGCGATCAATCGTTATTACGCGCTGAACGCGATCCCAAAGGAGAAAGATGTTGATTGTCTGAGCGAGCCCGCGCTCGGCGCTTTTTATACGGAGCGGGGGAAGATCGTGCCGCCGTCCGTGGCCACCGTGGAAGAGATATTGCAGAGCGAACATCGCGACCTTGCGAGTGCGCCCGGGGCGCTCCGCGAGTTGAAAGCGGTCGTTATCGGCGCGGGATTTTTGATCGGCAAGCCGGTGGGGTTTTGGTTGCAGAACCGCGTGGCGGAACTCGTGGTGTTGGACGCGAGCGTCAAAAACATCCACGAGAAGCTCGGTGATGCGGACATCGTGATCGCCGGTGCCGGTCATGCCGGACTTTTTGATGCGCAGCACCTCAAGCCCGGTGCCATTGTGATCGACTTCGGATTCAATCGCTCTCCGGAAGGAAAGATCGTGGGGGATTTTGATCCGGCCGGAGCCGAGGAAAAGAACATCCACTACACGAAGACGCCGGGCGGCACCGGGCCTGTGCTTGTGGCAAAGTTGTTCGAAAACTTTTACAAGCTGAATTCGTAGTATTTATTTCCACGCGCGACAAAAAACTAAGCCCATATCTCTTGAGCGAATTCGTCTTCGCACGAGCGAAAGAGATATGGGCTTAGTTTTGTTGGTGCGCGCTGAGGGAGTTGCCCGCGACTCAAATGCTCGCCGTCGCTCGCATTTGGTCTGGGCACCGCCTCACAAGAATTTCCTGCTGGAAATTCTTGCTCCGGCGTTCAACTCCCTCTACAAACAAATAAACAAAAAGAACCACTTGCGTAGTTCTTTTTGTTTATCGTGCGCGCTGAGGGAGTTGAACCCCCGGCCCACTCGGTGTAAACGAGTTGCTCTACCGCTGAGCTAAGCGCGCTTTCTTCTGAAGAATAGTAGCGAAATCACGGGCATTTTGCAATCCGCGCCGGCCGCTATCCACAGAAAAGTGGCGGTTGTCCACAGCTTTTCCAGAAAAAGTATTCTATACTGGAGACAGGTAGCGCACTTTTACCAATTACTAATACGGAGGCAATACGCATGAGCGCAGCGGCGTTTCGGATTTGGGATCCATATTGGCCCGAGGATGGATCGAAACCCAAGGACATGAAAGCGTCGGCGCGAAGAGCAGTTCGGAACTTCGCAGAAATGGATAAGCCGCGGCGAAAGCGTTTTGGCCGTCGTTGCCCACAAGGTTTGTGGCGCAGGTATGTTCATTTTCATAATCACGAGCGGATCAGTGTTTAATGTTCCGCCGCTATTCTTCTTGAGCCCCGATTCTTTCGGGGCTCACCTTTGCCGGGAGAGGGTTTTAGTTTCTTTAATAAAAAGAGGCTCAGTGTTTTTGAGCGAATTCGTCCTCGCAGTTTTAATATAGGCGAATAACAATCAATAGCCCTTCGCCGAATTATTCTTATCACGAGGCGGAGGGCTATTGATTGTTATGAGTTGTCGGGATGCAGGGAATTGAACCCTGTCTACTTGCTCCCAAAGCAAGCGTACTACCGGTATACGACATCCCGCTTTTCTATTGGCCGGCGCACCGAGCGCCGAGTGAGCCTCTTTAAAGTATCCTATTTTTGGTTTAGAATCAATGCGTCGAAGGATGTTTGCGTAAAGCCCCTGTAGTTCAATGGATAGAACGCCAGACTTCTAAGCTGGTTATGTAGGTCCGATTCCTACCGGGGGCACAAGAGAAGTAAAGTCGCCATAGGTGCTATACTGTAGGCATGAATCCACGAGTCGTCGGTGCCATGATGTTGGTCATTATCCTCGCATGTTTTGTGACGGGGATGATCATGTATTCCTCGCTTCCCACTATGTTCGTTTCGCATTGGAACGCGCAGGGAGTTGCGAACGGCACGATGGGAAAGTTTTGGGGAGTGTTCATCATGCCAATCATCATGCTCTTGCTTATGGGGTTATGGCTGCTTTTGCCGCGGGTCGATCCTGTTGCGCCCGAGTTCAAGGGATTCCGCTACGTGTATGATTTTATCTTTTTCCTGGTCATAGCATTCATCGCGTACGTGTACGCGATCATGCTCGGTATAAATGGGGGATTGCACCTCGATCTATTGCAAATGATCCTGCCGGCGCTTGCGGCGTTCATGTTCATTCTTGGCGCGCTTCTGCCGCACCTTAAACGCAACTGGTTCGTGGGCATCCGCACTCCGTGGACGATCTCGAACGATGTGGTGTGGCGGAAGACGCACCGGCTCGGGAGCGTGCTTTTTGAGGCCGCCGCGGGTTTTATTCTTGCCGCCGCCTACTTGCCCCGCGCGGCGACGATCTGGTTTATCCTGGTGCCGGTCTTGAGCGCCGCACTGATCAGCGTCGTCTATTCGTATTTCTTGTATCGCAAACACGAGCGTCGGGCGTAAGCATGGATAAGGTCGCGGAACTCAAAAAACTCGAAGCGGAGATGGCGGCGAACGCCGCGCTCCCGCTTCGCGCCGAGGCGAACTTGGTGTTCGGTGAAGGCGACATCAATTGCAAAGTGATGTTCGTCGGTGAGGCACCGGGCGCAAACGAGGACCGCGAGCGCCGACCGTTCGTCGGACGGGGCGGTCAATTGCTCGACAGCATGATCGTGGGTCTCGGATGGAAGCGTGCGGACGTGTACATCACGAACATCGTCAAGCGTCGTCCGCCCGAAAATCGCGACCCGCTCCCGGCGGAGATCGAGGCGTACAAGCCGTACCTCACGCGCCAGATCGAGATCATCGACCCCAAGCTCATCGTGACGCTCGGCCGGTTCTCTATGAATTACTTTTTGCCGGAAGCGAAGATCACCCGTGACCACGGCCACCCGCTTCTCGTCGACGGACGCACCGTTTTCCCCGTATATCACCCGGCGGCGGCGCTCCGTTCCACGCAGATGAAGGATGTTCTGGGCGCCGATTTCAAGAAGATACCGAGCGTGCTCTCGGAACTTTTCTAGCGCCAGCCGCCGTCGGTTTAGTGGTATCATTAGGATATGGATTTTTCGATCGTCTATCTTGCACGCCGCTTTGCATATCGGTTCGTGGATTTTTTTCATCATTGGTACGTGGACGGATCGCGCGCGATCGGGCGCCAGCTTATGACGACCCTCACCGCGGCGGACCAGTCGTTCGCGGTCGCGATCACGCTCCGGCATTTTTTCGAGCCGCTCTATAAGGATTACAGCATCGTCGGGAGGATCATCGGGATCGTGTTCCGATTCATGCGCGTCATTTTCGGGGGCATATGCTATGCGTTCGTCGCCGCCGGTTTTGCGATCGCATACCTTATTTGGCTTCTGATCCCCGCCGTCATTATTTTCTATGCCGCAAAGAGCCTCTAAGTACGAATTTTATTTCGACGACCCGCGCCTGCGCATGACGATCGCGGGAAGGATTTTGGTGCGCGTCGTAAGCTACGTTTCGTACCTGGTGCTTTTTGTGGCGATGTTTATGTTTCTGTTGTCCTACGACATCCGTCCGATCTTCTACCTCGGGTTGTTTCTCGTTCTCGTCGTCGTCGATCTTTTGATCCACAAAGGGGAAGGGGATACGCCGATCTCCGAACTACCGAAGGAGGGAAGGGTGAATCTGGCGGGAGTGATGAATGTTGCGGCGTTCGGCGTGATCGAGCGGGCGGTGGATCGGAGTATTGTCACTAAAAAGAGTTTTCTTCTGGAGCTTACCAGCCGGTTGTTCGAGTTGCCACCGGTGGACGATAGCCTTCGTCGCTTGGATGTAAAGCCGGCAGAGTTCAAATCAAAGATAGAGGCGTTGATGGCCGAACCCGCCCCGAAGGACCCGGTTGATACGGCCGCCATTGCGGAGTCGCTCGCCGAACATGCGTTCGCCGCGGCGATCGGTGCCGGTCATGATTTCATAACGCCCACGGATCTTTTCTCCGCGCTTCCCGCGGTGGGCGACGAATCGCTCGACCGGTTGTTCGCACTTTTTTCGATAGAGGAAGGCGACCTGGAGCGCGCGCTCATTTTCAGCGCGCTCGCGGCCGGGCGTGGATTCCTTTCCCGGATCCCGGACGTGGTGGGAGGGTTCGCGCGCGAGGCGCACCGCACCGTGCCGCATCGCATCATGAACCGTGCGTGGACGTCCCGCCCGACGCCGACGCTCGATAAATATGGGACGGACTTTACCGACCTTGCGCGGGATTCGCAAGTGGGATTTTTGATTGGCCACGAGGCGGAATATGAGCGGCTTGTGGAGTCGCTCGGCAGGCCGATCGATCCGAACGTGATCCTGATCGGCGAACCGGGTATCGGAAAGGAGGCGATCATCAAGCATCTGGCGTATTGCCTGACGAAAGACGATGTCCCGCAGGGGCTTTTCGATCGCCGACTCGTGGGATTGCAGTTACAGAGCCTGATCGCGGGCGCCGCGCCCGAGGAACTGAATCTGCGTCTGAAGACCGTGGTGGACGAGATCCTGACCGCGGGGAATATCGTGCTCTTCATTCCGGACATCCATAACCTTGTGCGGACCTCGGGCGCCGCGTATCTTTCCGCCGCCGACGCGCTGATGTCCGTCATCACTTCAAATCAGTTCCCGATCATCGGGACCTCGTATCCGAAGGAGTTCAAGGAGTTCATCGAGACGCGGAGCGATTTCTCCGGTATGTTCGAGAAGATCGTGATCAACGAGATCTCCGAGGCCGATGCGGAAAAGATCCTGACGTATGAAAGTTTCCTACTTGAGCGGCAATCGAAGATCACGGTCAGCTTCGGCGCGATCAAGCGAGCGGTCATCCTTGCGAAGAAATATCTGCGGAGCAAATATCTTCCGTCGAGCGCGGAGGAATTATTGAAGAGCGCCATCGTGGACGCCGAGCGCCGGGGCGAGAAGACGGTCACGCCGGACCGGGTGACTGCCGTCGCGGAAGAGAAGGTGAATATCCCGATGCACGAGGCGGAGGGCGACGAGGCGCAGAAGCTCTTGCATATGGAAGACATCATCCACGAACGCATCATCGGTCAGGATGAAGCGGTCAAAGCGGTATCACAGGCATTGCGTGAATATCGGAGCGGGCTCGCGCGGAAAGGTGGTCCGATCGCAAGTTTCCTGTTTGTGGGGCCGACCGGCGTTGGAAAGACTGAGCTCGCGAAGATCCTCGCGGAGATCCAGTTTGGTTCGCAAAAAATGATGGTGCGCTTCGACATGACGGAGTATCAGGACAAGCAGAGTTTTTTCCGCTTCATCGGATCGCCGGACGGGACGGTGCGCGGCGCGCTCACTGACGCGATCCTCGAGAAGCCGTATTGCCTTGTCTTACTTGATGAATTCGAGAAGGCGTATCCCGACATTCTGAACCTGTTCCTCCAGGTGTTGGACGACGGTCGTTTGACGGACAATCTTAGCCGCGTGGTGGATTTTTCGAACACTATCATTATCGCAACGTCGAACGCGCATTCGGACATCATCAACGACGCGCTCTCGAAAGGGCAATCCATGACGGACATCGCGGAATATTTGAAGGCGCGGCTGACGGATGTGCTGAAGCCGGAATTGATCAACCGGTTTTCCAAGATCATCGTGTTCAAGGACCTTGATATGACCCAGCTTCCGCAGATCGCGGAGATTAATGTGAACGAATTGATCGCCGCGGTCAAAGCGCAGGGGATCACGCTCTCGTTCACTCCCGAGGCGGTCGCGAAGATCGCCAAGCTCGGCTACGATCCGATGTTCGGCGCGCGGCCGCTTCGCCGCGCGATCGACGAATACATCCGCGCGCCGCTCTCCGAGGCTCTGCTCGCGCAAAAGATCGTGAAAGGCTCGCAGATCGTGTGTAATGTGAAAGATGACAAATTCGAGTTTACGAACAAGTAGCGATAATAAAAGAAAGGAATGCGCATAAAGGTAAATATCAATATCAAAGTGGGACGGCTGGTGAAGTACTTCATCATATCCGACTTCTTCCTCCTCGCGGGATGGGGACTTATCGATCCGATATTTTCCGTTTTCATCGTCCAGCGGGTGGTTGGCGGGACGCTCATGACGGTCGGTATCGCTGCCGCGATCTATTGGATACTGCGTTCAGTTATACAGATCCCGATCGCCAATTACCTCGACGGCACTTCGGGCGAGCACACCGATTTTATGGCGCTCGTGGGCGGCCTTCTGCTTGTGGGAATCTCCGCGATCGCGATGTGTTGGGTGACGACCGTCTGGGAGCTTTACGCGATCCACGCCCTTCAAGCCGTCGCGTTCGCGCTCTATTATGCATCATGGCCGACCATTTTTTCTCGTCATTTGGATAAAGACAACATTTCGCTCGACTGGTCGCTTGATAGTTCCGTTGCCGGTATCGGCGCGGGCGTGACGGGATTCCTCGGCGGCGTTATCGCGGGAACGCTGGGGTACAATGTGGTCTTCGTGGCGGCCGGTATTTTTGCATTCATCGCGGCATTTGTGCTGGTGGCGGTTCCCGACCTGATCCTGCCGAAACCGACCACGTCCGTGACCGGGCGTGCCGCCGCCATCTCCGCCGCCGAGAAAGCCGAGGAACAGAAGCCGGGGGATATGGTGGCGTAGCGAAGATGAGGCCTAGGGTTTTTGGAGCCGGGCTCACCCTTCGGGATGGCTCCAAAAACCCTAGGCCTCATCTTCGCTACGTGTGATAAATAAAAAAAGAGGGGCGGATCTTTCAATCCGCCCCAAAAGGCTGATTTTCTTATGTTTTTCCATTGATCAGCGCCGGATGCTAAACTGTAGTTATGCTCGAAATCTCAAACCAGGCGGTTGCGGAAGTCCTGCGCCAGATCGGCGAGTATCTTGCGATGCAGCAAGTGCAGTTCAAGCCGCGCGCATTCGAGAAGGCGGGGGAGACGGTCGGTTCGTTGGAGGAAGAGGTCTTTGCGATCTATGCACGCGGCGGCATCAAGGCGCTCAAGGAAATTCCCGGCGTCGGTCAGTCCATCGCGGAAATAATCGAGGAGCTTGTAAAGACCGGGCGGAGCACGGAGTACGAGAAGCTGAAGAAGGCGACGCCGGTGCGCCTGGATGAGCTTGCCCGCGTGGAAGGGCTCGGCCCGAAGTCCATTCAGAAATTATACAAAGAGCTTGGCGTAAAGAATTTGAAAGATCTGGAAGTGGCGGCGAAGAAAGGGAAGATCGGCGTGCTGGAAGGATTCGGAAAAAAGAGCGAAGAGAAGATCCTGAAGGGCATCGAGTTCGCTCGTGGTTCGGGCCTGCGTTTTATCACCGGACTTATCCTGCCGCAGATTCGCGAGCTCACGGCGCGACTCTCGCGCGTGGAAGGCGTGGAGCGCGTGACCGTCGCCGGATCGGCGCGGCGGCGTAAGGAGACGGCCGGCGACATCGACATCCTTGCCGTTTCGGCGAAGCCCGAGATCGTCATGCAAGAGTTTGTGTTGCATACGCCGGGCATTATGACGGTCATCGCGAACGGGCCCACGAAATCTTCCATAAAGATACGGCCGGGGATCAATGTTGATCTGCGCGTGGTTCCCGCCGAATCCTATGGCGCGGCGCTCAATTATTTTACCGGCTCAAAAGAGCATAACGTCGTCATTCGCGCGCGGGCGAATAAAAAAGGATTGACGCTGAATGAGTATGGGTTGTTTAAGCTTGATAAAAAAGGGGAGAAGACTCAGATAAGTGTGGCGGGCAAGAGCGAGGAGGATGTCTATAGAGCGCTTGGCATGGCATACGTGGAGCCGGAGCTTCGTGAGAATACCGGCGAGGTAGAGGCTGCGGTGCGGGAATTTGAAAAGAAAACATCCCTCAGTGCGCCCGGCCTGCCCAAGCTGATCGGCTACGACGATCTCCAGGGCGACCTTCAGGTGCAGACCAGTTGGACCGATGGCGAGGCTTCTATAGAAGAAATGGCTCGCGCGGCGATCAAGCACGGCCTGCAGTATATGGTGATCACGGATCACACGAAGCGCCTTGCGATGACGCACGGCCTCGATGAAAAGCGTATCCGGGAGCAATGGAAAGAGATCGATGCGGTCAATAAAAAACTGAAGGGGAAGATAACGATCTTGAAGGGGACCGAGTGCGATATTTTGAAGGACGGTACGCTCGACCTTAATGACGAGACGCTCGCCAAGCTCGATGTGGTCGGCGTGTCCGTGCATTCATATTTTAATCTTCCGCGCGCGGAGCAGACCGAGCGGGTCAAGCGCGCAATATCGAATCCGAACGTGGATATTTTCTTTCATCCCACGGGCCGATTGATCAACAAGCGGGCGCCGTACGATATCGACATTGACGAGATCATCGCAACGGCCAAGCGCACGGGCACGATCATGGAGATCGATGCGCTTCCGGAACGAAGCGACCTTAAGGACGAATATATCCGCAAATGCGTGGAAGCGGGCGTCATGATGTCCATTGATTCGGATGCGCACGCCGTGGCGCACTTTGCGTTCCTTGAATGCGGCATCGCCCAGGCGCGGCGCGGCTGGGCGGAAAAGAAAGATATCGTGAACGCGTGGCCGCTCGCGAAGATGCTCAAGTTTTTGAAGAAATAAAAAGGCGCTCATATTTTTTGGGCGCCTTGGCGTTCCTGAACGGCAACGACATTCTGTACTGTGCCGAGGATGCTTTCCCACAGCCATGCATCTCCGGAACGACAATGTTCCGCTTCGTGCACGATCCCTTTTTCATCGCTCCACTGCAAGAGCCTTCCGTATTCGAATGTCGCCAGTAGCTTCCCTTTTCGAAAGTCTACTTCAACAAGGAGGCGATCGCGTTCGGCGGGAACGTGGGTGTATTCGCAGTAAAGAGCGCGGCCTTTTATCCTGCAATGCATGGCATCTCCGGCAAAGAGTTCGAGGTTTTCTCTGGTAGCCAGAAAGCGCACGTCATCCAGGCTTACCGGATGCTTTTTTCTTGCGGCGAGTGCCATAAGAGCAAGTAGCACGACCATGAAAACCGCTGTTTGCATGTCTATCCCTCCTGCCGGCGATTGTAGCATAATATGTTCTTTATGGTAAACTATCCCCATGCCGTCAACTCGTGAAATGGATGAATCGAAGCGCATCCCGACCAAAAAGCAGGTCGTGGCGGGCTTTGTGGTATATCGCAAAACAGCGGACGGGATAAAGTTCCTGTTGTTATACCGGCGGGGTAACTATTGGAATTTCCCGAAGGGACACTTCAAACCGGGAGAGCGCACGATCGACGTGGCGCTTCGTGAGCTCGAGGAAGAGACGGGGATAAAAAAGAGCGAGCTCCGCATGCTTCCGAACTTCCGGGCGTACGAACGGTTCTATTTTAAGATCGGCAATCAGGGCATCTATGACACCGTCATCCTGTTCTTGGCGGAAACACACAAGGCGGACATTCGCATCGAGCCGCGCGAGCACAGCGGATACGGCTGGTTCCTCTATCACGACGCGCTGAACGTGATCGGAAAGAAATATGGCGATACGCGCAAGGTCCTTAAGCAGGCAAGTGATTATTTAAAGCCGCACAAGCGGCTTCCGGCAAAGCCCGCGGCGGCGGTGGTTCCGACGCATACTGGCGCGAAAGTTATTAATCCCGCGGCAAAATAAAAACACCCCTCCTCTTAAGGGGCGTCTCGGAGCCGCGAAGGCGGCGCCCTGCCAGAGGCAGGTATGTAGACTTCGCGCTTGCGCGAGGCGGCCGGTCAACAGACCGGAACGCCGTACCCGTAGAGGAGGGGTGTTTTTATTTTGCCTTCGTTGCGGCGACCACCTTCTTGAATACTGCGGGTTCGTGCTCGGCGAGGTCTGCCAGGATCTTGCGGTCTATCTTTATGCCGGCGGCTTTGAGGGCGGCGATGAAGGTGCTGTAGTTCATCCCTTCGGGGCGGATCGCGGCGTTGATCTTGACGGTCCAGAGTTGGCGGAAGGTGCGCTTCTTTTCTTTGCGTCCGCGGAATGCGTGGACCCAGGCGTGAAGCAAAGCTTCCTTCGCGGCGCGCTCTTTTGACTTGCGGCTCCACATGAAACCCTTGGTGTACTTAAGGGTTTTCTCGCGGTGCTTATGGGCGTTTACTCCTCGTTTTACGCGTGGCATGGTATAGGTATCGGCAAATTAATTGTTCAATATCGTCCTGAGCGGCATATCGAGCGAACGGCTCTTGCGAGAGTTGCGATTCATCTTGCTGCTCTTGCGGGTCTTAAAATGACCGACTCCGCCGCGGCGGCGAACGATCTTTCCGTTCTTTGTGATCTTTATCCTCTTGGTTACACTCTTGGAAGGCATATATAGTAGTGCTGGGCGCACAGGCCCAATGACAGTAAGCTTACTACACCTTTCTTTTATTGGCAATACCTGTGGTATGATGGTTGAAATATGGCACATCAGGGAGTCTATAAATCGGGAGGGATCACCGTCGACGTTGTTCTCTTTACTATAGAGGAGGAGGTGTTGAAGGTTCTGCTCATCGAGCGCAATGATGCTCCGTACAAAGGGGCTCAGGCTTTGCCGGGAGGATTCATGCAGGAGCGGGAAACCGCCGAAGACGCCGCATACCGCATCCTTCGCAAGAAGGCCGGGGTAAAGGATATCTATATAGAGCAGTTGTATACCTTTAGCGATATCCGTCGCGATCCCCGCGGCAGGGTCGTGTCAATCGCATACTTTGCGCTCGTTCCCCGGGAGAAAATCTCCTTCGAGGGATCGGACCTTCAGGCGCCGGCTCTTTTCCCGGTCCTTAAGAATATGCGGCTCGCGTTCGATCACGGACAGATACTTTCATACGCGGTGGAGCGGTTGCGGGCGAAGTTTGAATATACGAATGCGGCCTATTCGATCCTTAAGCCCCAGTTCACGCTTACGCAATTACAACGGACGTACGAGATCGTTCTCGGGAAAAAAATTGATAAGCGCAACTTCAGGAAGAAGTATCTCTCCCTCGGCTTGATACAGGAGACCAAGAATTTCGAGAGGGGAGGGAAGCAGCGCCCGGCGCGGCTGTACCAGTTCAAGGCCAGGGAGCTTTCACAGCTTAAAAAATTCTTTTAGCGGCGGCGCGGTTTTCGGTGCGGCGCGGGTCACACCAATAAGGGATCGATCAACGCGGTCGCTTTTTGCACTCGTTCTTCGCGAGAGCCGGATATCTCCGCGTAGGGTTTATGATGCGCACGCAATTCTTCGATGAAGCGGGAGTGCATCCAGTCCCGGATATGTTCGCCGTCCCGGGTGCCGTCCTGGACAAACGGCGTTGTCACGTCCGCGAGGAGATAGAGGTCACACGCCCGTCCGTCCGCGATCGCCTCCACCGCTTTCGATTGTGTTCCCACGTATCGTTCGTGCCATATGGTCGTTGCGAACGGATCGGTGTCGCAGATAAGGACCTCGTTCGCCGCCCGGGCGAGCATATCTTCAAGTTCGGATTGCTGCCGCGCGATATGCGTGAACTCATCGGTCATCCATTGCTCCGCGCCCACGACGTGCATCTTCCCTTCCCAATAGAGGCGGCCGTATTCCGGAACCCAGGTGGTGCGATAGTGTTTGGCGAGGTCTTCCGCGAGCGTTGTTTTTCCCGTCGACTCCGCGCCGACGATGCAAATCCTTTTAATGAAGTGGGCCCGGACGCACGGTTCCAGGAAGGCGAGATTTTTCAGCGGATTCGCGCGCACCTTTGTTCCCGAGATCGGGAACGCGATCCGTAGTTTATCGACAAGCACGTGCGCACATCCCATATATCTCGCGTACGCATCGCCGTAATCCTCCGAAGTGAATACGGCGTCGGGAACGTATCCGAGCCGTGCGATGGTCGCCTGTGCCCATCCTTCGGAGTCGTCGTCCGCGAGGGTGGAGTCCATGACCATGACCCGCTTTGCGGTAGGATGGATCTCGCGAATCCATTTCGCACGTTGTTCCGCCGGGATCGTTTCGCCTTTTATCCGGCAGACGAATACGGTGACGTTCTCCGCTTGCGAAAGAGCGGTATCGATAAGATATTTATGTCCTTTATGGGGAGGATAGAATTTTCCAATGACGACGGCAGTGTTAAATTTCATGTTTTTGTGCTTTTAATTGTGTTTTGCGCCAATCTTTCAGCCCCACAAAGCACATCGCCAGGAATATTGCGTAGAGGATGCCGGTAAGGTAAAGGTCCTTATAGAAGTAGAGGAATACGTAGATGATGTCGGTGGTGATCCAGAAGTGCCAATTCTCGATGAACTTCTTGGTAAGGAGATATTGCGCCACCAGGCTTATGGCGGTAGTGAGGGCATCCCAGAAAGGGGATATGTCGGCGATACTGCGGAGATATACGGTTGCGCCCCACGTAAAAAGTATGCCGGCGATCGTGAGCCACGTCATGGTGAATGCATCGACGTTTTGTACGCGGAGCTCCGATTTGTTTTTGCCGCCATAAAGCCACCAGTACCATCCGAGAAATCCCAATATCACATAGAGCACGTTCAGGCCCATATCGGCAAAGAGCCGCGATCGCCAGAATAATACGACGAAGAAGACGCTGTTCGCTATCCCGATGGGCCAGTTCCAGATATCTTCCTTTACCGTCAGCCATACGCAGAGCGCCCCGGTGATAAATCCGAATACCTCCACTTCCGTCATGGGGAACCAGCCCTTCCAGGACCCTATAACGAGCAGGACCGAGATGATCGTTCCGACGCCATATCCGATTCGTTCTTTCATATCCATACGTCCATGATACTCCTGTCTTAGTGTCTTGTCAACACTAAGTATGGGGATACGGGAAATGTGTATAAGTGTATACTTGACACTAAATAAGGGGCGGGTATATAGTTTTATTAGCACACGAAGATATATGCCCATCGGGGCCGTGTGCGACGGTAGCTCTTTCACAACTTATCAACCAAAAGGAGAACGCATCATGGCAAAACGACTCAACATCCAACTGGTGGTCATCGACCCTCAGAACGACTTCTGCGACATTCCCGGAGCGGCATTGCCGGTCCCGGGGGCGAACGCGGATATGGAACGCCTGGCGAAGTTCATCGACCGCGCCGGAAGCAAGCTGGCCGATATCCATGTGACGCTCGACAGCCATCGCCTGATCGACATCGCGCACCCCGCGTGGTGGATGGATCAGAACGGCGACCAACCGAAACCATTCACCCTCATTTCGGCGAATGACATCGAAGCGGGGATTTGGACGCCTCGCGATCCGGGCCTTCGCTCGAGGACTCTCGCATACGCGCGCACCCTCGAATCCGCTCCGGATCATTACAAGATCTGCGTATGGCCGCCCCACTGCCTGATCGGCACTGCGGGACACAACGTCCACGCGGCACTCAACAAGTCCCTGCAGAAATGGTCGGACCGTGAGTTCGCGATGGTGGATTACATCACCAAGGGATCGAATCCCTATACGGAACACTACGGCGCCCTCATGGCCGAAGTGCCCGACCCGAATGATCCTTCGACCGGGCTCAACACCCAGTTCCTCACTATGCTCGCGGAAGCGGACATTGTGGCCGTCGCCGGAGAGGCTTCGAGCCACTGCGTCCTCAAGACCGTCCAGCAGATCGCGGAGAACATCGGCGCGGAACACATCAAGAAGTTCCATCTCCTGCGCGATTGCATGTCACCGGTGCCGGCGATCCCCAACGTCGTCGACTTCCCGGCCATCGCCGAGGCTTTTCTGAACCGTATGAAGGCCGACGGTATGACGATCACCACTTCAACCGATTTCCTGTCGTAAGGGCAGGGGAACAAGGAAACCGATCATGCCAAGAATGATGGCTGACAGTACCATGGAGACCGGGAATATCGGAGGCGCAAAAGGCTTCCAATTCTCCGGGGTGCGCATCGAACATCTTGGTGCCACCGAGTATACGCTCGTCACGATCGCGGTGGATGTGACGGGATCGACGGCATTATTTGCGGACGACCTCCGCAAATGCCTTATCGCGGCGGTGGAAAGCTGTAAGCGCTCTCCACGGTCGATCAACCTGCTCTTGCGCGTGATCCTGTTTTCGACATCGCTCGCGCGCGGCATCGAGGAGCTTCACGGATTCAAACCGCTTGCGGAGATCGATCCGCAAAGCTATCCGACATTCAAACCTTCCGGCGGGACACCGCTCTTTGACGCGATGTTCTCCGTGGTCGGCGCCACGAATGCCTATTCCAAGAAGCTGATGGACCAGGATTTTCTGACGAACGGCATCGTCTTCGTCATCACCGACGGCGACGACACCAGTTCGGTTGCGACGACGGGCATGATCAAAGATGAGATCGAACGGGGTACGCGCGGCGAGAACATCGAATCGCTGATCCCGATATTGATCGGCATCAATGCCGGTACGTGCAAGAACTATCTCGCGGCGCTGGAGACCGAAGTCGGCATGAAATACAAAGATGCCGGCGACGCCACTCCGGGCAGCTTGGCGAAGGTCGCCGAGTTTGTCTCACGGTCCGTTTCGAGTCAGTCGCAAGCGGTGGGAACCGGCGGTCCAAGCCAGAACGTCTCGGCCACCATCTGACAACAACCCAAGGGGTGGTGGAAACATCACCCCTTTTTCTTTTTCGAAAGGAGCGACAATGAGATTTTCTACGGACCACTATTTCCAGATCGGCCACGCGCATTATACGGCGGGTAAGCCGTGCCAGGATCACGCGCTTTCACGGTCCACGGGGGCAGTGGCGTGCGCGATCGTTTCCGACGGATGTTCGTCCGGAGGAAATACCGACATCGGCGCGCGTATTCTTACGCTCGGCACCTTGCAGGCTATCCGTGAACACGCGAAAGCGCGGGATGGCTCGCTTGCGACGGCGGGGGTAAGCATTGCCGCGCGGCAGGAACAATGCATCGCGGCTGCGCGCCCCATGCTTGGGCTTGAGCCCGAAGATATGCTCGCGACCTGCGGGTATATCTATCTTACGCAGGATGGCGGCCTCGTGCGGCTTCATGGTGACGGCGTCATCGCGTGTAAATATCGTGATGGCACGATCGCTATGCGGCGGTACGATTGGACGGACAACACGCCGTTCTATCCGTCATACAACGGAGCCGACCTCGATGCGTTCGTCGGCTGTCACGGCGGTGATATGCAAGAGGTACGGTTTACGGAGCAATCGGTCGTTCGGCGCGAGCGCGGCGAATACGTTCGCACGGATCGCGTGGAATATTCGCTTAAGGACGGGATCGCGGGGGTTTCAATGGAATTCTCCGCATCGCACCTTGAGCAGATCGAATTCCTTGCGATCTTTACCGATGGCGTCACGCAGATCGACGGGGTCGACTGGCGTGACGCCATCACTGACTTCCTTGCGTTCAAAAGTACCGCCGGCGAGTTCGCAAAGCGACGGATGATCCGCGGGATACGGGATACGCAACGCGCGGGCGGAAAAGGCCCGATCGATGACATTTCGTATGCCGTGGTCCACATTCAACCCGAAACGAAAACAGACATTGAAATGGAGGAGCAGCCATGGGGCTTGCAACCACACGAGGGAATATCCGCGTCGTCCTCGACGGACGCGGGCCGGTGACCTTACGTCCGACCGATCACATCGCAACCGGAGGCGAGGGATCCATCTACCGGGTCGCGGACCTGGTGGTGAAGCTCTCTCTCGACCCCGAAAAAATGAGGAGGCAGGGAGTGCCGGAAAAGGTCCGGAAACTTTCCGCATTGCTCAACCATCCGTACATCGTGACGCCGCTCGGAATTGTCACGACCCCGTCGGGCGATCCGGTCGGGCATTATCTGCCCTACGTGGAGGACGCGCCCGTCGGGCATCCGCTTTCGCGGGTGTTCACGAACGAGTTCTATCAAAGCGAGGGGTTCAATGCAAAGCTTGCTTCCACGCTCGTCGATCGTATGCGCGAGACCGTCATGTTCGCGCATGCCAAGGGAGCGCTCCTTATCGATCCGAACGAACTCAATTGGTTCGCACTCTCGGTAAAGCACGACCCAGAACCGCGGATCATCGACGTCGATTCGTGGGTCGTGGGATCCATGCCGCCAACCGTGGCGGTGATGCCCTCGATCCGCGACTGGCATGCAAGCGGGTTCGGCCATGCAAGCGATTGGTTCTCGTGGGCGGTCGTGACCTTCCAGGTCTACGCCGGTATCCATCCGTATAAGGGGACTCTCGACGGCTACGCCCGGAGCGATATGGAGACCCGCATGAAGGACAATGCGTCCGTATTTGCTCCTGGGGTTCGTCTCAACCGGGCGGTGCGGGATTTTTCCTGCATCCCGCCGCCCTTGCTCGAATGGTACGAAGCGGCGTTCCAAAAAGGGGAGCGTACTGTGCCGCCGTCGCCGTTCGATGTTCGCCGGGCCGTTGCGCGCGCGGTGCAGGTGCTTCGCACCGTTACCGCGGGTCAAACCGGCCTCCTCACATTCGAAAAACTTCTCGGATATCCGGGAGATCCCGTCGTCCGCGTGTTCCATTGCGGCGTCGCGCTTCTCTCCTCCGGGACGTTGATCGATCTTTTTACCAAACAGCAGATCGCGGTAGCGCGGTCAATGACATGCGAGGTAGTGAAGGTCTCCCACGGGTGGCTTGTAGGCATCATCGAAAAAAAGGAGGCATCGTTCTTGTATGTGCGGGAAGGTGGACATGACCCCGAGACGCTTCAGTTTCGGATGCGTGGACATCGGCTTATCGCATATGAGGACCGCTTGTTCGTTGCGGGAGAGAATGGATTGACGGAAGTCCGATCCAATCTTTTCGGGCAAAAGCTGATCGCGTCCGCAGGGCAGACGTGGGGTGTCATCGCGAACTCCACGAAGTGGTTCGGCGGCGCGGGCGTGTTCGATGCGATGGGCGCGAAGTTCGTCGTCGCTCCCTTCGGCGATGCCGCGGTTGCGCAGGTGCGCGTACACGAACTGGACGGGGTTCAGGTCGTCGCAGGCAAAGCAGGAAATCGTTTCGCTTCGTTCATCACGCTCAATAAGAAGGGCGAGTATCACAAGGTAGAACTTACCTTCGATCGTGAATATCGCACCTACAAAGCGTGGACGGGGGATGCGGACGGTCCCGAACTCAACATCGCCATTCTGCCGAAAGGCGTATGCGCGACCATTGTGAAGGACGGCGAATTGGACATCTTCGTTCCCGGGAGCGGTAACGTGAACCGGGTCGCCGACGGTCGGATCGCCACCGATATGGTCCTTTCCAATTGGGGAGACAAGGTCGTGTACGTGAAGGACGGTGAACTCTGGGCCGTTCGGATGAAGTGAACAGTAACCAACAGCTCTTTGCTCGGCTGCTTCTCGAAAGGGAAGCGGCCGATTTTTTTGCTATACTACGATCATGGACGTAACGTTGCTGTGGCCGGGGCGGCATCATATGCTGACGAAATTCCAGCATGATTATTTGAAGGATCTTGCCGTGAACGGATTGCCGGACGGGCGGAAGGTTGCGCGGATCATCGTGGCGGTGACGTCGGCGAATCACGATAATACGCGCCGCAATCCGGTGCCGCTCTATCTTCGCGTGCTCGCGCTCGAGGATTTTATGGCGGATATTCCGTGCGAAGTAAAGATGTATCCGATAAAAGACATCCCGTACACCGATCGATATGCCGCATATGTGATCGGCCAGATCTTCTACCAAAGCGGCGAACGACTTGCGCCGGAAAGCACCGTGCTCGCATGTTCGACGCCGTCCGTCATCGGGATATTCAAAGCAATGGGGTTCGGCGACGTTCCGATGGAACTTTCGAGTTCCACTCCGGAGGTGTATAGCACGTTACGGCCGTTCGAGGTGAATGAACTTCTCGTAAAGGCGGGGAGTTCATGGCGGGATCCGTCCGCGGAATGGCAGAAGCATGCTTCGCCCGCGACGGTTGCGTTATACCTGGAATATAATCTGGGAGATCTCATTATCGAAGTGTTCAAGGATGCCCTGCTTGGCGACGATGCGGATATCACCGAGACCCGCGATTATAATGTGTATGTCAGAAAGATGGATTCAATGATCGACATCAAATTCAACGATATCGCGCCGTTCGTCGCAGAGGGGAAGATCGTGGACGTCGGCTGTTCCACCGGATCGCTCATCCAGTGCCTCGCAAAGCGGTTTCCCGAATCGGACCTCATCGGCATCGAAGCGGTCAGGAGGTTTTACGAATACTGCAAGATCCAGGAATATGCGAACCCGTTCGTCTTCTTCTATCGTCGTAATGTCACGGACCAGAACTTCAAAGAGGGCACCATCAACACATTCATCTACTCCTCCGTATTGCACGAGGTGTATTCCTATATCGGCGAGAGCGCCCTGCACGACGTCATTCAAAAGACCTATCTTCAGCTCGCGTCCGGAGGGCGCATCGTGATCCGCGACGTGGTGGGGCCGGAGAATCCGGACGACGAGGTGTGGATGGCGCTCAACAAGAAGGATGGCGCGGCGGAGGGGGACATAGCCTCGCTTTCCACGTACGCGAAGTTTTTCCGGTTCGTGAAGGACTTCAAGCCGCGTCCGATATCGTTCCGCGAGGAGAAGGTCGGAGACGACGATTATATCGTGCTTCGTATCGGGAATGCGTACGAGTTCATGAGCAAGATGACCTATACGGACAATTGGGAGAGCGAGATGCACGAGGAGTTCGGATATTATTCCTTCAGCCGATGGAAGGAAGAGCTCGTAAAAACGGGATTCAATATCGTGGAGGGCTCACGGACGTTCCAAAATCCCTACATCATCGAGCATCGGTATCGGGGAAACGTCGCGCTTTTCAAGAAAGACGCCGCCGAGCTCCATGCGGTGGACTTCCCGCCGACGAACATGGTGCTTGCGGCGGAAAAGCACTAGGGTAAGTGTCTCCTTGACAATATTCCCCTACCGGAATATAGTGTAACTAGTACACTAATAAGGCGTGCGAACGTTGACAAAATCAGCAAAAAACACTATTGTTTCGTAAGCCTTATCAACGTGAAAAAACAAATGATCAGGAGGAAAATCCAATGAGAGAAGTCCTGTACGGCGGGGCATACAATCCATCGGGGGTCCATCATCATGATGTCACCCGCGCGTTGCGGGATGAACCCTTTTTTGACCTGGTGACGGTCGTTGTCTGTGGTCCGCGACCGGATAAGCCTACGACCAACGATATCGATCCCGTTCACCGGGCCGTTATGGCCGACCTTACCTTCGGTTCGTTGGGCGATAAGGTCCGCGTGGATCTTTCCGACCTTGAACTGAATACCTTCACCCGAACCCACGAGCTCGACACTCGTCACTCGCGGGATGGCAGGGAAGTATGGCATGCCGTGGGCACCGACATCATCGAGCATGGGCACGAAGGCGCATCGGTCATCCATCGCGTGTGGGAGCGTGGCCCGGAGTTATGGAACAAGCTTAACTTCGTCGTCTGCGTTCGTAAGGGCATCCCGTTCGACGTGAAAGACCTTCCGCCCAAGCACATGCTATTGCACGTGGATAACAGCGGATCGAGCGAGATGATCCGGGGGCTTGCCGCGAATCATCAGCCGCTCGCCGGCCTCGTTGTCCCGGCGGTCGCCGAGTACATCGAACGCAACCATCTGTACCGCGGCAATACGGGATCGCGACGGTCCCATCTTGCCATTTCGGATCCGCGATTGATGTTGATCGTGGATGAGCGACGTCCGGAAGCGGTCGCGCTCGCAAAGAAGTTGCGCCCGTTCTGCGACGAAAAGAATCCCAACCTCATCGTCACGCTTGGCGGTGACGGCACGCTCCTGCATGCCATCCGCGAGTATTGGCGGCACCGCCTTCCGTATTTTCCCATTCACTTCGGCACGTACGGGTATCTTTTGAACGATGTGAAGAACGAGATCGACGATACGTTCTTCACCCGGGAGTTCACCACGCTCCGTTCGCCGTTGCTTCATATCGAAGCGGTCGGTCGTGACGGAAGCGTCACTGAACATCTTGCGTTCAATGACGCGTGGATGCAGGTGGAGATGGGAGGCACCGGGTGGTTGAAGATCCAAGTGAACGGCGTGACGCGCTTTCCGCGCCTTATGGCGGACGGCGCGCTCGTGGCGACTGCAGCGGGTTCCACGGCATACGCTCGTGCGATGGGAGCGAAGCCGATCCCGGTGGGAACAGATCTCTTCGTTCTTGCCGGATCGAACGTCTTCGATCCTCCTCATTGGCGTAACGGTGCAAATATCCCAACCGATTCGGTGATCGATTTCACCAATGCCGATGAGAGCGGATATCGGAAGCTCTATGGATTCGTCGACGGGCATAAGCTCGGCGAGATCGTTTCCATGAGGATCCGCAAGAGCCGCATCGCTTCTCCGGAGATCGCATACCTTCGGTATGACGAGATTGCCGAAAAAGTGATCGCCGCGCAATTCTCCTGATCGCCCTTTCGTATGCGGGAACGCACTCCGCTCCCGCATACGAATATTTTTTAGAGAACTGCTATGGAGCGCCACCCGCTCGATGTCAGTTCTCTTGTCCGGACCATGGTCGGGACAAGAACAGTTCTTTGAATCAAAAAAACAAGAAAGGAGCTCAGCATGAAGGTCTATGAAGGATTCATCACGGTACGGAAGTTCGGCCGAAAGGAGGTCGTAAAGACTACCAACGCGGTCGCGTTCCTTATCGTCGATCCGATCCGGGAGGTCGTGCTTCTTATCTCGCAATGCCGGAAAGCGATGGTCCGCAGGGGAAATCCCGACGGCGCGATCGTTGAAGTTCCGGCGGGACGGCGAGACCTCGTGATCGGCATCAAAAAGCTGGTCGCGAAGGAAGCATACGAGGAGGTGGGCAAGCGGTTTGCGGTGGAACAGATCAGATTGATCAACCACGGCATACCGCTCGCGTCATCACCGGGAATACTTACCGAACGGGTCTGGCTTGCGATCATCGAGGCCGATCTCCGTTCGTGCATCAAAGACTCGTCCAAAACCTACGGGCTCGCGGCCCATGGGGAACGGATCCGGCGGCGCGTGGTGTCTTTCCGTGAACTCGAGCGCATGACGTTTGAGGACATGAAAGCCTTCGCGCTCGTGCAATTTTTCCTGAACGAACAACGAGAAAAGGGGAGGCTATGATCGATCGCTGGATCATCAAATCGCTTATGGACACGGATTTTTACAAATACCCGATGGGGCAGTTCGTATGGAAATATTACCCCACCGTGCGGGTGACATCCGTGCTTCGCATCCGTACCAAGAACGTCCACCTCGGCAGGATCCTCGATCTTGGCGAGCTTCGCGAACAACTGGAACATGCACGAACTCTGCGGCACACGAACAGTGAGTTGCACTACCTCCGGGGAACGAACGAGTATCGTCTGCGCATGTTCTGCGAGCCGTATCTCGAGTTCCTCAGACATCTTGCCCTGCCGGAATTCCATCTCGAGCGGAACGGCGATGATATCGATCTTCGCTTCGAAGGTCTCTGGTGCGAGCAAATGTACTGGGAGACCATCGCGCTCGCGATCGTGAACGAATTGTACTCCAACAAGCTGATGGAACCGCTGACCGCGTTCGAACGGGAAGTGGTCTACGCCACGGGCCGCTTGCGGCTTGCGGAAAAGATCAAAACCCTTCGTCAGCATCCGACGATCAAATTCTCGGACTTCGGGAGCCGTCGCCGCTTCAGCGCAAAGTGGCAGGAGTACGTTGATGAGGTTCTTCGGGATGAACTACCCGATCAGTTCCTTGGCACGTCCAACACACACTTTGCAAACCGCACCGGCGTTGTTCCGATGGGAACTTCGGCGCACGAACTGCAAATGGTCGTTGCCGGATTGCACGAGGACGACGGGACGGACGATTGGCTGGCCGTCTCTCAGCGGGAAGTGATCGACCGGTGGTGGGAGGAATACAACTATGGGCTTTCCATATTCCTTCCCGACACCTTCGGCACCGATTTCTTCTTGCGCAATTTGACCAGGCACGACCTCGAACAGTGGAAGGGGTTTCGCCACGATTCCGGGGATCTGTTCACGTTCGGAGAGAAAAATATCCTCGCCCGGTACCAGAAAGAGGGTATCGATCACGAGAAGAAGCTTCTCATTCCGAGCGACGGTCTCACCCTCGGCGTCATGATCCGGGCGGACGACTTTTTCGGGAACCGGATCAAGGTCAGCGACGGGTGGGGAACCAACCTTACCAACGACCTCTTCGATGGCTCATGGCGGGGTGATCTGTTCTACGGGCCGCTATCGCTCGTGATCAAACCGATACTCGCGGACGGCCATCACCTGGTAAAGTTGTCCGACAATCTTGCCAAGGCGACCGGCGATCCCGCGACCATCGAGCGGTACAAACGGGCCGCGGGGTATACCAATACCGACCGGGTCGAATGCGTCTATTGAGCACTTTCTTGTTTTACTTTTGCATTTGCGGTGGAGGGACAACCATCCTTCCACCGCGATCTTCATGAGCGATACATCATTCGGATGGATCTCTCATGCAGATCTTTCACAACTCAATAACGAACAACACAGAAAAGGAGAATACCATGAGCGAAATAGTCGTCATCTCCACGTCGGCATCGAAGTATTTTGCCGATAGAATCGTCGATCAGATCCCCGGAGCGGTATACAGAGAGATCGACCGCGGCCAGTTCGATGGCAGTGAGCATCATTACTGTATCTGCCTCAAGGAAAAGCGGGAGCTTTGGGGAAAGGTCGTCGTCTTCGTGGCAAGTATCACGAACGACGACGAGCTGAACGATGTGTGCCGCGTCGGTCCGACCGCCGCGGGATTGGGCGCTCGGCGGGTCATCTACGTGATCCCGTTCGAGGCCTATACCACGATGGACAAGGCAAAGAAGGATGGGGAGGTCGTAACGGCGAAGGATGTTGCCGTACGATTTTCACGTCTGAAGAACGGGGACATCAGGAACGCGTTTCTTTTCCTTGACCTTCACACAACCGCCTTTCGGCAATTTTTCGAAGGCGACACCTTTCACGAAGAGATGGATGCGCGAGATGTCATAACCGGCGCGATAGCGGAGCTCGGGCTTCCGGATTTCGATTGCGCGTCGACCGACCTCGGTCGTCCGGCGCGCATTGAAGAGATCGCAGATATGTTCGGTGGCGGTGTGGCGCTCATCAGCAAGATGCGGAACAAGCTCGGGAAGAGCAGGGTTCGCCGCGTCATTGCCGAGCACTCGCTCGCCGGAAGGACATTGCTCATTTCCGATGACATGATCCGTAGTGCGGACTCTTTGCTCAACGCGGTCGAGGCATATCAAAAGAACGAGGCGGTCGGATTTTTTGCCGAAGCCACGCATCTTGCCCTTGATAGCGAAGAGATCATCGATCGTCTGCTTGCTTCTCCGATCCAGACCATCGTCACCACGAACTCCCATCCCATGAGCCAGCATCCGCGGGTTCAGGGCTCGTCGCGATTCGTCGTAAAGGACGTATCGCATTGCTTCATCGAAGCGATCATCAGGTTTGCCGCCTGAAGAAAGGAATTTCGGTCATGAAGGTCGGGATCCTGCAACAGAATTACGTCGTCGGCGATTGTGTCGGCAACGGTAGGAAGATCATGATGGGGTATCGAAGGCTCGTCGCAAAAGGCGCGGAGCTCGTGATCACCTCCGAACTCGGGATCCTCGGCTACCCGCCGAAGGATCTCCTGAACAAGGAATTCGTAGTTAACCGCCAGCTGGAGGTCTTCCGCGACATTTGCGAAAGGATTGGCGATGTTCCCATCGTGTTGGGCGTCGCCGAATGGAACGAGTCTACGGGCAAACCACTTTTTAACAACGGGGTGGTTGTCTGGAACGCGAAGATCATCGCACGGGGGAGCAAGCAATTGCTCCCTACATACGACGTCTTCGACGAGACGCGTTACTTCAAGCGTGGGCGGCGTCAACCATGCGTGTTCGACCATCACGGGAAGAGGATCGCTCTGCTCATCTGCGAAGATGTGTGGGGCGGGACGGAAAACCCGCGCGGACAACGCTTGTATGCGAACGACCCGGTGCAAGATCTTGTCGGTGTCGATCCGGACATGCTCGTCATCATCAATGCTTCCCCATATTTTTGGGGGAAGGGAGATGTGCGGTTCGGGCTCGTGGCGGACATCGCAAAACGCATCGGATGCCCGGTCGTCTCCGGGTATCAGGTCGGCGGTAACGACGATCTGATCTTTGACGGCAGAAGTTTTGCCGTCAACGAACGCGGAGATTGCATCGCCGCCGCGCGCCCGTTCGTCGAAGAAGAATTGCTCTTCGATACGGAGGGCGCGGGCAGTGTCGATTATCCGCACGATACGGATCGCGACTCCGAGCTGTACGATACGCTCGTGCTCGGAACCCGTGATTACCTCGCGAAGACCGGATACACAAAAGCGGTCATCGCCGAATCGGGAGGAATCGACTCGGCGCTCGTGACCTCTATTGCGGCTGACGCGATCGGTGCGGAGAACGTGACGGCGATCGGTATGCCGTCCCCGTTTTCATCGTCGGGAAGCGTGAACGACGCGCGAAATCTTTGCCGGAATCTCGGTGTCGATTTTCGCGTGGTCTCCATCGGCCCGCTCTACGACGTGTTCGGGGGCTCGGTCAACGAGCTCATCGGCTGGCATGGCGCGGAAGCGTTTGGCGCCGATGTTACCGAAGAGAACGTGCAGGCGCGTCTCCGGGCCGCGATCATCATGGCGTATTCCAATCGGAATAATGCCATCGTGCTCTCGACCGGAAACAAGTCCGAGCTGGCGGTGGGTTATTGTACCTTGTATGGCGATATGGTCGGCGGCCTCGCCGTCATTTCGGACGTCTACAAGACGACCGTTTATCGTCAGGCCCGGTACGTGAACTCGCGCGGGAAGATCATTATCCCTACCGAGATCATCGATAAGCCGCCGTCGGCGGAATTGCGTCCCGGTCAGAAGGACCAAGACTCCCTTCCTTCGTACGACGTGCTGGACGGCATTCTCTATCTGTACGTGGACGAGGAGCAGGATCCGGCGCAGATCATTCGCGCGGGATTCGATCCGAACGTCGTGGCGTGGGTCACCGGCAAGGTGGACCGTGCCGAATACAAACGCAGGCAGGGCGCTCTCGGGCTCAAGGCCACCAGCAAGGCTTTCGGCTTCGGACGTCGCTATCCTATCGCGACCAAACCTCGCGTATAAGGATGTTCTTCAGCCCCGTGCCAATCCACTCAATGGATCGCGTACGGGGCTTTTTATTATTGCGTACCCGGAGGGGCTATTGCGCAGTCGGCGCGTTGGATACGGATCCGGCGGATGCGCCACCACCACTACCACCGCTTGTCATCGGAATAGGTCGTCCCGGGATCACGACATTGTTCTGTTGTTCGAAATCTTTTATGAGCGGCACTACGATATTTTGGGTTGATGCGTTGTCGGTTCCGGCGGTGGTAACCGGAAAGACGTATGCCGGCACGAGAAATTCCTGGTCCTGCCCTTGGCTGTCCGCTTGGTACATTTCCGCATAAGCCATGGTCGGTGTGCCGAGGTCGTAAACGGTGCCATCGCCGCTCCCGCCGATCACCGCGCCGCCGCTCGCGCCCGTGCCAACAACATCGTTCGTGACGTTGTAGATCATCGGGTAGCTCGGCGTGCTTTCCGCCATCGAGATGATCGTGCTCGCGTCCGTGATCGCGTCGTATGCGGATGATTGATAGGTTTCCGTTTCGAGTCCGTACACATTCGCCACGCGGTTATAGCGCACGTTCACTTCTACCGTGAGACCGACTTTGTTGCCGCTCGTATCGTACACATTTATGCCGTTCACCATAAGAGGATAGAGCACCTGCTCCGAGTCGGAGTAATAGGGGATCATGGGCATCGCTCCGACGATCGCACTGTTCGCGACGCCTGCCGCCTTTGCCGCGAGCGGCACGGCAAATCCGACGTTATCGTGCGTCACTTCCGGCGTTGCATAGTTTTCCGTTGAGATGCCATGGCTTGCGAAGAATTGATTCGCGGTCGCGATCACCGCGCTGTCGGACGGAATGTCGGATGCGGTGAGCGGCGTCGTGGTTGCGCCGTCTTGCGGCCATTCGTTGTAGTTCTGATCGATCGAGATCGTGCCGTTCACAAAGTCGATCGAGATCTGGTAGCCGAACGGTTGGTTCTGCACGAGCGTCACGGTGGACATGCCGAGATTCGCGAATGCCGAAAGGTTGATCCCGCCGAACCCCGCCTGTTCAAGCGCGGTCGTTGCTTGATCCGCGGAGAACGCGGTCGTCACTTTCTTAAGGACGTTCAGCTGGGCCTGGGTTTGAGTGATGGGATTTCCGGTGTAATCGTATTTGCTCGGGTTGTAGTACACCGGCGGCCGAACCGGCATATAGGTGGCGGATGCGCCTACTTTCGTCGCGGAGTTCGTCGGCGCGGCGGCTACGGCGTTCATGGGGGTGGCTACGCCCGGAGTCGCGGCGGCGGATGGCACTGCAGGGTTCGCGGCGGAATTTGCGCCGGCGGTTGCACTGCCCGCACCCGCGCCGAGCGAGCTCAGCGATCCGAACGCACCGGCGGAAACGTTCTGTATGGTCACGTTCGGGGAATTGAGCGCGACCGGACCATTGGTCTTTGGATGAAGTTCGGTGATGGCAACGGCGCCGATCACGATGACCGCTACGCCGAGGATCGCGTATTGAAGCGGGCGCGCCGTCAGTATGTTCCAAAAAGCGGGGACCGATGTCCGGCTCTGCGTGCTCTTATTCTCCGCCAGTTCGGCAAGGAGCCGTGTGCGGAGGTTCGCGGCGAACGTGGCGTCATAATACGCCTCGGGTTTTATCGCCATCGCGCGAATGATCGGTATGAGCTCCTGTTCGCGGGCTTTGAGCGACGGGTCGACCGAATAAAGGTCGTCTAATATTTTTTTAATGTCGGTGTTGTTCATTGGCGTGGTTTTTATTTTATAAATTTTTCGACGGATTGCAGTGAAACGGATGAGAAGAGGATGATGAGCGCGACGGCGAGCGGCGCAAGCTCTTTGAGCTTCAGCGTGGCGCGATAGAACGCCATCTTACAGCTTGCTTCGCTTTTGCCAAGGACCTTTGCGATTTCCGGATAGGTGAGCTCGTCCCAGACGCGCAAGGTGACGATTTCCTGCTGGTCTTTGCTTAGCTTTGCGAAGGACTTTTTTACTTTGGAGATCAGTTCGCGGTTGATGGCGTCGCCCTCTATATTATTGGCGGGATCCGCCATCTCTTCGGCTACTTCGATCGGCTCGTGCCAGCGTTCGGCGCGGTAGTGATCGAAGAGCGTGTTGCGGGCAATGCGGTATATCCATGCGGAGAAATTGCCCTGTGCGGCGTTGAAGCTCTTGATGCCCTGGATCGCTTTAAAGAATGTGGCGCTCGTAAGGTCTTCCGCGATCTCGCGGTTGTGCGTCCGGTAGAAGATATAGCGATAGATGCGCTCCGAATAGGCATCATAAAGCATGCCGAACTGGTCCGTGTCGCCCTCCGCTATGCGTGCCAAGATATCTGCTTCTTGCATGGTGTATGGGTCTTTTTGAGGTACCTTCATTTAATACTACGACCCCTTTATTAAAGAGTAACATTATGCCATTAAAAAATGCCCTCGTGACGAAATATCGTCCGAGGGCAAAGGGGGTGGGTTGAAGGGTTAAAGACGTCCCTTCATCGCGTTTAGCGCCTTCCCAAGCTGATCCGGGAATTCGGCATCTCCGCGCCGCGGCAAGGGTCGAATCTCGATGCAGAGATTCTCGCCGAAGCGCCGCAGGCGGAAATACCACCAGATCGAGCGTAGGTAGAGTGGGATGTCGACGTTCGGGACCGTGCCGAACGGCACAAGCTTGTCTCCCACGATGACGTCGTGGAGTGCAAGCTTCCGGCAGTAGTCTTCGATATCGTCGAACTCCCGTGGGCCGCCGAATCGGTCGGGTCGATATCCGGCCTTTGCGGTGTGGACGTATTGTTCCCACCACGCGGCTTGCGGATAGTCCTTGAGGAGTTCGGGCAAGGATGCATTCAGGTTGTTTATCACGGTGATCGCTTCTTCGGGGTGACCGTGACCATGAATTGAACGCATGCGGTTCGGGCAAGGAGGTTAAGTGCCTCCCGGCCATCCAGTTGTACGAAGATGGCGTCACGCTCATCCGGGATCGCGAGGAGATCTTCCGACCCGGACAGCGTCGGCTCGAAGAGCGGGCGAGCGGCAAACCCGCGGGCGGCTTGATAGAGTTCCTGCAAGACGCCGTGGGCTCTTCCGATGAGCGCGGACCCTCCGACGGTCGGGACGACGGCCACTTCCAGATTGTGCCGTCCCAGTTCGTAGGAGATCGTGTCGCCGCCGAGGGAGCGGATCTTGGTGATCATGTCGGATTTTTTGTCCTCGATGTTCCAGTTTCCGCTCTCAAAAATAGTAGTGACGCATGATAGAAAGTTCTATCCAAAGGCGGGATACGTTGTCGCGCACTCACCGAAAGATGCGATTTCCTCAAACCCCAAAACTCTGGTATCCGCCGGTCCTGCGCTTAACATGGAACTTCTGCGGGATAACTTCGTTGATAAGATAATCCTCCACGAAATTCCGATTTTTATTGGTGACGGTATCCGCCCATTTGAAATAGAGAAGATCAAATCTCGCCTAATGCCAGTCGAAAAGCCACGGCGCATTGAAGGTGGGGAGGTTCGTGAATATCGCGTAGCTAAACAAAATACCCCTTAACGGGGTATTTTGTTTAGCTATTACTTCTCCTTATTCGAACGCGGGATTCACGTAATCGAGATCCCAGACGCCCGGCAAGATCTGTAGCTCGAGCGTCGCCTTGTCGGCGCTCCAATTAATCTGCGATGCGTCGTCCGTTATAAGCGTCGCGCGATACACCATGCCGTCGCTCGTATTCCCATATTTATCGGTAAGCGGAAGATATCCCGTTACCGTCGCCGTCTCGATCTTCTGACCGCTCGTATAGAGGGCGATGAATATGTCGGATGTTTGCGTCACGAGGTTGTCTTTCGTCATGCCGTTCGTCAGATTGTTGTCGCCGTTAAAATCCACGGTAACGTCCCATCCGTCTTTTACCGCGGGATCCGGTTCGACATCGACGCTTCTCAGCTTCGGCTCATTACTCTCATTCGTCTGACCCTGCAGAACATTTCCCACGATCGCCTTGATCTGCGAAGCGGGATCCTGCGGGGCACTCCTCGTAGCTATCGCTTGAGTATTACTCTGGCTTGTCGCCGCCTGATTCGAGTATTCGCCGTTCGGCGTGATTGCGATACCGACGATAAAGAGGATAAATCCGCCAAGCCCGAACGTAAGCGCGATTTTTGTTCGCGTTCTTTCTTTGAAAAGCTTTTTCAACGGCTCCGGCTTGATCAACGCTCCGATCGTGAAGAGGATCGTGAGAAATCCTAGTATTCCTAATAATTCTCCCATATTATTTTTTATGGTTGTATTCGACCTTTCAACACAATGAATGACGCACTGGCCGGATAAGTCCAGACTCGAAAAATATCCTACAAACCTTGGCGATATAGCTCGTCCAAGGTCTTACCGTCAGCCGTTTTCCATGTGAGCCATCCGTTTGTGGAATAACCGAGGATGAGATCGCCCGCCGCGCTTGGCGTCGTAAAACTGTAATCGCGGGCGAAGGCATATCCATCGCCGCTTTTTTCGACGATGCCTTCCGCTAAAAGTTTTGCAATAAGTTTTTCATTCCGCTCGACGACCGCAGATGATTGCTTTCCGCTAATCATCGATCCCTTATAGACGATGAAGCCCTCGTTCGTCATCCGGGCGGTGCCTTTCGCGGTAACGTCTTTATTCTGAATTATAAACAGCGGATTCTCGTGGTCGGTAACCGCTTTTGCTTCGAGCTTCTGAAGGATCGGATATCCCACCGTGCCGAGAAGCAAGCCGATATTTTTTACGAATTCTTCCATCACGGGAATATCGGCCTGCGGGAGATGCGGGATGAGCGAACCCGTGCTGTTTTTGAGCACATAGCCGAAATGCTTCGCTTCGTTCGCAATTTCGACGCACCGCGATTCGAGGTATTTCACGTGCGCTTTCGTCAGGCTCTCATCGCTTGAGACGAACGCGATGGTCGTATACCAAAAATCTTTCGCTTTATCGTTATTATGCGTCGTCAATCTATCAAAAAGATTTTCCGCTTCGCCGATGTAAGTGGATGCGACAAGGCTTTCTTCGGATTCGCGACCGAACAAAAAATACACCGCGGGCTGCCGCGCGATGTCATCGCTCCCCATCTCTTTCAATTTGTTGCGTGGAAAAATAAGGCCTTGTCCGGTCCATCCCGCGAGCGAGATTATTTTCCTTCCGTCCGGTTCACCGTCGACCAGAAATAGTGTAATTTTCTTTCCTGAATTTTGAGTCATGGCGATTGAGCAATTTCATCGCCGACCCGAAGTTCTTAGAAACTCTGAACCCCGTGCCAGCTAGGCCTTGCGACCCCATACCAGTTTCCCGATATGGCCCGATAAAGAGTTGCTGAACGCGGGGTTCAGAATTCTTTATCGGGGCTTTGGTCCATATCTCCGCTGGCAGCGGAGGGTTAGGCTGGGATTAACCCTATGAAATTGTTGAATTTATCATAATCCGTCAAGCAGAATTACACAAACTCACGCCGAACACCTTCACGACCACTTCACGCCATAATAACGATCCTCAATTAATCCCTCGTCGATGAAGCTGCGAACGAGGAGGGTAAAACTGTCCGCTTCGTCATCGTGAGATTCCACTCCCAGCCCGATCATCTGCGCTATAAGCGTCTCCACTCCATGTTTGGGAAATAGAATGACCCCTGCGTTCATGAGATCGGCGCAGGATGCAAGACGTGAGCGCTTGTCGGTCGTAACCGTCACGCCCTCGACCTCGTAGATGCGGTCGAACTTCAGCTGGTCGACAGCCGCTTGCTGAAATTGGTTGGACTCGACGCGAATCTTCGCCACGCGCCATGCGGCGCGGAGCGAATAATAGCGCTCTTTTATCTTTGCTATGATTTCGGGGAATGTGAGCCGTTCATTTACGATATTGGGCAATACATACGCTTTAAGGTTTTTGCCCGTTCCCTGCGTCACGATGCTTACCATCGCAGTATAGTCGTTCGTCTCTTTCTGTCCGATCGCGAGATCAACGCCCAGATATGCGGTGATATGACCCTGATCCGGAGAAGGCAATTTATCGTAATACCGGATCATATCCCGCGTGACTACCTGATCTTCCTCGGGAACGATCTTCAGCATGAATTCCCGCAGGAACGCGTTCTTATTTCCTATCTCCCTCTTCTGCGCTTCGATCGCTGCCTCGGTCGGATATTTGCTCGGCCATGCGACCGTGCCGTTCTTGTCTATAAACGGATACGCTTTGAACACGCCGTCAATCTCGCCGTTTTTCACCTCGCGCTTCAAGCGCATTAAAAGCGAATCTTCATGGAGCAGATTACCCACGATGACGAGGCGGGTTTTCCCGAACTCTCCCGCACCGATCACATCGAGCTTCAGCCAGCGATACACTTTGTCACGTCCTTCTTTCGTTTTTACGGAGGCGGTTGATTCAACATCGTCGCAGATAATGAGATCCGGACGATATTTGCCGTGATGGATGCCCCTAATCTTCGATTCGACCGACATCACAAGAATCCGTGCATTAAAATTCTTGAACACGATGGTATACGCGCCCCATTCCGGGCTATCATCTTCAAACGGACCCAAATCATTTTTGAGGAGTTCATCGTCCTCAAGTTTCTGCTTGATAGCATCCATCTGCAGCTTCGCCTGCGGAAGGGTATCGCAAATGATAACGACAAATTTCTTTTGCGGTTTTCCCATGATCGACCACAAGGGAAGCGCTGTCGTGAAGATGGTCGACTTGCCTGATCCGCGAAACGAGACGATAAAAAGCTTACGCAACTTTTCCTGTCCGATCAGATGGAACATCTCGCGGTGGAACGCCGCCGTATCGTATTCCACGGCATCCGCAAAGTAAATATGAAAGAAAGCGTAGGGATTCTCGCTGCACACTGCCGCGCGGACGCTCCGATCGGTCATGATCTGTTCGAAAAGCTCAGGCGGCATCGCTTCCGCTGCGTACGCATCGGGATCGGGAAGCTCCATCTCTTCGTTCTCAAACAGCACGGCATCATCGCCGACGTCCGCAGCCGCATCGTTTTCGGGGACGGCGGGCGACCAGCCATACGGCTCGAGGGAGCCGTTCGAGACATAGGGTTCGGCGATCGCGGGGTCGAGGTCGAAAAGATCTCCCTCTGCGACCGAGCGGACGGTCACCGTAAGTTCTCCGGTATTTACTACGTATCTCCTCAGCCCTTCAAGATGGATGCGGGGTTCGCCCGGTGGAGGTACGTATGCCTTGATCTTGCCGTCGAATAGAAGCCTTATATCGTCGCCGGATCCAATATCAACGATATCTCCCCATAGAGCGATTCTCTCGATATCCACATCGCGCGTCGCCTTATATCGCTTGGTTCCTTCCAGAGGGTCATACGCGGGCGGATACGGTTCCAAAAATCTTTTGTCGACATATGTCTTGGCGACGGCAGGATCGAGCGTGACGATCTGCCCCTTCTCAAAATATGGTGAAGGTCGGGCGATTCTATTGAGGATGACCCACCTTCTTTCGCCGCGCGGTTCGCCCGGAGAAGGCACGTACTCCTTCATAACGCCGCGAGCGAGATATGGCTGGGCTTCCATTACGCCGAGCGAGATGACCTCTCCTTCTTCGTAGTATTCCTGGATGCACATCGGGATCAATACTTTGTAGGTTTGAAATTCTGCCATGGGCGTGATTATGGTTCTGTCTGCTTTGGCACGCCGTCCTTTGGAAGCAATGCCGCATGCTGGAGCGCCTTGCGGACTATCTCCTGCTGTTCGGGCGTGAGGGATTCTTTTTTCTCAATGCGTGCGGTGATGTCGAGCGTGTTTTTGAATTTCGGATGCCGCCGCGACAGCCAGAACGCTATTGACTGCCAATGTTTGTCTTTCATGAGCGAGATGAGCTGCGCTTCTCCTAAATCATTTAGGATCGCTTCTCCTTCGGCGAGCGCCTCATTCACCGCCTTATCGAACGCCGAATCGGCCTTCCGCCAGTTATGAATACTCACACGCGAGATATCCAATTTTTCGCAAGCGACTTGGATGATAGGAGTTTTGCGAAGCTGTTCAATAAACAATTTTTGAATACGCTGTTTTTTCATAATGTTACGCGTTTCGCTTTAAGGTTAAAGAGTGCCTCCATCCTTTGTATGATGGTGGCACAATATTCGGCATCGCGCTCGATCATAATCGCGATGCGCTTCGTCTGCTCGCAGCTTATACCAAGCGTTCCCGACCCTGTGAACCCGTCATAGACGAGGTCGCCGATATCCGTGCTGTTCAATATCAAGCGGCGGATGAGCGGTATCGGCTTTTGGGTTGGGTGAAATGGGCTACTGCTGGGGCGCGGATAATAAAACAATGTCTTATCTTTCGCCTTCTTGAAATCGTGCGTTCCGGCCCAGCCGTAAGCGATCAATTCGTGGGCGGGAAGATAATCTTTTCTGCCAATCACGGCATTGCTCTTGAGCCAAATGAGTAGCTGAGAAAAATGAACCCCAGCCCGTTCCATGCCTTCGCGGAGCGCAAAGAGCATCTTATCTGAGTTGAAAATATAGACTGCGTTCTTACGCTCAAGATGGGGCATGATCGCAGATAGCCACTCAACCGTAAAACGAGAGTACTCGCTCTCGGAGGCAAAGTTGTCATTCAAGATATTTTTTGCCACCCTAATCTTTGCGAATCCCGCCTTCGATTCCGCGTACGCCACGGAATATGGAACGTCACAACAAACGAGTTTTATTTTCCGCTTCCCGACAAGACGATTCACAAGATCGGCGTCGCGGGCATCTGCACACATGAGCAAATGAGTCCCAATGCGGAACGCATCCCCGTATTCTATTTTTTTAATTAATTTTTTTGGCATGGATATTTGTCAGGCGTTCAAACCTGGAAATAGTTAGATCACAAAATATCGGTTCTAATTCGACCGTGTAGACCCGGCGCTTCAGTTGGTGAGCACTGATTAACGTGCTGCCGCTGCCGCAGAAACTATCTAGTATGATGTCGCCCGGCTTCGTGCAGCGGCGTATCGCCCGCTCGTGGAGCGTGGGCGGCTTGCTGGTTGCATGCTGATACTCGCTGCCTGGCAGCCGCTTCGCCAGCCATATCTCAATGCCGTCGAGAATATCGTCGAGTGTGCGATTGCCCGTGCCGATCTCCTTATTCATGATCTCGGAAAGGTTCTCTATGCCCTTCGTGATTGGCGGCTTATTTCTGACTCCATAAATACAGGGTTCATAAATCTTGCTGAACGCCACGCCGGGCGTTAATCCCAATCCATTTTTAATCCATAAACAGGTGCGCTTGTAATCAATGCCAATCTCGCGATAGAGCGTCTGCAACAACCATACGTACGAGGAATCGCAGTAATAGAAGACATGCACGTCGTCCTTCGCGACCGCGAGCGCGTTTACCATGCTCTTGCGGAGAAATTCTTTATAGGCTTCGTCGGTACGCGTATCATTCACGCTGCCACCATAATTGGCGCGGCCGCCGACACCCTTCGCATAATCGACGCCGCCGCGCAAATTGTAAACTGGATCGGAATAAATCATTGATGCTTTATCATTGCCGAATAGCTTTTTGAGGACGGCGGAATCGTTCGCGTCGCCTACGGCCAGGCGATGCGATCCCAGCTGATAGATTTCGCCGAGTTTCGATTTCGGCTTTTTTATCTTCGCACGCTCTTTTTCTTCATCCCAGTGGTCATCTTCCGCTTCGAGCATGCCGTCCCACAGACTTGCGAGTTCGTTCTCATCCATGCCGATGTCAATTAACGTCTCGATATCGAAGGCCTGGAGCTTGGAAACGTCCCATTCGCCATGCAGTGCGTTGCTCGCGATCAAATAACGATTGAATTCTTCTTTAGTCAATTTGCGGTTTGGCACCCTGACGTCGACCATCTGATCGCCCATGCCCATTTCCATCATCGCTTGATGACGGTGCTCCCCTGCGGCAATCGTGCCGTCGACATCGATGACGATGATTTCGGCATAACCGTTAATCTTGAGGCTCTTCTTTAAATTGCCGAACTGCCGCTCCGTATTGGTATTTGGATTTTGAGGACAAGGCTTAAGACTTTTCAAGAGCCTCCGTTCGTTGTGCCATGCTAAAGATTGTCTGTTCATTGAATTTATTTAATTAATTAATTTTAATTTGCCTTCTTTTGGCCTTTTATCTGCAACTCGCCGACATACTGGAGCCACAGCCGAATTGCGCCCGGATTTCCTTCTTTCGCCTTTTCGCGGAGGGCGTTGATGACCTCCGGCAGATCGCTCTTTTCCCGCGCGAGAATTTCGTGTCGGATCAGCGCGGCGAATCCCGGCAATTTTTTCCAGTCCGATAACGTATCGGGACTGACTCCGAATTTTTTCGCGAACATCTCCTGCGTTTTTACTTCGCGTAATGCGCGCGGCGTCGCGGAAAACCTAACGAATTCTTCAAATTCGCTGGTCAACCTGATGGACGGCAAAATTCTCTTAATCTCGGACTCCATAGGAGTGGAAACGTTTATTTTGGGGTTCATAATGTTATTTTTTCTTGGTTTTCGGCCTTTTTGAGCAACAAAAAACCCGAGATAAATCCACGACATCCCAGCAAAGGAATGTCTTTGGACTTATCTCGGGCTCATCCGATGGCGAGGCCTAAATATAGACCTTACGAACCACGGCATACCGACCTCGTGCTACGCGGGTATGATTTTCTCCTTAGTCCCGCCCATGAAGAAAACCACATCTATTTACTTTTCAAGTAATAAAACTATTTGCGGGATATTTTCATTATATGCAACTTGCATCTTAAATCAAGACCCAGCCGCCTGTGCAAAACCCAATATTTTATAGCCACACGCACAGCTCTCTTCGCGGAACCGAAAGAACCTGTTAAAATGCAACTATGCTGATAAAGAAAATCGGGCATTGCTGCCTCCTTATAAGATCCGGCTCGGGGGACAACCCGTTGATACTGACCGACCCCGGCTCGTTTTCCGTCGCGCAAAATAAGCTGCGAGGCATTGATGTGATTCTTATCACCCACGAGCATGAGGATCATCTGCATATAAAGTCGCTACAGGAAATTCTCAAAAATAATCCGCATGCGGAAGTGATCGCGAACGAAGGGGTCGGCAAAAAGCTCGATGAAGTCCACATACCGCATCGTCGCATGCGCGATCGGGATACCGTTGAAATCAAGCACGTTTCTATCGAAGCGTACGATGCCAAGCACGAAGAAATTTTCGAAGAGATCGGACAGGTTCAAAATACCGCATTTCTTATCGCCGGGAAGCTCCTCATCCCCGGCGATTCATTTTTCAAGCCGCCCACGTTCGTCGACATCCTCGCCCTTCCCGTCGCCGGACCGTGGTGCAAAATCAGCGATGCAATCCGGTATGCGCTCGAGGTGCATCCCGCGATAGCATTTCCGATCCATGACGGCATGCTTCAGCGCAATCGGGTCGGGGCAGCCTTTCGAATTCCTGAGCAGGTATTAAAGAAGAACGATATTAACTTCGTGACATTGGAGGAAGGGCAAGAACATGATTTCTTATTCGCGGGATTTAAAGACGGGAAATGAATATGGCCATGCCAACAAACAACTCTTCATTGAACCCTCAGCGAACGCGGCACGTTTGCTTGCTCTCTCTCTCTCTCTCGAACCGGCAGCCGGTTCGAATCCTTGGATGAATTTCTACTAGCTTCCGGCCGACCATTTGTTTTCTTCCCTGAACCAAAAAGGGAATTCTTCTTTTACGCGCCGAGCGAGACGCGCCGCGTTGCCGTGCGTGAGCATTCCCGCATACGACGCCACCGTCTGTTCGGTGGCATTTTTTCTCAAACCGCGAAACATTCGCTTCTTGCTCGCCGTCCGCACGACGCGATGATCGGGAAAATGAATCCATCCGAGGAAATCGATGCCCGAGGCGAAACTCTTGATATAAACTTTGTCGGGATGAAGGGCAAGCTTGAGCCGCTCGCCAAGAAATGTGCTGAGCTGCGGCATCAGATTTTCCAAGTACCGTCTGTCGCGAGAAAGGATCGCGAAATCGTCGGCATAACGGAGATAGTATGTTATCTTCAGCTCGCGCTTCATAAACTGGTCAAATTCATTCATATAAATATTCACGAGGAGCTGCGAGGTAAGATTGCCGAGCGGAAGCCCTACGCCCGGCCTCGTCGACGAGAAACTCCCAATCACTTCTCTGAGAAGCCAGCGGATTCCTTCGTCGGGAATCCGGCGGTGCACAATTTCCGAAAGGATGCCATGATCGATTGTCGCGAAGAACTTCCGGATGTCGCATTTCAAAACCCATACAGTTTTCGTATGATTCGCGCTTTCTTTGCGAGCGAACGAATCAAAACAATCCAGCGCCCTATGCGTTCCCTTGTCGACGCGGCAGGAATACGAGTGAGCGATGAATGTTATATCAAAGAACGGATAAAGCCTTCTATAAATGGCATGATGAAGCAAACGATCCCGCACGGACGCCTTATGGATGTTACGCGGCTTCGGGTCGCAGATGTTGAACGCACGGTACGGTCCATGCCGATACGAATGAGAAATGAGATCCCGGTGGAGCAGGAAGATGTGATCCATGAGGCGCAGCGAGAATTCTTGAACGTCTGCCTTGTTCTGTTTGCCGACAACGAATTCCGTCCATGCCTCCAAAAGATTTTCAACGCTCGCGATATCTTCGAGCGTACCTTGAAATTGAATCATATATAAAGTATGAACGAAACAACGCCAATTCCCAACCGTGCGACGCTGCCGATTCTGAAGCGGCTAATTACGGCATATAAATCATGGCACGAGACGATGCCCAATCTCGCGAAGACTTCGCGCTATACTTTGGGCGAGAAGATCGATACGCTCTTCCTTGAAGTGATCGAGCTTGTTTACACAGCAAGCTTTTTGCCAAAGGAGGAGAAATTACCCCATCTGCAGAAAGCGATGGTAAAAACCGATATCCTCAAATTTTTCTTTCAGATCGGCTGGGAAATAAAATCGCTCGATGTCAAAAAATATATCATGTTTTCGGAACAACTCGACGAGATCGGCAGGCAGCTCGGCGGATGGGCTCGGCAGTCGGCACAGAAAGAAACGCCCGCCCCCAAACGAGGGCGGGATTGAAACGAAGAGGGTTGCGCGGGCGGACGCCAGCGAGGACGCAGTTGTCGTTGAACCTGTTGTCGGGATAGTTCAGGTTGAGCTTGCGGTACTTAGCGTTGCGGTTCAAGTACACGATGCGACGGTTGCGGTTCGGGTCCTGCCAAGGAATGTGCGGAAAGTCATCTGCGCCACCGCCTCTCGGTATCGGGCGAGAAATCTCGAGGCCGATAGCTTGAGGCTGAATCGAATGTGGAATCTCCCCGTGAAGGTAATTCTCCAACTTCCCGCACCAAGCATCCTCAATTTCAAAAACATCAAGCGTCACACTGGAACAAGGCGTACCCGATTCCACTCCGGACGCTTGCGATGCCGGGTTCGACCGCCTGAAACCGTAGCCGCAGGCATGCTAATCTACTTCCTAGTAATATTGTGAGCCATTTTCATAAAAAAGAAAATCCCGAAAAATTCGAAGAGAAGTTCAAAAAAGAATGCCCGTTCCAAAATCGGAACGGGCAAAGTGACTGAGGGTCAAAAATCCAGAGGGTGAAAGCACTTCAGTTCTGAGGCTGTTTGCGCGGGCGGACGCCAGCGAGGACGCAGCGGTCGCGGAACCCGCCGTCGGGATAGACCAGGCCGAGCTCGCGGTACTTAGCGAGGCGGTCCAAGCACACGATGCGACGGTCGCGGTACGGGTCCTGCCAAGCTTCGTGCAGGAAGATCACGAACGGCTTCTTCTCGGAAGTCGTCGCTTTCCCGTGCTGCTCGGCGAAGCGGATGCCGTGCTCGTAGGTCGGACGAAGCAGACCCTTCTCTTTCAGGATCGCGAGACCTTCTTCTTCGCTGAAGCTCTTGCCGGGGTCGACGATTTCAATCTCGTCTTCTGTCGGCGTTTCGGAGGCTGTCAGCGGGAAGTTCTTCTGCGTGATCCAGTCGTTGAAGGGAAAGCCCAGTGCGGCCGTGAGCTCGTCGGTGTTATTCGCACCGCCCATCAACACCCTGAAGACGGAGGGATCGAGGCCGAGTACCCGTTGGTACTGGTCACGGTTGACCTTGGTCGGGTCGAGTTCCGCAGCGCAGCGGCGAAGATCGGTGAGAAGTCCGGAAGCGATCAATGCTTGAAGCTGACCGGATTCGAGGGTTTCAAACAGTTCGGCAAGATGCTTGCCTTGGGAAAGGGTAGCGGTCGTTGTCATATGCAACTCCTTCTGCTAGTCCACCATTTGGATTTTTGGATTGGCGGGTTATAGCTTTCAGGCCGCGAGGCAGCTCATGGGCTGGAAGCTATAACCGCACCTTAGTTATCAAAGAACGCTATCATTATACTATTATCAGAAACGCTTGTCAATGGCTCGGTTTTTGCCCGAAAGTTACCGTGATCCGAGAAGAAGCCATTGTCCAATAGCCCTTATTTCTTGGCTATTATTGGAAAAGTTAACACATGAAATTTAACGTGCCAAACAGCGTTAAGTTTGTTAACTTTTTGCGGAAGACCAGCGACCGAGACACCTCAATCCCATTTTCCCTCCAACCCCTCAAAAACGCTTGTGGGGCTTGAATGGTAAAAGTTCTAAACCGACACACACCGGCACGTTTCGTCGCCTAAACTGCATTTCAAAAAGATAACAAAACCCGAGGCCGGAAGGTCTCTCGAACCGATGCACTACTGTGCGGTATGCGGAGACGGAAGGAATCTCACTGCTCGGCCCGAAACGGGCCTCCGCTTTCGGAACCCACGGTTCCGAACTGCCGCATAAGAATGCGGCCTTCCTACACGGAAGGGACGGCGCGTCCCTTCCGACCCATCCCTCCATGTTCGCTTCTTCCCCTTCAAACAATCGAGTAAACAAAAGATAACCCTTTCTAGCGAATTATTCTTATCACGAGCCAGAAAGGGTTATCTTTTGTTTACCGTTGCGGAGCTTAGTCTTCGACGTTCTCACTTACTTCCAGAAACGAACTTGAAAACGATTTGAACCATCAGGCCGCAGAGAAGGATCGCTGGCTTGATTTAACGGAGCGGACGTTCAATTTTGCGAAGTATGCGAGATATTACTTTGCAAATGGTGATAGAGAAGCG
>Ga0182030_10002028_pt1 | contig 42750 bp, 45 predicted proteins | sample 812S3MmetaG_FD_121299 | JGI IMG/M metagenome (GOLD analysis project Ga0182030, IMG submission 121299) | Permafrost microbial communities from Stordalen Mire, Sweden - 812S3M metaG (Illumina Assembly) | ecosystem: Environmental > Terrestrial > Soil > Wetlands > Permafrost | place: Sweden... | reverse complement strand
GCCCACTCCTCTCGAAAATCCGACGATTCGGATGATTTCCCGAGTTATAAGACCGGGCGGACGGTTCATTTTCCAGATAAACAAAGGAGAATCGGACGTTGTCAGGAATTTTAGAAGCATCACGTTGGATTCTGTGTAAGGGTTCTCGAAGGCAATCTTGGGTTGCCGTATGAAAGGGGCGAGGGCAGGCGCTGAGTAATTCGCGCCATCTGAAGTTCATTGCGGCACGAGAGGGGTTCCGCAAAAGGTATTTGTCGAAGCGCGGCGCAGCTCGCGGTTCGAACGAAGAACTTCTAGTTAAGGGGGGAGGAAAATGTCAAGAGCACCGCAGTCATCGCTCGTGAGCACGAAGTCACGCGTCTATACGCGGACCACCGAAATCGTGCGAGGACACTCTCTCGGGTCCAGAGAATCTTGTTAGGCCGCCGGCGTCTTGGGGTCGCGCTCGGACTTTTGTTACTGCTCACGCCGTTATGGGTAGTGGCGTCACCGGTCCCCGCTTCCGCCTCCGGCACGTCGTCGACACTCTGTAGCGGCTACACGGCCTGCAACCTCGGCACCTTCACGACGCACGGCTACGAGAGTCACATCGGATCGTCGTATTGGACGATGTACCCGGGCAATAACTGCACAAACTACGTGGCCTACGTCGAGTCCACCGTCTACGGGGTGGCCACGCCAACATTCAATCTCGGCGACGGGGGCCTCTGGGCGGCCGCGGCCGCCCAAAATGACGTGCTGGTCAACCACACGCCCAGCGTGGGCTCGGTCGCCGTGTGGAGCGGTGGCAGTTCGGGGATACCCAGCGAGGGCCACGTGGCCGTGGTCGAGACCGTGGGGCCCGACAACAGTTACATCGTTATCTCCCAACAGCACATGTCGGCCGAACCCGACGGCTACGACTGGACAATGATCAACGCGAGTCCCGCCCTCAATCAGTGGGAACAGTGGCCCAACAGCTTCATTCATTTTTCTACCGGACCCGCAGCGGTACCAACAACCGCAACAACGCCCGGTCCAACCGCGCTCGCCAACATCGCACTCGCGAGCGCCAACGTCATCGTGCGCGTAGAACCGCTCGCCTTTGCCAACGACAACTTTGTATTCACCAGTCGACTCACTCGCGTAGTGACCCCTGGCGTTCTCATCAATCTCACTGCCGGCGGTGACGCGGGTACCTACCAAATTGGTTTTCAAAAAAGTTCGTTGGACGCGCAATACGTCATGCACGTGAGCGTGAAGGGGTCGAACGTGCGCCTGGTGCACCAGGGCGGACCCTATACCAATGATTCGCCGACGGTCAGAATCGCGAGTTCCGGAAACTCGCAGGTCCCGTCGGTCATTACCGTGACGCTTCGACGCGGCAGGTCCGCACCCACCACTTCTACAACAACGACCACGTTGGCGAGTACGACAACCACCACAACATTGTCGAACACGTCGGGCACCTTGGCACCGTCAATGGAACATCAACTGTCGCATCAGTGAACGCGAATCTCTTGGCGCGACTTCGCAATTAGTAAGTGAGTCGCAGCACCGAGCATCCCTAGAAATGTTCGTGGGTGATCACGACGATGGAGCATTTTGTAGTCGACTACCCGACACGGCGCGATGACCAATCAAGAAATATCTCGAAGTGCGCTCCGCGCCCTTGGAAAGGCCGATGCGCGGCGATCGTCCGATCTGGATTAGGGAGATTTTTTGCGGACCGGCGCAAAATGTGATGCTCCCCGGAGCCGCTTGGCAACAGTCACGATGGTTGTCGGCGCCCGTGATTGCGAGCCCGCGCGAAAGGTTGCCGGGCCCTCGCAAGACAGCAGCATCCGAACCGGCGACGCCGTCGTCCCCTGAATCCGCCACGATTTGGGCGCCCCGAAGCAATACCGCGCTGGGTGAACCCTCTATTCCGGTGACTACGTTCACGCACCAGTGGATGCCGTAACTGCGATACACGTACAGGACCCCGGCCGGACCAAACATCACCCCGTTGCGCGGCGTGGGCCCGCGAAACGAGTGCGACGCGGGATCGTCACTGCCCCCGTAGGCCTCGGTCTCGACGATAAATGCGCTCGCGGTGTGGTCCCCACGCCGGACATTCATGCACGAACCAATGAGGTCGCGAGCAACCGCATCGGGTGACCGCTCGTAAAAGTCTCTCGGGTAGGGGTCGCATTCCATCAACAACATCGTAAGTGGCGGCCTAGTTGCTACAGCCGGGTTCGCGGTTCCAAGAGGTCGAATCCCGTCCGCGCATCACGATTAAACATGATTGAAATTGCTCTTTAAAAATATGAGCCATCCTTAAAATAATTTCTCCTGTTTCGTCATCCGACCCTCGCGTGGCTCCGAATAGTAAAGGAACCCACTCAAGGAGGATGTATGGAACCGGTAAGCAGGAGGATGTTTTTCAAGCAGGCGGGTGCCGCTGCGGCGGTGGCCGCGGTAGCGAGCAGTGTCGCGATCGGACCGATGGGTCTGACGAGCGCCGTTGCCGGAGCTGCCAGCACCAAGGAATCGGATTTGACACCCCAAGAGGACCTTCGCCAGGGCGAAGACCTCGTGGCCCACGTCAAGAACGCCCGCACGGGAGAGATCAGTCTCTTCATCGGTACCAAAGAAGTGACCATTCACGACCGCAAGGTCGCCGCCCGTCTCGTTCGCGCGACTCGTTAGAAAGAGGGAAAACCATGTCATCACACCGCGAAGCCCCAGAAATCGCCAAGGACCCGGTCGCCGACAGTACCGACCTGTACGCGTTCGTCAGTCCCGATGCCGCCGGCACCGTGACCATGATCGCCAACTATATACCCTTAGAGGGCCCCGCCGCCGGACCAAACTTCTATGAATTTGGCGACGACGTCCTCTACGAAATCCACATCGACAACAACGGTGACGGTTTTGCTGATGTCAGCTACCAGTTCAGCTTCAACAGCATCAACTCGATCCCCACCACGTTTTTGTACAACGACGGTCCAATCGAGTCACTCAACTCCCCGAACTGGAACCGACGTCAGTTCTACTCGGTCACGCGCGTGTCGGGTAACGGGCGCTCACAAGTCCTGGGGAAGAACCTGGCCTGTCCGCCGTGCAATATCGGACCGCTCTCGACGCCGGACTACCCGTCGTTGGCGAGCGCCGCGGTGCATTCGATTGGCAACGGCCGCACGGTCTTCGCCGGTCAGCGCGCCGAAGCGTTCTTTGTCGACTTAGGCTCCATCTTCGACCTCGGCGACCTGCGGCCCATCGCCAGTCTGCACAACACCTTTATGCTCCCCCAGTTGCAGAATGCACCGGGCGTGAATTCCACGGCCAACGTCAACGTACACAGCATTGCGATTCAGGTGCCAATCAGTGACATCGCCTACGGTGGCACCGCGCCCACCAACACGGCCGCAACGAAGTCGTCCGTTGGTATCTGGACCACGGCCAGTCGTCGCAAGGCGAAGATCATCGACTCCGAGGGCGGCTCGGGCATCGAAAGCGGACCCTACGTCCAGGTATCTCGACTGGGCAACCCGCTCTTTAACGAAGTGCTGGTGCCGCTCGCGGCCAAGGACAAGTGGAACGCGCAACCGCCATCGGGCGACAAGAACTACGCGGGCGGCGTGTCCAATCCCGAGTTGGCGGGCCTGCTCAACGTGCTCTACCCAGGTGCATTTACCAACCTGGCGGCGTACAAGAAGCCCCGGGCCGACCTCGAAGCCATTCTGCTCACCGGCATTCCGGCGGGCGTCGTGGCTCCGAGCTACTCGACCTTTACCGGCAAAACTCAGGCCGACATGTTGCGCCTCAACTTGGCGATCCCGGCGGCCAAGACGCCGAGTCCCATGGGCATTCTGGGCGGCGACGTGGCGGGCTACCCGAACGGTCGACGCGTCACCGATGACGTCGTCACCATCGAGCTCCAGGCCATCGCCGGCGCGACCATCTCCCTGGTCGACAAGACCTACACTCCCGACGCAGCGATTGCGGACGTCAGCGATGGCGTTACCGGTGCCGGGTTGAGCTTGCTCACGAGTTTCCCGTACCTGGGCACGCCCTACAGCGGCTACAACGTACCGGCGTAACGAGTGATGACGATGCAAGAGATTCAGCTCCCCCCGAGTTGGGATGGCAGCGTGGTCCTCGATATTGGGGGGGATGTCGGAGCATTAATGCTCCGCACCCCCCCAGCCCTAAACGGTCACGAGATCGACCTCACGCCCGACGACCCGTCACGGCCCCACACCCACAGTGCCGTGCGCGAGCGCCAACTCACCAATGCCGTTTCTTACGCCGCGGTCTATCCCAATCTGAAGGCCGGTCGTTACACCGTAGAGGGCTCCGGTCAGCGAATCGTGATCGTCGGCGGACGAGTGACGCACGTCGACTACGACGTGACGCTCGCGCCAACTCCCGTCACGGGTATTCACGGCGAACACTCGCACACGCACATCTAATTAGTCACAAGGAGAACACCATGTTGTTAGGCGAAATATTTGGTCCAGATCTGCTGATCGTGGTCCTACTGGTCGCGGTCCTCATTTTCGGCGGTTCGGCAATTCCCAAGTTTGCGCGCAGCTTGGGTCAAGCCAAGAACGAATTCGAAAAGGGAATGAGCACGGTGAAAGATGCCAGCGAGACGATCACCAACGCCGCCACCATCAGCGAAATGAACGTTCCGCGCACGAGCGAATAGTCATCGTCTCGAGCGACGTGTCAGAAGACGAAAATCGTTCCGGACTTATCGAGGAACACTTGGAGCACGTCGCCACCCTCCAAGAACGCGTTCCAAGTGCTCACTAGTTCATTCCTGCTCTGATTGTGTACCGCGTTCGAGCACTGGTACCCGGCTTGTTTAATCAAACCGAGGGCGTCATACAAGTGATTTTCGTCACTCTGCACGGGATATTCAGGAATGGTTTCGACCTGGGTAAGGTCATATGAGATCAGGTCACACTCAGCGCCGACGATGAGCCAGTCGGGCGATTTGGCGTGCAGTGACGGTAGCGCACCAATGATCGAGTTATTGAGATTCGATACGAGACCTCGATAGTGGGCCGACCACTCGATGGATTTGTCCGTGGTCGTCTTGAACGGATGGCCCGGATACACAAACTGGACCGAGAGCAGCAGCGCGCCGAGAACAAGTTCGGTGAGGAGAATTCGTCGACCGCCCTTAGTCACTTCGAGGTGCCACTGAGCAGCACGCTGCTCAGACCTCGCCGCATGTGGCGTTGAAGCGTCAACAGTCTGGGGAATTGTCGGGGGGGCCCACACTCCAGCGAGTTGCGCTGATTCTCCCCCTTGTGACTCGGGTCGGTCGCTTCCTTCGTCATTCGTTGCGTCATGGACTGGCGTCGGTAAAGCGCCGTCAAGTGTGAGGGCTGACGATGACGCGTCAACATTGTCGCCAAACAGACCCCGGGGATATCGATTCTGGAGCAGAAACGAGTAGGCCATGACCCGAAACTGAAATCGGATGGTCGCGTGAAAGCCATTGTGCATCGATTGAGGGAGCCATCCCGTGACGAGCGTGATGAACCACCCCACCACGACCAAGACCCAGAGTCCAGCGTTGATGATCCACTGCACGACGAACGCGGGAATGACGAGGATTATTCGAAAAAGTACGCTAACGCGACCGAGCGGGCCTTTCTCCATGACAGAGGCGATCGGCAATTCACCATCGACCTTCATAGAAAAGGGCGGATATTTCCCCGTCAGTAGTTGGTTGTAACAAACAACTCGTGCGTACCCGGAGAGCACACCAGCGGTGTAATCATGGAACGGATTGCGTCCGGTAAAAATCGCCGCGAACCAACCCAGAAACGTCAGGAATACGGCACCAAGGAAAAGTCAGTACAGCACCAAGAAGTGCGGAATTAGCAGTATCAATCGAAAGAAGACGGTCCATCGATTCTGCTTTTCCCTTGGAGCGACCTCAAGATGAAACACCGGCCTCTCGGAGTTGTCCATTGGCGAAGTGTAAGTCGGAACTCAGCGTTCAATGAGCCCGCGTTCGCCGATTCGTGTCTCATGTTGTGAACCACATGACGCGGGGAATAAGCGTCACCAGACGTTGTCCTCTCGTCGTGGCATATCTAGTTCGGTCATCAGCCAGGACGTCGAATGAGTGCACAATGGGAGTCGTGCAGAGTGGGGCCGCGTTCTTAGTCGATCGCGTCGGACCCCGTTTTCTCTTCCTTGAGCCACACGGGCGCGTGTTTGGCCGCCCAACTCTCACTGACCCAACCCGTGAAGATCGAACGAAGCGCGCCCCGATGAGTGAGGGCCATCGCGATATGACCAATAACCACGGCAAAGATGGCGAACGCAAAAACATCGTGGACAAACGTCGCACCTTCTCGCCACGGCACCGGGAAGAATCGGAACCACTGCAGCATCGATCCGGTGACGAGCATGATGACGATCGACGCGCCAATGAAGATGGCGTTCAGCTTTTGACCGGGATTGAACTTGTCGGCGACCAGCGGCGTCTCTCCCAAGGTCTTCAACCATCGCATCTCTTGACGGGTCCACATATTGATCCGGCGCACGTCACGACGCATCGACGCTCCCCAGGGACCGAGCAACGACACGATGATAGGAACGGGCAGGGCCACGCCGCTCCACAGATGAATCTGGACGACGAGGTGGCGCGGCCAGACGAGGCCGAAGAACGATCCGAAATACAGCGGGATGGCGGTGACGATAAGCACCCCGAAGAGTGCGGCGGTGATCCAGTGGGCGCCGCGCTGGACACGATCAAAGCGAAGCATTCGTACTGTCTCGGACGTGGCCTGGGTGAGCGTCATCGTCGTCAGGTCAACCCGGGATCGGGATTCTTGGGTCCGACGGTGCCGTCGAGCCAACCGTTGACTGGATACCCGTTCTGCTCCCAGAATCCGGGCACCTCCTGATCGACCACGTGTATGGCTGACAACCACTTGAGCGACTTGTAGCCGAACATCGGCGCGACGTACAAACGCACCGGTCCGCCGTGCTCGGTCGTGACCGGCGCGCCGAGCATCCGGTACGCCACAATGACGTCGGGCAAGTGTGCCTGGTCAAGGGTGAGGCTCTCACTGTCCGCTCGGTCGTAGGACTCGAAGGTGAGCGCCACCGCGCCCTTCTTCACGCCCACGACCTTCAAGATGTGTGACAGCTGGACGCCCTCCCAATGAACGTCGGGGACCTTCCATCCCGTCACGCACTGGAAATTCTTCACGAAGGCCGTCTTGGGCATTGCTTCGAGGTCCTCAATCGTGAAGGTCCGCGCGTCGTGCACCAGTCCACTGACCTTGAGGCGATAGTTCTGTCGACTGACCTTGGGATACGTGCCAGTGATCGAATAGATCCGAAAGTGGTCGCCGCCCGGTAACAGTCCACCGAGACCCGAACCGAACGCGTTGCCAATGAAATTCTGGATGCTGGCGCCGAACGCCACGCCCACCGCGCCCAAGGCGGCGAGTGAGAGAAACACGCGGCGACCGACATTTATCCGTTTGGGGGGTTCGCTAGAAGGCGACACTTCTCGCGGGAACGACATGTGAGAAGTCTAACGAGGCACCTGGATTTTGCGCCTTCGCCCGACAACAACGGGCACGACGTGATCTAGTGCGCGGTGGCCCTCAAAGGCACTCGGCCAACTCAAAGAGAAACGACTGGAGGGTGCGAATGAAGTTCATCAATTCTGGGTCACAGGCCGCGAGTTTCTCGTCACTCAGCAGCCCGTTAGCAACGGCCGTCGCACGTAGCGCCACCTGCAGCGTGCTGAGCCAGGCCCAGGCTTCCGCGTCATTCAAGAACTGCTCGTTGAGCGTCATGACGGCGAGTTCAGCGTTCGTCGACGTTTCGTTCTGGCGGGTCAGGGTGGCCAGCGGGTCGTCCTGATCGCTACTGGGGTCAATCGGCGCACTTAAGGTCACGTGCCATTCGTGGTCGGGATCACGTTCGGCGGCGACCACGCGACCGAAGGCCTCACGGGCGACGGCGCGACCGAGGTCGTTGAGGCGAACTTCAACACGACCATCTCGGCGACGAACGAACATGCGGTGGCGTCCAACCATTAGTCGTCCTGTTCAATCGTGCTCTGTAACCCAGCGACCTGGAGCTTCACGCAGTAGGCCTGTGCCCGGTCGCGCTGACCGGACCACACAATGGCCCGGCCCTCGTGGTGCACCGTCAGCATCAGTTGCGTGGCCTTGTTATTCGAATAGCCAAAGATTCGCTTGAAGATGACGACCACGACCGCCATCGGGGTGACCGGATCGTTCCACACCACGACGTTCCAGGGCCGCTTCGTCACGACCTCGGTCTCTTCAATGACGTCGGTGCCGGCCGTTGTCCCGCCCAGTGGCTCGATGGCGTCCATCTCTCTAGTGTCCCAGACCTCCGGACGAATTGAAAGTAACGCGCCGTACAGTAGAACCTTGGGACGAGACAGCGAAAGGAGTGTGGGAGATGCCAGCGCCCGAACTGATTCAACGTCGTGCGAGCACGTCGATTCGCCGCGCGATTGGACTCACCCCGAGTCGGCTCCCGCCGTGTCTTGACCCATCCGAGACCTACTTCCCCGTCGACGGCATCTCGAGAATCGTGCACGGTGACCTGTCCTCGATGCTGGTGGGCGGACTCGGCTCACTGTTCTTTCAGATGTTGCACCCCCACTCGATGGCCGGTGTCGCCCAGCACTCTCGCTACAAGAGCGACCCGCGGGGCCGTCTCTTGCAAACGGCCAACTTCATTGGCCGAACCACCTACGGTTCGAAAACCACCGCGCACGCCGACATACGGCGAGTGCTCGCGGTCCATCAGGCGGTTCGCGGCGTCGCCGACGACGGTGCGACCTACTTCGCCAACGATCCCCATTTGCTCGCGTGGGTGCACGCCTGCGAGGTGTCAATGTTCTTACGCGGCTACCAAATTTTTGGCGCCCTCACGCTGTCGAAAGATGACGCTGACACCTACGTCAACGAAATGTCCACGCTCGCCCGTGACCTCGGTGCCGAAAACCCGCCCACCTCGGTAGAAGAACTCGATGACCGACTCGAGTCGTATCGACCGGAACTGCGCTTCAGTGCCGACGCCCTCGCGGCACGGGACTTCGTGACCCTCGGCTACATGGACACGGCCGCCCAGCGCGCGGTCTACCGATTACTGGTTGATAGCGCGCTCAATCTTCTCACCCCGTGGGCCCGCGAACTACTAGAAATGCCCACCAAACCGGTACGCAGTCGTCTGTTCACCCAACCGGCCACACACGTCGTGTGCTGGACGATGCGCCAGATAATTCCACCGCCGACGCGCGTTACGTTGCCAGGCTGATTCCCCCGTCGACGCAGACCACCTGACCCGTGACGTAGGGCGTGGACGCCAGGGCCACGATGACGTCGGCGACGTCGCTCGGCGTCCCGGTGCGCTTCAGAGGCGCCCGTTCCCTCACCCTCGCGCGTACCGTGTCCCAGGTCGCCGTCCAGGGAGTATCGATCATTCCCGGAGCGACCGCGTTGACGCGCACGTCAGGTCCGACCACCTTGGCGAGCAGCGCCGTCATATGATTGACCGCCGCCTTGGACGCGGCGTACGGAATGGAAGAACCGCTGGGACGTACGCCGGCGACCGAGGACACGTTAACAATGCAACCCTTGGTCGCGCGCAGGGCCGCCATGGCTGCCACCGAGAGGCTCCAGGTGCCGAAGACGTTCACCTCAAAAATTTCGCGCCAGACGTCAACGTTCGCCGCCTCGAGGTCGTAGTGCGGAATCATCTTCGTCGTGCCAGCGTTGTTCACCAGCACGTCTAACTGCCCGTAATGCTCAAGCACCTCGTTGATGAGTCGGGCGCAGTCGTCGGCGTTGGCAATGTCCGCCTGCACGTACAACGATCCGGGAATCTGTGAGGCGAGTTGCATGCCCGCGTCGACGCTTCGATGCGAGTTGAATACCACCGTGTCGCCCGCATCGGCAAAACGCAGGGCCGTGGCCGCACCGATGCCACTCGTAGAGCCAGTGACGAGCACGACGCGCACGCCGTCTACCTTCTGCGCAGACGCCAAGACCCAGCCCAGTGCTGACCGGGCTCGAGCACGACCACGTACTTGCCCGATCGCAGTGCGTCGGGCGGACAGGTCATCGGCTCTACGGCAATCGCCGTTCGGCGCCGTCCGCGCTCGAGCGTGTCGCCCGTAAAGAGTTGGACGTAGGCGAAGTTGCGGTCCATGCTCAGTTCCACCGTGCCGCCGGTGGCGTCGGTCACCACCACGGTCGCCAGACCCGAGTCGTCGCGTATCAGCTCGGTGTACGTGACGTCCAGGTCGTGGCCGTTGATTGACTTTCGCTTCGTGAAGTCAAGCGCATTGCCCGTCACCGGCAGGATCTCGCCCGTGGGCAGTTGACGTTCGTTGACGTCGACGTAGGCCAACGCCGGCACTTCTAATTCTGCCCCCTCGATAGTCGGCGTGGTCACGGAAAGGTACGGATGAAAGCCCACGCCGAAAGGAATTGGCACGTCATCACGATTGGTCACCGTCGTGGTGACGGTGAGTCCCAGGGAACCTAGGTGGTAGGCAATGACGATCTCGCTCAAGAACGGGTAGTCGGGCGTGGGGTGCAGGAGTAAGCGCATCACGCATCGGTTCTGGTTGACCGACTCGACCTGGAACGGACGCCAGCGAACGAGGCCGTGTATGGCGGTCGCCTGGTGGGCGTCGTTGACGGTCGGTTGGGCGATGCGGTCGGAGAACGACCACTGCTTGTCACCGATGCGGTTGGGCCAGGGATAGAGAATCTGTCCCCGAGCGCCGGTGGGCACCTCCTCAGCCGCGAAGCCCTCAATGACGCTCAGTCCACCCTTGACGTAGGTGCGCAACGTCGCGCCGACCTCGGTAATGACGGCCCGCTGATCGCCGTGGGCTATCGCAATCTGTTCACCAGATGGGAGCATCGCAAGATTTCCTTCTAATCACTGACATGTAACCTACGACAATTAGCGTACGTATCATGCGTATTCTCATAACCAACGACGACGGCGTGCGCGCGCCCGGACTGGCGGTGCTGACCCGCGCCGTGGCCCGGTGGATGGCCCAGGCGCCCAGCGGCGAGACTCGCGAGGCCCTCGTGGTTGCCCCCGACGTCAACTACTCGGGCATGTCTTCAGCCGTCGGTGACGTCTTCGACAACCCGAAGATCAAGTACCGACGCCACGTCATTGAGGGCGCCGAATCCATCTACGCCTACGCGCTCGAAGCCCCGCCGGCGCTCTGTGCCATCCTGGGCGCGCTCGGCAGTTTCCACTTCCAACCCGACGTCGTTGTCTCGGGCATTAACAACGGCGCCAACGTCGGTCGCAGTGTCCTGCATTCGGGCACGGTGGGCGCGATCCTCACCGGCGCGCAGTTGGGACTGTCTGGACTCGCCGTGTCGGTCCAGTGGGGCGAGGACGTGCACTTCGACACCGCGGCCGCGGTGGCGGTCGAAGTGCTGCAGGAACTCATGAACGCGCCGTCGCGCACGCTGCTCAACCTCAACGTGCCGAATCTGCCCAGAAATGAACTGAAGGGCGTGCGCCGAGGCCGCATTTCCACCGCCGGAGTCGTCAAGTCCGCCGCGCCGCGATCCGACGCACCGCTCGCAGACGAGGGCGAACTGCTCTTGCGTCTCGGCGCCGCGACTCCGGAAGTAGGTGACGTCAGCGACGAAGAGGCCGACGAGGACGGAGCGTTACTGATGGCGGGCTACGCCTCGCTCACCCCCCTTCGCGGACCGCAAGAAGATACCGATATTGGCCTGCACGACACGATGCGAGCCGCCCTCGCCGCCATTGAACGGCACCTCGGGACGTCGAGTTAGTCGTCGTCGGGTCGCCGGCGTTGCTCTTTCAGCCGACCGCGCGCCTTCTTCTCGTCAACACGTCGCACCTTGGAAGAACGGGTGGGCTTCGTCGCGCGACGCGGCGTCGGTCGTTCGAGCGCGGCGCCAATTCGGTTCGCGAGTTGCTCGAGAGCCGCTGCTCTGTTCATGCCCTGAGAGCGGAAGCGACTCGCACTCGAGCGCACGACAGTTCCCACTTTTTCTAACAGCATCTCTTGGTCCGCGGCGTTGAGCACCTGAGAGTCAGCGACCCGAAACGACGCGACGACGCGCGTCAGCGACCGATTGGCGTGCTGACCTCCGGGGCCCCCGGACGTCGTCACACGAAGTTCAATCTCGTCAGTGGGAATTATGAGACGGTTGCGGATGAACAGCGATCCGTCGTCGTTGACTCGCGGTTCGGTACTCGCCATCAGTGCCCACTCGGGAAACGCACCATGGCAACCTGACTGGCCGACGCCACCAACTCGTCGCGGTCGTCAAAGAGCTCGCAGCGTTCATCAACGATGCCATCGGCAATTACGACACACCACTGACGGCCTCGCAGCCATTCACCCGTGGGAATCCGGTGCACGTAGGTGGTGAACTGCAACGTCGGGACCCAGCCCGACGAACCCAGCGGAAACGTCGCCGGGGGCATCGCATCGCAAGCAAAGTGAAGACTGAGCGCATTCCACATGTCATCGCCGTCGTCCAGGCGCAACCACGCTCGCACGTCGCCCCGTTCGGAGACCTCGCCGTTCCACCAGGCCGCGTTTGTTGGGTCGAGCCGTTGATCGACGACCCGCATGATGTTGACGTCGTCGCTGCCCGTTGACTGGCGACAATCGTCGCGCGATGCGATTGTCGGCGGCGTCGCGTCGACGTAGCGTGGCTTCGACTCTTCGCGCAAAATCCCCAATGTGACGAGTGCCTCGGTCGTCACGACGTCGTGTTGGCTCATGGTGACGTGGACAAATGAGACACCGCGACCCACCCGGCGTACCTCGGTGCGCAACTCGACCGGACCCGCGTCAGGGGCATGCATGAAGTTCGTCGTGACCGCGGTCGCGTGCACGTGGTGCGCACCTTCGCCGGCGGCACCCGCCAGCGCAGCGCTCGCCATTAAACACTGCAGGTAGCCCCCGTGAGGGTGGCCCATGACGGTGTAGTACTCAGACAGCGTCGCCGAATAGTGACCCGGACCGAGCGGCTCGACCGCGACTGCATTGCGTAAGGACCGGTCATTGTCGAGTGAACTCACGGGCCAACCCTAACGGTGAGCAATGTGCAACCTATAGATTGTGTGGTGAGAAGGAGCAAAAAATGCCCAGAGTTTCGCACTTCATTGACGGAAATCGTGTCGACGGCTCGGTTAAGGAAAATGACATCGACGTCTTTAATCCCGCGACCGGCGACGTCAGCGCACAGGTTCCCGTCGCCGATTCGTCACTCATTGACGAGACTGTCGAGGTGGCGCGTCGAGCGGCCGTTGCGTGGAGCCAGTCGTCGCTCTCCCAGCGCACCAACATTCTCTTCACGTTCCGCCAACTGCTCGTCACCCACGCCGAAGAACTTGCGGCCGTTATCACGTCCGAGCACGGCAAGACCACTGCCGACGCACTCGGTGAACTCGCGCGGGGCCTCGAGAACGTCGAGTACGCCTGCGGACTGTCCGAACACCTGAAGGGTGACTTTTCGAGCCAGGTGGCGGCCGGCGTCGACGTGCACTCGCTACGCGAACCGGTCGGCGTGGTCTGCGCGATCACCCCCTTTAACTTTCCAATCATGGTGCCGTTGTGGATGGCCGCCAACGCGCTCGCGAGCGGCAACACCGTCATATTGAAGCCCTCGGAGCGCGACCCTTCGGTTTCGGTGCGCCTCGCCGAACTGTTAAAGGAGGCCGGTCTGCCTGACGGCGTCTTTAACGTGGTGCACGGCAATGCGAGCACGGTGAACCAGCTCCTCGAACACCCCGGTATTGACGCGGTCAGTTTTGTTGGTTCGACTCCGGTTGCTCGCCACGTGTACCTCACTGGCACTTCGCACGGCAAGCGAGTCCAGGCCCTCGGTGGGGCGAAGAACCACATGGTTGTCCTGCCCGACGCCGATCTGGACATTGCGGCCGACGCGGCAATCAATGCCGGATTCGGATCCGCGGGCGAGCGGTGCATGGCGATCAGCGTGGTCGTCGCGGTCGGCGACGTCGCCGATCCGCTCATCGACAAGATTCTCTTGCGGCTCGACAAGTTGGTCGTGGGACCCGGCACCGATGTCGGCAGCGACTTCGGACCGGTCATCACCAAGGAGCATCGCGACCGGATTGTCAACTACGTCACCTCGGCACCCGACGACGGCATCACCGTCGTGCGCGACGGCACCGACCTCGCCTCACGACCGGGATTCTTCGTGGGACCCTGCCTGCTCGACGGCGTGCGACCGGGCACCAAGGCGTACGACGACGAGATCTTTGGACCCGTGTTGGGCGTGGCGCGCGTCGCGACCTACGCCCAGGCGGTCGAAATGATCAACAACAATCCGTACGGCAACGGCGTGGCGATCTTCACTCGCGACGGCAATGCGGCGCGGCTCTTTTCAAGAGAAGTGACCGTCGGCATGATTGGCATCAATGTGCCGATTCCCGTGCCGATCGCGTCGTACTCCTTTGGCGGCTGGAAGAACTCGCTCTTCGGTCACTCCCACATCTACGGCCCCGAGGGATTCGCCTTCTACACGCGGGCCAAGGTCATCACGACGCGCTGGCCCCAGCCATCCGAATCCCAGATCGACCTTGGTTTTCCCACCACGCGCTAGCGAGCGGCGCGCGCGATGAATCACGCCGCGCACTGGTTCTACGTAGGGCTCAAAGAAGCCGGGGCCATGGTCTGGATGACGTGGTGGCCGCTCGTCTTTGGCTTCACGTTGTCGGGCCTGGTGCAAAGTTTTCTTCCGCGCGACGGGCTGCGCCACCAACTCGGAACGACGAACGCGACATCGGTGACCAAGGCGTCGCTCCTAGGTATCATCTCCTCCTCGTGTAGCTACGCCGCGAGCGCCATGGCCCGCGCCCTCTTCGCTCGCGGGGCCTCGTGGACCAATTCCATGATCTTCATGGTGGCCTCCACCAACCTGGTCATTGAACTAGGCATCGTGCTGTATCTCTTGTTGGGATGGCAGTTCGTGGTGGCCCAAATCGTTGGCGGCGTCGTGATGATTGGTGCGCTGGCCCTGCTCGCTCATCTTTTCTTCTCGCGCTCCCGACAGGAGGCGCTGCGCCAACGAGTGCTGGAGGATTCACCGCCCCCGTCGATCTCTTCGACGCAGAGCTGGCGCCAACGATTTAGTGAACGCCATAACTATGAACGCGCGGCCCACTATACGATCGGTGACATCACCATGTTGCGCAAGGAACTGCTCGCCGGGTTCTTGGTGGCCGGCTTCATCACCGTGCACGTTCCCACCTCGTGGTGGTCACACTTGTTCTTCTCGGGACACGGTTGGCTGACCGTGGTCGAAAACGTCGCGGTGGCCCCGCTACTGGCCGTCGTCTCGTTTGTCTGTTCCGTTGGCAATATTCCGTTGGCCGCGGCGTTGTGGTTTCACGGCGTCGCCTTTGGCGGCGTCATCAGTTTCATTTTCGCGGACCTGATCACGCTGCCGCTGTTGCTGATCTATCGCCGCTTCTACGGCACGTCCTCGACAAGGCGACTCTTCTTCCTGTTGTGGCTGGTCATGAGCGGCGGCGGTCTGCTCATTGACTTGCTCTTCAGCGCCGTGCACCTGCTGGCGCACAATCGTCACACCGCGGCCATGAGCGGACAGTTCTCCATGGGCATCACGCTGTACCTCAACATCGCCGCGGCACTACTGCTCGTGTTTCTGTGGCTCGCCAGTCGGCGCGGCGAGAACACAGCGCGAGATCCCATCTGCGGAATGACGGTTGACATCAGCGCGCTCGTCGCCACTCGTCATCACGATGCTCACCAGTACTACTTCTGTTCCCAGCGCTGCGCCGAGAAGTTCGACAGCCAGATCCTTACCGGCACGCCGAGCGAATCATCAACGTTCGACCGCATCGACCCGGTCTGTTTGATGACGGTTGACTCGCGCACCGCCCTCAACGCCATCGGTCCCGACGCCGCGACCTACTATTTCTGTGGTGAAGGGTGCCGCACGGAGTTTCTCGCGAGCCCCGCGTCGCACCACCGCCGCTAAACGAGGTAGTCATCATGAGCAAGCAACACACCAGCGTGCGGTCCTACGGCGTACTGGTGAACGAAGGTCAAGTGGCACTCGTGCGTTCGAGTAACCCCCGCCACGACCCGCCGCTATGGTGGCTGCCGGGCGGCGGCATTGACTTCGGCGAAGCACCCGAAGACACCCTGGTCCGCGAGTTCTTCGAAGAGACAGGGCTGGTGGTGCGCGGTCCGCAGTTACTCGACGTCACGAGCGATGTGCGCCACCGCGACAACGGCGACCGGGTCCACACGGTGCGCATACTCTTCACGGTGGAGCTAGCGGGCGGCGAACTCAGCCACGAGGTGCACGGCACGACCGATCACGCCGCGTGGTTCGCGCTCTCGGCGCTCCCAACGATCAATGTGGCCGAGTACGCGCTTGACGCGATTCACTCAGCGTTGGCGAAATAACGCTGCTGCATCTCTCGCTTTAAGAACTTGCCGGCTGGGTTTCTCGGCAAGGGCTCGTTGGTGAAAGCAACGCGCGTAGGCACCTTGAAATTCGCCAGTCGAGTTTGCAAGTAGCGGCGCAGCTCGTCTTCGTTGAGCGACGCTCCGGGCTTTAACATCACGGCGCAGGCCACTTCTTCACCGAGCCGCTCGTCACTGACGCCAAAGACCGCTGCTTCGTAGACCGCGGGCAGTTCGTAGATGGCGGCTTCGACTTCCGCCGAGTAGACATTCTCGCCCGCGCGCAGAATCATGTCCTTCACGCGGTCTTCTATGTAGAGGTACCCATCGTCGTCGATACGACCGAGGTCACCGGTGCGTAACCAACCGTTCACGATCGTGGCGGCGGTGTCCTGGGGCCGATTCCAATAGCCGCGAATCAGCGTGGGTGACTTGAGCCAGAGTTCGCCGTGCTCGTTGCGCCCTAGCGTCTCGCCCTGTTCGTCACGAATCTCGACGTCCACGACGATGTTGGTCGTGTTGCCCGTGGAGGTGGGATGACTCACGTAGTCGTCGCCGTAGATGCCGATGCCGAAGGCGTTCGTTTCGGTCATGCCGTAGGCCAAGGAGGGCCGACCCTGGGAGAAGGCGTTCTCCACCCGCGCCACCAATGCCGGTGGGGATGGCGCCCCACCGCCGCCCACGGCGGTGAGCGAACTCGTGTCGTACTTGGCGAAGTTGGGGCTCTCGAGCAAGTCCCACGACTGAGTCGGCACGCCGATGAAATTGGAGACCCTGTGGCGTTCGATGAGTTCCAAAGCTCGTTCCGGTTCCCAGCGATACATCATCACCAATTTGAGGTGCCACGAAAAACATCCCATCATCACCGCAATGCACCCCGTGACGTGAAAGAGCGGCACGATGAGGATGAAGCTTGGTTGAACCCCCGAACCGGATTCCGCTGGTCCGCGTCGAGCGCCGTTGATCGTCGACGACGAGAGGAACGCCATGATGGTCTGGCAAATGGCGCCGTGCGTGGACACCGCGCCCTTGGGAAAGCCGGTGGTGCCCGAGGTGTAGAGAATTGTGGCATCGGTGTCGGGTCCTATTTCCACCACGGGCATCGATTCGCCGCGAACTAGCACGTCATTCCACAACTCGACGCCGTGAGCCACGGGTTGGAGTTCGTCCAAGCGCACACCCAGGATCGGTACGCCCGCGCGCTGGCAGACCTCCTGGGCGCGGAAGATTCGTTCGGTGTCCGCCACGAGCAGTGACAGCCCCGAATCGTTGATGGCGTACTCCAGTTCGTCTTCGGTCCACCAGGCGTTGAGTGACACCGAGATGGCGCCGACCGAGAGGATGGCCGCGAAGGAAATCACCCATTCGGGTAGGTTGCGCATGGCAATACCCACGCGGTCGCCCACTTTGATTCCGTAATGGTGCACCAAGGCGTATCCCAGGGCGTCGACGTCGGACATCACCTCGCCAAAGGTCCACTCTTCGTCTTCGTACACGAGGAACGTCGTGTCGAGACCTCGCGACGACGCAAAAAAGTCGCGAACGGTGTCGGGCGCGTTCTTAAAGACGCGATTCGTCACGCCGTGGGACTCGGTCTCAATGATTTCAAAGGGTTGACCGGGCGCGGAGATCGTCGCGATCGCTTCCTTGATACTGAGTGGCACGGGTCCCCTTCCGGTAAACAAATCCTAGACAGAGAGGCCTACGTCAAGGATTCATTGCTAGACCGGTGGCGTGTCCAACGTTGATTCAAGAGGTGTGACGGCGTGATTCGCTTCGAGGTGCACGTGCATCCCGGTTCGCGCACCAGTGTCGCCGGCGGCTCACACGGCGGCGCGCTTCGCGTACACGTGCGCGCCCGAGCCATTGACGGCGCCGCCACGAGCGAAGTTCTCGTCGTAGTGGCCCGCGCGTTTGGCGTTCGTCTGAGCTCGGTCACGTGCGTTCGCGCCACGAAATCACACACGAAGACCATCACCATCGAGGGCGATGACGAAGCGCTATCGGCGCATCTGGCACATTTGCTGGCAACCTAATACGGACCCACCAGGGTCGAACCGAATTTAGGTGAGAACGGGCTTCGCGCCAGCGAGTCGTTGGGCCATTCGTTCTACCGAAGCCGTAAGTTTGGCGATGGCCGCCTCCAGGTCAATGCGGGCGCGCTCGGCTTCGGGCGACAGGTTCGCCAAGTGATCAACGTCCCACAACGTCAACACGGGATCCAACACGTCCTTGAGGAACTGACTGAGTCCGTAGATTCCCTCGCGCGCGATGCGCACGGCGTGGCGCGTGAAATTAGGAATGCCCGATCCGGGCATCGCGAAGTTGCTCGCCTGTTTGGCCGCGGCGATCATCATCGCCGAGGGGTCAATGGCAAATCCGGCCAAGGCCAAGTCGCGGTAGAAGAGATAGTGCTTCGTCTCGTCGCCCGCGATGAGAGCCAGCACGTTGCGTCCCATCTTGTCGAACTTGGGCAGGTGGGCGCCGGTGTTGCGGTGCGCGATCTGCGTCGCGCGCTCCTGGAAGGACACGTAGCAGATGAGGTCGGCCAGCGTTTCGGGATGCGGCACGTCCGCCTTGAACATCTGGACCCGTCGACCCTCTTCGAGCATGACGGGATCAATACAGCGCGTAATGTGAACCCAGTCGCGCATCACCATGGCGTGGCGGTTCTCCTCCATTGTCCACTGATGATTCCAATCGAGTATCGGGTGGCCGGCGGGCGCGTGGGCCAGCAATTCGCTGGTGTAGTAGGGCAGGTTGTCCTCAGTCAGCAGATTGACGTAAATCGAACTGCGCACCCCCGGCGCCAAGGGATAGTTCTCCGCGGACCACGGATGATCGGCGAAATTCTCTCCCTGGCCCCAGTCGATCTGTTCGTGGGGGAACCAGAGGCGAGGGGCCTCTAGGTGGCGATTGAACAGTCGCTCCACGTCGGGGGCAATCTCGGTCAATAAATCAGTATCACTGTTAGGTAAACGCTTCAAATTTTTCTGGACCTTTCCGGTCGCGAACTGCGCTACAGCAACTCCAAGCGTAACCCCCGTGCGAATTGTAGAGGAAAGTGATCGTTCCTGATTTACATACCTTGTGAAAGAGTGAACATGGGCCTCAGTAGCCTTTATCATCTATGAAACTTTTCGACACGCTAGTTCCCGCGGACTTCCGCGCGGTGCTCAGCAAACCGCTGAAGCGTTTCTACCTCTGCACGACGCTCAGCTGCGTCGGCGGCGGGCTCACCCTCTCACTCTTCGTGGTGTACCTGCACGACGTGCGCCACGTCTCCATAACCTTCGCGACGCTGCTGCTCGCCGCGACCGCCGTCGCCGGACTCGCCGTCAGCCCCATATTGGGTACGCTCGTCGACCGATTCGGTCCGGTCGCGATCATCGTGCCGATGTTCTTGTGTGAGGCGGGTTCGCTGGTACTCTGGGCCTACGCCAGCCACAAGTCAGAAATCATCCTGGCCGCGCTGCTGCTCACCTTCTTTGGCGGCGGGACCTGGGGTCCGGGCAGCACCCTCATGAGCCGCCTGGTTCCCGAAGAGCACCGTCAGCGGGCCTTCGGCATCAACTTCATGCTGGTCAATCTCGGCATCGGGCTTGGCGGGCTCATTTCGGCAACCATCGTCGACCTGCATCACCCGTTCACCTTTACGGTGCTGTACCTGCTCAACGCGGGCATGTGCACGTGCATTGCCATGCTCTATCTCACGCTGTGGAGCTACGGGCACCGCGTCATCGAAGAGCACGAAGACCCCAAGACTCGTGACGAAGGCTGGCGCGAGGTGCTGCACGATCGGCGCCTGATGTACTTCATCGGCGCCTCGCTCGTCATGCTGATCGGCGGTTACGGCTCGCAAGAGGCGGGCTTCAGCCTCTTCGTTGTGAACAACCTGCACATGTCGGTGCACATCATTGGCGTGATTTTCTTCTTCAACACCTCGACCATCGTGTGCGCCCAGCTCTACATCCTCAATCGCATTCAGGGTCGCAGTCGCGCCCGGGTCATGGCGACCGCCGGCGTGCTGTGGTCCAGCTTCTGGTTGATCCTCTTCATCTCGCTGCACTTGCCCGCGGTGCTCGCCGTCATCTCGATCTGTGCCGCGATGTCCATCTTTGCCGTGGGCGAGACCATGATGTCGCCCATCGGCCCCGCGCTCGTGAACGAGCTGGCCCCCGAGCACTTGCGTGGGCGTTACAACGCCGCGTCCGGATTGACCTGGGCGCTGTCGGGTTCGTTAGCACCGGCGATCACGGCCTTCTTCTTCAGTGTGAACTGGGGCAACTACTGGCCGCTGTTTGTCGGCGGCGCTTCGATGTGCGGATCGTTTCTCATGCTGCGGCTGCGCCGGCGACTGAACGCACGCGAAGACGGCACGGGGGTGGTGCCCGAGGCGATCGCCTAAGTGTGCTCGCGCACCGGCTGGCCAAAGAAATTGGTGCCCGGAATCCTCTCGTTGGTGCCGGTGGAGTAGGCCACCAGTGCGGACGCCAACAACAAGAAACATGAGATGGTCAGCGCCAGGTTAAGGCCGTTGGTGAACGCGCCGTAGGCGGCCTTGACCACCTCATGGATGATCTTCTTTATCGCCGCGCTCGAGTGGCCGGCGAGCGCCCGTTCCTGTTGGCCCACCGTGCCCGTCGTGATCGCGGTGATGACCAACTGGCGGTAAGAAGGCGGAATGCCCACCTGAGCTAAACGATGGGTCAGGTTTACCGTCAACTGACCGTTGACAATCGAACCCAGGATCGCCACTCCCGCAACGGCGCCGAGTTCGCGGCTGGTATTGGTCATCGACGCCGCCATGCCCGAGTTGGCCGCTGGAATACTCGTCAGGGCCGTTGACGTTACCGGTACCACGATGATGCCAAAGCCAATTCCGGCAATGCCCATGGTCCAACCCACGGTGTTCAGACCGGCACCAGGTCCGATCACGAAATCGGTGAGCGCCACACCCACCGCCGCGATGAGACAGCCCGTCATCATGGGCACGCGCGAACCTACGAGTCCCACCCACCGTCCGGTGAAGAACGACGCCAGTACCATGCCCACGAGCAGGGGCAGGAAATCTTCTGCCAAGTCATAGGGGCCCAACATCGCGACGACTTCAAGGTAGAGCGCGACAAAGAAGAAGATCGAAAAAATTGAAAAGTAACTGGCGAAGGCCACGAACGTCGAACCAGCGAAGGACCGTCGCCGGAAGAAATTGAGATCGAGCATCGGGTTCTTGGCGCCGGTCTCGAACATAATGAATACGACCAGCGCAATGATGCTGACGGCGTACAGGGTCAGTATCCATCGAGTCCGGTAACCGACGGATTCGCCCAGGATGGTGGCGAACGTCGCCGTCGCGATAGTGAGCGCACCGAGGAAGAATCCCAAGAAGTCCGGCCTGGTGCGCGTGGGGTTAGAACTCTCGGGCAGCGTGATCGCAGCCGCCACGAACGCCAGGCCACCAAAAACGAGGTTGAACCAGAAGACGGCGTGCCACGACCAGAATCCGGTAAGCGCGCCGCCGAGGACCGGCCCCATCGCGAGGGCCAAACCCGATACCGCCGCCCACACACCCAGGGCCCGCGCTCGACGACGGGCGTCGGGATAAATATGTCTGATCATCGACAACGTGCCCGGCTCCGACGCGGCCGCGCCGACGCCCATAACGACCCGTCCGACCACCAACATCGTGGGGGAATTCGCCAGGGCGCACACGATCGAGCCGGCGCAGAAAATACCAACTCCGACCAGCATCACCTTCTTGCGGCCAAAGTTGTCACTGAGCGATCCACTGATGAGCATCAGGCTGGCAAACGTCAGAGCGTAGGCGCCGACGACCCACTGGAGGTCGGTGACACCCTCGTGGAGCGCCGACTGGACGTTGGCCAACACCGCGCTGATGACGGTGTTGTCCAGAAACGTCAGGAAGAGGATCGACAACAGCGCGGCGAAACCAAGGTTGGCCGACAGATTACGAATTCTTGACCCATTCGAAACTGTGTTGGGATCACCTGCATCAGTGATCGAACCGCTTTCGTTGCTCATGCTCCCCTTCACAAACTACGCTCAAGGCCAAATGGCGACCTTCAACTTCACCCTTTTACTACCCACGTAGCGTGGTATTCAACCGTTCGGCCTACTTCTTGAGCACAAACGTGATCGGCGCCGACGCCGTGTCGCCCCCGGTGATGTTGCCCGCGCTCAGCTCGCACTTGGCCAGGTTCGATTTTGTGGTGCCGCATTTGGACGGACCGACGGTGCCGGTGACCACCTTAAATTTGGTCGATGGAATTTTTCCACCCGCGGTGATGGTGGCGGAAGGTGGTATCGAGGTGACCGACGCGTTGCAACCAGACTGACCCTTGGCCGTGCGCTGACACTCAACCAGGAAGACCGTGTCACCGGGCTTGAATCCAGTGCCCGATATCGTCACCATCTCACCATTCTTCAAATTCAGCGCGGGCTTGACAATTAGTACGGGCTTGGTCTTCGCGCTGGCTGTACTCACACCGATGAGGCCACCGGCCAAAATGCTCGCCGCCATGACAACCGCGCCAACGGCAATCCTAAAATTGCGAACTCCTGTCATGATGTTCCTCCTTGTGCGATCAATATCGGTGACGCCACATTCGCGCTTTCCTACCTGATGACAAGCGAAAATTCGAAAATGGCTTTCGCTCCCTTTTTACCACTTTTTGGTAGGACTTTTGAGCGACTTGCTGATATAGACACGCCTCCAGCGAGAAGTCCGAGCCGAAACGACCTACGAATTAACCAAGGAGTTACTCCGTGGCCCGCGGTTAACGAATAGTCAATTCACTTCTTGACTGGCATCGTCAACGCGTCACCGTCGCTGATCAGTTCCTCAATTCGCGCCATCCACGTGAGATTTTCGGTGCTTTGGCCTGACGAACGCAGTGCGTGACGCTCCGCTCGCAACTGTTGGGCGACGGTAGCGAGGTTCTTTGGCAGGGCTGTCGCCACCGTGTCACGCACCCACTGAGCCAGTGCCGGCGATGCGCCCTCGGTCGAAACCGACACCACCACGTCGCCATCTCGATGGACGGCGGTGAAAAAGAAATTCGAGCGCGCGGCATCGTCAACGACGTTGAGCAGGATATTACGTTCACCGGCCTCGAGGACTATGCGGTCATCCACTTCCTTCTTGCCGGTCGCCGACACCGCCAAGAATGCACCCTCCAGGTCGCCATACTCATACGGGCGAAGGACCAGCGACTGGATTTCGCTCGATACTGGCACCAGGACCTCTTGCGTGATCACCGTCACGTGGGCTCCCGCTGCCAGCAATTGAGAGACCTTCTGCGCGCTCACGCGCCCGGCGCCTATGACGACCACCCGGCGATTTCGCAGGTCCACGACGAGCGGGAACATTACGACGCCAGCATCGACACGGAATTTGAAATCGCGTTGATATCCGAGAACTCCAGTTCGGCCACCGGTCCAATGACGAGCACGGCCGGCGCCACGACGTCAAGATGGCCCAGTTCGTCGAGCCGAGCACGTTGAATCCGCTGACCATCCATGTGCGCTCGTTCAATGACCGCCACCGACGTATTCGGCTCAAGGCCACCTTCAATGAGTTCACTCACGATTGACGCTCGGCGCTGCACGCCCATGAGCACCACCAGTGTCATGTCGGGATTGGCGAGACGACGAAAGTCCACCGCAGCACCCTCGCGCGCGTGACCCGTTACCACCGTGACACCATGGGAGAGGCCGCGATGAGTCACCGGAATGCCCGCAACTGCGGGGGCCGCGAAGGCAGAGGAGACCCCCGGCACAACTTCACTGGACACGCCGGCGCTGGCCAGAGCCTCGTACTCTTCGCCGCCACGACCAAACACGAAGGGATCTCCGCCCTTGAGACGCACGACGCACTCTCGCGTTTGACCGAGCGACACGAGCAGCGCGTTGATGAGGTCTTGGGAATTTGAATGTCCCGGCCGCTTGCCCACGTCAATCAGTTCGGCGTCCTTGCGCGCCATCGCGAGCACCGCCGGATCGATTAATCGGTCGAACACCACGACATCGGCGCGGCCCAGCAGGCGCGACGCCCGAAGCGTCAAGAGATCAGCGGCGCCTGGACCGGCACCAACCAAGTAGACCGTCACGCGACGTGAATCCGGTTAAAGAAGTCACCGAAGGACTCATCCGTCAAGCCCTCGGCCTTCCACCGATCGAGCAGCGGACGCAGCACTGCGGGGATCTCTTCGAGCTTTAGCTTCTCTTGATACAACGTGGCCAGGCGGTCGCCGCGAAGTCCGCCGCCGAGATAGAGGTCGTAGGAGCTCTTGGTGCGCCCAACGATTCCCACCTCGGCCACGGCGGGACGAGCACACCCATTGGGACAGCCCGTCATTCGCAGTTGCAATCGGCGCTTGCCCTGGCCCGAACTGTTCATCTCGCCCTGTACCTGTTCAACAATGGAGGGCAGTCGACGTTCGGCTTCGGCCAGGGCCTGTCCGCACGTTGGCAGGGCCGGACAGGCGAGCGCCGAACGCTCTACCAATCCCAGTTCTTCAATGGCGCGTACGTGATGCGAGGCGAGCAGGCTCTCGATCGCGTCGCGATCCTCACCCGAAATACCCGAGATCAAGATGTCCTGCTGGGCGGTGATGAGGAACGTCACGTCGAACTGTTGGGCTATGAGGCGCACTGCGCTGCGCAGACGCTGGCCGTCAGCGATGTCGCGCACTCGGCCCGCGCCCACTCGGATGCCGACCTGGAAGGAACCGTCATCGAGGGTGCGCCATCCCAAGTGGTCGTCCGCTTCGTCGAGCTCAACGTCAACGGCCTCGCGAAGCGCCGAACCGTAGCGCTGCTCGACTTCACGCCGGAAGGAAGCGAATCCTTCATCGGCCACCACGTACTTCATGCGGGCCCGCTTGCGACGGCTACGGTCGCCCAAGTCGTGGTACGTCGCCAAGACGGCCGCGATGAGTCCTTCAACCTCGTCGTAGGTCACAAAGGTCAGCGGATCGGCGAGTCGAGCGAAGGTATCGGCATCGGCGTAGGAGCGTCCCAATCCGCCCCCCACCACGACGGTAAAACCCTCGCCGAGTTCACCGTGTCGCGCGGGGATAAGACCAAGATCTTGCGCGTACACGTCAACACAGTTTTCACCGGGGTGGGCAATGGCGATCTTGAACTTTCGCGGCAGGTAGGTCTGTCCGTAAAAGTCGTGTTCGGGCTCCTCTTCGCGTTTGGCGGCCAGTTCGCCGTTTACGAATATCTCCCAGTGCGCCATTGTCTTGGGTTTAAATGCCTTGGATATCTGACTCGCCATCGCGCGCAGACGAACGTCCTGGCCGTTCATGATCAAGTCCGGGCAGATAACGGTATTGCGCACCACGTCGCCGCACGCGCCAAAGGACGTCATCAAGTGTTCATCGAGTGAAAAGGCCAACGGGCGCAGCCCATTCTTGAGGACCCCATGAAACTGCACGGCTTGGCGCGTCGTCAGTCGAATGGTGCCATCGGCGATGTCACTCGCCACTTCATCGAGGGCCAACCACTGGGTGGTCGACAACCGGCCACCGGGGATCGCGACACGAATCATGAAGATGTAGTCGAGCGTTTCGCCGGCTAACGATCGCTCGCGACGTACGTCGCGATTGTCCTGCGCGTAGATGCCGTGGAACTTGAGCAAGTGCTCGGACTCACCTGAGACCTTGGGCGGGCCATCGCTAAGCTCGCGTGAAAGATCGCCGCGCAGGAAATTGCTCGCGCTCTTGATCCCTTCCTCGGCGGTGGGTTCAGCTCTGGTCAGTGTCACTTGTGATGGCCTCAGATCGAGTTTGGGTTCGAATTGCCTTAAATCCTATCTGAATAGTCATAATTCAGTCAAAGAAATTTCGAAGACGACAAAATGACCCCTCATGAGGGGTTATGACGGTCCGCTCGCCGTGAAATCTTTGCCGCCTACGTTCGAATATTGAGGTTTTCGATCATTCTTGTCTGGCTTAGCGCCCGACCGTCAGACTCAAGATTGCGGTTGTTGAATGTCGTGTCGAGCGACCGTGGTGTACGCCACCAAAATAATGATGATGAAAGTCAGTACGACTGCCGTGGGACCGTCGCCGTAGTTGGCGCCGCTCAAGGTATGTGGCTTGCTGAAGTAGTCAGCGAACGAGGCGCCCAATGGACGCGTCAGCACGTACGCCATCCAGAAGGCCGCTATGTCGTTAAGACGGGCGAACTTCCAGAAGAATCCGGGCAGTGTGATGAGAACGGCGAAGGCCACCCCGGACGCAAGGTAGCCCAGGTGCAGGGCCACGGCCGTATAGTCCCCGAGGGCGGTGCCGAGGGCAAACGTCGCAAACACCGTCGCCCAGTAATCAATCTCTCGACGCTGAGTGACGATGCTGTGAATCGACAACGTACCTTCGCTGCGCTGCCAGTACCAGAAGATGAGCCCCAGTACCAGCGCCCAAAAGACGGTGGTCACCGAATAGGGCAGGCCAATGGTGAGGTGCATGGTGTCGGCGACACCCGTGCCGGCAATGGCGATGGAATAGGCAAGAAACCAGTAATACGGTGCGATGTAACGCCGAACCCTGAATTGCAAGGTGAGCGCAATCAGGAATACAAGAATCTCGATGGCTCCGCCGACGATCTTGTTATGCAGGGACAGGTAATCCGACGTGGCTTCACCCCCGGCGGTCGTCAGTATCTTGATCGCCCAAAACAACGCCGTAATTTCGGGCACCTTGGCTGCTCGAGGCTCTTCGAAGAATCGGGCCGCGTGTTTTGCCATCTCATCGACATTAAGTCAGCGACACCTGAGGGTCGCGACGCGGAGAATAAGGATTTGCTTAACTTTGCCGGAGGTACGGCTTGTTCAGCAAGACGGGCTCGTTGGCCATTGAGTGCGTCGCGTAGCAGTGTGCCAACGCCAACTCATTAATTCATGAACCGGAATTCAATGCCGACAGTTCTACTGATGCCGGAGGTTGGGGACGGTAGCGACTCGTCGTCACAATGCACACCAAGCCCACGGCCCACACAATCAAAGCGACCACGTTCAGAGAGTCCACTCGCAAATACTGAAGTGACATTGGATAGGCCACGCCAACGATTATCCACGGACTGCTGAGAATCAGCGTGGCACTGGCGACTTCGCGTCGCTTCGTAAACCACAACACCAAAAACAGAGCGAGAAGTACTACGTCAACGTAGGGCTGGCGACGAACGATCTCGTACGTCCCTGACCAATAGAAGGAATTGAAAAATCCCGGATTGACGCGCGAGTTAGTCGCGAAGAACAAAGTCGCGAACGTGACGAGGCCGACGCCCAAGCTAGGCAGGATCCGGCGTCGGGTGACGTACACGTCCGGGGCGAGCAAGCTGGGAATACCGAGACTCACCAATATGGCGATCTCCCAAATGTTTGGATTGCGATGCGCGAGTTTGGCAAGCAACTCGCCGACGACCGTGAGTGTCATGCATACGCTGCCAATGCGTCGCCGGTACTGCGGCCACTCAAAAACCACGACGACGCCCAGAATCCAGACCAGATACAGCAGCGGTCCTACCGTGAGAAACGGTCCGAAGTGCGGATAAAAGAAACGCGAACTCACTACCGGCAAATCGCCCGAGATCAAGAGATACACACCAAAAAACGCTCCCATCACGAGCCCCGGGATTGCGGCAATATCCAACGCCTTGCCAAACATGGTTTCGCTGGTCAGACCTAACCGAATGCGCAATCCGTACAGCGCCACACTGATCTGGTCACTGAGCGAGACACGGGGAACTCGGGCTTCAGCAGCCTCTTGCAAAGTGGCGACGATCTCCTCCCCGCGTTCTTCGCGGTACGCCTTGGGGTAGAAACTCAAGAGTTTTCGTGCACGAGGGATATTTTGAGTCATGCGATTCCTCCCACGAATCGAAGTCGACGTAACGCGACATTGGAAACTTTGACGCGACGTTTGGACTCCTCGGCGAGCAGTGTTGTTCCTTGGGAGGTCAGTTCGTAGTAACGGCGAAGCCGTCCTTCTACGATCTCCTCGCCCACCGATTCAATGACGTTGTCGAACGTCAGCCGGTCCAACATCGCGTAAAGCGTGCCCGCTTTGAGTTCAACTTCACCCTCAGAAAGTGACGCCACCCCTTGAATAATCGCGTACCCGTGTTTCTTGCCCTCGGCCAACGTCGCCAGTACAAGAAACGTGGGTTCTCTCATCTCTTTAATCATGTGAGCAGTATATACAGTTCAACTGTATATAACAAGGATCAAGCACCCGTCAATGATTTGCGAACCTTTGATCTCAAGGATCCCGTGTTAGTGGGACGGACCAAATCACTAGACCACGTCCTCTCCTAGCCGGAGCGACCGGTTACCAGAGCCGTCGCCTTGATTCACGCCTAGGCCAAGAAGTCCGGTACAGCACAGCGAGACCGAGGATCACTACGCCGCCCAACAGCACTACGAATGCCAGCACCAAGAAGGGGGCGCTGTTCTGCACTGCAAACGATGATCCGGCGAAGCTTCGAAACGGGGGCATTACCGAACCGGGCCCAATAATCCGAATTGCGCCCGGCACCGAAACGATCCGACGGATCGGGCCGACCATCGCGGAGCTTCGGCCATCCACCAAGAGGGCGAGCGCCGCCAGCGCCGTCAGGAATCCGAAGACTGCCACTGCGACGATTATGGCCGGTCGGTACCACGGATGACGATCTCGCTCAAGTGGTGCGAAAGTATCAACCGATGTTGCTGGTGCGGTAACACCTCGAGCACCCGCCCAGGCTGCCGCGAAACGCCGGGGGTCGAAGTAACTGTTCCCGAGCACATCTTCGGCGGAGCCGCCTTCGGCCTCAGCCTCCTCAATGTCGGCCGTCAGATCAACAGCCATCTCGTTAGCAATGGGATCGGGGACTCCGAGGCGCTTCCACTCTCGACGACATTCCTCGATGAAATCAGTCATGGCGTTACCTGCACTTTCACTAAATCGAGGGCGCGATCAATGCCGTCGCGTGCCGTCTTCCACTCCTCCACGCCCGTCTCCAGCGACTGCTTGCCGGTTGACGAGAGGCTGTAGTACTTACGGGGTGGGCCCCCGTTGCTGGCCTCTCTGCGAGTCTCGACCAGCCCGTCACGCTCCAACCTTCCAAGGAGCGGATAGATCGATCCCTCCCCGACGATTGACATGCCACGAGCCCGAAGGCGTTTGGTCATTTCATAGCCGTACACCGGTCCTTCGCCAATTACGGCGAGCAAGCAGAGGTCGAGGACACCCCGGAGCAATTGGCTGCGTCGACCATCTTCTTGTGTCATGTACCACAAGATACCTCAAGGTACCTTGCCTTGCAAGTCATTGATCACCGGGAACCATTCGGCTTCCAAGTGTCGCTACTTTTCTAAGGCCACCGTGCCAAAACGGGCGGACAACTCGCAACTTGACATTACGAGCAACCGCTCGTCGCGCCACAACTGGGACAGACGTGGCATGACCCCGCACGCTGCATCACGTTGCCGCACTGATAACACATCGGGGCATCGTGCTGCTCGCTGGAGCTCATCTGCTCGCTTGCCGATGACCGTTCCGACATTTCAACCAGTGTTGGCTGCGCGCTCACACCAACATTCGGCGTCGACTGCTCTACCACTTCGGGCAACGTCGGTTGGATCCGCTCGCTCGTTGAATGGATGCCCAACTCCTCGCGCTCCGCGTAGCTCAAGTAGTCCAGCGCCAAGCGACGGAATATGTAGTCAACGAGCGACGTCGAAATTCGAAGGTCCGCGTCGTCGGTCATGCCCGATGGCTCGAACTTCATGTTGACGTACTTGCTCACGTACGTTGCCAACGGCACGCCGTGCTGCAAACCCAGGCTGATGGAGATCGAGAAGGCGTCCATGATGCCCGCCAACGTCGAACCCTGCTTGGAGACCCGGATGAACACTTCACCGGGCCGACCATCTTCGTACTCACCCACCGTGACGTAGCCCTCGCAATCGGCGACCCGGAATCTAAAGGTTGACGAGACACGGCGACGTGCGAGGCGCTCGCGAATGGCTCCAACGACGACGTGCGATCCTTCACTCTTGGCCAGTTCCAATGCGGTCTCGAGCTTCACAATCTTGGAGAACAGTTCGGCCGCGACCGAATCGGTCGCCGTCACCGAGGACGATGACTCGTCGCCGTCCTTCTTCGCCGTTGAGAGGGGCTGGCCCACCTTGCAGTTGTCGCGATAGATCGCCACGGCCTTGACGCCCAAACGCCAGGCGTCCATGTGCAGGTTCTCGACGTCTTCGATCGTCGCGGCTTCGGGCATGTTGACCGTCTTGGAGATGGCACCCGAAATGAAGGGCTGGACCGCACCCATCATCTTGACGTGGCCCAAGTAGTGGATGGTGTTGTCACCCATGGAGCAGGCAAAGACCGAGTGGTGTTCCGGCTTGAGGCCCGGAGCACCCATGATTGACTTGTTCTCGTCGATGTAGGCCTCGATGGCGGATGACTCTTGCTCGCTGTAGCCCAACTTGCGCAGCGCTCGCGGCACGGTCTGGTTGACGATCGACATGTTGCCACCGCCGACCAACTTCTTGAACTTGACCAGCCCGAGATCGGGCTCGATGCCGGTGGTGTCACAGTCCATCAAGAGACCGATCGTGCCCGTGGGCGCCAGCACCGACGCCTGTGCGTTGCGCACCCCGTGTCGGCTGCCCAGGTCTACGGCCTCTTCCCAGGTCTGCTGGGCCGCCTCCAGGATTGCCGGCGGCGCCTTTAATTCATCAATCACGTACGAGGCGTCGCGGTGCATTCGCAGCACGTTGAGCATGGGCTCGGCGTTCTCCTCGTACCCCTCGTGGGGGCCCAAGCGTCCAGCGGTGCGCGCGCTCGTGACGTAGGCGTGACCGGTCATGAGAGCGGTAATGGCTGCCGCCCACGCGCGACCCTCGTCGGAGTCGTAGGCCAGCCCCGACGCCATCAGCAACGCGCCGAGGTTGGCGTAGCCAATGCCCAACTGACGGAACTTGCGTGAGTTCTCCGCGATCTTCTCGGTCGGGTAGTCGGCCGCACCGACAATGATCTCTTGGGCGGTGAAGAGCACTTCGATGGCCGCCTTAAAGGCATCCACCTCGAAGGTGCCGTCGTCGGCCAGGAACTTCATCAGGTTGAGACTGGCCAAGTTGCACGCCGAGTTATCAATGTGCATGTACTCCGAGCACGGGTTAGAACCATTGATGCGCGCGGTGTTCGACGACGTGTGCCACTTATTGATGGTGGTGTCGAACTGCAAACCGGGGTCGGCGCACTCCCACGCCGCGCGGGCAATCTGGCGCCAAAGTTCGCGGGCCTTCATGGTTGAGATCGTGCGACCATCACCCCGGGCCGTGAGTTCCCACTCGTCGTCGGCCAGCACGGCGTGCATGAAGTCATCCGAAACGCGCACGGAGTTGTTCGCGTTCTGATACTGAATCGAGTGAATGTCCTTGCCGTCAAGGTCCATGTCGAATCCGTTGTCGCGCAGCACGCGCGCCTTCTTCTCCTCGTTGGCCTTGCACCATACGAACTCTTCGATGTCCGGGTGATCGGCGTCGAGAATGACCATCTTCGCGGCGCGGCGGGTCTTGCCGCCCGACTTAATGGTGCCGGCCGACGCGTCCGCGCCACGCATGAACGACACGGGGCCGCTCGCGGTGCCACCACCTTCGAGCGCCTCGGCGCTAGAACGAATCTTGGAGAGGTTGACGCCCGCGCCTGAGCCACCCTTAAAGATGATCCCCTCTTCGGTGTACCAGTTAAGAATCGAGCGCATGGAGTCGTTCACGGCCAAGATGAAGCAGGCACTGCCCTGCTGGGGCACGTCCTTCACGCCAATGTTGAACCACACCGGTGAATTAAAGGCGGCCTTCTGCGTGATGAGTAGGTGCTTTAGTTCGGCACAGAAGATGTCCGCTTCCTCTTCGTCGACGAAGTAATTGCCCTCGATGCCCCAGGCCGTGATCGTGTCGACAATTCGGTCGACCACTTGCTTCAAGCTCGTCTCGCGCTCGGACGTGCCGAGCGTGCCGCGAAAATACTTCTGGGCGAGGATGTTGGTCGCATTAAATGACCAGTCCGCCGGTACCTCAACGTTGAGCTGCTCGAAGGCTACGGTGCCGTCGCTAAAGTTCGAGATGCGCGCGTCGCGCCGGTCCCAGAGCACTTCATCGTAGGGATGACGATCCTCCGATGTAAAAAAACGACGAAGTCCAATTCCGAGTCGCTGCGGTGCGATGGCCATATCAATATCTCTTTTCTTGTCCGATTCCGACACTTCATGCCTGCTTCTGTCAACGTCGGTCGGGGAATCGAGTTTACTACCATTCGGCCCCCCGAACCACAATATGTTGTGGTACAACTTCTTTACGTCGCAAGATGCTGTGTCATTACAGCACTGTAATTACACTGAGTCAACTCTATTTTGGACTTTTTTTGAAAAACTTTCTACTCGCCCTGAGTGGCCCTAGAGGGCTCGCAAGGCCCTTACTAGTCTACCCCCGTGGACATCATTCTGGCCCTCGACGCGGGCACCTCAGGGGTGCGTACGGTGGCGTACGACAATGGCGTACGAATTGTTGATTCTTCGTATCGAGAGCTCACGCAATACTTTCCGAACCCCGGCGAGGTCGAACACGACGCCGCCGAGATCACGGAACTGGCCGTTTCGACCCTGCGCGAGGTCGCGTCGAGGGCACAAAAAAATGGCCATCACGTCATCGCGGTCGGCATCACGAATCAGCGCGAAACAACGGTCGCCTTCGACCAAGAAAACGGACAACTTCTGCATCGCGCCATTGTCTGGCAGGACCGACGGGGCGCTCCCCTGTGCGACGCACTAGAACACGACGGACACGGTCCGCTCGTACGAGCCACCACCGGTCTGGTACTCGATCCCTATTTCTCGGCGACGAAGATGAAATGGTTACTCAACCACGGCACGCTCGACACGGCGACGTCGCCGCGCCTCGCGACGATCGACAGTTGGCTGCTGTGGTCACTCAGTGGCGGCGCACGCGGCGGCGTCTTCGCCACCGAAGCGTCCAACGCGTCGCGCACCCTTCTGATGGACCTCGCCACGTTGGACTGGTCGCCGGCGATGTCGTCGTTGTTTGGTGTGACGAGGGATCTGTTGGCGCCCATCCAACCGTCCTGCAGCCACTTTGGCACAATCAGTGGCGACGTGGCGCCCGAACTTGAGGGCGTGCCGATCACGGGAATCCTCGGCGACCAGCAAGCGGCCCTCTTCGGTCAGGCCTGCTTCAGTCCAGGCGTCATCAAAGCCACCTACGGCACGGGCGCCTTCATCTTGGCCAACGTCGGCACCACGGTGCCTGGTGTCATTGACGGTCTCGTGTCGACGGTCGCGTGGGATCTCGGTGACTTCGGTGCAACTACGTACGCCGTCGAGGGGTCGGCCTTCGTGGCGGGCGCGGCGGTGCAGTGGCTGCGCGACGAGATGGGATTCATTTCGAGCTCCGATGAACTCGAGGCGCTCGCCACGAGTGTCAGCGACAGCGCCGGCGCGCTGTTCGTGCCCGCCTTCACTGGTCTCGGATCGCCGTTCTGGCGCAGCGACGCGCGTGGCTCCATCACGGGCCTCAGTCGCGGTGTGAGAAGGGCCCACCTTGCCCGGGCGCTCGTCGAGGCACTGGCGTTCCAGGTGCGCGCCATGACCGACGCATTCGCGTTAAACGGAATAGCGTTACGCGAGCTTCGTGCCGACGGTGGAGCGGCCGCGATGGATCTGCTCATGGAACTGCAGGCCACAAATTCCCGGTTGCCGGTGTTACGCAGTTCGTCACTCGAGGCAACCGCGCGCGGGGCCGCCACGATAGCGGGGCTCGGAGTCGGCTTTTGGAACTCACTCGACGAGTTGGCAGGTTTGTGGCAGTGCGAGCGAACGTTCGAGCCGAGCGATTCGTTGTTCGCCGACAGTGGATACGCCACATGGTCTCGTGCCGTTGATCGCGCGTAAGCAGATCGGGTCGCTCAATCCAGCGGCACGCCTCGCAGCGCGATTAGCCGATCTTGGGCAACGCTTTACGCAAGTTTCGGATGGCCTGCTGCGTGCGAAGTTCATTTTCGATCAGCGCGAATCGCACGTGCCCGTCGCCACCCTCACCAAATCCCACGCCCGGGCTGGTGGCCACGTCGGCCTCTTCAATGAGGAATTTGGCAAACTCCAGGGAGCTCATCTCGGCGTAGGGCTCGGGAATTGACGCCCACAGAAACATCGAACCCCGCGGCGCCCTCACGTGCCAACCAATTCGGTCGAGACCCTCGACGAGTGCGTCGCGACGCGACTGGTAGATGACGCGGAGTTGGTCGGGATAGTCAACGGCTTCATTCATGGCCACGATCGCGGCAATTTGCACCGGCTGGAACGTGCCGTAGTCGAGGTAGCTCTTGAGCTTGGTCAGCGCCGCGACGATCTCGGCGTTGCCCACCAAGAATCCGACCCGCCATCCGGCCATCGAGAAGGATTTCGTGAGCGTGTAGAGCTCGACGCAGCACTCCTTCGCGCGAGGCACCTGGAGTATCGACGGCGGGTGATACCCGTCAAAGCCCAGGTCCGCGTACGCGAAGTCGTGGCAGATGATGATGTCGTGCTCGAGCGCAAATCCCACGAGCCGCTCCATGAACGCCAAGTCAACGCAGGCGCTCGTAGGGTTGTGCGGGAAGCAGCAGATGATGACGCGAGGTTTGACCTCGGCCGCGTTAAAGGCCGTGACCAGTCCCTCAAAGAAGTCGTCGCCCGGATCATTGGTACTGGCGCCGGGGTCGAGCATCGGCACCGTGATCACGTTCGCGCCGGCGAAGCCGGGACCGGCAAGGTGGATTGGATAGCTGGGACTGGGCACGATGGCACTGTCGCCCGGCCCGAGGAGGACCCACATGAGGTGCGTCAGCCCCTCCTTCGCGCCAATGGTCGTGACAACTTCCGTCTCGGGGTCGAGGTCGACGTCGAAGAGCATCTTGTAGCGCCTCGCCATGGCGAGACGAAGGTTGGGAATGCCTCGGCTCGCGCTGTAACGGTGGTTCTTGGGATTGTGCGCCGCTTCGGCCAGTTTGGCGACGGCTATCTCGGGGCTCGGCAAATCTGGGTTACCGAAACCGAAGTCAATGACGTCGCGACCGAGCGCGCGCGACTGGGCCTTGAGGCCATTGATCTGCGCGAACACGTAGGGCGGCAGCCCATTAATCCGTCGAAACTCCATGCGTTACGTTACCGAGTCAGTGTCCCGAACGCCATTCATGCAGTTGCAAAATGGATACGTCCGGAGCGAAGACCGCCCACGTGGCGTCGGCGTCGGACAATGCACTGAGCGTCGCGAAGAGATCATTCTTCGCCGGTCCGGCCCAACACACGGGACCGGTAGCGCTCATCGACGCCACGCGCGGCGCGGTCCAGTCCCAAAGATTTATCGTCGCGCCCACCTCGCGGGCCAGCGAGTTAGTAGCCTTGCTGCCCGCTCCGATCCAGATCGGCATGGTGTCCGAGAGCGCCCTCGCCGCGTCGCCCAGCAGTTCACGTCGCTCGTCGGCACTGAGCGCCGGCAGTCCGTACGCTTCGTTTTCGGGAGCCGAGAGTTTGTCACCCGTTCCCAGAGCGCCAATGACTCGACCGGGCGCCAACGTGTGCAGCGTTTGAAACTGGCGAACCAAATGCTCGGTGTCGACCAGACTCACACGAGCTACTAACGGCCCCACCACGAGATCACTGTGGCGTCGCGCGATGACACTGAGTAGAGCGAAGGGGGCCAGTGACGGTCGCTGCGGTGAACCCATCGGCCATAGGTGGTCGTAGGCAAAGACACCGTCGATGCCCGCCGCGGCCGCCTCTGTGGCCCGGGCCAAGGCGTCTTTGGCGCCGTCACGAAACGTCGGCAGCAAGACCCCGAGTTTCACGGGAGTCGCTCAAAGGCCACGAGCGCCGCGCCCATCGCGCCCGAACGTGGACCGAACATCGACGTGGCGACGGTAATCGTGGGCCGCGATTCGTAGCCTTCGACCAAGTCCACAAGGTACTCACGCGCCGCGGGCAGCACTAGGTCTGAGGCGACCGAGAGTCCGCCGCCGATGACGAAGTGGCCGCAGTCCAGGATTGCGGTCAAGTTAGCGAGCCCCAGCGCAAGCCACCAGCCGACCTCGCGCATCATGCCGACCGCCTCGTCAACTCCTTCCGCGGCCGCTTCGGTGACATCTTCGGAACGAACCTTCTCGGGGTCCCCGCCGACTCGCGCGACCAGCTTGGGAAACTTTCCGGCCCGGGCCGCGACGCGCGTCATGCGGCCGAGCCCGCCGCCCGAGGCGTAACGTTCCCAGCAACCGTGCCCGCCGCACTTGCAGATGGCTCCTCGGGCTTCTACGACCATGTGGCCAATCTCTCCGGCAAAGCCATTGCGTCCGCGAATGAGTTGACCGCCCGCGATGATCCCGCCACCGATGCCCGTGCCCAGCGTCACCATGACGAAGTCGTCGATGCCGCGGCCCGCACCCCATTCGTGCTCGGCCAATGCCGCGCAGTTCGCGTCGTTCTCACAAAAGACAACGGAACTACTCAGGGACTTGCTCAGCAGGGCGCCCAGGTCGGCGCCCGAGGCGCTCTGTAAGTTCGGAGCGAACGCCAATCGGCCATCGCGTCGCACCAATCCGGGTAGACCGATGCCCACCGGGATCTGACTGGCGTCGTAGCCGTGTCGATCGCAGAGTTCGTTGATCTGTAGGGTTAACGCCGACGCCGTTGCTTCGCCCGCACCATTGCTTTCGTCATGGGGCGTCGCGACCTGCACCTCATCGAGCACACGTCCGTCGCGGGCCACTACGAGTGCGAGCGCCTTGGTGCCGCCCACGTCCACGCCGATGGCCACGTCGATCATGCGCGCGACTCGGCCTGAGCCTTCAGCTCGTTGAGGGCCTGGGTCTGAATGCGATGGGCCGCTCTCGACTTGATGAACGCGGGTATCGGCACGAGCATTTCCACCTCGAGATCGTAGGTAACTTTGGTGCCCGCTTCGTCAGGATCGAAGCGATACTGCCCTTCGAGCGACTCGGTGATATCGCCGCGGATCTGACTCCACATGAGTTCTTGGGGCGCGTGGCTGTAGTCATAACGCAGCGCGTACGTGGTCGAGCGGCCATAGGCCGCCGCACGAAATTGAACTTCGAGTGGTCGACCGTCCCTATCAGATTCGAGGATCGTTACGTCCTTCAAGTCGCTCACCCAGGCGGCGTAATTGAGAAAATCGGTCACTACGGAATAGACAACTTCAGGCGGCGCGTGCACCACTATGGACTCTGTCGCACGTCGCGCCACGGCACCTCCTCACGTCCAGCCTACGTCAGCGACTTGCGGGTTTGAAGTGGTCGTAGGGGGCGAGGCCTTCGCCGAGCGTGGCCGCGAGAGTCGCCCAATCGAAGTGCTCAACCGCCGCGCGTCGAGACTGTTGGCCAAAGCGTTGCCGACGTTCGTCGTTTCCGAGCAGCTCACTCATGGCCGTCGCCAGACTCGACACGCTAGAAGAGTTGTTCACCACAATGCCGGTCACGCCGTCGAGCACGGCCTCGTGACTGCCGCCCGAGCGTCCGGCGATTTGCGCGACTCCCGTGGCGGCCGCCTCGACGAACACAATGCCGAATCCTTCTTGTTCTAATCCGAACCACCGGCTGCGACAATCCATCACCATGAGATCACTGGACCCGAGCCAGTCACTCAACTGATCGTCGGGAACTCGGCCAAGAAACGTGACCGGGGCGTTCGTTGATTTTGCTAATTTCTTTAGGCGCTTCGCGTCTCGGCCCACTCCCCCGATGGCGACGTGCAGTGTCGGAAAGTCAGCCTGCAGGCGCACACTCGCTCGAATGAGCGTGTCCATGCCCTTGCGTGGCACGAGCCGCGAATACGAGCTGATCAGCAATGCGTCCTCAGCAAAACCTAGTGATTGGCGCACCGCTGATCGTCGCGATCCGTCGAGAGGACGAAAGCGCGTCGTGTCGACTCCTGGCGGGATCTGCAACACCGGCGGCATGCGCTCGGCAACGATGCGCCGAGCCTCCGCTTCCGGGTAGCCACCAGCGCTGATGACCACACTGGCGTGGCGCAGGACGTAGCGCAAGGTCGATGAAATGAACGGCAATCGTCCGGGCACGGTCACTTCGGCACCGTGGATAATCACACCGTACGGCCGCGAGAGTCGAGGGCCCAGAAGACCGAGGGGCCAGGCGGGGTCTAGCAACACCAAATCCGGCTGGTGTCGTGTAATCGCTGCTTCAATCTCTCGCAACGCCCGTCGCGTCGGGAGGAAGAGCGTTCTTTCGCTCACTCGTTCAATGACAATGTCACTCGTCTTATCGAACTCGGCGGCGTCGGGATGTGATGAGGCCGTCAATACAACGCCACGACCGGGCTCTAATCGGCGCCACAGCTCATTGAGGTAGACCTGAATTCCGCCCGTCTTGGGGGCAAAATCGTTGGTCACCAGTAAGTGGCGTGCCATCAACACAAACTAGTCAACGGTCTTCATTCGTTGGAACCTACAACTCCTCATTGGTCCGGTGCTGAAACTTCAGTCGAGGCATCATTCCCTGTGCGGTGAAGAGTTGCACGACCTCGGCATCGCGCGACGTCATCACGAGTTCGTCGGGAGTCTCTCCCAGCACAAAACTGACCAGACAGTCGGCGCAGTCGGGCGTTCCCCTCCGAACACAATCGTTACAGCTAATCGATAATTCAATGTCACTTGTCATCTCGCACCTTTCACGTCTTCCTACTGTTGTAGGGACGTGTGACATCAACGAGACAATAGAAACGACCCGATCTCACTAGCCACTTGGGCCGGTCCAAAGACCACCCCTTCGGTAACTACCAAGCGTTGCTCAGGATCGATGAGCACGTAGAAGGGTGGCCAGCGAATGTCCAAATCGCTAAGTAATTGAGGCGCGACAATGACTTGTTGCAGCGAACCAGTCCATTCGCCGTTGTTATCGCCCGTAGCGCTGAGTATCAAGACTGGAACGTCAGGTAGCTCGTTCAGATCAGAAAAGATGAAATCACGACAACCATCGCAGGACTGCTTTATCGCCACGACGAGGGTGAGACCCACCAACGTCTTCGATATTGGATCACCGTCGAGTGATGTTCCTTTGATGGTGTCAGGCGCCGGACGAACGCGAGGCGCGTCAAACGAAGTCACTCGAAATCGTGTACGGCCTCGACGCCGCGGTCGTGACCACACCAACGGCACGTCACTGATTCGACCGACTTGGCGATTACTTCAGGCTCTTCAATCGTCAACTCCCCGCCCACCGTGTAGTGATGAAACGAACGAATGGAGGTCGTCTCAACCACGTCGAAGCGAGTCAGATTGCCGCAGGCAGTGCAGCGATAACGGGTAGTCACGCTCTTAACGGTACCGTTTCATCGCTCGAATCATTCACGCTCGTGGCGACCGCGGCGCGGTTGCGGATTGACGAAGTAGTCGTGAGGATCAGGGTGTTCGAACTCGAAGACCGTGTCGAACGGAACGCCGTCGCTGTGGTAATTAGCCCGTTGCAGGTCAATCACCCGACAGAGTGCCGAGGGGTGACGCACCTGACCGATGTCCATCGTGCCTCCGGCTGTCTCTAAGAGCACGCTGCCACGCTGCATGATTCTCTCGGTGACGCGCTGCTCCACACGCGACGAGAACACGTCACGCAATTCCACGGAACTTCGAAAGTGACGCGTCACGCCGCCCTCCACAATTATGCGTTCGCTCGTCACGCGCACCTTGTACGAGCGCCAACGCCACATTCTCGTTAGGAACACCAGTGCGCATGGCCCCGCGAAAATGAGGAAGAGCACCCACTCGTGTTGATGAATGAAACGCACGTGACTCGCACCAAATTGCACCAGCACGATCGCCGTCACGAGACTGAGGAAAGGGCGAAAGAGACCTTCGGCAACGGGAGTTATGGAGACGAGTGACTCCTCGCCATCGCGCCAGTCCATTCGTCGACTCATGTCATTCAGCGTACGGACTCGGGACGTCAATTGTGCGAATATGGGCCGGGCTGGACCTTATTTTCTCTCCAAAATTGTGGGCCAGCTACCAACGTAAAGGGATTGAACGCCAAACATCCGTCTTGACGATGTTGACGAATCAGACGTTCCGCATCTGGCTGGCCGCCATGTCAAAGTACGAATTCAGTTCGACAAACTCCTCGTCGGTCAGTTCGCTTCGCACGCCGGCGAGCGCAGTTCCCATTGCTGCAATCCACGCGTCACGGGCCTGTTTTGTGATACGAAATGGCGCGTGACGCATTCGCAGGCGCGGGTGTCCGCGTTCTCGCATGTAGTGGTCGGGTCCGCCCCAATATTGAACAAGAAAGAGTGTCAGATGCCGCTTCGACTCGGTGAGATCGGTCGGATACATTGCGCGTAGCAATTCGTCATTCTCCACCGCGTCATAGAAACCAGCGACGAGTCGCTCAAAGAAAGGTTGGCCACCGACCTGTTCATAGAGTGACGTTTCCACGCGCCTACGTTACGGGAGTTGGCCGCCAAAACGACCGCGCAACACTCGAAATCTCGCCAGATTAGTGCTCTAGACTTGACCGAGTCTCACCTGAGACACGCGGGTGTAGCTCAATGGTAGAGCTCCAGCCTTCCAAGCTGGCCATGCGGGTTCGATCCCCGTCACCCGCTCCGCGGAAAATACTCCAATCATCAATGATTGCAAGGGCTTTGAAGTGACCAGTAGTGACCACTGTTGTCCAATACTGTCCCGTGTTACACGCCAAGAAGCGCCCATAAGCGCCCATTTCTGTTCGCGAAGCGCCCACGAAGCGCCCAAAAAGTCATCATCAGAAGTTCGTAAATGCACGTGATCGAGTTTGAAAATGAAAAGTTGGCGCGCGACTTTGACGCTGCTCCATGTCGCACACTTAGGAGGTCTCGAGACTGACCCACAAAGCACCCTCAAGGGGCTCTGAACTTAGTTCGAAGCTCGACGCTCCTTGCGTAGTGGAGTCACATCTGAAGACTGAACGAGTACCTCCAAGGCGTCTGCGAGTACTCGGTCTCTGTCCTGCGTGGCGTGCTGATATCGAAGGGCCGCCGCCGCTGAGGAGTGCCCGGCCCGGTGCATGAGTTCGGCGGTGGTGGCACCTGTTGCAGCCGCGAGAGTCAGCCCGGTGTGCCTCAGATCATGCAGATGAAGGTCAGTACGCCCAACGGATGTGCGCGCTCGTACCCACGTTGCCTGCAATACATTTCTCATGAGAGGTACGCCCGTCTTGCCCGTGAAGACCAAGGAATCGGGACTTTCACCCGTGTAACGTTCAAGGTGCTCGACGATTTTTGCCATCAGAAATGGCGGCACGGCAAGTTTGCGATAGCCGGCAGCAGTCTTTGGCTGCTTCACGAGCGAGCGACCCTCCATCGTGAAGGTTCGACTCTGCTCCACATGGATTTTCACGTGCAAGACGTCAATGTCTTTGCGGCGAAGACCCAGGATCTCACCCCTGCGAAGTTGGCACCACGTAGCGAGCGGCACGATCAGGCGAAGGTGTTCAGGCATTGCAAGGGTGAGCGACTCTATTTCGGCCAGAGTGGCGATAGGTCTCTCTAAAGGACGTTCAATGCCAGCTCCGTCAACCTTGCAAGGCGATGAAAGAATGAGTCCGTCCGTGACCGCTGTACGCAAAATCGATGACAAGAGTCGATAGGCCTTGGCCGCAGTGGAAGGATGTCTCGCAGAGAGTTCGGCGTGCCATCCTCTGATCCCTGAAGGGACCAATGCAACAAGATGCATATCGCCTAATGCTGGATTGATGTGTTGACGAAGCAAGTAGCCATACAACTCGGTTGTTCGTACGGCGAGGTCCGGGCGACGCTTAATCCACTGGTTAGCGTAGTCCCTCAGAGTGACCTTCCCCGCTCGAGGGTCGATCCACGCTCCTCGGCGAAGATTGGACTCGATAGAAGAGAGATATGCCAACGCGTCAGCCTTAGCGCTAAACGTACCCTCGGAATACAGACATCCTTCGTACCGGTACGTAGCTTGCCACTTTCCAGACGAACGTCTGCGCACCGATCCGAAGTGACGACGACTCGTCATAAGTTAAATCGTCGAGAGTTCACCTTACGCAACCGCCGGCAGTTTTGGAGTTTCGCAGAATGGAATCTCAAAACCTGAGTGAAGTTGACATTGCAATGTAATCGTCGCTCGGTGTCGTCATCGTTTTTAATCCTAGAAACTCTTGGTTCTCACGACGAGG
>Ga0182030_10002027_pt1 | contig 42762 bp, 35 predicted proteins | sample 812S3MmetaG_FD_121299 | JGI IMG/M metagenome (GOLD analysis project Ga0182030, IMG submission 121299) | Permafrost microbial communities from Stordalen Mire, Sweden - 812S3M metaG (Illumina Assembly) | ecosystem: Environmental > Terrestrial > Soil > Wetlands > Permafrost | place: Sweden... | reverse complement strand
TGGCGCCAGATCCAAAACCCCAATAAAATGCCGGCCAGGAGAATGACCGCGCCGGCGCAAACTAGATCAATGGGATCATTCATGTCAAATAGGCGGCCGCGCCGGGATTTCCAGCCACTGTGTTGGTGTTATTATGCAATCCAAAGTAATGTCGTGCGGTTCGGCCGGAATTTCGGTTGCGATCTGTTCGTCAAACGCCACTCCGCACCGCGTCCCGGACATATTGGCCAGGAGACGGTCGTAATAGCCTTTGCCCCGGCCCAGCCGGTGTCCGGCCGTGTCAAAACCTACTCCAGGAACCAGCGCCAAGTCCAGCCGGTTCAGCGGGAAAGTTGGACAGCGGGCGGTCGGCTCGGGGATGCCGAAATTACCCGGCGCGCAGTCGCGCGCGTAATTATACACTTGACAAGCCTCATAGGCCTGGGTTTTCGCGGAAAATCGCGGCAAAGCCACCGTCTTGCCCTCCGCCAGCGCCTGTTCGAGCAATGCCCCCAAATCAATCTCATCGGGCAGCGCCGCGTAAAAAAGAATCGCTTTCGCTTCCCGCCAGACGGCCTGGCGCGCGAGAAGGGCGCGCGCACTGGCCGAAACCTCCTCGCGCCACGCCGGCGCCATGCCCCGCAGCCGATTGCGCAGATCCTTGCGCAAGCAGCCCTTTACTTGACTAACCGCCGCCGCTCCGGTCATGTCTTTGCCTGCGAGGTTCATTTTTCACCCCCCGGCGCGCCTTTTGCCCGCGAGGCTTCGATCTGGCTCCGCCATTTTTCCACCCGCTCCTTGATTTTCCTTTCAGACCCCTGCTCGGTCGGCTCGTAAAATTTCCGGGCTGCCCCCAGATAATCCTGCGGCACGAAGTGGCCGGGGAAATCATGCGCGTATTGGTAATCCTGTCCGTGCCCAAGCCGCTGCGCGCCGGCGTAACTGGCGTCCTTGAGATGGTCCGGAACCGCCAGCGTCCGCCCGGAACGGACCTCCTCCAGCGCCTTGTCAATGGCCACGCACGCGCTGTTGCTCTTGTTGGCAGTGGCGATATAAACCGTGGCTTCCGCGATGGGAATCCGCGCTTCCGGCCAGCCGGTGAACTCCGCCGCCGTGTGCGCCGCCACCGCCAGCACCAGTGCCATCGGGTCCGCCAGCCCGACGTCTTCCGCCGCGCAAATCAAAATCCGCCGCGTGATAAACCGCGGGTCTTCCCCGGCGACAATCATCTTCGCAAGCCAGTACAGCGCCGCATCCGCATCGCTGCCGCGCATGGATTTGATGAACGCCGAAATCGTGTCGTAATGCGCGTCGCCGTCGCCGTCATAGACGATGGCTTTCTTCTGGATGCACGCCTCGGCGACGGCGAGATCAATCGCGATGACGCCGTCGGATTGCGGAGGCGTGGTCAGCGCGGCAATTTCCAGTGAATTGAGGGCCTTGCGCGCATCGCCGTCAGCGATTTTGGCCAGATGCCGCAGCGCCTTTTCGTCGGCGCGGATTTTCAAGTGGCCCAGGCCGCGGTCGGCGTCGGCCAGGGCACGGCGCAACAGCTCCAGCAGGTCCTGCTTGTTCAGCGGTTGCAGCTCGAATATCTGCGAGCGAGACACCAGGGGCGAATTGACGAAAAAGAACGGGTTGTGCGTCGTGGCCCCGATCAGCCGCACGGCGCCACTTTCCACGTCCGGCAGCAGGACATCTTGCTGCGCCTTGTTGAAGCGGTGGATTTCATCAATGAAGAGAATGGTGGATTGGCCGGTATTCTCCAGCCGGTTGGCTGCGCCGGCCAGGACGCGGCGCATGTCCGCCACATTGGATTCCACACCGCTCAAGCGCTCGAATTTGCCCCGCGTCTGCCCCGCGATGATCTGCGCCAGGGAGGTCTTCCCGGTCCCGGGCGGCCCGTAAAAGATGAGCGATTGAATGCGGTCGGCCTTGATGGCCCGCCGGAGGAACTGGCCGGGAGCCAGAATATGCCGCTGTCCCGCCAGCTCGTCCAGATTGCGCGGGCGCATCCGGGCCGCCAAAGGCGGGCGGGCGGTGGAACTCGGCTCGCGCGCGGCGGTCTCTGCAATTTCGGGCACCGGCGCGGCGGCAAACAATTCGCGGCCTGACACAAGGCCAACATAGCAAATTTCCGGCCATTGACCAAGCCCGAATGAACCGCGGCGGCGGGCAAAGGCTGGAGTAGCGGGGTGATGGAGTGATGCGTTTCGGGAAAACCCCAAAACACCAAAACTGAATACGCCAATACTCCAAGACTCCGTTGGGTTGGTATTTGGCGGGCCGATTCGCGTCATATAAGAACTTCGTTTTTTACCTTTATCCACCTTTATTCACCTTTATTCACCTTCATTAACCTTCATTGACCTTCATTGACCTTCATTGACCTTCATTGGAATGGTTGAGAACGGGGCTGAAAACGGGTCGTTGGCGGGGCGGGAACGGGCGCAAATGGGGGCTGGTTTGATGGCTGGCGCGATGTCATGAGCATGGCCACAGGGGGTTCCCGAAGTGGAATTAAGTGGAATTAAGTGGAACCAGGTGGAACCAAGTGGAATTGCGGATTGTCCCGATTCATCGGGACGGATTGCGGATTTGATGGACCTGGCGGACGACATGGACGGAGTGGATGGAGTGGACGGCGTGGGAGGCTGGGTTTGGATCGCTTCGCGGCACGGAATGGCTTGATTTGGCTTGATTTGGCTTGATTGACGGGGGGAACGGAGCGTTTGGGTGACGGAGTCTGTTTGCGGCTTTCTCACGAAAGCCGCGACGCTGCAATACGCGGTTGGGTTCTTTGGGTCTGTTCGGCGGCGGTCGCAGACCGCCGCTACAGCGACTACTTTGACTTTACTATTCATCATGGCGCGATTGTAGCACGGTATTGGAAAAGACGTCTCCGTACGGTACGGACGATTTTTTGGTCAAAAATCGGGGTTTCGACCCCGGCTAAAGCGTTGTGAATACGTGAGTTAGATGGGGGGAGTACAGATTTTACACATGTACAGAAATGAAAATAGTTTGGTCGGAAGTGCGATTTGGCTGCCGACCAGGGGGTCAGACGGATCAGTCAGATCGGACTGATAGGACGAAAAGGACGGGAAGGACGGATTGGGGCGATGCTGCTTTGGCGGCGGGAAGGTGGGGCGGCTGGATGGGAAGAATGGGAGAAATGGGTCTTATGGGGCGGATGGGAGGCGGCGCCTGTTTTTTTGTCGGCTTTCGCGGCAGAGCGGTGCCTAATAGGTGAAAGATGACGACGGATGATCAAACACTGCTGCGCCAGTACGTCCGGCACCGTTCTGAAACGGCGTTCGCTTTGTTGGTGGAGCGGCACCTCAAGCTGGTGTATTCCACCGCGCTGCGCCGGGTCAGGGATCCTCATCTGGCCCAGGATGTGGCGCAGAGCGTCTTCATTGAGCTGGCTCGCAAACCGTGGTCGGTCCGCGAGCCGCGGGCGCTGGCTGGATGGCTTTACCGGGCCGCCAGCCACGGCGCGAGCAACGTCCTGCGCACGGAAGCCCGGCGCAGGCAGCGCGAAAATGACGCCATGAGACAGAACGCAACCGATGCCGGCACTCCCTCGGAATGGCAGCGACTGGAGCCGCACTTGGACGAAGCCATTCACACGCTCGGTGCGACAGATCAAAACGTAATCGCGCTGCGGTTCCTCGAAGGCAAGAGCCTGCGCGAAACGGGGCAATCGCTTTCGATGAACGAAGACGCCGTGCAAAAGCGCGCCAGCCGCGCCTTGGCGAAGCTGCGGGACTTCTTTGCGCGCCGGGGGATCAAGTTGAGTGTTGCGGCACTGGGGACCCTGCTCATTGCCAACACAGAGGCAGAAATTCCGCCTTGGCTGTCTGGGGCCGTCGCCCGGAAGGCACTCGCTGCGGCGGCTTCCAGTGCCGGAATCACGCTAACCCTTATGAAGATAATCGCCTTCCTCACCACCAAACTGGGGCTTGGTAGTTTGGCGGCTGCCGCTTTGGTGGCCGCTGTGGTTCTTGCAGAGCGTGAAAGCCCGGACAGACATGCAAGCCCGGATAGTGTAGCAGCGCAGGACCGGAGCGCTTCCCCTGCGGAACCCGGGGCTGGAGCGACGCGGCAACCTGCTCGCCCAGGCTATCGGCCAGCGGCGTTGAGTGCGAATGAACCGAGCGAGCCGGCTTCGGCGCCCGCGCAAGCCAGGACCGGCCAGGTCAAGCTTGGAGGCTGCGTGGTGGACGACTTGACGGGGCAGCCGGTCACTGACTATGGGCTGGACGGGCCGGGATTCATCTTTTCAACAAGTCATCATGCAGCGGGGCGGTTTGAATCTAACTTTGGCATGGAGACGGGGCGCAGGGTGGAGGTGCGCGTGCTTGCGGCCGGGTACCTGCCCCAGCCGGTGACGCCCGAACCAGTGACCGTGCCGGCGGAAATCACCAACCTGGTTGTCCGGTTGCATCGAGGTGGCGCGCTCCAGGGAATTGTGTTTGACCACGCGGGCCAACCGGTTGCCGGCGCGCGTGTGTTTCTTGCCGGGAATCAGCCCCTGGAGCTTAAGGATGGGAAAGCGGGAATGTTCTTAGGCAGCACCGCGACGACCGACGCGGAAGGGCGGTTCAGTTTGAGCGGTGTGGGAGGCGCTGAGCAAAAGGTCGTGGTAGTCTCGGATGTCGTGCAGGCGTGGCCTGTCCCGATAACCGAGCCAGGCCAGGAGATGAAAATCGTCCTGCCGGAACCGGCCACGCTGGTCGTGCGTTACGATATTCCGGGCGACACCGAACAAGCGCAAATCTGGCTCGAAACCGCGTCGTGGGAGATGCCAGGGTGGGCAGGCATTAGAGCAGATACGCAGCCCTTTGTGTCAAACCAATTTCAGATCGTGTTGACGAACCTGGCGCCGGCCACGTACGACTTCGCCCGTGACAAGCGATTGATGGCCGCCGGTGAGTTCGACAGCGCATTTTGCGAGCGCGCGACCCTGGTGCTCCAAAGCGGGCAGGTCCAGAATGTGGATTGGGTCCGTGCGACTGGATTTCCGGTGACCGGAGAAATCACCGGCTTTCAGGACGCGGGTTTCACAGCGGCGTTCATTAAAGTCCGGCCAGCCGGAGTCACCGGGGCTATTTTTGACGAGGCAGAAGGGAAACTGCCCACCTATGACCTCGTAGCCTGTGAAAAGGACGGCCGATTTCAAACTGCGCGATTGTCGCCGGGCACCTATACGCTCGTGGCGGAAGCTTATCGCCCGATAGCGCCAGAGGAGGAAAACGAGATGCGAATGAGAACTCGTATGGCCATGCCCATCGGCACGGCACAAGTCACCGTTTCCGCCGATGCCGCGCCGGGGCCTGTCAACATCGAATTGCGTCCACCAAAGTAGTAGGTGTGCCCTGGCCGCCGTGAATCTGCGAGAAGAACACCGGCCATCTTGGCGAACAGGGGTTGAGATGAAACCCTTTCAGGGTATGATCAAGTGCAATGTTGCCACCCAGGGTAGGCCTCTCTGAATCGGCCAACCCCGGGCTGGATGATACAATCCCTTTGGGATTGGCTCCCAGTTTGTCCGCTGAAAATGTCGAGGAACTTTCCGGTTGACAGCTTCCCTGCGGATTGGCAGCATGTGGACAGAAACCCCGAATTAACGTCAACTGGATTCCGTAATATGAAAACTGAATTATTGTGCTGCGTTGCGCTTCTCATGCTGGCGGTTTCGGCGCCGGGCCAGGATTCAAAGGGCATCACCGCGACAAATGGGCAGGAATTCAAGGTCACGCTGGCGGCAAACCCAACTACCGGATACTCATGGGCTTTGGCGAAGCCGCTGGATGAAAAGATCGTGAAGTGCGTCACCAACGAATACGTGCGGTCGGCGCCGCAATTGATCGGCAGCGGAGGCACTGCGGTCTGGACGTTCAAGGCTGTGGGGGAAGGGAAGACGGAAATTGGGCTGAAATATGCGAGGCCGTGGGAGACGAACGTTGCGCCGGCGCGGACGACGAATTTTGCGGTGGTGGTGCTGGCGCCGAAGCTGGACAAATAAGGAGGGGAATCAGGCGTGGAAAAAAATAACCCCGCCGTAATGCCGTGTAAAAACTTTGCGTCTGAACTGGTTAGGAACAGATTGGAACCGGGACGATTGCTTTCGGCTTCCAGTTAAGGCCTGTCGGCCACAACCGAGATCAGGGTTCCGAGTTGGCTAATTTATGGTTCAAGGGCTTGTTTTTAAGCACGAACATGGCAGGGCTAAAACCTTTTCCAAAAAATTCAAAGAACATCCGCAAGCTCGGGCCGGGGCCGCTCCGCTTGCTTGTTTGTATTATCGGCCAAACCTGGAAAAACTCAAGGAAATTTCGCAACAATTCGAAAAATTTTTTCATTCCCGGGCGTGGGCGAACGCTTCTCCAAGGTTTGGAATTGAAGATCGAGTGAGGGCTTGACAGAGTCTCGCCCTACCGAAGACAAGAGAATTGGCAGGCGGCGCAGCAGCGCCGCGCTACCGGGAGCACAGAGAATTCCGTCGTGCGCCCTTCGACTGCGGCTTAATCAAAAGCGCGGCCGGCGCATCCGAGAACGTCGCGAACTTTGTGGCGGACGAGTTCTTTCACACGCGTGCGGGCGGGGCCGAGGTATTTGCGCGGGTCGAATTCCTTGGGGTTCTCGAACATGCACTTGCGGATGGCGGCGGTCATGGCGAGGCGCAGATCGGTGTCAATGTTGACTTTGGTGCAACCGACGCGGCGGGCGATTTCAATATCGGCCTCGGGCACGCCGGCGGTGTCTTCACCCATCTTGCCGCCATATTTGTTGATTTCCTGTACCAAGTCCAAGGGAACGCTTGAGGCGCCGTGGAGGACAAGGGGGTAATCGCCCATGCCGGCATCGAGAAGGGCTTTTTTGATGGCTTTGAGGCGCTCCAAATCGAGGTGCTGTGTGCCTTTGAATTTGTAGGCGCCGTGGGAGTTGCCGATGGCGACCGCGAGGGAATCCACCCCGGTTTGCCGCACGAATTCCACGGCTTCGGCGGGATGCGTGTAAGCGCCGCCCTTGGAATAGCCACCGCCTTCTTCGCCCACATCGTGCTGAGCGCCGACGAGCATGCCCAATTCGCCTTCGACCACGCAATTGTGCTGGTGGGCGTATTCGACAACACGGCGGCAGACTTCGGCGTTTTTGGCGAACGGCTCGTGGCTGCCATCAATCATCACGCTGGTAAAGCCCTCGTCAATGCACTCTTTGCAAAGCTCGAAGGTGTCGCCGTGGTCGAGATGGACGGCGAAGGGGATGTTGCAGGTGGCAACGGCGGCTTCGATCAACTTTTTGAGATAGACGGAGCTGGCATATTGCCGTGCGCCCCTGGAGATTTGGAGGATGAAGGGGGCTTTTTCCTCCTCGCAGGCTTCGACAATTGCCTGGAGCAGCTCCATGTTGTTCACGTTGAAGGCGCCCAGGGCGTACTTGCCCTTAAGGGCCTTTGCGAATAGTTCTTTGGTATGTGTTAATGGCATAAACCGGTTTGGAACGCGTTGTTTCGCGCTCTCGGACACAGAGCATAGAAAACCGGACCGGGAATGTAAAGCGAAGAAGCAAATTTGTGTGATGCAAATCTGATTCCCCGGCGGTTGGGGGCTTTGAGGGCTGGCAGTTTCCGGCTCTTAATCTTAATCTCTTCTTCCCCGCACGGAGATTGGGATTAGGATTAAGATTAGGATTAGGATTAAGATTAAGATTAGGACAGCACACTCAACAAAGTGAACAACCCGCTCATCTCCAGCCTCTATGTGCATGTGCCGTTCTGCGCGAAGAAATGCGCTTATTGCGCCTTTTACTCGGAATCTGGCAGTGTGGGGCTGGTCAACCGGTATGTGCGGGCGCTGATCCGCGAGATGGAATGGGTGGCATCGGAGTTGAAACCGCAAACGGTCTTTTTCGGCGGCGGAACGCCTTCCATCCTGAATCTGCGGCAATGGGAGGCGGTCTTCAGAGCGATGGAGCGCCTGAGCTTGCTTGGCGCGGCGGAATGGACGGTGGAATGCAATCCCGCCACGGTCTCAGCCGACAAGGCGCGGCTGCTGCGCGATTGCGGCGTGAACCGCGTTTCGATGGGGGCGCAGTCCTTTGACCCCCGTTTGCTGGAGCGGCTCGGCCGGGTCCACAGCCGGGAGATGATTTTCAAATCGTTCGATGTTCTTCGGGCCGCCGGTTTTGACAATGTGAACCTGGATTTGATGTTCGCCATTCCAGGTCAGACGATGGAAATGTGGCGGGCTACCCTGGCGGAAGCCGTCGCGCTGGGCAGTGAACACCTGGCTTGTTACGAGATCATCTACGAGGAGGACACGCCGCTGTTCGAGCAGTTGCGGGCCGGCAACATCCCGCGCGATGAAGATCTGGCGTGCGCGATGTATGACGAGCTTCTGGCGGCGGCGGATGCGGCGGGCTTTGAGCAGTACGAGGTGGCTAATTTCGCGCGGCGGAATGGCGGCCAGGGCGAATTGCCGGAATGCGCCTGCCGGCACAACGTCAACTATTGGCGCGGCGGCTGGTTCCACGGATTGGGGCCGTCTGCGGCCGGTTATGCCGGCGGACGGCGGAGTTCCAACATTGCCGACACGGCCGTGTATTGCGAGCAGGTGGAGCGCGGTGTGCGCCCGGTGGCGTCGAGTGAACAGTTGGCGCCGCTGGCGCGGGCGGGGGAATTGGCGGCTTTTGGACTGCGGATGACGGCGGGCTGGCCGCTGGCGCAATTCCGGGAGCGGACGGGCTTTGACCTAAAAGAGGAGTTTTCGCAGGAAATCGAGCGGATGATTAAACTGGGTTACGGAAGGCTGGACGGGGAGCGGTTCCAGTTGACGCGCCAAGGACTGCGGTTCGCGGATTGGGCGGGCGCGGAGTTTCTGCGAAGTTAGGCGTTCCGAAGAACCCTGCGTCGCACTTAGCGTCTAATTGTTGTTGGCAACGTGGGCATTGGAGGCATTATCGTGCCGGGCGGGATTGGAGACGGATCGGCAGCGAAGTTCTTGGGCGTGCCGCCAAGAGGCTGCGGTATGGGAGTGGGGCCCGGCTGCGGGGGAGTGGGTGTTGTGGTGGTGAAGGAGCCGCCTGTGATAAGCCCGCTGTTGTTCGCCACGCTGGCGGAGGCCACGGTTGTCGGGGTGCGGCTGGGTTCGCTGCCGGTGTTGCCGCCCACGATCATTTCACCGGTGTGGCGGGCTGATGAACCGACCGCGGAGGAGCCTACGTTGATGCCAGAACCACCGGACCCCACGCCGCCAGCCATTGCCATTGTTGCCGGCAGGCTGGTAACTCCTCCTACAGCCGTCGCGGGCCGTGATATCACTCCGGGCTGCGCCGGCGCGCTCGCGCCGGCGGCCTTGGAACCAAGGCCGTTGTCTTTCATGGTCAGGACCTGGCGGGTGCCCGAATTCAAGATGGTGACCTCGTCTCCACTGGGAGCAATGCTCAACAACTCGACCGGGTCCTGGCCCTCGCCTTCGCACAGGCTCATGTAGGTGGTGGTTTCCGGATCCTTGGCGGTCTTTTTATACTTGACCGCAAACATCACCATGGTCTTGTCACCCTCTTTCCGGGTGCCGCTCAAGAAAACAGCCGGCAAGTCCGGCGCGGGCGGCGGGGGCGTCGCGGGCGGCAGCGGGGGAGGATTGAGACGGAAGGGGTTTCGTTCCATGATGACCGCATAAGGAAAGGAGATTTCCTGGTCTTCCTCGATGCCACTGATGACGATACGGTCGGGACCCGGTACGGAAAGTCTGCCGTCCGCCGACGTTTCGCCTGGGGCGGCCGGGGCGCTGGCCGCAAGGGCGGAGCGGCGGAATTCGTAGCAGCCGAGCAAAATGGCGCCGCAAAGCAGGCCGGCCCAAGTGAATTTCAAGGTCATGCTCATATATCGTAGCACTTTTGAGGTAAAACACCACGGCAAAAGGAAAGTTGCGGGCCTTGCCCGCGGCTGGCTCATCATTTTATTTCCGGACGATGTTTAGAATGGTGAAGCTGACGAGGGCCAGGCCCATGTTGGCTAATTCCGGGGTGGCGGCGCTTTGCATCCGGGCCGCGCAGGCTTCGGGATCGCGGTCAATCTCCTCAGTGCTGAAATTGCCGAGGATGGAGGAGAGATGGCTTTCGAGGACCGGGCGGACGATCTCCTTGATTTGGGCTTCATTCTTACTGAGAAAATGTTCGGCGGCGGCGACAAGGGAAGCGTCGTCGCTTTTGATTTTGATCTGGGCGCGGCAATCGGCTTCCAAGCGCGTTCCCTGGGCGGTAGTCGCCTTGCATTTTGGCATTTCGATGCTGAAGACCTCCAGCGAGAGTTCATCGGTCGTTTCGAACACGGGGATGACGAACGTGCCTCCTCCTTTTACGATGCGGAAGCCGCGGACCGTGCCGTCCGGAAGGCGAATGAGACGGCCGGAAACAAAGAGGACCCGGTTGGGGCCGACTTTGCGAAAATTGTTGGCCCAAATGGAGCTGAAAATGAAGATGACTATCACCATTCCCACTATGGCGATGATTGCGGGGAGGTTATTATGGATCATTTGGATCAGGATTAGGATTAAGATTAAGATTAAGAAAAGCAAACGCAATCAGGAATCGGCGGCCTGCGCCGGCAAAACATCCTCTCGCGTCGTCTGGGGACATAATGTAGAATATAGGCTGGACAGGGTGATGGGATTTGACAAGAAAGGGATGACGGGAGTTTCGGCGACGGTCATAGACCGCCGCTACAACTCGTGGCCGGAAGTGAGGAAAATCCTTTGATTTGAGCGGGTTGTCTGATTGATTAGTCGGTCTGCCAAATGATCTCGAAACTGAAATTGGCCGCGTATATGGCGCTGATTGCCCTGGCGATAGGGTTTGGGCGGGCGTTTTACACCAGCTACTCGAAGATTGCGCCGTCAACCGACGGCTCCGTCACTAATGCGGCAGCCGGTCTGGATGCCGGTTCCGAGGCCGACACAACCAACCCACCCGCCCCGGCTCCAACACCAACGAATGCCGCCGCCCAACTGACGAATAATCCGGTCGCGCCGCCATCGGGCGGGGGCGCCAGCAATTTGGTGGCGGCGGCTGAACCGGGGGCATCCACTCCCGTCCCCGCCGTCAGCGCCGCGCAGAGCGGCAGGCCGATCCGGTACCTGATGGCGTTTGTGGGGGCGCTGGCTGGTTTGGGGTTGTTGGTTGCTTATGACCTGACGCAATACTTTGGTTCGCGTGCGGGGGATTATTTGTTCAACGACGTTGGGGAGGGGCCGCGCGATCCGGAATACGAGCTTGCGGAACAGGCGTGGGTGAACGGGAAGCCGTTGGAGGCGATTGAGATGATGCGGGAGTTTCTGAAGAAGAACCCGCGGGAGCAGTACGCGGCGCTGCGGATCGCGGAGATTTACGAGAAGGACTTGCGCAATGATGTGGCCGCGTCGCTGGAATATGAGGAAATTTTGAAGAACCGGCTGCCGGCGGAACGCTGGGGTTGGGCGGCGATTCACCTTTGCAATCTATATTCGCGGATGGGACAGCCGGATAAAATGAGGGCGCTGCTGGAGCGGATCGCCCGGGATTATCCGCAGACGGGGGCGGCCAAGAAAGCGCGGCAGAATCTGGGTCTGCCCGAGCCGGAAGGCGAGGAGGCGGCAACTGCCGCGCCGCCGGCGCCAGCGGCCGCGGAAACGGACCCCAATGCGGAACAGGTTTTTGATTTGGATGAGCCGGGCGCGGGCGAGGAGGAGGAGGCATTGCCGCCGCCACCGGAGGAGGCAGCGCCGGAAACACCTGAAGCGCCGCCGAAATCAAATTTGCCACCCGGATTCCGAAAGAAATAGCCATGACCGAGTCATACATTCAAAGTTTGTTCGCAGAGCGGATTGGAGGAAAGAATTACGGGAAGTCCGGCGCGATTTATAAGTTTGAAAAGATCAAGCGTGCCAAACGGGCCGCGCTGGCCGCGCATCCGGGGGCGGAAATCCTGGACTTGGGCGTGGGCGAACCGGACGAAATGGCGGTGCCGGAAGCTGTGGAGACGTTGTGCCGGGAAGCGCGGCGGCCGGAGAATCGCGGCTACGCGGACAACGGAGACCGGGTGTTGAAGGAGGCCGCGGCGCGGTACCTGGAAAAAGTGTGCGGCGTCAGCGGCATCAATCCCGAAACGGAAGTGATTCATTCCATCGGGAGCAAGGCGGCGCTTTCCGTTTTACCGGCGGCGCTGATCAATCCGGGGGATGTTGTTTTGATGACGACGCCGGGGTATCCGGTGTTTGGCGTTCATGCCCGGTATTATGGCGGGCAGGTGCATAATTTGCCGCTGGCGGCGGGTCGGCGATTCTTGCCTGATCTCGGCTCGATTCCGGCGGAAGTGCTGGGGAAAGCGAAGGTGCTGGTGCTAAATTATCCGAACAACCCGACGGGAGGGACTGCGACGCCGGAATTTTTTGTGGAAGTGGTTGCGTTCGCGCGGAAGCACGGGCTGGCGGTGGTTCACGACGCGGCTTACGCGGCGCTGGTGTTTGGAGGGAAGCCGCTGAGTTTTCTGGTGACGCCGGGGGCGAAGGAGGTGGGGGTGGAACTTCATTCGGCGAGCAAGAGTTTCAATATGACGGGGTGGCGTTGCGGGTTTGTCGCGGGGAATGAATTGCTGGTGCGGGCTTACGGGGACGTGAAGGATAACACGGACTCGGGGCAGTTCCTGGCGATTCAACACGCGGCGGCTTATTGTTTTGATCATCCGGAAATAACGGCGCGGATTGCGGGCAAGTATTCGCGGCGGATGGACGGGCTGGTGGCGGTGTTGAGGAAGGCGGGGTTCGCCGCAGTGAAGCCGAAGGGGTCTTTTTTCCTTTATGTGCCGGCGCCCAGGGCGGCGGTGTTGTCAGACGGCAGGCGGCTGGAGTTTCGGAACGCGGAGGAGGTTTCGCAGTGGCTGATCACGGAGAAGCTGATCTCGACGGTACCGTGGGACGACGCGGGAGCGTGTCTGCGCTGGAGCGTGACGTTCGCGGCCAATGGCCCGGCGGATGAGGAGCGGGTTTTGCGGGAGGTGGGTGCGCGGCTGGGGGATGTCAGGCTGGAATTCTAAGGCAGTTGAGAATTAAGAATTGAGAATTGAGAATTTTTACGCCATGTGCTCAAGCTCAGATTGGAGGGCGGTCTGGAAGTCCTGGAGGTCGGCGGCGGAGGGTTTGTAACCCTTTTCCGCGGGGGCGAGTCCGAGGCGGCCCATCTGGTCGAGATACCAGTCGGCGCTTTTGCCGTCGCTGAATTTGACCTTGCCGCTGATCATCGCGCCGGCGCGGGTGATTTGATCCACGGTGAGGCGGACCCGGCTGGCGGGAAGATCGGACGGCGGGGCAGGCTCGGCGGGCTTGGCGGCGGCTTGATGCGGCGGCGGCGGCGCTGGCGGGTCTTTGGGGATTAGCTTGAGATCATCCACGAGCAGGCGCACCTCGAGATAAGTAGGGCGCAAAGCCCATTGGGTTTCCATTCGCTTTTGGATGTCGCCGATTTTCAGGCCCTCGGCGATCCATGCGGCGACCTGCTTTTTTTGAGAGTCGTCCAGATTCATGTGGGAAGCATAACACGCCGGTTTGGTTTTGACACGAACGGAATTGAGGAAAGTGGTTGACGGGTCGCAGGACAAATATCTTCACCGTGGAGGCCGGCGGCTGACCCTCCCGGCCTGCAACGCTCCATTGCGCCGGGGGAAAACCGGCGGCACACCCGTTACACCGTTACATTACCTATGAGAAACGGCGCTTTTCGACCCGTTACATAACCGTTACATGCCGTTACATGGGTGCGGCACGGGCGGTGGCGGATGCGCCGACGGCTGCTGCCGGGCTTGCGCCGGGGGGAAACCGGCGGCACACCCGTTACACCGTTACATTACCTATGAGAAACGGCGTTTTTCGACCCGTTACGTAACCGTTACATGCCGTTACATGGGTGCGGCAAGGGGGGTGGCGGACGCGCCAACGGCGGCGACCGGCCCTGCGCCGGGGAGAAACCGGCGTAACACCCGCTACACCGCTACATTACCTATGAGAAACGGGGCTTTCGGACCCGCTACACACGTGCTACAGGCCGCTACACGGGTGCGGCACAGGGCGGTGGCGGACGTGCCAACGGTTCCTTTGCGACGGTCCTTGCAAATCTGGAGGCAGCCTCCATAATTGCTTGAATGTTATCAAGACGCCTCAGTGCGCGCCTCAATCATTTGCTCGGACATTCCCCGGCGGTGGTTCTGCTCGGACCGCGACAGGTTGGCAAAACGACGCTTGCTTTGCAGATTGCCGAAACACGGCCTTCGCTCTATTTGGACCTTGAGGACGAGGCCGACCGGGTGAAGTTGTCCGATCCCGTCCGCTACTTTGCCGATCATGAACGCGAGTTGGTGATCCTCGACGAGGTTCACCGATTGCCTGAATTGTTCCAACAATTGCGCGGGGTGATTGACCGGGGCCGAAGGCGGGGAAACCCGAATGGGCAATTCCTGCTCCTCGGGTCGGCGGCGATGAATTTGCTCAGGCAGTCGGACGAAAGTCTGGCGGGTCGCATCTCGTATCTGGAACTTGGCCCGTTCGATGCGTTGGAGGTGCCAGCCGCCGCGCTGGACACCCTTTGGGTTCGCGGCGGCTTTCCACGCAGCTTCCTGGCCGACAGCAACGATCTGAGCATGGAATGGCGGCGGGACTTTGTCCGCACTTATCTGGAGCGGGACGTTCCGCAATTTGGGTCACGGATCCCCGCTGAAACTTTGCGGCGCTTTTGGACGATGCTGGCGCATAACCAATCGCAGATGCTCAACGCGTCCAGTCTGGCCGGCGGATTGGGCGTTGATGGCAAGACGGTCGCCGGTTATCTCGATCTGCTGGCGGACCTTTTGCTCGTGCGCCGCCTGCCCGCATGGCATCGCAAGATGGGAAAACGGCTGATCAAGTCCCCAAAGGTGTATGTGCGCGACAGCGGCATCGCCCATGTGCTGCTGGGCATCCGGGACAAGGAAATGTTGCTTGGGCATCCCGTTGCCGGGCCTTCATGGGAGAGCTTTGTCACCGAAACGCTGATTGCCGCCGCGCCGGACGGAACAGAGGCGAATTTTTATCGCACTGCGACCGGAATCGAAGTTGATCTTGTCCTGACGCTGCCTGGCGGCAAACTGTGGGCGATTGAAATCAAGCGCGGCTCCGCCCCGAAGCTGGAACGCGGGTTTCATCTTGCATGCGCCGATCTCAAGCCGGACAAACGCTTTGTCGTTTATTCTGGCAATGAGCGCATTCCGCTTGATGCTGAGACTGATGCGATTGGGCTGGCCGAGCTGGGTCGGGCGTTGCAGGCCGTAAAATAGGCGATTTTTGGGTCAACCTCCTTTCACATTTCGCCCCAACGCGAAATCCACGTTAACGGTCCCAACCCGGCTGAAAGCCGGAAAGAAAGCCAATTGCGATTGAGGCGTATTCAAAATCGGGGAATCATTTCGCGGCGGGCGCGTTGGGATCGCGGTCGGGGATTTCGATGATGTCGCCGTCGCGCAGCCAGAGATCGGGGGTGGTGTTGTTGGAGGCCAATCCGCCCCGGCCTCCAGCGCCGCGAATGATCGCCGCAAGGCGACCACCGCCACCGCCGCCGCCAAAACTCAGGCCAGCCGCCAGTTCATCAAGGTTGTAAGACATTTCGACGCCGTGGCGGATGACTTTCACCCGGGACAGGTCGGAGGAAAGCAAAAGCACATTTGCCTGTTGCACCACCTCGCTGAGGAGAAATGTGTAAAGAGTCTTTTCGGGTGGGGAGGTTTCCGGTGTCGCTTTGTTTGTTATGACGCCCGGCGACTCTCCAGAGTGCGCGGGCATCCCGGGTACTGGCGGCGTAGGTGGCGTCCACGGCCTTATTTGGCTTGCAATGGCGGGCAACAATTTCAATTTCGTCGTCTGTCCCTTGACGATGATTTGCACCTGGCGCTCCAAACAATTCGTCAGCGTCTTAATGTATGCGGGCATCAGAGACGATCCGGGCATTTGCATTTCATTCAGCAAATGGTCCAACTGGGGGATTTGCACCACATCGCCCCATTCCATCGGCACATCTTTTGAACAATCCCCGTTGGTGAAGATCTCCACCAGATTGACGGCGATTTCCTCCTTGCCGCCGCCGGGCTTGAGGCGATTGATGACCAGATGCGCAAAGTCGGGAAAGTCCACTGTCGGCGCTGGGGAGTTGTTGCGCCAGGTCTCCGCCACGACTTCCAGGAGCGTGTAATGATTGGCCGAGTTGGTTGCTGTCTCTTTGCGGAAAACTGGCTGGCCGATGGACCCCGTACCTTTCTGCGCCAGGAAAATGCCCCCCAGCCGCTGGTAATCTTCGTTGGCGCCTGCTTTGATCAGCGCCGCTCTCATTTCCCCTTCTTGCCCCTCATAGGCCAGCGGAGGCGAACCCTGATTGTTCGGCTTGTTCGGATCGGCGTGGTGCTCGAGCAACTGCTTAACCAAATTCAGGCGAAGCTCGGCACTCACCAACCCGCCGTTGACGACCATGAGCAAAGGGGTGTTTCCTTCCGCGTCATTCACGTTGGGATCGGCCCCGTGGTCCAGGAGGATTTTGAGATTTTTCGCTTTATCGCCGCCTTGGTTAAGCACCCACAACAACGGAGTGAAGACATGGCCTGTGGAATTAGTGTGAGAGGCATTTGGGTCCGCATGGCCAGCCAGCAACAATTCCATTATATCACTGTGGTCAAATTCAATGGCCAAATCCAGCGCATGGATGCCAGGGACAATGGGACCCCAGGAGCCGCGTCCTTCCTTGATGTGGGCTTGCGGGTCCGCCCCGTTGTCCAGCAGCATTTTTACCAGGTTGGTCGTGAAGGAACCCTCGTCTCGGAAACGGGCTGCGATGCCTTGGGGAGTCATTATGTATGGGCCATAGGAGTTCCCGTTCGCGTCAACACCCGATCTGGCAACCGCAAAAAGCAGGGGCGTGATACCGATGTCCGTGGCGGCGTTGACATTCGCCTTGTTGCTCAGAAGCAATTTGACCAAGTCGGGGTGGTTGTTCCGGACCGCCCAATGCAGCGGGGTGTATCCCGATTTATCCCGCGCGTTGACCGCCGCCTTGTTGGACAGAAGGAGTGGCACCATTTCGGCAACGTTGTTCTTGACCGCCAGGAACAGCGGTGTTTCGCCGGCGGCGTTCGTGAAATTGATCTCCGCCTTGTTGGACAGAAGCAGTTGCACCATATCGGGATGGTTGTTCTGTACCGCTGCGAAAAGGGGCGTAGCGCCGGTCGTATCCGCCGCGTTGACCTCCGCCCCGTCGGCGAGGAGCATCTCGGCAATGGCGCTGTATCCACTGCTGGCTGCATAATGCAATGGCGTTCTGCCGTACGAGTCGCGCGCATTGATCTCGGACTTGTGCGCGATCAGGACTTCTGCCGCCGCTTTGTATCCTTTTTCGACGGCATTAAACAGCGGCGTCTTGCCATTGTCGCGCTTGTCGGCCTGATTAACGTCGGCGCCTTTGGCCAGCAACAGCTCAATCATGGCCTTGTTGCCACTGACCGCAGCCAGACTCAGGGGCGCCTCAACAATTGTGGAAGCTCCGCCGGTTCCGTTGCCATTTGCGCCATTGGCCAGCAGAAGTTCCGCTGCGGTGATGTTTCCGCTTTGAACCGCGGATTGCAACGGGGTCACCCCTGAGATCGGCGCATTGATCAGGTCGGGGCTGTTGCGGATCATTTCCCGGATCTTGCGTACTTCTTCGTCCTCGGCGGAAGTGGCTGCGGTTTGCGCGTCCGAGGTTGCAACGAGTGTGCTTGTCTTGGCGCCGCCCAAATAGTCCGAGCAGAGTTTGACCAGATTCGTCTGGTCGGGGAATTCGCGGAGGACGCGGGCGTATTGGATGCCGGCTTCGTTGGTCTTGCCCTGTTTGCGCAGGCATTCGCCCAGGCGGAAAACGGCGGTGGCCGCGAGTTGGCGGTCCTGGTCGAAACCGTCGATGGCCGTCTGGTAGTTGCGGATGGCGGCGGCGAGGTTGTGATTGGCCTCCTCCTCGAAGAGGCCCTTTTGCAGCAGGGCGGTGAGGTCGTTTGTGGCGGCAAAAACAATTCCGGCGGACATGAAGAGCGCCGCGCAGGTGGCGAAGACTTTTGTTTTCATGGTCTGATGTTGCCAGATTGGAAACAAGTGGTTGTCATGGTTTTGTAAAATCGGTGTCTTCATTGCGCGGGCGGCTCCAGGCGGTAGCCGATGCCGTGGACGGTTTTGATCCAGAGCGGCGAATCGGGATTTGGCTCCAGCGCCGCGCGCAGCCTGGCAATGTGCATGTCCACCGTGCGCGTGGTGGGGAAGGCGGTGTAGTCCCAGACCGCATCCAGAAAGCGTTCGCGCGAAACCGGCTTCCCGGGGGTCTCCATCATCAGCCGGAGCACCGCGAATTCCTTGGCCGTCAAATGCAACGGCGTCTTTTTGCGCCACGCCTTCTGCCGCGCGAAATCAATCTGCACGTCGCCAAGCCGCAGCGTTTCGGGCGGGCGGCCCTGTTTGCGAACGCGCCGCAACAGCGCCCGCATCCGCGCCAGCAGCTCATCGGTGCTGAAGGGTTTGACGAGATAATCGTCCGCGCCGGCGTCCAGCCCCCGAACGCGGTCGTCAATCTGGCCCTTGGCGGTGAGCATGAGGACCGGCACCGGGTTGTCCATGCGGCGCAATTCCTGGCAGACCGCGTAGCCGTCCAGGCGCGGCATCATGATGTCGAGAAGCACCAGATCGGGCCGCTCTTCGAGGGCGCGCTTGAGGCCGGCCTCGCCCTCGGTCGCGGTGAGGACGCGGTAGCCTTCCGCTTCAAGGCAATCCTGCAAGGCGGTGCGCATCGGCAATTCGTCCTCGATGATCAGGATTCTCTGATGGTTGGGCGTGTCCATTTTATGGGTGCTCCGGCGTCGCGGGCAGCTCGATCGTGAACCGGCTTCCCTGTCCAACGGCGCTGCGCACCAGGACGCGCCCGCCGTGGGCTTCGACAATATGTTTCACAATGGTTAAACCAATCCCGACGCCTTGTGTTTCGCGCCGCAACTCCGAGCCGCGCCGATAGAACCGCTCGAAGATCTTTACGTGTTCTTTCGGCGGTATGCCGGGTCCCTGGTCCTCCACCCAAAGTTGTATCGCAACGGGAGGCCCGCCTTCGCGTCCGACCGTTACCGTGGCGCCGGCCGGCGAATGCTTGATCGCGTTGTCAATGAGATTGATCAGCGCCTGCTGGATGGCCAGTCCGTCGCAACAAGGCGTCGGTCCCGGGCCGGGGCCGGGATGCCAGACCAATTCCACCTGCTTTTGCGTGGCGGCCGGGTGCATCAGTTTGACGGTCTGTTCGGCGATGGCGTCCAGGTCGGACGGCTCCATCTGGTATTCCTTGCGCCCCTGTTCGATGCGGGAGAAATCGAGGACATTTTCGATCAGCGAAGTCAGCCGCCGCGATTCTTGAACCAAGAACCGGTAGTATTCCTGCTGTTTGGACGCTTCCGGGATTTTTCCCCGCTCCAGCGATTCGGCCAGCAGCCGCATGGACGCGATGGGCGCGCGCAGTTCGTGGGAGACGCTCGAGACAAAATTGCTCTTCATTTCGCTCAGGCGATGTTGCTCATAGAAACCGCGCCGCGCCGTAAAAAACCCCGCCAGGGCGGCAAGTACGGCGGCGCCAATCAGCGCGCCAAAGAGCCGCGCCCGCCGCTGTTCGCCAGCCAGCATTTTCTCGCGGCTGCCGAGGTAAAAGGCAAGAGTGAATGTTATCTTACAATTTTCACATTTCTGTGCGGCCTCGCCCAGGCGCAAATTCTCACCGGACGGGCCGACGAAGCCAGGAAGCGCCAGTTGTTTTCCTTCAACCGAGATTGCCGGTGTTACATATTCCGGCAACAGAAATTTGTTTTCAGCCAAGGCCCGGGCAAAGATCGCTTCCATCACGGGAAGCGGGACAAACCAAATGTCAGTCACATGGAAGTCTGGACCAATACCGGAGTTGGTCGAATCGGTTCGTCTGGCGAGGGCTTCCCCCGCCGAACTCCCGGTCCAAAGATTGGAGGCAAGAAGTTCAGGATGCCGGCGAAACGGCAGGAGACGCTCCCGGGCAATGGAGTCCAGGTCCCAAATTTTACGAGAGAGACGGAGGTTCTCTTGCACGATGGGATCGGACGGTGGGTGTTCATTTGCCTTTTCGAGAAGAGCGGATGTTTGGAATGAAGGAGAATAGATGACTTGCACCATTAATTTGCCAGGCAAATCAATTGGCCAAAGGCCGTTGGTGAGGCGGTCGAGCGCTTGAAAACACGCAAGGTCTGAGAAGGCAACGCCCGATTCCGTGAAACCGCGATAGGGTCCCTGATCCGCTTGCGGGCTGTTGAGCCGCCCATAATTCGAGGAGGCCAGCTTCGATTCTTCCGATGGATCGGTGGCGAGAAAGTCCTGCCACGCGCCGGCGGGCGCATCAGGAACACCCTCCTTTGACTGACTCTCCCGCAGGGCCTGCCAGGCGTGGCGTTGGATGGGCGAGAATTCGAGAAACCAGTTTGGCGGATTGGGCGCCTCGGAGGAATCCGTTGGCGAAAGCTGGCTTCCCTGATCCGTAAACATGCCAGTGGCCGCAGCCAGAGAATCCAAAGGGAGTCCGGGGTATGCCTTTTGCCATTGAACAATCCTTGCCTTGAGTTCTTGTTGAAAATTTGTGAACGAGGCGTCATTCGTCCCCATCCTGTAGCCTGGCATCGTCATGCGCAGCTCATACATGGAGTCATATTGCAGGAAGAAGAACTTCGTGAACTGATCGTCCGCGATGAAGTTCATGGCGCGGGCGAGGCTCACAACGTTTTCAGCCGCCCTTTTGCGCGCGGCTTGTTCCGCCGCCTGCTCGTCTTGGCGCAAGGAATACAGTCCCACCACCGCCAGCACCGTTACTGGCAGGAGGATCATCAGGCCCTGCCAGAAAAAGGAAGGCCGCCGCCCGGTGTCGGTTCTGTCCATGATCGTTGTCTTTGACAATACCCCATCATGGCGCAATCCCACAGCCCAAATGTCATGGAATTGTAAAATGTTTGACGGCGGTGAGGATTTCGGGGCGGGAGGTGAAGATGGCGTCGTTGTGGTCGCCGCGGATTTCGAGGAAGGTTTTGGGGGCGACGGCGGCGGCGAAGTTTTTTTGGGCGTGGACGAAGGGGATGATGGTGTCCTGGCGGCTGTGCATGACGAGGAGCGGGATTTTGAGGCGGGGGAGCTTGCGGACGGAGTCGTATTTGACCGTGCCAACGAGGCGGACGGGGAGCCACGGGAACATTTGCGCGCCGAGGTCGGGGACGCTGGTGAAGGTGCTTTGGAGGATGACGCCGCCGAGTTGCTCGCGCATGGCGAGTTCGACGAGGACGCCGCCGCCAAGGGATTCGCCGTAGCCGACAATGTTGGTGGCGGGGAAGCCTTTTTGGCGGAGCCATTGGTATGCGGCCTGGGCGTCGCGGCATGTGTTTTCCTCGCTGGGATGCCCCGGACTTCTTCCGTAGCCGCGATAATCGAAGACCATGACGCTCGCGCCGGTTTCGAGCAGGAGGCGGCAGAGTTCGAGGCGGTGGCTGATGTTGCCGGCGTTGCCGTGGCAAATGAGGATCACCCGGCGGGATGATAGGGCGCTGCCGGAATCGGCGGGAAAGAACCAGGCTTCAATTTTGCCGTTCTTGTCAACAGGAATAAAGACATCCTCGGCGGGGCGGCCCAATTGGGCGGCTTCGGCCGCAATGGCAGCGGAGGGCTGGAAGACGCAGCGATGTTCAAACCATCGAAGCATGAGGAACCCCCAGAGCAGGACGACGAGCAGCTTTGCGGCGCGGCGGGTCCAGCGGTTTTTTATGATGTTCACGATGAATAGTTCGCATTGATTGTGACGCACGTTCAACTGCGAGATTATAGGCTGACCGTCCGGATATCAAAGTTTCAATTGGTTAGAGACCCCACTGTTCAAAAATGACTGTCAAAAATGACTTGACGGAATATGGGGCTGCTACTTAAGTTTGCGATGAACCTAATCTTTATGACAACTAGAGACTTGTCTCCCCTCAATTCAGCCGCAATGTCCATGCACCGAATTGCCGTGGCCGCCATCTGCCTGGCGACGGCTCTGGAAACAGAAGCACAAATCACCGTGCTCAGCGAATCTGGAAGTAATGCCGTCTCTGGCACTATAGAGTGGGGCAGTGCGGGCAACCCGGGCTTTTCCCAATCCTCAGCGGGGCCGTCATTACCCATAACAGCGGCGGGTTCAGTCACTTGGAGCGGGACCGTTTCATACCCGCCTGAGTTTGGTTATCCTCCATTCACTCAAAGTGTCTGGTTGTCCGCGACCAATACACAGGCTTTTGGGAGTACGGCGAACTCGATTTCTGCGAGTGGGCAAGTGGTCTTGCACGATGACGAGTTTCCCCAGGGACCCGTAGATTCAGGTGTATCTGCCCAATCCAGTTTCGAAGCGACCTTTTCGGTTGCAACCCCACAATCATATATACTTTCCATCAATAGTTATTATGAGGGTTTAGACTTACCGGAGGATGGGTCATGTTGGTCGTATGCGCTGACTTCTGCTGGTGGATCAGATTTATTATCTCCAATTGGAAATTACGACGATCATGCAAACGCTTGGGCAGGCGTTTTGAATCCAGGAACGTACACGCTTACGATGAATGGAAATGGTGAAGCGGGAGCGGATCCGGCCGGCGATGATCAAGCTGGATATTATGACATGGAATTAAGCGTTAGCCCTATTCCTGAACCCTCCACCTTCGCGCTTTTCGCGATTCCGTTCGCGTTGCAGGGCATTCGGTATCTGCGCAACCGCCGGCGGTTGGGGTAGCCATTCCGTCCGATTCAATTTTCTCAGGCAGCCGGTTCGTAGTTTAAGTACGGGCCAAGCCATTTCTCGACCGTGTGCAGGTCCAGGGCTTTGCGGCGATGGTAATCGAGAATTTGGTCGCGGCCCAGCTTGCCCACGCCGAAGTATTTGCTCTGGGGATGGGCAAAGTAAAGGCCGCTGACGCTGCTGGCGGGCCACATGGCGCCGCTTTCGGTGAGCTTGATGCCGGTGTTTTTTTCGACATCGAGAAGTTGCCAGAGGGTCCACTTTTCAGAGTGGTCGGGACAGGCTGGATAGCCGGCGGCGGGACGGATGCCCCGGTATTGTTCCTCAATCAGTTGCTCGATGGTGAGGGTTTCGTTTTTGCCGTAGCCCCATTCGGCGCGGACGCGGCGGTGGAGGTATTCGGCGAAGGCTTCGGCGAGGCGGTCGGCCAGGGCTTCGGCAAGGATGGCGTTGTAGTCGTCGTTGCAGGCTTTGAATTGTTTTGTCAGCTCGTCGGCTCCGAGGCCGGCGGTGACGGCGAAAGCGCCGAGGTAATCGGGTCCGGCATCGGCGGGAGCAATGAAATCGGCGAGGCAGAGGTTGGGCTGGCCGTCGGGCTTTTCCATTTGCTGACGAAGGAAATGGAAGGTGGCGGAGGGGCCGACTTTGGGCTTCCCGACAGCGGCAGCATTCCTATGAGCCTCCTCTCCCCTGCCCTCTCCTCCACAAGTTTGTGGAGGAGAGGGGGAAGAAGCGGATGGGGAGCGCAATTCCACGTCGTCGCCGATGGAGTTGGCGGGAAAGAAGCCATAGACGCCGCGGGCAGTCAACAATTTTTCGCGGACGATCTGGTCGAGCAGGCGGCGGCCGTCGTCGAAGAGGGTGCGGGCTTCCGCGCCGTACTTGGGGTGGTCGAGAATGGCGGGGTAGCGGCCGCGGAGTTCCCAGGTGTGGAAGAAGGGGGACCAGTCAATGCAGGGAATCAGTTCCTCCAATGGGACGGAATGGAGAACCCGCGCGCCTGTGAATTCGGGGCGGGCGATGTCGGCGGCGTTCCATTGGATTTTGGTGGCGCGGCGGCGGGCTTCTTGGATGGGGAGAATGGGCACAGCCTGGGCGGCGTGCTGGAGGCGGATTTTTTCCTGGTCTTCGCGGTTGCGGCGGGCGAATTCGGGTTTTTGAGCGCGGTTGAGGAGTTGGGCGGCGACGCCGGGGGCGCGGGAGGCGTCGAGGACGTGGACGACGGGCTGCTCGTAATGGGGGGCGATTTTGACGGAGGTGTGCGGCTTGCTGGTGGTCGCGCCGCCAATCAAGAGGGGCACGGTAAAGCCTTCGCGCTGCATCTCGCGGGCGACATGGGCCATCTCGTCGAGGGACGGGGTGATGAGGCCGCTGAGGCCGATGAGGTCCACGTTTTGTTCGCGGGCGGTCTGGAGGATTTTTTCGCAGGAGACCATGACGCCGAGGTCAATAATCTCGTAATTATTGCATCCGAGGACGACGCCGACGATGGTTTTGCCGATGTCGTGGACGTCGCCTTTGACGGTGGCGAGGAGGATTTTTCCCTGGGTCCGCGCCTTGCTCTCGCCGCCGGATTGCTTTTCGGCTTCCATGAAGGGGAGGAGCCAGGCGACGGCTTTCTTCATGACGCGGGCGCTTTTGACGACTTGGGGCAGGAACATTTTGCCTGAGCCGAAAAGCTCGCCGACGACGGCCATGCCAGCCATGAGGGGGCCTTCGATGACGGCGAGGGGACGGCCCAGTTTGAGGCGGGCCTCCTCGGTGTCGGTTTCGATGTGGTCCACGATGCCCTTGACGAGGGCGTGGGAGAGGCGTTCCTCGACGGCTCCTTGACGCCAGGGATCGGCGATGGTTTCGGCGGAGTCCTTTTTCTTGACGGATTCGGCGAATTTAAGGAGGCGCTCGGTGGCGTCGGGGCGGCGGTTGAGGAGGACATCCTCGACGCGTTCGAGGAGGTCGGGAGGGATTTCCTGGTAGATTCCGAGCATGCCGGCGTTGACGATGCCCATGTCGAGGCCGGCCTTGACGGCGTGGTAGAGGAAGGCGGTGTGCATGGCTTCGCGGACGGCGTCGTTGCCGCGGAAGGAAAAGGAGACGTTGCTGATGCCGCCGCTGACTTTTGCGCCGGGGAGGTTTTGCTTGATCCAGCGTGTGCCTTCGATGAAATCCACGGCGTAATTGTTGTGCTCATCCATGCCGGTGGCGACGGTGAGGACGTTGGGATCGAAGATGATGTCCTGGGGAGGGAAGCCGGCCTGATCGGTGAGGATTTTGAACGCGCGGGAGCAAATTTCCTTGCGGCGTTCGAGGTTGTCGGCCTGGCCGCGCTCATCGAAGGCCATGACGACGACGGCGGCGCCATAGCGGCGAATGAGGCGGGCCTGGTGAAGGAACTTTTCCTCGCCTTCCTTGAGGCTGATGGAATTTACGATGGCATTGCCCTGGACGCATTTCAAGCCGGCTTCGAGGACGGTCCATTTGGAGCTGTCAATCATGATCGGGACGCGGCAGATGTCGGGTTCGGAGCCGATGAGGTTGAGGAAATGGGTCATGGCCTTGACGCCGTCGAGCATTCCTTCGTCGAGGTTGACGTCAATGATTTGGGCGCCGTTTTCGACCTGCTGGCGGGCGATGGCGAGGGCCTCCTCGAATTTGCCGGCGAGGATGAGTTTGGAGAAGCGCGGGGAGCCGGTGACGTTGGTGCGCTCGCCGATGTTGACGAAGTTGGTATCGGGGCGGATGGTCAGGGCCTGGGTGCCGCTGAGGCGGAGCCACGGCTCCACTTTGGGCGGGACGCGGGGTTTGAATTTTGCGACGGCACGGGCGATGGCCTTGATATGGGGCGGAGTGGTGCCGCAGCAGCCGCCGACGATGTTGAGCCAGCCAGCCTCGGCCCAGGCGGCGAGTTGGGGGGCGAGGGATTCGGGGGTTTCGGGATAGCCGGTTGGGGAGAGGGGATCGGGGAGACCGGCGTTGGGATAGGCGCTCAGGTAAATGGGCGCGAGGCCGGAAAGCTCCTCGATCAGGGGCCGCATTTCTTTGGGGCCGAGGGCGCAGTTCATGCCGACGCTGAGGAGGGGGACATGAGAAATGGAATTCCAAAATGCCTCGACGGTCTGGCCGGTGACGCCGCCGGCAGCGCCTTTTGCCGCGCCGCGCTGGATGTAAGTGACGGAGGCCATGATGGGGATGGCTGGACGGGAGGCGACGGAGTTCGGGCGGTCGCAGACCGCTGCTACAGGCTGGCCGGTGGCGGGGTTGAAGCGGAGGGGTTCGAGGCCGCGCTCTTCCAGGGCGGCGAGGATGGCGAAAAAGGCAGCCTTGGCGTTGAGGGTGTCGAAGATGGTCTCGACCAGGAGGATGTCCACACCGCCGTCAAGGAGGCCTTGCACCTGTTCGTTGTAGGCGCGGACCAGTTCGTCGTAGTTTGTGGAGCGCGCGGCGGGGTCGTTGGCATCGGTGGAGAGGGCGGACATTTTTGTGGTAGGCCCGATGGCACCGGCGACAAAACAGACGCGGCCGGGTTGGGCGGCCATGCACTCATCGGCGGCTTGACGGGCGCACAAGGCTCCGGCGCAGGCAAGTTCGCGGGCGAGCGACTCCATTTTATAGTCGGCGAGGGAAATGGCCTGGGAATTGAAGGTGTTGGTTTCGATAATGTCCGCGCCGGCGTCGAGGTATTGGCGGTGAATGGCCTGGACCAGGGCGGGCTGGGTCAGGTTGAGGAGGTCGTTGAGGTTTTTGACATCTTTTGGCCAGTCTTTGAAGCGCTGGCCGCGAACTCCGGCCTCTTCGAGATGATATTGCTGGATCATCGTGCCCATTGCGCCGTCGAGGATGACGATGTGGTCGCGGAGCAGCCGGAGGAGGTCGGCGGCGCGGTCGGAAGCAGGAGGGCGGATGTTGTTCAACATGGGGGAAGCATAAACCCGAGGAGGGGAGAAACGCAAGTTTTAAATCAACGCATCCTGATATGAGGATAAGTTATAATAAAACTGCGGACACGGCGCGGCAGAGCCGAAGCCGAATGGGCGGGTCTGATCTGAATTGAACTTGGCATTGAGAATTTCACTTTTAAGTTGACGGCATGGCGGGGATGCGATAGCCTTTCCGAAACTGACCGGCAAAGAGCTTTCTCAACAACCCGTATTTGAGCGGGAGCGAAAGTTTTGCTCAAGTTACGGCGCAGGAATGGCAAAGGGAGTTGAGCAGGCTCGCGAAGCCGGTCGCCACGATCCATTGAATATGCCTGACATCCAATTATACGAGGCATTTGAGCCGTTGCGGGGCGCGGGGCGCGCAACCGGAACGGGGTTCGGGAAGCTAACCTAAACTGCTGCGAAAACCGGGGTCTCGAAGAGACAATCCAAACCACTACCCTATTGAGATATGAAAATACAAAACATGAGGTCACTCCTAATTAGCTTTCTATTGCTGGGCGCGTCGGCGGGGGTGCAAGCCCAAACGTACTCGTCAAATACCGCTACCCATCAAACTACGCTGACCGCGTGGAGAACTGCAACCGGGACCGCGTACATCCCCAATTATGTGAACATCATAGCGGCCAACGCGTTCGCAAACGCTACCCTGACCGGGTTCGCGATTAGCAACGTGCCCGGACTGGTTTCTCCTCTCAATGGCCTGACCAACATTGGTCAGTCAGCGTTCTATAACTGCGCCAATTTGGCCAGCGTCTCGCTTCCAACCAACACGATTATGATCGGGCAACAGGCGTTCAACGGCTGCGGCAACCTGACCAGCGTCACCATCGCCGGCGCGGCCAACATTGGAACGGAGGCATTCGAGAACTGCGCAAAGCTGACATCGCTGACGCTTTCGGCCGCCACCAACATCGGGGGGTATGCGTTTATCGCTTGCAGCAGTCTGGCCAGCGTGACGATTCCCACGAACACCGTGAATATCGGGGCCTCGAACCAAAACGCGTTTGATCAATGCCTTGTTATGACAGCGATAAATGTGGCCGCGGGGAACCCGTACTACAGCAGCGTCGGGGGAGTGCTGTTTAACAGCAATAAGACTGTGCTGGTTGAATGTCCAAGCGGTTTGACCGGCAACTACGTTATCCCCAGCACTGTCACCAACGTCTGGACTGAGGCGTTCGACTTTTGCAGCCTGACGAACATTGATGTTTCCAGCAACGTCGTGAGCGTCTATTCCAGTGCGTTCGCGAATAGCGACACGCTGGTGCGGGTGCGTTTCGCGGGCAATGCCCCGGCGAACGATGGGGCCAATACTACATTCTACAGCGACGGCCCGGTGACAGCCTATTATCCGGCTTACGGCACCGGATGGAGCAACACGTATGCCGGAGTGCCGACGCTGCCGTGGAGCACGGCGCTGCAACTGAACAACCTGAGATTTCCCACGCAAACCAATAAAGTTGGGTTCACGATCACCGGCCCGAGCAATTTCACCTTTGTGGTGATGGCGAGCACCAATCTGATGAGCGGGAATTGGACGCCGATCTACACCAATGTGCTTACGAACACGGGCACCACCGGTGCGAACTACTTCAGCGAAACGGGGCTGTCGAATACTTACTACAGCGGCCGGTTCTACAACGTGATAACGAAGTAAGGCGGCGGCGGGATCGCGGACCGGTATTATTTCGCGCCCTGGTCAATCCAGGCGCGAATGAGGCTGATTTGTTCGGGCTTGAGTTCCTTGGTTGCGGGAGTCGCCGGGGGCTGATTTCCCGTGCCGGGTGAATTGGTTGCGGGCGGGCTTCCACGGCGGGCCGGAGCTTTCGGGGGCATCGGGTGTTCCGGACCGGCTTCCCAACAGGTGTAAATGACCAATTCGCTCTTCTCGCTTTTGCCTGCGACAATTACCGCGCCGTTGCGGCCTCCTTTGAGGGCGGCTTCCAGGCTGTCGAGTCGGAGGTTGTTCTTGGGGCGCTGCGCGCCGTGGCACTCGAAGCAGGCGGCCTTGAAGATAGGCTGAATGTCTTTGGCGTACGTGACGTCATTTTGGGAGGAGGGCGGAGGCAGCTTGGTCAAGTCAATGGCCAGGGCGGCGGTCGCGACTCCCAAACCCGCAATCACGGCGAGGCGGACTGCGGCGGCGATGTTATTATTAGGCGATTTGATAGTTCTCATTATGATTCTAATTTCGGTTCTTCAGACGGCAACAATCTCGCACAGGTTACGCTGATCGCAAGCGGGTTCGGACATGAGCGGCTCAGTTGTGGTACTGGGAGAAGAGGAAGAGGAGGAGGCCCGCAGCGGCCAGGCCGCCGAGGACGGCGAGGGAGATTTTGATCCAGCTCAAGGGGTATTTGCCGGCAATGGCGCCGGTGTAGCCGTTGATGACGACTTGGAAATGTTGGGTGGAGTAATCGTAGGTGAGGAGCCAGATGGGGACGAGGATGTGCTTGAATGTCTGGCCGCTGTAATCGCTCTGGATTTGCAGGTTGCGCTGTGTGTCGCCAGGGACTTGGGCGGAGCATAGGCGGCGGGTCTCGGCGTCCATTTCTTCGCGGGCCTCCTGGGAGGCGGTGACGAGGTCAATCTGGTAGCGTTCGACGACCCAGCCGGAGAGGTAGGCGGCATTATAGGAGGTGAGTTCCTGGGTCGGAAACGGCTCGATGCCGCGGAGCATTTCGGGGTGGACGCCGCGGGAGGCCGGTTCGAGTTCGTCTTTGAAGAAATGATCCACGGAGCCGGAGCTGGGGACCCATCTGACGTGCTGGACTTGGCGCGTCTGGGTGTTGCCGTTGGCGTCGCGATAGGTCTCGGTGGTGTAGTAGTAGTAGCCGCTCTCGGCGGTCCAGTCGGCGTGGACTTGGGAGTCGAAGGTCCAGTAGGGGATGTAGAGGCCCTTGGCGGTGTCGGTGAGGGCGGCGTCTTTGAGGCGGTTGGGAGCGAACCAGCGTGTGGCGTACCAGCGGCGGATGTTGTCGCGGGCCTGGGCCTCGGCAAGTTTCATGGGGAGCAGACTCTCGGGGCGGAAGGCGGCTTTGATCTCTTCGTAGGGGACGAGGGCGGAGGAGCCGCAGAAGTCGCAGCGCTGGCTGACGTGGGCTGGGTCGAAGACGGAGATGGCCTGGCAACTCTGGCATTTGACGGAGATTTTTTCGGCCTGCCATCCGCGCTGGTCATCGGGGATGCCGCGCAGGGCGGCAACGAGGTCGTGTTCGACGATGACTTCGGCGCCGGCCGTGTTGAGTTCGGCTTGGGCTGGGGAGACGGTGCCGCAGAAGGGGCAGATGATGGCCTTCTTGGCAGGGTTCCATTGGGATTCGCCGCCGCAGGCGGGGCAGGAGAACTTCTTTTGGGCGGTGGCGTCACTCATTGCGGATTGCGGATTGCGGATTGGCTGACGGGTCGGATCGGGCTGATTTCAGCAATGGCGCGTTGCGGGGCGCATGGAGTCAGGATTTCATGAAATCGTCGAGTGCGGCGCGCGTGATGCGCCAGGCGGCGCCGATCTTTTTTCCTTTGAGGGAGCCGTCGGCCAGGGCGGAAAGGACGTCGGCTTCGCTGACGTTGAGGACTAAGGCGGCGTTGGCTGGGGTGAGCATTTCGGGGGCGGCGGCACCGGGTGGAGGCGTGGACTTGGTGGACTGAGCGGACGATGTGGACGGAGTGGATGGGGCGGCACTGAGGGCTTGGGCGATTTGCTGGCCCATCGCCAAGCCGGCACCAAGCTGGGTGGCGGCACCGGCCAGGCCGCCGCCTTCGCCCGTGGCAAGGGATTGGGCCATTTGAAATTTGATGTAGTCGTTGAGGTTTCCAACGGCGGCCATGCTGGAGCGCTTGTCAATGGATTCCTCGACTTCGGGCGGGAGGGAGACATTTTCGACGATGAAGCTGGAGATTTCGATGCCGTATTTGGAGGTGACGGCGGGGTTGATGACGGGGAGGAGGGCGGCGCCGAGTTCGTCGTAGCGTGCGGCGACGTCGAGGACGGGGACTTTGGCCAGGGCAACGGCTTCGCTGAAAACGCTGACGATGCGGCTGCGCATGGTGTCGCCGAATTGGTCGAGGCGGAAATGGGGGTCGGTGCCGGCGACTTCCTTGAGGAAGAGTTTAACATCGGTGACGTGGAAATCATAGATGCCGTAGGCGCGGACGCGGACCATGCCGAAATCGGGGTCGCGCATCATGATGGGATTGGCGGTGCCCCATTTATTGCCGGTGAAGAGGCGGGTGTTGACGAAATAGACGTCAGCTTTGAAGGGGGATTCGAGGCCGTATTTCCAACCTTTGAGGTCGGAGAGGATGGGGATGTTGTCGGTGACCAGGGTATGGGTGCCGGGGCCAAAGGTGTCGCCGAACTGGCCTTCATAGACGAATTGGGCGACCTGGGATTCGCGGACGATGAGTTGGGCGCCGCGCTTGATTTCCTTTTGCTGGTCGGGATAGCGGAAAGAGAGGGTGTCGCGGGAGTCGTCCTGCCACTGAATGATTTCGAGGAACTGGGTTTTGAGGTAGTCAATCAGGCCCATAAAATGTCTTTCTGTTTCTGTGTTTCTGTTTTGACTATCTTCGATGGACGGGGCAATTCTGGCGAGTACAAATTCCAAGAAAAAATGTAATTGCATTGTGAATTCTGAAAAGTGAATAGTGAATTGTGAAAGGAAATTCCCATGCCTGCTGAAACGCTGAAATGTCCGTCGTGCGGCGCGACAGTTTCGACGGACGCCGCGGTGTGCGAGCATTGCGGGGCGCGGCTGGCGACGGTGGCTTGCCCGAAGTGTTTTGGGATGATGTTCATCGGGGAACAATTTTGCCCGCATTGCGGCGCGAAGGCGGATCGGGTCGAACTGCCGGACGCCAAGCCGGAGTTGTGCCCGCGCTGCCGCGTGGTGATGAACGCGGTGGTGATCGGCGGCAGCCCGCTGCGGGAGTGTCCTCACTGCGAGGGGATTTGGGCTGACACGGCGGCGCTGGAGAAGATTTGCGAGGACCGCGAAAAGCAGTCGGCGGTGCTGGGGATGGCGCTGCCGTTGGCGAAGCCGGCAGAGGCGCCGCAGGATGTGGAACCGATTGAGTCAATCCATTATATTCCGTGTCCGGTGTGCGGGGAGTTGATGAACCGGGTGAATTTCGCGCAGTGCTCGCACGTGATTGTGGATGTATGCACTAAGCACGGGACGTGGTTCGACCGCGACGAGTTGCGGCGGATTGTGGAGTTTATCCAGTCGGGCGGGATGATGCAGGCGCGGGCGCAGGAAATAGCGGATGAGGAGCGGCGGCAGCGGGCGTTGCAGGCGCTGGAGAACCCGCCGGGTTCGGCGTGTCTTGATTTTGGAAGCAGTTATTCGCCGGGAAGGAATTATGATATTTGGGGAACCGCGATAGGGGCGGCGGGGGTGGTGCTGAGGCTGATGATGAGTAGGTGAGGGGATTTCCGAATTGCGGATTGCGGATTGCGGATTGCCTGATAGGACGAATCTGTCGAACCGGGCGGATCAGCCGATTATCTCCAATTGCAAATTGCGAATTGCGGATGGGGAAAAATTGGATAGGCTGGCGTTGTGGAAAGAATTGAGAAGAGCAAGGTGGACCCGGCACTGAAAGAACGCATTCAGGAGCTGATCGCGTGGCAGGGCGGGAAGAATGGCGCGAACCCCGACTTGGTGGAGGACATTATTGTCAACGCGCTGAAGTTGCTGAAGGACGTGAAGGACCGCGGTGACGCGCGGGTGATACGGACGGCGATCGGAGAGTTGCGTTACGCGTTCCGACTTTTTGCGCCGTATCATGAGACGCGCAAGGTGGCGATTTTCGGGTCGGCGCGCACGGAGCCGTCCAAGGCGGAATACAAGGAGGCGGTGGAATTCGCGCGGCAGATGGCGGCGGCGGGGTTCATGGTGATCACGGGAGCGGGGCCGGGGATCATGCAGGCGGGACACGAAGGGGCTGGGCCGGAGCGGAGTTTTGGCGTGAATATCCGGCTGCCGTGGGAACAGGCGGCGAATCCAATCATTGAGAAGGATGAGAAGCTGATCCACTTCAAGTATTTCTTCACACGCAAGCTGACGTTTGTGCGTCATGCGGACGCGCTGGCGCTGTTTCCGGGGGGATTCGGGACGCTGGACGAAGGATATGAGGCGCTGACGCTGATGCAAACGGGGAAGGGCCGGCTGGTGCCGCTGGTGTTGCTGGACAGGCCGGGCGGGAATTATTGGAAGACGTGGGACAAGAACGTGAGGGAGCATCTTCTGCGGCCGGAGTTGATTTCGCCGGATGATTTGCATCTTTACCAGATCGCCGCTTCGGCCGGGCACGCGGTGCGGATTATCACGCGGTTTTACCGCAATTATCATTCGAGCCGGTTCGTGAAAGACCTGCTGGTAATCCGGCTGAAGCACGTTCCCCCGCCGTCGGCGCTGCAAGGGTTGAACGATGATTTTGCGGACATTATCAGCGGGGAGAAATTCCAGGCGATTGAGGCGACGCCGCAAGAGCGCGAGGATGGGGATTTTCCGGAGCTGGCGCGGATCGCGTTTGGATTTGACCGGCGGCAGTACGGAAGGCTGCGGCAGTTGATAGATGTGCTGAACAGTTTTTGAAACCGGGCCGCACCGGTCTGAGGCGCCCAACGTCAAGCAAAGGGATTCAACCACGGATTACACGGATTCAAAATTCTTCATCAACGGGGCTTTCGGAATTGATTTTCAACAGAAGCAAACCAGGATAACGAAGAAGAATTCTCCTTTCCTTTCCTTGCCTTCTGGTGCGTAACCTCGTGGAGATGGAAGAGGGGAAAAGTGGGCGGAGCGGCAGAGCCGCCATACCGCTCTAATCAGAGGCGCTCGCGGCCGGAGAAGCCGGTTTCCAAGTCGTGCCAGAATTCGATGTCGTCTTCGTCGCGCTCCCAGCAGAGGAAGATTTCGCGGCCGTCGCGCCAGGAGGGGAAGTCCACCAGGCCGCGCTTGAGGTCCTTGACCTGGATTTGACGGCGATGGAATTCGAGGAGGACGTCGCGACATTGGGCCAGGTTCTTCATCAGGTCGTTGACGGGCTTGCCGCCGGCATCGCGGCCCTGGTCGAGCAGGGCGCTGACTTTTTTGTCGAGGATCTTGAGGCGGCCGGCGCATTTGTCCAGGCCGTCCAGCCAGCCGCGGACGTCGGGGAGGAGGGCGCGGGCTTCGGCGACGGTGTAATGTTTAGAGAACTGCGAGGGCATGGGAGGATCAGGTGGCGCCGCCGTCAATAAGCTGCAATTTCTTTTTGATGTCGTCGTTGGGTTCGATGGCGATGGATTTTCTCCAGTTTTCCATGGCCTTGCCCAACTGGTGGAGGGAGAAATAGACGTCGCCGAGGTGGTCGAGGATGGTGGAGTCGGGTTCGGGGGAGAGATCAACGGCCTTGACGAGCCAGGGGAGTGCGTTCTGGGGCTGGTTGAGCTTGAAGAGGACCCAGCCGAGGCTGTCGAGGTAGGCGGCGTTTGTGGGTTCCATTTTGCAGGCTTTTTCGATGTAGGCGCGGGCCTTGGGGAGTTTTTCGCTGCGGTCAGCCCACATGAAGCCGAGGTAGTTGAGGGCTTCGGCGTCGTCGGGCTGCATGTCAATGCACTTTTGCAAATAGTCTTCGGCTTTCTTGAATTGGTGGGCGCGCTCGCAGGCGGCGCCGAATTGGAAATAGAATTGACGATCAAGGCGGGCGGAGTTGTTGGTGCGGGCCATGCTTTCAGCGGCAGTCAATTGGCGCACGGCTTCGTCAAAATCCTTGATTTGGACGTTGACGAGGGCGTTGAAGTAGCGGGCGTCGAAGCTGTCGGGGAAGGCCAGGCGGGCGCGGGCGAGGATTTGGAGGGCGGCGTCGTCACGGAGCTGGTCTGCGAGGACGAGGGCGAGACGGTAGTAAGCGAGTTCGAGTCCGGGGGCGGAGCTGATGGCCTTTTGATAATCGGAGACGGCGTCGGCAAAATTACCTTCAGAGTGGGCGATGATGCCGAGGAAGTACCATGCTTGGGGGTAGTGGGCGGGGTCGTCCTTGACGACGGCCTGGAATTGGGCGGCGGCATTGGTGATGTCGCGGGCGTCGAGGAGGATTTCGCCGAGTCTTTGGCGGAGAAGGTTGCGCAGTGTGGCGGAGTCGGTGGCTTGGGCAAGGAGGCGGTTGTAGATGTCGGCGGCCTTTTTCGGTTCGTCCAAGTGGGCGTAGGCGTCGGCCATGCGCTGCCAGAGGTCCGGTGCGGAGAAGTTGAGTGTGGCGGCGCGGTCGAGCAAGGCGGTGGCGCGGAGACGGACGGGGTCGTTGGTGGTTGTCTGCGGTCCGCGGCAGGCGACATAGAGGTTGGCGAGAGCGATGAGGCCAGCGGGAGTTTCGCGGATATGCTTGGCGGCTTGGTCGAGGACTTTAAGGGCCTCCTTCATTTTTCCGGTTTGGACGAGGACTTCGAGTTCGCCCTCGTAGCTTTGGAGGGCATTGGGCTGCCTGGCAATGGCTTGAAGACTGGCGGCCATCGCGGCATTGGTGTTGCCGGCCTGCAAATCGGCCCGGGCGAGCAGGCCGAGGATCGGCGCGGAGACGTCGGAACGGCGGGCGACTTTGGAGAGGAGTGTGACGGCCTTTTCGGGTTGGTGCCGATCGAAAAGCCACTCGGCGACATCGCGTGCGGTTTTTTCGTTGCCGGGATCCGCCATGACGGATGCGTAAAATTCCTCCATTGCCTGATCGTGCAAACGCGCGGCCGCGAGGCTATCCCCGCTTGCCTGATCCTGCTGGGCTTCGGCTTCGAAGCTCTCCCCGGCAGCAAAATGGGCATAGCTCTCGGGGTTGCCCTTGCCGGACGACAGGACGTCAACCGGCTCCCCATCTATGCCCACGGCCTCCGGAGCGGTTCCGGACGGGGAGGAAGTAGCCGACTGTGAAGCGCGGCCGTCCGGTTGTGTGTGGGCGGCATTGGTGGAGACCGCGGTGGGCGCGTTGGTATTGGCGGAGGCATGCTCGCCCGAAGGGGCGCTGGCGCAACCGCACCACAGCGCCCCGGCGCAGGCCAAAGAAAAGGCTGACCGATAGATCTTCATGCGTTGATACTGGGCAAAGGGCAACCTGCTCCGCGTGTGGCGGACCGCACCCGGCGAACCGGGAATACCAATACTAAACTGTAACCGCTCCCGGCTATTTCTGCCAGGTGCGCTTCTTGTGGCGGTTGGCGCGGAGCTTCTTGCGCCGTTTATGTTTGTTGATCTTGCTTTTGCGGCGTTTTTTTAGTGATCCCATAGTTTGATTATGTAATTGGGTCTTAACTCTGAATTAATATACCACCTTGTTGAGCGGATATTCAATAATTCCTTCGGCGCCGGCGGCTTTGAGTTGCGGGATCAACTCCCGGACGACTCTTTCGTCTATGATGGTTTCGACGGCGACCCAGCCCGGCTGGCTCAACTGAGAGATGGTAGGATTGCGCAGGGCGGGGAGGGAGGCGAGAAGGTGATCGAGATTCTTTTGTTCGAGGTTCATTTTCAGGCCGACTTTGCTTTCGGCTTCGAGAGCGCCGCGAAGGAGGAGGGCGAGGGTCTCAATTTTTTGGCGTTTCCAAGGGTTCTTCCAGGCGTCGTGATTGACAATGAGGCGCGGGGTGGACTCAAGAAGGGTGTCCACGATGCGCAGGCGGTTGGCGCGGAGGGAGGAGCCGGTCTCGGTGATTTCGACGATGGCGTCCACCCACTCGTGGGCCTTGACTTCGGTGGCGCCCCAGGAGAATTCGACCTCGGCCTTGACGCCGTGTTTGCGAAGCCAGCGTTTGGTGATGTTGACGACTTCGGTGGCAATGCGTTTGCCCTCGAGGTCCTTGGGGGTCTTGATGGGGGAATCTTCCGGGACGGCGAGGACCCAGCGGGCGGGCTGGCGGGTGGCCTTGCTGAAGAGGAATTCGGCGACTTCGCGGACGTCGGAGCCGTTTTCGACGACCCAATCATGTCCTGTAATGCCGCAATCCAAATGGCCGTGGGCGACGTAGCGGCTGATTTCCTGGGCGCGAATGAGGCGGACGGCGAGTTGATCGTCGTCTACGTAAGGGATATAGGAGCGGCTGCTGACCGAGATGTTGAATCCGGCCTTGGCCATTTTTGCGAGGGCGGCGTCCTGCAAGCTGCCCTTGGGCAGGCCCAACTTCAAAATGTTCTCTTTACTCTTCATGCGGCATGGTGTTGCGTTTCACGCGGGGCCGGGAGTACGTTTTGCCGGACTGCTTCACGCGCGTGACGGGGTTTATCATCCACTGTCGGCGCGGGAAAGCCAACTTTTTCTTTTGCTTTTTCACCGATTGCAAGGCGGGACGGGTGTTTCATTGCCAGAGGATTTGGCGGCCTTGGACGCGAATGGCGCCACGGGCCAGGGCCGCAATGGCGGCGGGATAAACGACCCGCTCGGCTTCCTGGATGCGGGCGTGCAAAGTGGCGGGGGTGTCGCCGGGGAGCACGGGAACGGTTCGCTGAGAGATGATCGGGCCGGAGTCAATTCTTTCGTCCACGAAGTGAACGGTTGCGCCGGTGAATTTGACGCCGTACTCGAGGGCCTGTTTCCAGGCTTCCAATCCGGGAAAAGCCGGGAGGAGGGCGGGATGGATGTTGACGACGCGCTGGGGAAAGGCGCGCAGTAAAGCGCCTTTCAAAATGCGCATGAAGCCGGCCAGGACGACCAGGTCCACGCGGGCCGCTTGGAGGGCGCTGACATAAGCGGCCTCGGCGGGTTCGTCGAGCTTGGTGCGGAACTTGCCGGGGGGGATATAAATGGCAGGGAGGCCGCGCTCGCGGGCGCGCTCCAGGATGCCGGCGTCTTGGACGTCGCTGATGACGAGGGCGACTTGGGCTGGGATTTGGCCGGTTTTGCAGGCGTCGGCAATGGCGGCGGCATTGGAACCTTTGCCGGAACCAATGAGGCCGAGTCGAAATGTGCTGCCGTTTGGCATGGCTCTTACATCTCTTAAAATGGGGCAATGCGCAAGCCGGAATGGAAGCGCTTTGGATCAGGCCCCTACCATTCTCCCCTCCAACACTCCATTGCGCCGGGGGGAAACCGGTGGCACACCCGTTACACCGTTACATTACCTATGAGAAGCGACGCCTTTCGACCCGTTACATACCCGTTACATGCCGTTACACGGGTGCGGCACAGGGCGCTGGCGGACGTGCCAATGTTCTTAGGTTTGGTCTCATGGAAGCCAAAGAAATTGAAGGGGCGCTGGCCGATATGTGCGCGGAGCAGGACCCGACGGTGGAGAGCTTCCAACGAGGTATTGCGGGTTGCCAATTTGCGGGAATACCGTAATGTTGCCGAGTGCAAATCGCTCGTGAACGAGGTGGCGAATGAACTTAAAATTGAAAGTCCCTTCGATTCCGATTGAAGGCTCCATAAGTTACGAGGATTGGCTTAAGGGACGGCGCTTCCGCCGCCAGGTTTGCCAACTCGTCGCGCCCGGCGTGGTCCGGCGCAAGAGCAGATCGAGCGACCGGCGGTTGAAAAGGCTCTTCAAGGACGAACGGGGTTTGCCTTTCACACCGACTGAAGAACTTTAGCTGGGCGTGATTTATGGGACGAATAGGACGAATGGGACCAATGGGAAGGCGGTCAATCCAGTATGGCGCCGGCTTTGAGACGGATGACACGCTGGGCGCGGGCGGCCAGATCGGAGTCGTGGGTGACGATGACCAGGGTGGTGGCATGGGCGGCGTTGAGGGAGAAGAGGCTTTCGATGACCAGCGCGCCGGTCTCGGCGTCGAGGTTGCCGGTCGGCTCGTCGGCGAAGAGGATTTTCGGCTGGTTGATGAAGGCGCGGGCGAGTCCGACGCGCTGTTGTTCGCCGCCGGAGAGTTGCACGGGATAATGCGAAAGGCGCGCGCCCAAACCGACTTCGTCGAGCAGGAGCCTGGCTCTTGGGGCGGCGTTTTTTTCGCCGCGCAGTTCCATCGGAACCATGACGTTTTCCAGAGCGGTCAGGGTGGGAATGAGTTGGAAGTTCTGGAAGACAAAGCCGATTTTCTCATTGCGGATGCGCGCCCGGCCGTCTTCGTCCAACGCGCCGAGGTCAATGCCGTCCAGGCACACGCGGCCCGAGGTCGGGTGCTCCAGTCCGGCGCACAGACCGAGGAGGGTGGTCTTGCCACTGCCGGACGGGCCGACGATGGCGCAAGTGGAGCCGGCCGGGATGGAAAAGGAGACATCCCTGACGACTGTCAGCGGGCCGGCGGGGCCAGCGTAGGTTTTGGCGAGCCGTTGCGCGTCCAAGATGACTGGGCGCGAGGCGGCGGGCGTGTCGGGCGAAAGATGCATCTTAAGACCTGTAAATGGAGTGCGTCCCGACGTTCGTTGTCACAACCTTATCCCCGTCAATGTAAAATGTAATTCGCAAATCTCCCTCCACTACTATGGCATAGACCGTGCGTCCGAAAATAGCGGGCAGAGCGTGAATTTTGTGTGTGGCTAAACGCGGGTCGAACGGGTCCCGTTTGAAAATTGGCCAGACGCGACGGATTGATTCCCACTGTTCATGGGGCAATTTCCTGAAACTCCGCCAGAATTGCGGCTGCGCAACGTAACGATAAGTCTTCAAACGGGCGGACGTTGGAAATGCTCGTCTTGGATTTCAATGCCTTTTCCATCTTCGGCTTCCTCAAAACCAATCCAGACATCTTCCGGGATCTCTGGATGGGCGAAGCGGCGCAACTGGCGTTCCAGGGCCTTGAGCGCCGCGGGAGAAAGCTCCTGAATGGCCCCACGGATGATTCGAGCACGTTCCGTTTCCGGCAGGGTCTTGAGTTCGATTTCCAGGATGTCCGCAGTCATGGTGTTAGTATTGCTGATCTGAGGCGGCGGTGCAAGGCGGAATTCACGGCTTCTGTCTTGCATGAGCCGGGCAAATGGTCAAACTTAAAGCCAACAATATGTTTGCTTGGCCTCTCGGATTGCGGTGGATCGGTCCGCCGCACACGGACTGGTCTTTGGGCAACTTGAATTTGGACGAAATATGAAGCGCGCTCCTAAACGCCGCCTGTCCTTGATGATAAGCCTGGTCTTGGGATTGGCCGCCACGTCGTGTTCTGACAGCGCGACTGATTACTTTAAGCGCGGTTGCGCGAAGATGGATAAGCGCGATTTGGACGGGGCAATCGCGGATTTCAACACGGCCATCGAACGCAAGCCGGATTATGCGGTGAGCTATGTCCGCCGCGGCGTTGCCAAGGCTGGAGTAGGCGACCTGGACGGCGCAATTTCGGATTACAGCAAGGCCATAGAACTTAGACCGACGGCAGGCACTGCCTGGGTCCTTCGCGGCGGCGCGAGGGAATACAACGGCGATCTGGATGGTGCAATTGCTGACTGTACCAAGGGCATCGAACTCATGCCGGGTGACGCGTTGCCTTATGCCGAACGCGGCGATGCCAGGAACGCCAAGGGCGACTTGGACGGCGCAATTGCGGATTACACGAAAGCTATTGAACTCAAAGCCGATGATGCGAATGCCTACGCGGGTCGCGGCATTGCAAGGCAAAGCAAAGGCGATCTGGACGGAGCAATCTCGGATTGCAACAAGGCCATTGAACTCAAACCGGTTGATCCGATTGCCTACAGCACTCGCGGTGCTGTGAAGCTGGCCAAAGGCGACCTGGACGGCGCAATAGCGGATTGCACCAAAGCCATTGAACTCAAACCCGATGATGCGGTTGCCTATAGCAATCGAGGCCGTGCCCGAAGAGCCAAAGGCGACCTGGACGGCGCCATAGCGGACTGCGCGAAAGCTATAGAAATCACGCCGGATGATGCGATTGCCTACGTCAATCGCGGCATCGCAAAGAAAGGCAAGGGCGACTTGGATGGAGCAATCTCGGATTACACCAAAGCCATTGACCTCAAACCTGATGGTGCGAGTTCTTACGTTAATCGCGGGATCGCCAAGAAAACCAAAGGGGACTTGGACGGCGCGATAGCGGACTACACGTTGGCGATTGAACTCAAAGCGACTGATGCGGCTCCTTACAGGGATCGCGGCCTTGCCAGGAAAGCCAAAGGGGACTTGGACGGCGCGATAGTGGACTACACGTTGGCCCTTGAACTCAAACCGAACGATGCGGTTGCTTACCGGGATCGCGGCCTTGCAAGGAAAGCAAAAGGCGACTTGGACGGCGCAACCACCGATTACGCAAAAGCCATCGAGGCAAATCCCAAATATGATTGGGCATATTATGATCGCGGCTGCCTGCATTATGACGCGCGCGATTTTACGAACGCGCTGGTTGATTATCGCAAGGTGGTTGAGTTGAACCGGACCAATGATTATGCCCGTTTCCGGGTTTGCATGAGCCGGGGCAGGCTGGGCGAGATGGAGGCCGCCGCAAAGGATCTGCAAGAATATCTCTCGGGGCGCGTTTACGGGAAGATGGAGGATTGGGTTTCAAAAATAGGCCAGTTCCTGGCCGGTCAACTGGGCGATCCGGAGTTTCTGGCCGCTGCCAAAAATGCGGACCCCAAGAAGGAGGCTGGACAGTTATGCGAGGCGTATTTTTACGCGGGAACAAAGCGCCTACTGGCAGGAGACAATGCCACGGCCACGGACTATTTCCAAAAATCCATCGCCACCGATATGAAGGATTACTATGAGTATGCCAGCGCGGTGGCGGAGTTGAAATTCTTGAAAGGGCAGGCGCAGTAAACAACGGGAGTAATGCGTCCCTGAACGCGGGTAAGGGCGACGCTCCTGCGGAGCCGGCTCGGGCTGGCGACACGGCTCTGCAGGAGCTTCGCCTTACCATGGAAGGAAATCGAGTTTGGGATCGACAGAGTCTCGCCCTATCGTGGAAGGACTCGCTTGCATGGGCCGGACAAATGGTCAAAACTACCTCTGTGCAACTTTTGACAAATGGCTTCCCGAAAACCGCGCTGCTGGCGGCGTGGCTGGGGATGGCGGGCGGGGTGGCGGCGGGGGCGGATGGGCCGACAGATGCCAATACCAACCGGCCGGGGATCCTGGTGCTCGGGGACAGCCTGGCGGCTGGTTATGGGGTTGATCCGGGGGAGGCGTTTCCGGCGTTGTTGCAGAAGAAGCTGGACGCGGCGGGACTGAACTTCGCGGTCATCAACGGCGGGGTGAGCGGGGACACGTCGGCGGGAGGATTGCGGCGTGTGGATTGGTATTTGCGGCGAAGGGTTGAGGTGTTGATCCTGGAACTGGGGGGCAATGACGGTTTGCGGGGCGTGCCGCCGGCGGAGACACGGACGAACTTGCAGGGGATTATTGATGCGGCCCGGAAGGCCTGGCCGGACATCAAGATTGTGATCGCCGGGATGCGGATGCCGCCGAATTTGGGCCAGGAATACACCGATGCCTTCGAGAAGATATTCCCCGCGCTGGCGCGGGACAACCACGCGGCGCTGGTGCCGTTTCTGCTGGAAGGGGTGGGCGGCAAGGCGGAGTTGAACGGGCCGGACCAGATACATCCGACGGCCGAGGGCCACCGGATTGTGGCGGAGAACGTTTGGAAGGTGTTGAAACCGGTGATCGAAGCGAAACCATGAACGCTTCCGGCCGACGGACTGGCGCAAGTAGTTGATGTCGAACAGGTGAGGAGCCGGTAACAAATTAGGGTGTCAACCTGACTTGGTCTTTTGGCGGCTGGCGGCGTTGCTCGCTCGTTGCAGATCCATGCGGATATGCGCCTCGCTCGCGCCTAGCCAGCCGCCAAAACCGCAGCGTCATCTTGTCACCCTAATTTATTACCGGCTCCTTGCGAAAAACGGACGGCGGGCGGGAAAGCGACCGGGCGGTCTTTGCCTTAAATTCATCGGGGAAGGCGGCGATTTGGGGTGGGCGCATCTTGACACAACCACCATAAGAGCCTCCTCTCCCCGGCCCTCTCCTCCACAAGTATGTGGAGGAGAGGGAGGAGATGCCGCGCGGGGGCGCAAAGCGCGTGGTGGTGGTTGCAAG
>Ga0182030_10002026_pt1 | contig 42776 bp, 46 predicted proteins | sample 812S3MmetaG_FD_121299 | JGI IMG/M metagenome (GOLD analysis project Ga0182030, IMG submission 121299) | Permafrost microbial communities from Stordalen Mire, Sweden - 812S3M metaG (Illumina Assembly) | ecosystem: Environmental > Terrestrial > Soil > Wetlands > Permafrost | place: Sweden... | reverse complement strand
TCGGGCTTTGTAGGTTTGCCTACCTTCTCCCGTGTTCCATTATGGAGTAACCTCTACGAGCGAGGCCTCTAGGGATCTACTACCTCAGTCAACGCGGGTCCTATTTCTCTCCGAAGAGTTACTTTAGATACACGCTGAGGGTTCGGTAAACAAGCAATGACAGACCATTGCGCTAGACAGGCTAGTTTGTTTGGTTGTTAAACATGAATTGCTTATTTGAATATATACGAGTATTAGGGTAGGTGATTTAGGGAAGCGGGCGCGTAGTCAGGAGGAATCCTGGAACTGGTTAATCCTTTTTCCTAAGTAATTCATTGATAACAAATTTATTTGAATCTTTCTCATAAGCAATTCGTCAAATAAAATTCATAGCTGATGAACATTATCCCCTTCCCAACCTTTAATCCACTCGTCGTCAGATTCATCTTCATTAGGCACCCAAGTCCCGAGTCTTACACTCCTCCACCAGCCTCTTCATTCCCTCATCCCCGTCCCTTGCCCTTCTATCAAACTCAACCCAGTTCTCCGCCGCCCACTTCCAATCCATCCCCGCCTCAGGTAACATGAACCCCTGCTCAATGCCCGCCACAATATCACCCATTACAAACACCGTGTCCAGTTTCTCGTTCGGTACGATGATGTTCCAGTTGCCTTGAATATCGGAGCAGAGTTTATCGTAGGCGGAGCGAGGACGTGAGGGGCCGGGACGGACGTGGGCGATGATGTTGTTGGTGAGTTTCTAAGGGAGTTCAGTGAGTGCAAAGGGGCTTGTGGAAGGGAGGGAGGACGGACTCGTTTCCCGCCAACGTAGCAGGGGACGCTGTTGATGTCTTGGAAGCGAATGTTGACAAAGAGGGAGGGCGCGTTGAATAACGAGGTGTGTGTCTTCGTGATTGCGGTTGCTAGGGTGTCTTTTTGGCCGCCGGTCAGAGGGGTGTAGTGGGAGATGATATAAAGAGGCATTTTGAGGAAAGGTGAAGTTTGAAATTTGAGAAGAGCAAGTGGTATCCGGAGATTGGTCTCGGTATGGAGTTTTGAGAAGGCATTTCTTTAACTGTGATGTAGCTAAAAATGGTGGGGTAAAATAGGGTTGTCGATCTCCCGGAGGTGGAGTTTTTAGTGACGTACAGGACGGATGAAGGGGTCCTTGCATCAATTGAGGCAATTGCTTCAGCATAAGGAGCAGTCCCGTTTGCTAAAACATATGGCACGGTTATTCAATGGAATCAAATCCATCATATAATCAATTCTAGCTACCCCCATCAAACATTCTCTTCTCGATCTCCATATCGAAATCCAAAAGTGACGTAGGATTTCCCCTGAACTTCTCAATGTATAACAACATTTGAGACAATTGGGAAATTTGCGATATGCAACAAATAGAAAGGGTCAGGCAAGTAAATAGACATACCCCTTATGACAATGGGTCCCCAATTCCTTTTATCGTAGCTAGTCTTCTTGTTACTAATCCCGAATCCGTGCCCAAATTCCTCAATGTCTGTTGATAATTAAGACAATTGAACGAATTAGCGATGTGCAACAAAAGTAAGGTTGGAAAAATGAATAGAGCTACCCTTTTGAGCATAGATCCCTACATCTTACTACTAGTTCTTCAGGTTCCTCATTGTCTGTCAAGAATCGAGACAATTGAGAAAAATGCGATGTGCAACAAAGAGGGTGGATCCCTCCACCTCGATGAGAATCCCTCAAAATTCCGACATTTGTTCCAAAAGGATCTGCCCTTGGTCAGTCTCGAGTCCCGACTCCATCTTCTCAGTATCTGATAATATTGAAATATTCGAACGAATTGCGATATGCAACAAAAAATTAAAGGGGGTGAGTAGGTGAATAGAGTTATGTTTTTGAAATCTCAAAAATCCTCTGTTTCCCGATTCCCGCGTGGTTATAAACAACACATTTAGCAGGTCAGCTCTGCAGCTCCTGAACCTGAACTTCCCGTTGCGCTGCTGTAGGTGAGTTACTGATGCGCTTCTAGAATGTTGCAAAAATAGGGGTAGGAAAGGATATACCAAGCACAAGGAGGACATGAATCCGGGCCACTAGCACCTCCTAATGTTGCAAAAGCATCCACGATTGTATCCAAGAGAGTGTTTATGGAAGAGGAGGGTCTTTAGTTAGGGCGGTTCTTCCAACCTCCAGACCAAACCTCCCTGCTCTCCGTTGCCTTCTCTACATCTTCAGAGCGTATTGCTGGAACGACATACGAGCAGAGCAGAAAGTTTAAAGACGTAATTCGGAAGAAGACCTTCGGCTGCTTTAGGAGTCGCAGATCCCACTTCCACTGTGGAAACTTAGGCTTCTATACACAGGAAAGCTACAAACCATGGTTCCCCCTAACTCCTTTGAAGCTACAACCCTGTTCTCAGCAAAAAAATATTTTGGCTGAGGTGCATGGCCCATCTCAGGCATGTCGACAAATCTATAAGCAAGCATTCACCAGATAGGACACCAAATCCCATCTGATTGTTTCATAAACAAGTCAGAGATTCAGAGAATAGAGATTGGGACCCCCATCTGATGGTCTCAAACAAGATTAAATCCTGAGCGCTTGATGGTATTGAACGAATTTGTGTGTGGTGAACACCAGGCTAGTGTTTGGTACACGAGTCATAGGAGCACGGGGTCTCAATACAACCCTCCTACACTAGCGTTTTCAAGTAATGGTCCGAGGGCCCTCAATGCGGCCTTTACAATGTGCTTTCTATTTCTTGAAAGTAACGCAGAGGCTTTCCCCCAGTCACCTTCTGGAGTCCATATCCCGAAACCTCAATGTCTCACAACAGGTGAGACAATTGAGCATATTGCAACATGCGACAGAACAAAAGACTCTATTACATATGTAGACTCTGCGATGTATATAAAATTGCAATATGCAACAAAGCTGGACAACGGCAGCTTTTATTGCATATTGAGACGATTGCGATATGCAACAAACTCATGGAAAGCAAGAAAAAAAAAATTTGGTTGCACGTCTAAAGGGGTACGATATGCGACGAATCTGGACAAAAAATATGAGTCTTCCTCATGAAGTTGTAAAAAGTTGATAATCAATCCTAGATCTTGTGTACCCACTAATATCATATGCAATGATTATGATCTTGAACTCTCGTAGACGATGATCTTATCATTGACATTCTTCCCTTGAAGGATACAGAACATCCTTTTGACAGTACTTTTATGCTTGACAATGCCTTTCCAAATGACAGCAAATATCAAGAAGATGCTAACCTCTTACGCTTCCGGAAGGGAAAAGAAGTCCCACTGTCACGACGACAGCCCCTCGCACCAGGCCATGATCATGATTGACAACACCTCACGGAACCCTCAGCTCGGCATTGGAAAGTTTGGAAATGGCTCTGTCTTAGAGATGAATAGAGGACAAGGGTCCTTAACGATTTTTGGCGTTGAGGAATTGTGAGGAGGTATGATAGCAGTGTGACTATACAAAGTTGGTGTAGGTGAACTTGAAAGAAATATATGGATCATCGAGGGGAGACAGATCTATGAAGCCTTGAACTAAGGCAACAGGATGACTGATATATTGGTGTCATATAACTCTTAGATATACAGCTCATTGTGAATGTCCAGATATGCAATAGCAATCTTTCACATTCAAAAAACCTCATGATTTGGGCCCGATCCGACAAGTACATATTTGCCCCCATGAATTTCGTAAGAACGAATATATAAAGACTTCCTTTCCGCGTTCGATACCTCAGGACCAGTCGCAATGGAGGATCTCTGTTGTATGGAGACGGAGTCAGCTATCATGCTGGACACTGGGCTCAGCATAAATGTAGAGTGCAGTATTTCGGAAGAATGGGCAGGTTCTCCAGAGCATCGCCGCGAATACCAATAAAAAGGATAGGTGATGATGCTAGTTGACAACAGTTGATGTTTTCAGGACTTCCACAGTGGCGCAGATACTTACCATAAGGGACAATGGATGTTGCTCATTTGACAATAACCGAGGTGAAACGAAAGGAACAAAAACAGAAATGCAGACGCAAATGAAACCAGAGTCTTGAACAAGTGCATGAGAGCAGGAGTATCAGAAGACTTCTGATGGCATCTCTGGCGAATGGTAGGATTAAAATGGACGTTGTCCCAAAGTGTCAAGGAAAACTGAACATTGAGATTCCAAAACGTCATAATCACTCACAAATTCTCGAACACGAGGCAAACCACCCATGAAAGATAACAAAGCACATTCATTTATTGTTGGGTATCGATAACACCTTTAATCCAGACACCATTAATGCATGCTACCCGAAAGGCAAAGTCATAATCAATGCACGCTCCCAGCCGTATAATGCACCTTTCGAAACTCCTGGTATTCCCCTTCTAGATAAAGCACTCCCATCCCAACTTCCATTTTTATCCTGGCACATCTCCCAAGAGAAAAAGAGAGCCTAGACCTTTTCGAATGCATCGATATCATAATGGAACTCCTCTCCATCTGAGCCCTCATCCTTGTATCCTTGTGTCGATTGGTTATATCGTGGAGGAGCAGGCTGGAGATTGAACGGTTTCTTAACAATGAAAGCAACAGTCTCATCCTCCTGAAGGAATATATATCCTCTTTTTCGACCGAACTTTGAGCGTTTCCTATTTAATTATTAGCATACTGGTCCTGGCACAACGAAACAGAAAGGATTTACATCTCTCCAATCTTCTGCACCAACTCCAAAACCACCACAATTACCAAGAAGAGTATCACAATCCCAACGACCAGTAGATCACTATGGTCCCTCGCCATCTCTATCCGTTGCCCGACTCTAAGATATGCGCTTCCGGACTCGAATGCCTTCTTCCGCGCACACGGTGCATACCACGACGCAGGTATGGTTATTACGTCTCCTCCTAGAGCCAGTTTATCGGCCTCCGCATGCAAGCTTGCGTGATATCTCCTTAGGTCTTCTTGACGCAGATCGGGGAGGGCAGAGGTAGGTTTCGAAGGGAGGAAGTCCCCATCGTCTGTCATTGTCGGTTTGCTTTGTGGAGTCTTCGAGCTGGAATCTGCAAGGGAGAGGAGGTATGAGGTCGTGAGGGGTGAGTCGGCTGCGAGTGCAGTGGAAGGTTGGACGTGTTCAGGAGGTGTTATGGGAGCATTGTTGAGATGATCTCTCCCCGAGTCCCACGGAGGGGCTAATTGGTGTGCGGGGAAGTGAGGAGTTGCAAAGCTTATGAAAGGTGTGACAGCGTTGGCAGCGAAATGAGTCTTGCATTCGAAGTATTCTTCGCAGACTGCAGGGTGGAGGATAGGTATGGGCGCCGCGGAGGTGAGGTGAAGGAGAAGGAGAATCGACAGAGATGACGTCGACTTCATCGTGTGTTGTTGTAATAAGGAATGATACCGTGACGGCAGGTCGGTAAGGAGTCGAGAAGTCAGGAATCTGATCAAGGTGAAGCAAACAAATTAGGTCTCCCTTGCATCAACATCTACCACACGTTTGAAAGAACGGTTGGCGGAAGTTCTTATTCGTGACTTCCTTTGTCGACGAAAGGAAACTCGAGATACGAAAACAGACAGTAGGAAAGTTCTCGATAAACGAAGGATGAATCTGCGCAGAAATGTGGTGGAGGGGGCTGCATTCATACTTATCCATTGATGGGTGGAACTTCCTTTTAGTTTTAGTCGAGGAAAGGCTCATTGGAGAGCCAGGGCCCTGGTTAACTTCTGACCTGGTGGACCTATTCCTTGAGGGTTGGATGCGAGCTGGGATGGCCGCATATGGTTAAGTTCATAAGTTAATGTGATTCTGGCGCATCTTCAATGTCGAGGGGAGAGCGATGGTCCTCATCAGCCCATTGACAGGATGCAGAGGAAGCGCAAAGGACCCCCTGTGGTCAGCAGAGATACCCCTTCTCTGATTTGATGTTGACATCCACATGGACTGTGAGTGGATGTTCTTCAAATAAGTGGCCCTTTATGCTTTGGCCGCATTTGAATTTGGCATCAGGAGTCGTTCCCGCGTTGCTTGGATTCTCGCACCTGGATAGGACTAGTTCTATAGGGCGCGCCCGCCTCGCAGCACGTCAAACCCAGCCCTCGATTGCTGATGTGAGATCTTCCACGCCTCAATAATAATAACCTCATGAGAAAAAGATCCTTTTCCTTCGAGCTGTAATTCTGCTGCGAAGCAAGTATTTATTTATTTTTTATATTACTATTTCTTCTTATCATCTTATCATCCTATCTATCGTTTCAAATTGATCGTGGCTCGTATACCTTATTAATGGGACCCCCCGCATTGTGCTGTACAGGTAATAAATAGGATCGTACTACTTGTATGGCAAGTCATCGCCAAGAAGTGGCTTTATATAGTCAAGCTTTTTGGCGGCTAAGAAAAGGATTCTAGGCACACGTGTTTGTATCGCGACTCTTGGCAAGCTATTTTAGTTTTTAGTTTCTTTTCCTGGCAAGGAGGGGGGAAACGTGATGGAATTACTCGTTCAAGAGTCCCCAAGGGCGTCTAGATCTTCACTTCGTCTATACGCCACCAGCTTTTGATAGAAGTATTGACCGGTGAAGTGTCCCCCTTCGAGACAGATTTGCCAATTGCGGAATTGTTTCATGTCTAAACAAACGTAATAGGTGATCTTTGGGAGATCTTCAGGAACAGGATTATTAGTTATTAATGCTTGTGTTTTGCTAAGCCTTCCCGGCTCGCTGTGGATTCTGTGAGCTCTGGCCTTTTCCCCTGGACGAAATCTCCAAACCCGCCAAGTCAAACTTCTCCGCCAAAACCAAAAAGCCTTTCGTCACCAAAGTGCTGGTCAAGGTCATTGTTTTATCGATCGTCCAATGATTGTTGTATTGCGACATTCATTGGGTTTCTGACCCCCGAGGCCTTTTTGGCTTATTCTTGGCAGTGACATGTCAATGACATTCTCCTCGGTCACCACAGGATTTTCTTCCCTGCTCTTTCTCAACACTGCCACTCTCGCTCACCTTTGTAAAATTTATTATACCGGAACGAGAGACGAGAGACGCGCACGGATTACCGAGTAACCCAATCCCCGCCCAAATTCTCGTCTTACCTCATCACGGCCGTAAGATCTAAATTTCTCTTCAACATGCGCCTAAAAACTGTCTCTCGTTACAAAACCTCCTTCCTTATCTGATCTTCATCAAGTCTCCACTTCTACGCTTCAACCAAGGGCGTTTTTTTTTCTTCTCTTTCGGTATATGCAATCAGTGCCGAGGATTTCCATCTTCTGAGGCGCCGAAGTGGGATGAAGTCGTCTCGAAGTTCTTATCATGTGGGAGAAACGCAGTTGATACTGCCAAGCGCCAAGAAAAGGGAGAAGTGGATCACGTGAAGTCAGATATGGTTTCAGATGTGTATCTGAGTACGAACGTCGGGCACAATGTGTGGGTTGTGATGGAGCAATAACGATCTTTTGAAATACGTCATGCCGCATTACCACTTCACGGAGATGTGTGGTGTGTATCTTCGAAAACAGAGTAAGTCTCACGCCGAGCAGGTTCTACAACTTCAAGCCCCTCTCATGAACCTTCGCCCACATCTCACCATCCCCATCTCTATCTACTTTCGGTTCCCTAGGAATGATATGGAAATGCGCATGCGGCACCGTTTGCCCCGCTTCCGCTCCTATACTTCCTATTATCATCTCGCTCCTCAGACCATTTAGAGTGGAGAATGCTTACCATTAGCTTGTATAATATTCCAATGCCCCTCCGTCCCTGCCACAACAGCACGCATAACAGCCCTACTCAAAATCGGCAACCAAAAACCCACGGCAGCCGCCTCAGTAGGCGTCAAATCCGTTCCTTTCTCTCTATGGGCCCTCGGACAAACAAGAAGATGTCCTGGGGACAAGGGAGCAATGTCTAGAAATGCTACGATCAGAGGAGTTGCGAGGACAGGGTATGCCGACCCAGCAGGGGAAGACAGCACGGGAGAATCAGGGTTGCCCGGGGAGTTGGAAGCGATTGTGCAAAAGGGACAGGGCATTTCAAGAGGCTAAGTAAGTTTGAGAATGTTGGCAATGCCGGAATGAACGCTGGATGTTGTCGTACAATTCACGGTAGGTAAGCTGACAGAACTACCGGTATCGATCAGGAGGGGAGCGGCCGCTTACGCCGCGAGCGGAGCATCTCAAGGAGAACGCATATTATCGAGACATATGACTGTGTTTCTTCTGAGAGAACGATCAGGAAATGCCGAATTCGAATTCCCTCTGCGCGTGCGGGATATACAACCCGGTGTTTGCAGTAATACGGTGCAATTGGGAGCCGAATCAAATCTCCGATAGTTCGATTTCTAGCTCGAAGTTAAGTCTTTATAATTCTGGAGCCAAGTTAGTTCTGCTTAGTCTCTAGGATAAATAAAAAAAACCTTCCTTTGTACCCCCCTTGTCAATTTAAGCTTCAAAATCCCCATCTTAATTGGTTGCTTCGCCCCTAATACCTAATCGAAATCGAAAAGCGGATTTTCCATTTCGGGTTCTTTACAGGGGTACAAATATTTATCCTTGAGCCGAAGAACTTTCCGTCAGCTCTAAATTCAAGCTAGGATATGAATTTATTTTTCGTTTTTTCTCTCTTTCAATAATCTTGGCATTTCGTGGCTACGAGCTCGTATGCACGTCGCCCAATCCGCGACTTTGTCGTTTCCTTCAAACTTTAGATGACGAATCTATGTTCAAGATATCTAGGCAGCAGCATATCGGAAAGAGCTGACGTAGAAATGCCCTCACTTCAACCCGGGACTTCTGGTGATTAGAGCTGGCTTGGGGAGAATGTTTTTTGCATCACAAATCTTCTGAATCAAAGCTGTTGAGGTATTGTATATATCTACGCTGTATGTGCGAGAGCAACAAATCTGCAGCTTGGACTCAGAGGTTGAACTGAAAGAAATCTTGATCAGCTCTGAGCAGACAATGTATTCTCGGATGAATCTCTATACCATTCCTCCTCCTATCTCCTACTTTCAAATAATTTCTAATAATTCTATCACCATGGCAGACACCTTCTATACAAAATATATCAGTTGGCCCGCCATCGAACGCCCTATAAACTCGCCAGTAAAAGAAACATGCCAACCACTATCCACAAGTTACTCCCTCTCAACCCCAACCCGCTATTTACCTTATTCGTCGCCGCTGGTCTACTCACTCCCATCGCCGTCGCATTCCCACTTCCACTCACCCATCCCTTCTCAGCCGCCTCCGCAATCCCATCATACCACCCCTTCGCCAACAGAGCATACCCCCCATCATTAGGATGCAACCCATCAAACATATCCGCCGTATCATTAACCGTCAAATAATCACTCATATTAATCCCCACCACCCTCTTCCCCATCCCCACCCTCTCAGCCACCAACCCCGGGATCGCATCATTGAAACTCAAAACCCTCGTTTCCGCCTCCGATGTTTGAATCGGTATAATACCCGCCACTACCACTGCCGCACTGGGACACGCCGCGACGACTTCATCAATCAAACTGCCTAATCTCTGAGGCGCTGTAGTGGCGTTCACATCTTTATTCATATCATTCGTTCCGGCCATAATAAGCACGACATCTGGCAGCAAGCTCAAAGACCCATTCGCCAGGACATAAGCGGCGATTTCTGAGATCAGAGCTCCGGAATAGCCATCGCTGGCGTCGTTGCCGGTTAAGTTCCCGGAGTGTTGAGAGCCGAGATACAGGACGGGGGTAGGGGAGAGGAGGTCCAAAAGGGAGAGGCGGTAGCCGTTGCCGGTGCTGCTACCGTAGCCGTAGGTTATACTGTCGCCGATGGGGAGAATGCGGATGGTTGAGTTGATCGGGATGGAGCGCGTGGGGTTGGTGTGTGCTGGTGAGTGTAAGTACAAGTATTAAGGAAGAAGAAGTAAGTGACTTACATGCTGTGACGAGTACATTTGAACAGAGGAGAAACGTATATCGTAAGAGTTCTTTAGGAAGAGGCATGTTGTCGATATGTAATATTCTTTCTCGGTTTCGTGATAAAAAGATCGCTTGTTCGAAGGTTATGTACTGGGAACTGGAGCGCGAATGGTCACTTTTGGATACTAAAACGAATAACTATGTTTAAAACTGACGACCGGTGAGTAAATTGAGAGGTACCAAGCATAATATATAAATATTCAGATACAATTGGAAAAACTGGACGAAATACGTATACATTGAAATTGGGATCATGCGCCAGCGACAACACAAGATTTGACTTCAGGCGTAACAAGAGTGCTTCATTACTGGCCTAATTTCTGGAGCAAACACAATCTAATTGTGAGGAGCGACAGAAATTGCCTTGCAGACTTCATCTGAAGTCAAAAACATAAACATATCATCATTGGTGTTGGCCTTGGAAGAATGTTTTGAAGTTCAATGATCGAAAAGGAAGGCTGAGGCACTGACCATGTTTAAAGCGGGGCGTCCAATGCCATTGGATTTAGACACAAGGAAGACTAGAGCATAGAACAACGAACAATCACTCTTAACGATTTGAGAAGCAACTTTTTAAGAGGACAAGAAGGAGAGAAGCCTGGAAAAGAAAGAGGTAGACAGAGGGTTTCTTATGTGGCTGAGCGATCGAAGGACACGGACAGGAGATGACGTTGCTCGGTGGCCGTGCGGCACAATGAAGCTTTCCATATCTTACGATGCTTAGGTACTCGTGGGAGTAGCTTATGGCATCTTCTAAAAGCTTTATATTCCAGGGCACTGTCACTTCCTCCTACGCTCGCTGCGTCATGTTATTGATATATCCTTGATATCTCCATAGATCAACCTCGTGATGCACCTACGAGCGAGACCGATGCCAAGGAACATTGCAAGAGATTCGCCGTTATCACCGTCTTTCGCTTCGGCTTCAAAGCTTCTTTCAGCAATAAGGTATTAAAGACCAAATCTGTAGTAGATCTTTGACCTCTCGAATTCGTTGATCATGGAAAATATCCGGGTACCTGCATCGTTAGTGTGTGGGTAGACATCCTGTTACCGACACTAAGAATATCTTCTTTCAAACATCGCGAATTTTCTTAGAATATTGCATCGGTTATCCATCCTTTTGCCCTTTCTGCTTCTGGCGAATTTGCTGAAAACGAGGATGAATTCAGAAACTCATGCTTGAAGGGGGCACGCATCAAGCGTCGAGACCCCTATCGAGATTAAGCCTGAGGTTGCTTTGCTAGTTGTCTCTACTCTCACTAGATTTTGATAGCCGTACAAGATGGTAGCAGGAAATCACTTCCCCAATAGGACTGGAGTAGGGGGAGCATATATACCCAACCTCTGCGGCCCTAAGTAGGAGCTTGGAGCCAGTTCTTGGAATTATATCCTAATCTCATCTTACTATGAGATAACACGAAACCTTCCAAGAGGGCCATCGCTCTTTATAGATCGGCAAGATTGCACTTTTTGTCAAGATGCGTATGTCTAGGGTGTCTCCCGTAGTGATGTTCTGTCGCAGTCCACGTGGCCAGCGAATATGGGATTTCCCTCATTCAGTGGCTGTTAAGCTTATATTTGGTTCACTTGACACTAGTGGGTCACGCTCAAAATGGACGGTATTTAAACCGGATCTCCTGACGAGCTTTAACAATATCATATCTGTCTTTGCCTGAATGGAACTAAACCCTCCAAGATATATCCATTTCTTGAACACATCCCCAATTATCCTGAAGAAATTGTCCTCGGTTTTCTCTCAAATCCTGAATAATGAGACTATCCAGCGTCTTCTCCGTCTTTAGCTCAGTCTTCGCCATAAATGCCCCTCCCAAACCTCTCCTTACGGCAATCTCAGCTACCCTTAGCGCTTCCTCAACCACTCTGACTCAATCAACTCCCGCACAGTCTTCTACTGCCATTCACATTAATAAGGCGTTTGGCTCTTCGAATGTGTTCTCATTGTTTAATGGCCTTATGGATACTGATGGCATTCTTTCAGATCTCGATTCGGATGCACTTAACTCTGCACTGTCGACACGGGCCACAACAGGCAAACATGTATTTGCCAATTATATGGTTAGTCTCTCATTTCCATTGTGCAGACTCAGAAAGGGACATTTTTCACAAATAGTCCAGGTCGGAACCGTTGCCCGACCTCATGCAGCAATTGATATCGACGATGCCATATCTATGAATAGGAGTGGCCACCTTGTTTTGATATAGAACTCTACTGACATTCTGTTGCTCGATAGGTTTACTCTCAACATTGACGATACCACCCAGCCTTTCCTGAGGAACACTCTGGCCTTCCTCTTTGGCTACGCCCAAGGGAAAAAGTTCACGAATCGTAGCTGAGACTCGACCCCTAGCTTTTTGTCTTCTCTCACGCCTCAGTCAGCAAAGAAAATCCACGAGGGCGACTTAGTAAAGATTTCGACAAACTTCTAAACGTGTACACCACGCCTAACACAGCTTCGATCTTCTCATCTAACGAGGTATCGCAATGATTGTTTGTTGACTGAGCCAAAGGGTCCTAATTCCAGCCGAGGGAAGGAATTCCATAGCAAATAAGGGCTCCGGTTGTGGTGAAATCCAGGCCGTGAAAAGGCGCGATTGAGAACTTGGACGCTTCGGCCGCGAGATGGAGTAGGATTTATAGGCATATGATGCGGTTCTAAAGAGTCGGAGATGGTGGAGAGGATGAGGGGCAGACCAGCGGGAAATTTTATATGCGCTATCACGGAGGTGCGGAGGGAGGAGAGCATGCTTGTGAGAGCGAGGACTTGTCGGTCCGTGATATGTTTCTTGAGCGGAAAAATGGAATGCGATCTCGACTTTCCTGAATGAGTCGTTGGTACAGGTGTACGAGGGAGAAGTTGTGGAAAAGAGGAATGAGGCAAATTTTTGGTGCCGGAGGGCCGTAAGGAAGATAAGGGCTAGAGATATGGCTAGAAAATCTTATAAGAGGAATATGGGAGCTTACAGCGATGAATTATTCCCCATACTGAGGTTGTATGTATCTCGTGACAGCGTGCGCATGGTGGAGAGGTAGGCGGGAGATCCATAGATTTTGGCAGTGTCGATAAAGGTACCGTTGTAAAGTTTCACGGACATTGTGCTACATGATTTTAGAGATTGAGAGATGAGTCTGTGATGAAAAAAACGTACTCGCAGTTCATTGTAAGGTCGATTCCGATGGCTGTAAAGTATCAGTCTTAATTACCCTCTGGTTATCTCAACTAACGACTCACGAACCTGGAGCAGCTTTGGATCTCCATTGGAATACATGTTTCGCAGACACCCGTCGCAAATACGCTGCTGATATGGCCATGCAAGAGACAAAATGAGGAGATTAGCTTCATCTTTACGAAATGAAAATTACGACTGCAGAGACGGAGTTGGGTTGCTAAGGCATGTTTGGTCCCACTAGTACCGTCATTTAAATGGCAGCTTAAACTGCGGTATCATAAGTCACCGTAAATTAATTAACTCAAATCTAGGGGGAAACAAACCGTGATACCATAGTTCACAAACTTCGGTCCTTTTCAAAGCTATAGCTTAAATGGCTATACCATAGCTCACCATATAAACAACTTATAGTTTGCCTCCATTTATACAAGTTCCCTTTAATTACTCAAGGAGCGCTGTTTTAATCTTATATTATAATAAAATTGAAAAACCTGTACTTAGTCATTACTACCATAAATTGATGAAAAAAGTCCAATTTATGAGTACTCATGGTAGGAAATTTGGTGATCAAACCTGCTTTACGTATTGCCAGGTAGAAGTCCAGATAAGTACTCTCTTCACCACTCATTCTCAATATCTAGAGGTTCTCATATGCAAAGTGCTGGCTTAGCATCGTATACCTTAATTGAAAGGTAGGTGAATAACCATTTTAAAACACAAGCGGGCATCGACGAGAGTATATAAAGTATTAAATATTGATGCCTGAGTGCTGATTGATCAAGACTCTGTCTTGAAGTAATGTGTAAAGAAACAAAGCAAAGCATCTTGGTAGAACTAATACCTTATTACGGTTACTACTTAGCCATCGCGAAACAGAATAATTTGATGGAAAAGGGGTGGGCGTGTCGGTTGAGGTTGTACAATGTGCGGAGACCCACATTCCTCCAAAGGCTAGCCTCGAATTTACGAGGCTGAGTTCCCGACTTTCGCGACGGCAGCATCAAGATGCATCTCATGAATTGTTCCTTCATATGACGACGCCCAGCACATTATGGTGCCAAATCAGGCGCCTCAAACTTCCGCGAAAACATCTCGACCTTCACACCCACCCTTAACGCGAAGCACAACTCTCCCAGCAAGCGTTAGAGGAATTGCGACTGATCGTAGTTTGCTCGCTCCTGAAGATGCCATCTATCAAGGTTCGCCTCCTAAAAAGCAATCCGCTGCGGTCAACAAATTACAAAAGGATCTGCGTATGACCAATGGGACCAATGGAGATGCTACGAGAGGTCCCAGCAGGGCACGAAGACACAAGGAGAGAAATCGAAATGGAAGTAAACAGAGGAAGGGGGCGTGGAGGAAGTTATTATGGGTGAAGCAATCTTGTGAGTCTGTACTGCTTCAAATTTGTATATTTATTGACTACTACACAGACCCAGACAATTACACAGATCAGGATACATTTCTCGAACATTTGCAAAGGAACCCTCGCCTACAGCCATACGATTTCTGGCCGCTCGTCGCAGACTCTACGGTCATAGTACAACATGTTTGTTCGGTCATAATATTTATCGTATGCTTCGTGGGGATTATTCAAGAGCGAGTTTCGCCGGCAGCGGTGGTAGGATGGGGTAGCATTGCAACATTTCTGGGGTGGCTGTTATGGGACTGGTGGGTAGGACAAGAAGAAGCCGCAAAGCCAGCGTCCCCAGCCATTATGACATCTTCACCTCATGATTCTATTATGGCATCTGCAGCGAGCTCTACGTCGAATCTTGGGCATACAAATGGAAACTCAAGCTTAGGAAATGGATCAAGTATTCAAAGTCCAGGACTCTCAGCACGGCATTCTCAATCCGCGTCTGTCTCATCAATGCACTCCGCAATATCGACCCCTTCCCAAGCTCCAACACCTCGATTCGATCCCAACTTTCCGTCACCAAACACGCAATTTAGTCATCGAACCTCCCTCCGACTCTCGACCGCCAAATCTGCACTACTAATATACTTCACCCTCCTAGGTCTCTCGCCAATCCTCAAATCCCTCACACGATCAACCTCTTCGGATTCTATCTGGGCCATGTCATTTCTTCTTTTCGCGATCAATATATTTTTCTTTGATTATGGATCTCCAGCTCCATCTAGCTCCGTCAATTCGGCGAACAAGAATATCCCAGCAAGCTTATCCACGAACGCTGCTTTAATGGCTTCAACTGTGCTCGCATCTCGGCTTCCATCTACTGGCCAAGTCTTCTCCCTTACGCTGTTTTCAATTGAAGTTTTTGGGCTCTTCCCTGTGTTTCGACGATACGCTCGACAACGTTCATGGCGGGGGCATGTTACTCTCACGACTCTCTTGGTGCTAGGAGCGGGAGGTGGAGTCGGTTTGATATTAGGACGTGGCGGGGATGGTGAAGGGATACTCGACTTTCCATGGAAGAGCGGAATAATGGGCCTCGTTATAGGAGTTCTGGTGACAGGGTTGGCAATGGGTGGGTGTAGTTGGTGGTTAATTGGGTTGCAAAAATACAAGAACGAGATTCATGGCCCATGGGATCCTGCCAGACCGATTATTCGGAGACATTACGATTACGACTATTTAACTATATAGTGGTAATTAATGTATAGTTTCAGACTTCTCGAAGTGGAAATGTTAGGCGATTCAAGAGTCAATAAAAAAGGCACAATGGCGAATGCAGTGCTATTTCGATATGAGTATTTTCTATTTCCGTCTTTGGACCTGAGCTGTTGCTGCTATAGCCTAAGCTGTGGGTAAGCCAAACCTGAGCTAGGCAGTACGTTCCGCTGTAGTACGCTCAAGACGTAGCTTGTTTTACTACAGTAGGAATAGTATCAGTAGCGCTTTTCACGCGGCGTCCGTGTCTCAAGTACGCGCCAGCTCATAGCCACTGGAAGCAGCGTGAGAGCGCTAAAGACGAGAGCCGAGAATTGCATCTTCAAAACGATGTGACACTTGGACTTGCTTTAGGCGAGGAAGAATGAAAGCTTGGTGGCCGCTGGGTTGAGATGTTTAGGCGGCTTGAATAGAGTTTGACATGGGAAAAATCCAGGACGAACCAAGATAGCCTTATTTTTCCACGCATAAAATCATTCACATGTCCTCAGGTCTTCTTCGGTAACACCCCAGGGTCACCGCACATTAAGTTTAGAACAAGTTATGCTTAAGCATAAAATCTCTACTTTGTTCTGATAGGCGCTATCTAATCTCGATGAACCATTTCAGAATTCAGCCCTCGTTGGTAGTGAATGTCATGTGAAGGCGACAAGTCGAGCCTCTTCGTTGTCTTTAGCCTCCGCATCTTCAGATGGATCTAGATGTTAGGGGTGGAGCACCCGAGAAATCGAGATAGAAGTCTACTCGTTATTGAATTAAAGTCAGTCCCAAATGTGGTGACTAGAGGTAGAAAGAGCTAATTCTATTGACCTGACTTATACTTTCGGTTGGTCCATGAGAGATGGCGAGTAGCAACCATTGAATAAGGAAGGGCAGATGATGGATGATGACATTGAATGTGCCGTTGTACTGAGGACATCTGATTCATGCCAGGTCACAAAATGAGTGGAAAGCAGTGGCCTCTTGACAAGACGCGCACGCACTAAACCAAACCCAAGTTTTAACCTCGAGCAAACATCTCTTCCTCATGTCTGATCGGCGCCACCAAATCTAGGTCAAGTAATGACGGCTTAATGGGACAGAGAAGTCAAACACCGATGGTCATGATTCTCCTATTTTAGTGTCGCCCCGCTAGGTACGGTGCTGAACTGATAGGGGAGTTTCATTGCGTTTCTTGCCACTGGGCTTGCTCAACTATCATATAAAACATATTTTTTACATCGGAGTTTATATAGTTCAGAACCAGTATATGTGGCGCCGATGTGCGTTGGAGTGTTGAAGCAAGTGTAAGCGAATGGCGAAAGTTGCCCAAGCAATTCGTATGCTATCTGTGTTCTTTTCACTGAAGTCTTTTTCCATTTATTCTTTATGTGAATCTATCATTCTTCTCAATTTTGTACTTCTGGTGTTCCATTTTCTCATGTGGGATGGCTGGATCTCATCTAGAAAGTTCTGTGCAATGCTATCCACATTCAAAGCTGATTAGAGAGCAAAGGAATCATCCCATTGTACTACCGCACAAAAAGATTTCCCCTAATATACTTTGTTATCTTGAGTTCGATGATATGAGAACAAAGACTCCGGCCCTTTTGAAAGGATATAATTTGTCGCTGCAATTTTTCATCGTCTTCTTTTATTACCCCCTTTTATTGTCCTCTTTCTTTGAATGTTAAGCAAACAATAAGAATTGTTCCTCATCCTTTGCACAACAACGTTCAAACAGCTCTCTCGTTGAGATCATAAGAATTCTCTCTCCTCACTGTTAACTCTTTAGAACACATTCTACCTCTTACATCCACCCTCAAATATCAAACAATTTCAACACAACAGAAGTCATGATTTCCACCATCTTTATCAAGATCTTTCTCATCGCCGGCCTCGTGGCCTCATCCGCCATCCCGCGCTTCCCCAACACAATCCTCTCTCCCAGAGAGAACGCAACCGTAGTTTCCAAACTCCTTCACATCGCGCCTCACTCAATCACCTGCAAGAACGCCACTCGGCCCTCTGAGTGCCGCACCGCAACCCAAGCAGCCCCCTTTCTCGTCAAATCCATGGAGGCATGGAACATCACCAATGCTCGGGAAATCGCGGCTCTCCTCTCGGTAATCGCATTCAATACAGATTCCTTCAAATTCAACACCGGTAAGTGTGCCGGCCAAGGAACAAGAAACATGCAACGCGATCGCTGGAACCTGGCGTACGCGCAAACGTTTCCAGAACTCGCAGCCCCGCTGAGGAAGATCACGGGAGCGAACTTCACGGACACGGCGCATTCGCAAGGAGCGTTGAGCGACACGCAGTATGCCGCCATCCTGGATCTCGTCCTTCCGGACAAGTATTCTTGGGGAAGTGCTGCGTGGTTCCTCACAAGTCAATGCGAAAGCACTCGCCAGGGGCTGAGAGAGGCCCACGATCCCCATTCGGCCTATTCTATTTATCTCCAGTGCATCGGCACTGAGATGAGTGAGGGTAGGATGGTGTTCTGGGTGGCAGCGAACGAGGCTTTCGGGCTTAATTCGATGGCCCCAGGCGAGGCCATGCCCACGAGCAAGTGATTGTCTTTGCTGGCAAAGATAATCGAAATTATCCTTCAACGCTGTATAATTATAAATTTTTTTTAACCAAATTTACTATGTGACTCAAGTGAAATCTCAAAACCCAGCTCAAATGTGACACGAAATTGTTCCTAGCCAAGTACACTCTTTGTAGCACAGACACTTCTGTATCCGAATATAACTGTAGAAATAGACAGTGGATGCGGCGGAATGCCTAAATTTCCTTGGAACAACCCCTCCCCCTCCCCCCAAGTGAATGCTACCAATTGATCGGCCTATTGTCCGATTCGTTCCATTAATGGATTCTGAAACAATGAGGATCTAGACTTTCGGGTGTAGCAAAACGAATACGGGGGCTGAAAGACATATGGCTGGACAGGGACATCCTCGTATTTAGGGAGTTATGGTTGCTTCTCTTAATGCGCTGGCATCATGCATTGAGTTGTTGAAGTATCCTAATGTTTGAAACTCATGCAAGTATCCGGCTTCAAAATGCGGCAAGGCATTCTCCAATCACAAGCCTCAAGACAACCAATAAATTGTGAGATCCGCATCAATTCTGATATTCTACAGACAACGCTAGTAAAAACATCAGCGCAAATTATTTGTTTGCACACCTACCCAGTATGCGTCCAAATTGGATGACCGTAAAAACGCCATGCTAGGACCCAAACCACCCAATGCCCCATGCTTTGATACACCATTAGGAGCCAGCCTCTTTCTCATGTCCGTCCCAAGCTCGTAAAATCATACTATACAACCAATTAGTCACAGTCTAAAACTTGTTGTTATGCTGTGTTGCTGGACCCGCTCCCCAGAGTTCATCATGTAAATTTCCAGGTGGTGGCTCGTCCGGTGACCTCGCTGGCCTACTTGAATTCGCCCACTGTTCTGAAGGTTTTTGTCGTCTCTGTTCTCGCTTTTGCTCTAAGTGTTCCTCTGCTCGAGGAACGTCGCTTCGATATGGTTCTGGAGGGCCACTAATTGCCATCCCGATCACTGCAGCATCGTTCCCTTGCCTCCTGACTGTTCCTGGTGTGGGATTTTGACCAACTAAACGATCTGGACTTCCTTCGTATGGCGAATCGTATCTCGTGCCTGCTGTAATATCCTGCCCATTTGCATCATAGCGTTGTCGTGCCGGTGTGTAACCTGAACTGCCTGGATTCAAGGGGTTCGGTTGCGCATGAGCGAGCAATTCAGCTCCTTCTTCGTCTGAACGTGTTGTTCCAGGCATCCCAAACTTGCTCCTTCGGAATTCATTGGCAATAGGTAGACCTGCCCCTTTATATCCATTATCGCCGGTGTTGCCCAAAGTCATATCGTTTTCATTTTCAGGGGGTATATCGAATGCGTTCGTCTGGTATGAAGAGTCGTTCTCACGGTGTCTCCGGCCGACGAACAGCCACCTCATTGCACGTGCAAATCCTTTCACCAGATCCCATGGATTCATAGCGTCCACGAGAGCCTTAACCCCGAGGAAACCTCCTTGATTTGGTCCAAGTTCATCTACGCCAGGGTGACCAGATGTTGGCGAGAGTGGATATTTCGCTACTTCCACTCCGGCACCTTTGGTATAAGGTCTGTATGGGAAGGCGAAAAGGTGGAGGACGGAAAAGATGGCCATTTCAACGCACAGAAGCAGCGAAGGAATGCCGATTTTCAGGTCGGGGTAGGCGATCTTGGAGGTAGGCTCCACGATTTTCAAAGTCGATGACGTGAGAATACTAATCATGAAGGTTTGCCAGAAGGAAAGAAAGATGACAAGTTTGATGGCGAGGACTTTGAGGAACGGACTGTGGGGTGCCAAATCGACACGTAGCTGTATGTAGAATTGAATCAAGCAGTACATAGCAACCGTAACAGCAGCTCCTTCAATGACGAGAACCTAGATATATTAGCCAAGAATAATCTGCGAAACAGATCACATACCCAGATATGCGCAAACACAGGGGAGTTGGAGGATTCGCAATATTTGCCGAAATACTGTGTAAGAACGGCGGTGACGGTCATCGCAATTCTTAGAAAGCAGTATTGGTAGATACCACTCCAGATGATGTTGAACCATGTCAGGCCACTTCGTGGTGTTCTCCAAGGACCCCTCTCTCCTCCACAACATTTCTTGAACCAACTTATTGGAAGGACCCACGGTCTTGCTGTAATACCTCGAAAATATGCCTTCTGGTCATGTAAATTCGGCGCAATGTAGTGGCATAGAAGGGCGAAGAAGGAGGCGATAGCAAATGCTTCGTAGCAGCTGGATATGACCTCGAAGTATACAGCATGCCAGTAGAACCAGAAGGAAAGTAAAGACGCCGCAGCGTAAATAGGTACCATGAAAAGAATGCGAATGATACTGCGCGGGGTTAGCAGAGATGTGCAGGGTGAGAAATAACTGACTGTCTTTGCTCATAAGGCTTCGTGTAGTGCAGCGCGTGCATCCATATCAAATAGAATGATAATAGACAAGCAATCAATGTACATCCTGCGCAAACGATCATACCCAATGTGTGAAATGTCATGGAACCCACGATTGGGACTTCGGAACCACCAACTATCACTTGTCAGCATTTCCTCGACTCCTCCAACATGGAGCGAACATACTGCGCAAATCATCCAGCGTCGAATTACAGGTTGAATTGATGAGCATTTTGGCGGCTGCGGATCATCGAAAGAGAGCAGCTGAGAAGTCGACTATCACAGGCGCAAATTGTATTGCTTATTCTTTGTTCTCCGTCCTCGGTGTATTGCCCTGCGCTCTTCTTTCCTCGGCTTGATTGATGTAGGATGTATGGAAGTCGTCGTCGCTCGGTGGGGAGAGGTTTTGTAATGAGTAATGCAGAACCTATTTCGAAAGGTTCAAGGGTTCCTGCCAAGACTCCAACAAAGCTTCGTCGTCTCAGATGTCTTCTTCCAGCCTCCCTCGATATTTGCAGTATCCCTTATCGCAACAAAAAGCCTTCTTTCGTCACTGTCGTTATATTCGTTCGTTCGTACTAGAGGGGTATCGTAAAAGTAGTTCGCTCGAAGTTCACAAAATTATGTACAGATGGGATGGTGAGAAGAGTAAATTGCAGCGGCGTGTTTCGCAGTGTTCCCAAAAACGTGGCTGTGCAAGACGATCAAAATTAGAGTACGAGACGCCAAGATTTCTTGTAAATGACCCAAAGAGGGCCAATACCGCGCGCCAAGTGACATAAATTATGCACAGCCTCGTATTATTCGCGTATTCAGGCGTCATATTATTCATTTCTGTGGGAGAGAAGCTTCATTGTAACCGCTACTGAAACTATAAAACACCCCTCCATTGCAGCTATTGCATTATTCAGCCGGGGCAGATTGAAGAAGTGCCGACATATGTTGGCCTAATTCCCTTTAAACCTAATGTTGGTGTTGGCCCTTTTCAGCTTGGGATGTCACCAAAACCCTGGGTCCGCTGAAGATGGATCACTTGGTGTATGAAGAATACAACTGTTGAAGTCAGGAGCCAGATTGAAGGCCTGCAAAAGAGGGCATATTGATGATATATCATTCGTACTGTACAGGTACCATTGACGACCTCTTGGAAGTGGCCACTTCGAAACAGCCTCATTAAGCAGAGTCACGTGAGGTTACCCTCTGCTTTTCAACCCAATGAATCCTGTGGGCAGAACATCTGGGTACCTAGCGAAAGACTCACAATGCACACATGCCATCCGAACCGGAACCTCCATCTGAAAGTTTCTTACAAAGTCAGGCGTTCATTACCTTAGATCAACCTCTGACATTGATATGATTGTATCGTACAAAGTTAGACCTTCAGAGAACACATACTGGAACCATATCCGATTGTCTCATATAAAGTTGAACATTCATGAAACGCAGATTAGGGCCACTATCTGACCGTTTCACAAAAGATCAGACAGTCTTCCTTGTCATCAGATATTGTAAGTCTGAATGTCTGAAACAACTTAGATATGCTGGATCTAGGTGCATATATGATTGCCTGAATCAATTCTACAAATTTACTCAAATGAAGGCCATTAGCTATCACAACTGTCACCTGTCATTCGAGTATTCGCTGTGAACTTCACAATCATTGTCATCAATACTTCCTCCCATCCACACTTAAATCCATCCAACTCTATCCACGAAACTTCATCAATGGGAAAGCAGAAAGACTCAAGAACGAGCTCGTATTTAAATAAACTAGCTCAGGCGCGCTACCTCGTCGTATGCATTAATTGGCGAGTATGAGACCAGGATTGCTGCTGCAAAGCTCAACCCACACCTCCTTTATATAGTTCGCTTAGTTAGGGGTCTGCTTGCACGTGCTCGGAGGCATTTACAACTACTTCTAGTCAGACCACTTAGTAGACAATGGAAATGAATTATAGTCCCCAAAGATAACCATTTTTATACAAAAGAGTACCGTTCAGATTTTGGGATTGAATATATTATCGTTGTCCGAAGGGTTATCACACAGATTAAGGTCTTGGAATCATGTACTATGAGAACCAGTCGCGAACCCTTCCCCCATCTGCCCGAGGTGGTGTATGAGGATCCAATTTTCAAAGCACATCAGATAACCACAGCAGCGTTCAGAGCAGTAAAATACTAGTCTCTTTTCCAGATATTCTGGTCTCATATGCTCCGTATTTGTCCATTATCTCCCTATGACTGTGCCTGATCCCCAGGCGCTTAACGCCAATTTTGTCCCACATAGCATTCGTTACAAGCAAATCGTACAAGCAACCAATATCCGCCAGCGCGACTAGTTCAACCAAATCACCGCTTCATAATGACTTCTCAACCCACTGCTCAATTCTATCAACCAGATCTCCTTTCTTTCCACCAGTACTCAAGCCCTTCGCACTACAAAAATCCCTCAAATCCGCAACCGTAAACTTTGTCAAGTTGCCAGCAGCGACAGTTGACCTTAGATCATTGGTGCTTATTCCATCTAGGCTTTGCGCTGAAACGCGAACCTTCTTCTTAGTGGCTCCTACTGAGTCTTCCCTCTCTCGCTTCACACCACCTAGTGTTTTTCGTTCATCCTCATGGGCTCGGGACTGCTCGTCGAGTATCAGTCCCCATTCATGCACGTACTCGCCAGTTCGTTTATTGATTTGCTTGTACTTAGGCACTGTTTTGTCATCCGGGGTTTCGGGAACCTCTTCATCGAGGGCCATGGCTTGTAGGATCCGGTAATGCCACTGCAAAGCGGGATTCGGATATTTGCTAGGATCGTATGTTCCTTTTGGGAGCTGGAGTTGTTGAACCACGGTCCTCATTTTATCGACAAGCTTGTCTGAAGCGGTAATCGGTTTTGGGCAGTCTGGCGTCGGTCGTACATCGTCTGCAAATGGCAACGGATAGAGCCATAAGCCTTGTGGAATAACTTGTCCATTTGTGGCTTCGAGTTTCTCATTCGAGGGCAGAATAGCGACTAAGGCAGGGGTGGCGTTTCTTCGTGCAATGTACCACGCAATACCCATCTTCTTATCATTGAGAAGCTTTTGCCAGAGGGCCGCGAAAACACGCGTGGAGCCAATATAATCCTCTTCGCTCGGATATATGAACGTAGATTTATTCATGGAAGCCCAGAATGGTAGCATTGACTGAGGTTTGAAGCCAATGATACGCAGACCTGGGGGTCCAAAATTCTTCAATTCTTTCTGTTCTTCGGGAGTGAAAAGAACAACATCTCCACCAAACTTGTATGCTTTCTTAATCTCGACTTTATCCACACCCCGACATGTATCTTCAGCCAATTTAGTAGTCTCACCAACAACTACCTGAGCCACTTCTCCTTCAAGGTAGATGAAGCAAGTTCGGGTTGGCACTTGTTTCTGGATAATATTATAGCCTTTGACAGTAATCTTAAAATCAGGTCCGATTTCGAAAGGTAGGTTAGAGAAAAGACTTCTCTTAGCAACTTGCTTTGAATTGATGTCTGAGACAAGATTATTTAGGAGGGATATTCCGTCTCCGCTAGATGTCTTGAAGTTCATGGGCGCTAGCCCTGCTTCCTCGGTCTCATTTAGATCACGATAGATGATGTCCTGTACCCGTTAGTAATCGTTTGATATCATAAAAATTAGGGCTCACATCGTAGAAGGCTGAGCGGTCAAAATCGTGATCCGGATGTGAAATTGGGAAGAGCTCGATGATGACTCCGAGATCATATAAATCCTTCGCTCTGACAGCTGCTTGGTATCGTGCATTCTTATCTCCCGAATGAGGGTTATCATTGTCTGTTATTATGAACAACCTCCTTGACCCGAAATTGGGTGCTTTTGTGGTAAAGATCTGATTGGCGCAAAACAGAATGTTTGACATCGCAACTGGCTCCGTCGAGGGAACAAGAAGGTTGTTAGCCTCTTCCTCATCTTCAACAATTGCCTTCAGAGCCTTCACATCTTCCGCAGCAGGAATATCAAGATCACTGAGGAGGTAGCAGTGCGGATACTGCAAACCACCTCTACTATTCGATCCGGCCTCTTGGAATTTAGATTGTTCTGTGCCAAACAGTATAACTCCCATCATATCCTTGGGGTTCGATATTATTCGTTGTTGCATAATCTGGTATGCGCATTTTAGGGCAGCTGAGGCGGGGCTGTCTGTGTCTGCCTTTTTGGAGTCGGAAGGGGCAAGCGGGGCAAGCATAGATTTGCTGATATCGATGGCGAAAAGAACGGCATCCTTCTGAGCTATGTAGTTCTACGTAGTGGTCAGATCTGCTTCTCGGTATGCAAATGGAGTGGCTCACAGTCTCATCAATCTCTTCCTCCTCTTCATCATCTTCCGTCCTCCATGATTCTCGAGCATCCGACATGCTGATAGATTCAATTGGGCTCCCGTATAATCTTCGAAGTGGATTTATCTGTGCCGGAGGTTGATTGCCTGATCGATAGCGCAAATGCTGCGAGAGAAGGAGATGTTGACTCCTTCGCATTCGTTATGAAAGGACCGCGTCTAGGCAGACGCGAAGTAGGAACGCCTTGTAAATTCACACGTGACCGAATTTCCACTTTTACCCCACCACCCTTCCACTTTCTGGCGCCAACTTCGAAACTTCATTCAACCGCAAGCTGCATGAAAGCGGGTAAAATCTCGGGAGAATATAGGGCAGTCCCTCAAGATAGGTAGTATCTTGGTTTTACGGTCATTTTCTCTCTCATTCTCTCACATGTTTCAAATATTCACACAATCTCAATGGCAGACATTCGTTTCAAGCTGAACACTGGAGCTGAGATACCAGCGTTGGGTCTGGGCACCTGGCAATCTGACCCTGGAGAGGTCAAGAAGGCGGTTTCTTATGCTCTTTCGATTGGTTACAAGCATATCGATTGCGGTATTTATTCTCTTCTAATCTACTTTAAACATAACTAAACATCACAGCGTATTGTTATGCCAACGAAGATGAGGTTGGGGAGGGTCTGAAGGAGGCTTTCAATAGTGGGGTGAAACGAGAGGATATATTTATCACCACGAAGCTATGGTGTACCTACCATTCGCGAGTCGAACAAAACTTAGACATGAGCTTGAAGAGTTTGGGTCTGGACTATATTGACCTGTATCTTATGCACTGGCCTCTTGCTATGAATCCAAATGGTATGTTAGCTGCGTTTAATGTCAGGTCAGGCTATTAACAAATGTCTAGGAAATCATGAGAAATTCCCCAAGCTTCCAGACGGCTCCCGGGATATCATGAGGGACTGGTCACATACACAAACATGGCAGGCGATGGAGAGGTTGTTGGCGACTGGCAAAGTAAAGGCTATTGGAGTTGCGAATTATAGTGTCCGCTACTTGGAAGAGTTATTGCCAAAAGCCACTATCGTGCCAGCGGTCAATCAGATCGAGAACCACCCTTCTTTGCCTCAACAGGAGATAGTGGATTTTTGCAAGTCCAAAGGAATTCACATCACCGCATATAGTCCGCTGGGTAGTACCGGTAGCCCAATGATGAAGGAAGAACCAATATTACGGGTTGCCAAGATCCACAACGTCTCACCCGCAACAATTCTACTGAGCTATCACAGTGAGTAATGCTCGATCAGGATTGAATACTTGCTAAATGTCGTAGTTGCACGAGGCAGCTCAGTTTTGGCCAAGTCAGTCCACCCTGAGAGAATAAAGGCAAATATGGAGATAGTCAGGCTCGACGATTCCGACATGAAGATCCTTACGGATTATTCAAAAGAGCTAGAGAAATCGGGGAAGCTTGTGAGGTATGTCTACCCACCATTTGGGGTCGATTTTGGTTTCCCAGACAAATCACCGAAATGATGCTCAAAGGTATGAGCGTTTGAAGCAGCGCTTGACGGTAGAGTATAAATAATATGATAGTGAACATTTACGCCGCCGTCGCAATGTGTGGTTGTGGCGCACATATTCTTATGCAAGTATCTCTGAGGCAAAATCCATGTTCTTATTCTCCTTATTTTTCAATCTTGCAATGATTGGATCAAATTTCCGAGGTATCGCAACCAAACCAAAGAAGCACCTTTGAACCCCACATTACAATAACCTACACCTCATTCCACAAAGAAGGTAATATATAACAAACACAAAATGACCTCCCCTTCCTCTTCTTCATATCCATTTTAGCAGCCAATTAACTACCTACAACATCCCAATCACAGCCCCAAACCCTAAGAGCACCAAACTTCCCAAGCCCCACTCCTTTCTCTTTACCTCCGCCCCAGCACCACTTACTTGCAACGGAGCCGTCGTCGTCGGACTCGTCGTTGCACTCGTCGTCTTCGTTTTCGATTTACTCGCCTCAGTAGTACTTGTCACAGTCCCGTTCGAATACCCGGTTAGACTGGTCGTGACACCCCCACCCAGACTCGTCGCTACACTCGTCGCCAAAGTCGAGCAGGAGGCTGAACTGCATGGGACTGTAATCGTAGACGATTCTGTCTTGGTCTCGGTCTTCGTTTTCTGAGTAGCGATAGGACTCGTTGTATTTGGGAAAGTTGGGCTTCCTGCTGCGGACGAGCTTGGGGTATATGAGGATGAGGATGCTGGCGTGGTAGTCGGGCCTGTCACTGTTCCTGCCGGGGATGAGGTGGACATATATGTTGGCGTAGACGTCGTTGACAGAGTCGGTGTTGAAGGTGTGCTTGTCGTTCCTGGCGCAGTTGGCCATGCCGTGGTTGACCAAGACGCACTCCAAGGTGCGGACGTTGAAGGAAGAGTGAGAGAAGGAATAGGGACAGTAGGCCAAGCTTTGGTTTCAGTCTCACAAGGGAGTGATGAAAGTCCCGATATTGGTAGCGTAGCGACAGATGGAGACGCCATGATGGCAACGATGAAAAAGAATTTACTCAAATGCATCTTGAAAAATCGATGGAAAACGAGTGTGGATTTTGGATTGGAAAACGAATGTGGGTTGGCAAAAAGCTGTAGAATGGAAAAGGAGGGGGTGTATGGAGGTTATATACTATACGGTGAATGGAAGTTAAATTACCTCTGGGCCACAGGGCTATGTATACCATATATTGCAGCTTATTCCTTCAGAAGAAAAGCCCTTCCAAACATCGATCCAATGCGCGAACGTTGAAATGAACCTCCTTGTCGGTAATGAGGGATTTCTCTAGATCACTGTTTCGAATTAATTGTGAAACATGGGCATATTCTGGAGTAATGCGTATTGTGTGGCTTGGTGATTCTTCCAGACCAATTGGAAGATTCGAATGATTTTGCAGAGGAAGTCCTCAAGGGTGTTTAAAGGAATATAAGGGCTATGCAAGGCAGTCTCAGCTATTTTCATCCTTCAATTGATGCAGGTACGCAAAATTCACCTGTTCCGAGGGATGTATTCTAACGGCGCGGTTGTGCAACATTGGAAAATACCGAGCAGAAAACAACGAGATCGACGTACTGCAGCTCACATCAACATTCCAGAGTTTTGCATTCCGCAATCATCGATTGATAGAGTCGCTGAAGGCCAAAGTCTTGAAGCCAGGAGGAAATACTTAATAGACTTGTTCAACAAATGCAAATTTAGTAGTCTTCTCTGAACATAGCATTAAAATTCTTGTAAAATTACAGTATAAGAGAACAGCAAAACAAAACATTAGATTACACTTGACAATACTGTGCACGAAAAAACCATAGCTTCACTCTTCTCCCCAATATCATAACAAGACCACCACCTTCTTAGCAGAAACCCCTTCCCTCTGAAGATTGAAGGCCTCTTGTATACTCCCGAGCCCCTTCCCGGCAACCAGCGGTTCTGGCGCAGCGACAAAACTTCCCTGTTCCAGCGCCTTCGGGAGAAAATCCACATAGACCGCTTTTCCAACTCCATTCGTTTCCAGGCTACAGCCAAAGATATACTTCGACCGAACACCCATCATCTTCGACTTGACCCAGTGGACAATATTCCAAGACACAAATTGAAAAGCGATTTTGATCAAAGCAAAGTGTTCAGGGGGTTCAAGAGGCACTGGATAGCTGGCCATGGCGATGAATTTGTTGCCTTTGGATTTGGCAAGGATACTTCGACATGCGTCAGCAGCCCCAGCACCTATGGAGAGGGCTCCAGCTGCTCTCTTCCCCTTGAATGCCAAAATGATGTCTTCCACGACAGTCTTGCTGTTGTAATCAAAGACTTGACTCGCGCCGAGTTTCTTGAGATAGTCGAAATTCCTTGGTGAGGAAGTGGTGATAACCTCGTACCCAGCAGCTGCCGCAAGTTGAATCGCATTGCACCCAACACTTGTCGAGCCTCCCCAGATTAGCAATGTTTTACCGGTGGGTTTGGAGTCAACCGAAGGATAATTAAGGCCTAGTTGATCGTCCTGAAATAGTCCACAAGCGGAGGTTGAGAGTCCAAGGGGGATGACACATGCGCTTTCATAGGAGAGAGAAGCTGGGATCTTTGACGCCATGTGACCTGGAACGACCGTGTAGTTTTGGAAAGCGGCTTCCGGGTTGCTGGCGCTTTCCTGACGGCAATAGATGCCGTGACCAACGACACGGTCTCCGACTTTCAGATGGGTGACGCTTCGACCGACCTCGACTACTTGACCGGCGAGATCTGAGCCAAGGATAGCTGGGTATTTGACTGTCATGATATCAGTACTGCTTCACTGGAAAACCACAACACCCAGCGTATCCGAGTAAGGAAATAACTTCTTAAGGTGACGTGGAGATGTCTAGGGTTCTGTAGAACAATAGAAAAAGTTTGCTTATGGACTTACTCTGAGAGAAACCGAGGCTGCCCATAGCTTGTATCGCCCAATCAATTGGATTAATCGCCACCGCTCCATTCTTCACTACAATTTCATTCTCTTTGGGGGATGTGTACGGTGCCGACTTGACGACGAGAGGGGTTGCTTCGACTGAGGTCAACCATGCGGCTTCGTTGTAGGGAGTCTCGGATGGCATTTTGAATACTAGCAAGGCAGGATTATATCGATTAGAATTTGGAAAGAGATGTTTGAATAGTGTTGAGATGAAGGGAAGACATTGAAGCAAGTAGGAAATGGAGTCCTTTATAGAAACTTCGTCGCTCGAGCTCCGCATGCGTAATCATGATTCTAGCTTCAGCACCGAGAAATAACGAATGCATAATAACGGACTACGCTGTAAATAAATGTCCTATCTCTGTGACATCCAATAAATCTTTGGTTTGAAAGTTTTTGTGGTTTTCGAGAATACGATTTGAAGTTAGCGTGGGGAATGCATTGGCCAGGCTTTAAAATACGAATTTGGGCTAGCTCGAGACTGAATGCGAATGCGACGGCGACGGCGACGTTGCCCGCTTTTCGGCCAATCAACTTTTTTCAGCCGTGCCGAGTGTACTTAAGAGTCAAATCTTGGCGGAGGGGATCTTGAGCCGAATCGATTATCAGAACCTGTCCAGGATCACATACATCGTGACACTTGTCGTGAATAGAATATGGGGAAAAAGTCTTGACGACGTGGTCATTGATTTTAACGAATGCGACCGCGTGGGGGTGCAACGTCCACCCTCAAAAGTATCGTGCTCGTTGTCGAAACTTCAGATACTCTATTTTTCAGATTATACTTGCTGTCGATTTCCTATCGGGGGAAATAGGTGAAGAGTAACGTGTGGAATTTGGTCGCAGGCTCTCGCGATCCCAATTTTTTGAAGAGAACTGACCCTTGGTATAGAACTTTTTGATTCATTTCCTCGTTCACTCTTGAACGGATATTCTTATTTCTCGTGATCATACACACCATTTTGGCGATTCAAACATCACCCCTATACCTCGTACTTCTCCTGGTCTTTCTTCTTTCTCCAATATCCACCGCTGAATAAATACTTAAACCCTAGCCAGGGAGTATTGACTGGACTTTCCGGTCCAGTATAAATAAACAAGTCGTAGAGGAAACCCCCGAAGATTGTGCCACAAAATGGAGCTACCATAGGGATCCAGAAGTAATACCCCCCAGCACTCCATACACCGGGACCATACCCCACAATGTAGGACATCAATCGAGGGCCAAAATCCCGTGCAAAGTTGATCGCGTATCCGGTCTCCCATCTAGTGCTTTGTCAGTGTGCTTCGAAGGAAGAGGAAAGAAGGTGCGAACCCAAAACAAACGCCCAAGCCAAAAATCAAGAAAAGGAGGGCAAGGGGGAAAAGTTGCCCTGCCCCGCTCTTTCCCATTGCCCCAGGATTTGAATCATCCTTTAGGGCAAAAATAACAAACATTAAGAGGGTACTCGCTATGAACTCGCTGAAAAACTGGGACGCTTTTGTTAAAAACGCTTGGGGATATGTGCAAAAAATAGCTGCTGTAGCGGTCTGCGAAGGTGGAGTCGTGCGGACGCCGTGACCTTCAAGTTGATTGATCGGATTGATATAGTTCGCATATACGACTCCTGCAGCGCAGAAACCGCCGAGGAATTGTGCTAGAGCATAAATGGGCCAGCGACGCCAGGGCAGTTTGCGGTATAAGCAAAAGCAGAACGTTATTGCGGGATTAAGGAAGCCTCCACTATCACCAGCAACGTAGATACCCAGCATTACCCCAAGACCCCATCTAATTATATGTGTCAATCTAAAAAAATTCTCGACGCCTTTGCTAACATGTACTTACCCCCAGTTTATACTCTGGTAATTTCCAAATCCGTTCATACCAGGAGCCGATTTTTCTCCTGCACTTAACAATACTTGCGCCACACTCGCATCCCCGAAACATACCATTATGAACGTGCCGAAGAATTCTGCAAAAGGCTCTCGAAACATTGTCCTTACTGCACTCCATGTGAGATGATGGTGTATTTCATGACCGTCAAGTATCGGCGCCTCCGGTTCTAATCCTATCTTTGTACGAAATGTAGAGATTGTATTTTCGCGCTCCAACTCCGCTGCTGTTTTTCCAGAACCATCGGTTCGAGCCGTTGAGGAATGCCGAAGTCGATTTTCGCGAGGGCGCGGAGATTGAAAATGTTCCCGGTGTTCGACATCTGGCATGTCTGAGGGCCTTCGCATTGATGGCCCTGGACCTACTGCTTTCGTAGCCTTTTCTAGGTGGTCTTCATAAGCTTCATCCGAGTTCTGTATTGCGTCGTCGGGATCCTGAAGACCAGGCCCAGTTCCATATTTGCCTTGATGTGATACTGGCTTCGCCCAATCTTTTGTCTTGGGACTTGAATCGGGAGAGTAAGCTGTTGAGGAAGTGGACATTATTTATCAATGCATTGATTGCCTAGAAGCAATCATATGCCCGAGCACAAGGAGATAAATGAGAAATGTTGAATGTGAAGAATGACAGTCTGGAAATAATAATCGTAGTTGAGAATCGGCTCTATCTAATAGCACTTGCTCCGCACGTTGTCACAGAATATTAGCGCTGACAAGCGCTCCAGAAAGTCCTAACTGAGAATCGAGATCTCATGGAAGGAGCGTCATCGTGCACAATTCCGGGGACAGAGTCAAATGGACGGCGTACATCATAACCAAACACGACGCCTCTTCCGCGGTGCTGTCCAATGAAAGAAACGTAAACCGAGGATCGGGACTCGGCAGATCGGGATGATGGTCCAGAGGGAAGGAGAAGGAGAGCTTGAGTCGGAGGTGGACCCAAAATAGTTTAGATCCGCGAGACTGCGATAGGATTTACTGAGGATTATGAGGGGTTCATTGCTAAACACTGCACGCGAACGACGCGGATCTGTGCTCCGTAGATAGTCGTCGTCTCAAAAATCCGAAGAAGTAATTGGAAAATGGGTCATCCCTCTTTGCCCACGGAGAGAAATTTGGTAGGGCCAGACAGCAACGCAATAGGATTCTCTAGGTTAACTAAGAATCCCAGAAGAAGCGATGCTGAGGCTCAGTGTGAGCTGACGAGCTGGGCTTTCCAGATGGCTTTGTCTGGCTTACTGACGATGACATCGACCAAAAATTCGGTAATCCTGGGGAAAGAAAGTGGATTGGTGCATGTAATTTTAGTGTTCCCGCTTGTGTACTATCGCCCATGGGGTAAAATTGGAGATTGCCAATTCGCCAATTTGCCTCCGGAAATGATTGGCAATCGAGCTTTCGAGGGACCCGGCACGAGACCGCCGTTGACCGGCTGAAAGCAAAAGGCGCAAAAAGCAGTTATCTTTCGATTGCTTGTACTTGAAGAACGATGATCCCGCATATGATAGTTCAACCTTCAGCCTCGCCTTGAGCAGGACTTTAGCGATTCAATCCCGCATGCTGCATTGGTAGACTTGCGAACTCCTTTGGACTGACCACAAACACTATCTCTTGTAGTATCAGCACGCCGTTAATCAAGGGCCGCCACAAGGCCAGAGCTTCTGTTCCTATCTGATAATAATTTTCATCATGGCCGTTGAAGATAACCCCAGGCTTTGACAACTATGATCCACCTCACGAGGGCCGTCTTCGTCTCCCTCACAGATCAGAAAGCTAACTATTTCTCGGAAGACTTCAATTCGAATCTATGCGAGTTTAGCAATCCCAAATGACGATGTCTCGAGCTTGAGACCAGCTTCAACACGTTGTCAAGACATTGGAGCACCAAATGCCAAAATATCAGCTTCGAGGTCCAATTCTTTCCACTTTCCCATCTTCAATCCCAACTCCTTTGCACCACGAACTGCTCCGCCAATGATGTAATCTGATCCTAGGGCAGATAATTCCATTTCCACGTTCGTGACCGGCCTCCCTTTGAAACGAATGGAGAAATCCTCAACCACCTCTCCTTCCTCTAACAAGTCCGTATCGAGTCCGACCTTCGCAGCAGGCACTCTCACTGCTGAGATCTCTAGATCCTTCAACCAGGGCGCCAGTAAAGCTTCGCCTGTCATCTTGACATATGCTTCCCTTAAACACCACATCGCATAAAATCTTCGTAATTTGGCATCAATGACCAAATTGCTTTCCATTTGCACCTTTACCTGCTGCTCTTCCTCACCCACCGTAATCTCTAGCGTCCTATTCCTCCATTGACATCTACTCGTCGCATCCTTCCCATACCCTTTCATCTCTAATTCTGGCAGCTCTACCGGTCCAAGTTTCATGAAACTAATCTCGCTCTCCGCAAACACATCGCCGTGTATATGCACCCAATCAAAAAACCCATCTTTCTCAATATATTTGTAATCTTGTTGAATACGCTCATTCGCACAGACAATATCTGTGCCAACATTCACATCTTTAGTCCCAATCACAGCGATAAGTGAAACGATGCCCGCTTGATGACTGACATTAAACTCCACGTGATTTTGTACCGACTGATCGGGGGAAGGCATGAAACAGGGCTTCCCGTTTTCATGACGAGAAATTGTGCTCTCAGACCACGAAACACCGCAGTATTTAGTGATAATGAGGTGTTTCAGGAGATGGGAAGCCAGTGACATTTTGGCATCTTTGAGAAAGTAATATTTTAATACTGAGGCTTGCTCAGCCGGAGGGAGAAATGAGAGGGCTGTCCATGCCTATATTGACGTTAGACGTTAAACTACCTTTTGTTTTCTTAAAGAGCAACCTGAAGGCTAACATACGACGGTCTTGAGCTCCGCGACCTCCTCTCTCGAACTAGCTTTCTTTGGGACAGGCCAAAGGGGTCGCGTGTCGAGGACCCATTGAACAAGCTTCGGACCAGAGGCCGAACCCTGATTATGATCTGTCATCGAGAAAGGTTCATATGCTCATACGGCCAGGATGTGCAATGGGTTGCCATTATGTATAGGACTTTGTGTCTGACATCGAAATTTCTTTCGTGGAACCCCGAAGACGCTCGGACCCCGGTTGTCAGCTGACTCCTCTGAAAAGCAATATCTTGCTTCTCATTCCCTAGGTAAGCCAGACAAGTAATTCGTGTCTGTTTCAAGGTCTGTTTTTTCCATCGAATGTTTTAGACTTGTTCATGCAGTAATATTGCCTAGCTTCAACATTTTCATGTTGCGGGCAAACTCGATTCATTTTGCCCCTTCGACCTGTTGTCTTGCTGCATACATGACATTTAAAATAAGAGTGTTAAAGCAACTGCCTGATCAGTTTTTGAGGGTCGCATCAGGAGAATTTGTGGTTCAACATAATCCAAAACTGAAAAGTAAAAACAGTCTCCTTCAAGGAGCTTAATGTTCTGCAGATATTGAGATAATCACATCTTATATTAATTCCTACGGTATTTGTGTATGAGTAGAGGTCATAGAAACTCGATCGCTCATCGTCACCCAGTCATCTGGCTATAATCAATACCCCCTACTTCAATCTGCTTTCAATGATTGTCTGATCTCCAGCCTTCGAAGTCCAAACTTCGTGAAGCCTCAGGCCCGCGGAATCTAGCAAATTAGAAAACTCTCTTCTCGACCTCTCTTTGCCTCCTATTATCAGCATGCAAAGGTCCATCATATATACATACCTGTTAACTCCTTGGGGCGTTTCAGGGATTACCATCTCTCCTATTAACAATCTTGAGTCAGGAGCCATGGCAGCTGCAATATTCTGAAGAATTTTTCGAGCTTCATTGTCTTGCCAATTATGAAGAACTCGGCGAAGATGATAGATGTGAGCATCTTAAGCAAGGTCAGTACATGTGGAGAAATAATCAATGGTTGTGGCTTACTCTTCACAGGCTGCGGATGAAAGAAATCAATGGCCATTTTCTCAATCCCTGGTAATTCTCCATCAGGGATCGAGTGAAGGACCGCCTCCCTTTCTTGTAGAATCCATCTTCCTGTGTCCACTTCCCTGGTCTCATCTACTTCCCCCTTGATAGCAACTAAGCTCTGCCCTCTTCCACCTGCGACGTCCACGATGAAAACTCTGGTAGGGTCGCTCTTGTCAATCTCTTTCACAGCCGTCGCAAAGGGGAATATTCCCAGTATTCTTATCTGAGCCTCTTGAGTCATCATACCCTTATTAAATCGTGCTAGGCGATCTGGATACTCGAGAAGGACTTCATAAAATGTCTTGCCTTCTCTATCATTTGCCCATGAAAATGGAGATTCACGTGGATCAAGAATTGAAGAGGGCTCGTGGGTTGCGATATATTCGGGCAGCCGATGTGCCACGGGTGAAATTTCATCGACACTGTGACAAAATTAGAGCCAGTTGCCTCTTGCTGCCAAAGATACCAAGAAATACCATAATTCGAAGAAATCAACCTCAGAACCGTCTAGATATGCAAGAGAAAATCGGGTATGTGCGTAGACGTTCTCCGCAACAGCTCTCAAAATGCCGGTAGCGGTGAGAATTCTCATTAATCGGACTGAAAGGTATGATTTCAGTCCCTTGCTCTTCCTTGAGTTGAACATCCAATCTCACTCACTAAGGATTTCCTCGTCGGCACTTATGATTGGAGCAAGTTCTTTTGCGCTGATTGAGCCATCTCGTTGGATATGCTTCAATGCGCCCATCTGGAGTATTGTTTTCACTGCGGCCGTTTGCGCGAACTTTTAAAAGAAGGTAATAAGCTCACTGCAATTTCATTAAGCAATCCACTTGGAGCTCTTACATTTGTGAGTTGTCTATACATTGCCATCGCGGGGTCATCCAATTGATAATGGAGAGCCTCCACCTTGCTAAGAAGATCAAGACGCGTCAAATTGCTTGGATTTTGGACATCGTAAGACTTGGCTTGCGCAAGCAACGCCTCGATCTCGGCGATGAAGCTTTTGTTAGTCGATTCTTCGTGCATTATCACAGAACTGAGAGACTTTTTGGAAATTCTGTGAAGGGAAACAAGATAGATGACTTGAGATGATAGATGCGGGGTGTAGACTGATCCTTGTCGCCCAGCGTCACCATGCGTCCGCATACCGTGAGGTAGAAATCGAAATATTAGATAACAATGTCCCAAACGGTAAGAAATAATAGAAGAGGTCTAAGAAAATTCATCACCATTTCTCCGGTCTTTGATCAACGAAGTATATGATTGATGAGAAGCAATTTTTTTGTGAAAAAAAGACTCATTAGGAAGAAGCGCATTACTGTCCAAACTGCAACACGATAAGATCTTGGTATATCAATTTCTATAATATGCAATTTCTTTTCAACGGATGGGCTTCTAGAAATAAAACTATTTATAAATCCATCCCAGAGAGTAGAAGTAGAGTAGAGCAGGTAGGAAGCTCCACCAACCAGTCTTGCCTCTGAGCTAAGATAAGCCGATAAGGATCAAGGGTTGATCTGTAATATTGTCGGATGTTCCTTTGTACTTTTTCTCTAGATGTAGCCAATCCTCGGTCATTTTCCCCGAGATCTCTCTCATCGAGAAAAATACGCAAATCTATGGCTTGCCCTGACAATATGATGGAGAAAGGAGTCCGCACGGAGTCCGCGCTGAGACAAATATCTGAATGGCGAGGACAAGAAGAAACGCCCCCCGCAAAGTAGCTGATTCCCCATGCAGGTCCAGACAATCTGCTAGGAAATCATTGGCGCGGAGACTTCCTAAATGTCTCCGACCACGATAAGGTTTGTTTGTCATCTGGGAAATGGATGAGAAATGGACATGGCCATAGCTTCTAGACGAGACACCTCTCTGAATCAAGCAAATTCGGGAATATATATATATATATATATATACCTCTCGTCTCGATATTCCAATAAGATGGTGTGAATCCAGCGAATAAAGAAAATAAAAAACATCCTACAATTCTACAATTCTACAGCCCAAATAAACAAAATCTCAACATCAACGACGTCATTACATCCCTGGCCAAGCATTAAGCATCGAGCATCAAGCACCAAACACTCAACATCCTCGAAACCTCATTCAATCGAACACACAACCTTTTACATCACGAAACTTTGACAATGGCGACTCGCAAGCTTCTCATCACCGGTGCGACAGGAAAACAAGGAGGAGCAGTTATTGAAGCTCTCCTCGCAAGCTCCTCTCCATTCCAAATCCTCGCTCTGTCGCGCGATGCCTCTTCCGCAAAAGCCAAATCTCTGGCTTCAAAGCCCAACGTCACCGTCGTTGAAGGCGACTCCACCTCTCCCGCCGCCATTTTTGAAGCTCATGGACCGATCTATGGCGTCTTTCTCGTTACCACATTTGCACCAGGCAAGGAGGGAATGGAAGAAGCTCAAGCCAGGCCGATGATCGAAGAATCCGTAAAACATGGCGTCGAACATTTCGTTTTCACATCCGTAGACCGTGGAGGACCTGCCGACAGCGAGGAAAACCCTACCGAGATCGCACATTTTGCCAGTAAGCATCGCATTGAGCATTTCTTGAAGGAGAAAACGGCGGGTACAAAGACACAGTGGACGATTTTAAGACCTGTTTGCTTTATGGATAATTTGACACCGAATTTCATGGGCAAGGGTTTTGCGTCTATGTGGAAGGGAGTAGGAGATAAGCCCTTACAACTGATTTCTGTTCACGATATTGGCGTGTTTGGCGCAAGGGCTTTTACAGATCCCGAGGCATACAAAGGACGTGCAATCACTTTGGCCGGTGATGAGTTGACCTTGGAGCAGGGAAAGAAGGTGTTCAAGGAGAACGTGGGATACGATATGCCAGAGACTTTCGGCTTCGTGGGCTCGGGAATCAAATTCATGGTCAAAGAAATGGGGACAATGTTCAATGTAGGTGAACATCTGGGAGTAGAAAACTTCCCATTTTAGATTGTTTGACGAGTAAATGCTTGCTCCCGAGACATTTACTCACGACATCTCTTAACTCTCAAATCTATCTTAGATAAACAATTGCTAACTCCCCGATCATCCAGTGGTTCAGAGATGTTGGATATGGCTCAGATATTCAAGCATTGAGGAAAGAGGAGCCTAAATTGCAAGACTTTGCAACCTGGTTGAAGGAAAGCAGCGGCTTCAGGAAGCAATAATCTAGAGGGAAACAGAAAAGGAACGATATTTTGTTCGGCGGCAGCGCCTTTTCCGCAGATTTACAATGAACCAGTTCAGATTTGTGGATTCGGTCGATCATGTGCATCTCAAGCGCGGGTACTTCAATCTGGCAAAGCCTATCTCGCCAAGTCACAGAGTCATCTTCATCTTCAAGGAGAATATCGACCTAATTTGCCCGACGCTGAACTGAATCCTTTCCAATTCCTTGTTCGAGTCCAAGCACCAGGCCAACACAATCATCACATGCCGAGCGTGCCTAATCGTCGCCATTCATCCCACCCTTTCACAAACAACGCTGCCTGAGCATCAAAGGAAAGAATGTCCAACTTTCCCCCTTTTTTTTACTAGGAAAAGTGTGTTGATTCCGAGAGGGGCTGGTAGATGCTGCGCAAGTGCTCAGTTCAAATCAAGTGTAACTCTTTGACCATAAATGGTATTGTCATTATTCTATTCTATAGCACTATCGAAATACATAAAAGTCATAGCTGTGCTTGAGTTCATCTTTGAACTGCTGGATTTCTAGTGCCCCAACCGGAATATTTATCATCGAAGGACTCGGGGTTGGTAGTTTCACCCTATGTCCTTGTTTTTGATAGGTTCCTTTCTAATCCCATATGCCGGACTCAACCTGTATCTCTCGTGTCTACGTTCTGGGAAAGGCGAAACAAAATCGCAGGACCATTTGGCGTTGTACCATACAAGACCATACAACTCAAAAATCGTGGAAGCTGAGCAGCTTTTTGACGACATTGCATGAAGGCACAGGAATTGTGCGTATAAAGAGATGGCAGCTTTTCCGAGACGAGAAACTGCCGCTGCAGAATGTTGCAGCTCAACTAGGAAAATCGCGTTCACAAAATCAAGTTTTTGAAGTCGGGCCTATTTTCCGACCCAGGAAGCACGAATAATTTGGCTGAATGATTCGACCAATACTTCTTAATGCCCTCGGGAATATCAACATCTCCTGGAGGTTTCACCGCCGTAATAGCATCGACTGGACAAGTTAGCCATTGCAATTGCTAAGGAGAGCAAGTGCTATGGTAAAGTCAGCTATGTAGAGGTCTTGTGTGACGTATATGAGACACTTGGGCGGATACGAGATGCTTTTGAAATGATCAAGGAGATTGGTTTATGAATTTCATTGGTTTTGATATGATAGTCACGACCGCGCGCCCCGAAGCTGTTGTTAAGTACCAGGGGATTGGCATCCTTTCTCGCTCTATTCCCCCATGTTGTTCCGGGATATATATTAAAGTTATCAAAGGCAAGTCTTGGGATCAACTCCATCCGATTATATACGTCTCAGAAACGCTGTCACCTGTTATTTTCAGGTGTCTGACTTAGACTTGCTTCCCTTTATAGCCGTTGCGCTTAAAAATAACACTTTCGGTTAGTGCAGAACGAGCATCCCAATCACTCTCCCGAATTAATATTCCATGCAGTTCAGATCACCAACCGAACGTTTCGGCTGTCTCAATTCAGGGATGACATCCGCAGTGTACATACAGTGTGTTAGGGTACTAGTTGGTACCTTTTTTTTACAGTGCCGCTTTCTAGATATCAATAGAATTTCTGAAACTTGAAAACATGTTTTAAATCACAAATCTGTGAATTAGAAAGTGTAGAATAAATTTTACATAGATGAAATTGCCCAAGGCGGCATGAAAATTGTATTTTAGAATTGACAAGGTACCAACAATTACACCAAACATAGTGTAAGCAGGAATGGAGTATGGAATGTGTTGGGTATGGGAATGTCCCAATACCCCCACGCGCCGGGGACAGCCACAAGGCGGACAAGGCTGACCGCTAAGACCGGTATTTATCCGGAGAATATAATAATATCGCCCCAGGCTTTTTATGCGGTGAATCCAAATAGGAAATTCCCGGTCCCTCGATTAAGATATTTTTGAACCCCATTTTCCGTGCCACACACCTGGAATTCTCTATGGCACCTTCACACGAATATCCGCTATTACCCATCACTTTCCAACGCCTCTCCATGCAATCGACATCACAGGGGCTCGTTCGCCCGCGGCTACTCTTTACGAATAACGGAGCTATTCCACAGAGGTAGGTACTTTCAGGGCTCTTGTAACCTTCGCTCGTTCGTATTGACGTATAGATGCCTCGGCCGACTCACGTTGCAGATGAAAACGTTAATTTAGACTTGATAAAAAGTCAGCAGCGTCAATAACTGCTAGTCATCGTTTGATACCCGTCCTGTCGTCTTCGCAACAATACATTCATTTTGGTCCAGAACCTGGAATTCATGACTCCTTGTTCAGCGTCAACCGTCTAATGCAAGCAATATGGATACTTTGTCATATTTTCCAGCTGAATTTGAGGCCTTTCAAGATGATTATTGTCGGCAGCAAGCACAATCCTACGGCGATTACCAAAATGCGTCGTCTCCGTTTGATGGCACGATATATCCTCCTGAATCTACTTCCGATGGGACTGATATAATCTCTTCAATTCCACTTCTATTTGGCGATGCATCATATCCTTCTGACCTCAATTTTCCTCCGTCAAAACCGCGATCAGATCTATCTTTCTCTTCATCGGGATTTGAGTTTTTGGATTTTGGAGAGCCAAATTTCTCAGCGCCAGCAGCTCCATCAAATATCGTTCACTCCGAAATTTCACCTCTCACAAAGCCAAATGGGACATCATATCAAGCTCTGACCCCGAGCACTCCATGTCAAAATTCTCAAATCGCGCAGACATATAAACCCTCAAAAGCCACGCTACCCGTCACCCCACAATCCAACAACTCTTTCCCCGCATCTGATGCAGTCAGCTATGCAGCGGCGTCGATGCATTTAAATGCGGCTCACCCACCCCTAAAAATGAATAAGCGGGCTGCAAAGAAATCTCGAGGCCCGCCACAAGCTCTCCTCACGGTATTCGACTCCAACATCGAGCCTCAGTCGAAAAGGAAATGCCGAAAGCCGTTTTCTGAAGAGGGAAAGAAGAAGGTAGAGGCTGTGAGGAGCGTTGGAGCATGCATTCAATGCCGCTTCAGGAAGCGCACTGTAAGGCTTTCTTCCTGTCCATAATTCCTGGTGGCTAACCATGAGAAAGTGTGGAACAGCACGACCATGTCAATCATGCATCCGGAGAACGGGAAATACGACCCTCGCGCAGGCCTTATGCACTCGACAGTCTCCCTTCGAAAATCTGTCCGTCACAGAATGTAAGTCCAAAGGGAGGAAGTGAGGAAGGATTCTAACTAGAAAAGTTTATGGGAGCTCTTGCCGGGCTCGAGTCGTTGACTTTCAGATCGACTTCTCGAAGGTGGATGGACGTCGTAGGGTGCTTACCATCGATGGATCGGGTAATTGTCGACACTCGCTTTACGTTATCGTTATGGACGTGGATATTTCATCCTTAGATGAAGCAACCAGAAATGAACTCTCCAGAATCGACAATCTAAGCTCAAATCGTCTTGTGGAGGGGTTTCGGGAATCTCAAGCACCAAGTACAGTCACGGTTTTGGATCCAGCTCTGCTATCCTCTTCGGACCTGGAGGCATGGGCACTGGAATACGCCTATGCGTGGACTGTTGTCGAAAACATCCATGTTATGGCTTTCCTCTTTGGAAAGGAGTATGTTCAGAGAAAACTACCATACGTAAGAATCCATCATTGTGAACTTTGTAATAGAGAGCTCACCTACTTGTGAAGTCAAGCCTTGTCGCTAGCATGCTGAAAGTCATCGCTCTCAATTATGCTCTGTGCCATGGAGTGAAGGTTTCCGTAGATGGAGAGCAGATGAACGACAGGATGCGCACCCTCCTCGCTCAGATTGACACAAGACTCTTCCAATCGCTTTACGCTGCAGAAAAATTCGTCTACTCGGAACTACAGAGGCTAGTCTTCAAAACGTCTGGGCAGCTGTCAAGGGATGCGATCGTACCGGTGAATTTAGTTTTGTGGCTTTTAATCAGGCTTCAGTGCTCAAGAGCAAGCTACTTGTCCAATCTGAGTAGAAGAAATAGGTTTCGTAAGTCGATCCCCTGCCCCCTTTCCCAGGCCCGTTGTGCTACTATGCTAATTGAGCAAACCAGGTCCTATCTTATCCTCAAGAGGCGAAGTGAAAACCTCTGCCTGTCAACAAGAACACTCCTTGAACCTCCTTC
>Ga0182030_10002024_pt1 | contig 42807 bp, 40 predicted proteins | sample 812S3MmetaG_FD_121299 | JGI IMG/M metagenome (GOLD analysis project Ga0182030, IMG submission 121299) | Permafrost microbial communities from Stordalen Mire, Sweden - 812S3M metaG (Illumina Assembly) | ecosystem: Environmental > Terrestrial > Soil > Wetlands > Permafrost | place: Sweden... | reverse complement strand
TAGTCCAGAGCGGCGGTCGCAGGCGCTGACTTGCAAGAAGGCGTCATCTCGGTTCTCCAAGGTTCGAGCAAACAAACCCAGGATAACCAATCCGAGGCCGCCGCTCGCCCTCATAGAATCTGGGAGAGCGGCACAATGGCGTTGGAGGAGGCTCCGAGGGCGTTGGCGAAGGCGACGCCGTTGGCGCCGGGACCAACGAGGATCGGCCCGCCTAGCGTCGTCACATTGTCGGTCTGGTTGAAGCCGTAACCGGCGTTCAAACCAACGTAGAAGCCGGTCCAAAGCGGCGGCGGCGGCGGAACGTAAACCGGCCCCTTGCACGAGGGAAGGTCGGCGGCGACGGCGGATCCGACGGAAAGGGCGAACAGGAGCGCTGCGACTGAAATATGTCTCTTCATCGATTTTTCCTCGCTTCAGTTATTTGAAGGAATGGGCCGGACCACCTCGACAGGCGCCCATTCCCAAGCCGTTTCTTCAAGCTGATTGCGAGCAATTTAATCGATTGGAGAGACGAGAGTCTCGAAAAGACAGTAATCACGAAATCGCAATTGATTTTTGTGAGACTGTGGCGCCGCCGCAATAGTTTATGTCTGGAAACGAAGGACCGGACACAAAACAATGAAAATCCAGAAACAATTGATCGGGCCCGCGCGGCCAATCGCCGCTCGCGCCGACGCCCCAACGAGTTTCCCAAATCGCCCGACGCGCAATTCGATTCGAGAGGCACCCGCAGGCGCCTCTCGGTCGATCAATATCTGGCGACGATCGGCGCGGCGGCGCCGAAGTGGAAGTGATAATTCACGCCCACAGTGAGCGTCTCGATTGTCTGCTGCGTGTGAGCGCCGAAGGGCGCCTGGCCGCCGAACGCATTCCCGGGGAAATAATCGTCCTGCGAGCCGAAATCATAGTAATTGCCCTCCAGATACACCGACCAATGCGGCGCGAAGGCCCATTCGACGCCGCCGCCGGCGGTCCAACCGGTGCGGGTCGATAGCGAACCCGTGCCGATGAGGAAGCCAGCGTTGGTTATCGTGACATTATTGTCGGCGAAGGCGAAGCCGCCCTTGCCATAAAGCAGCACAGTGTCGATGACCGCATAGCCAACACGGCCTGTGACGCCGCCAAACCAATCGATATTGTTGTGAAGCGACCAGGCGGGGTTGAACTGGTCGACATTGGTTCCGCTGATCGTCGAACCGGAAAACTTGCCCTCGACGCCGACGACCCAATTGTGACCAAACTCATAATCGCAGCCGAGTTGCCCGCCCAGCACGCCGCCAGAGATGTCGGTTGTGGCCGTGCTGCCCAGATTATTGCCGTCGAAGTCGCCGGCGCCGAGATTGCTCAATGTGTCGGTCCATTGCGTTTGACCCCAACCGCCGCCGACGTGAATACCCGCGTGGCAACTGGTCTAGCTGTAACTCTCCGTCGGATAATAGGCGGGGGGCGGACCTTTGATGGCGGTGAGATCGGCGCCCATAGCGGACCCGCTGGAAAGCGCGAGCAGGAGCGCGGCGGCTGAAACATATTTCTTCATCGGTGATCCCTCGTGTCATTTGGCTAAAGCGAATGCCGGCGGCGAACTGGCGGCGAACTGGCGGTGAACTCTTGGGGCGCAGAAACGCCCTTCCGGTGGCCCCGATCTAAGCGCGAGAATCGAAAAACATCGTTAATTTTGCCTTTATGTTCATCATATTAGCATTTTCCCGGCGACTGTGGCGCCAGCGCCACAGTTTGTCGCGGGAGACAAAATCCGTCCGGGCTCGCGAGCCGCTCGGCCTTGCGATTTTCGCCGAACGCGTGGACGAGAGAGCAGCGGCGCGGAGTTCCGCAATCTTTCTTTCCTCTTGCACGGGCGCTCCCGACGCCCGATCTTTACCAACAAGCCAAACCCGGCCCCGGTGGATTAGTGACCGTGCCCCATCCCCTGCCCGTTCCGACGACACGCATGAACAAAGCCGACGGCGCCGCGCTGGAGGCCGCCGTCGCCGCGCTGGAGAAAACCACCTTCGCGAAGAGGCTCGCGCATCTCGCCGGCCGCCAGATCGGCTTCGCCGGACGAATTATGCCTTTGAAGCTCCAGCAGGCCAGCGCGATCGCCGCGCGCCGGGCGCTGTTTGGCGCGATGAACGTCGCGCTCGCCAGTCTCAAGGGGAAACCCGTCGCCGACGCGGGGCTGCGCCATCGCCAGTTGGCGATGATCTCGGGCGCGCTTGGCGGCGCGCTCGGCCTCGCCAGCCTGCCGGTCGAACTGCCGATTTCGACGACGATCATGCTGCGCGCCATCGCCGACATCGCCCGCGCGGAAGGAGAAGATCTCGCTGACCCAGCAGCGGCGATGGCTTGTCTCGAAGTATTCGCGCTCGGCGGACATGGCGAGGACGAAAAAGTCATGGAGGGCGGCTATCTCGCGCTGCGCGGCCTGTTCGCCAAATCCGTGTCGGACGCCGCCGCCTATGTCGCCCAAAGCGGACTCGCCTCGGAGTCGGCGCCGGCGCTGGCCCGTTTGATCGGCATGATCTCCGGGCGGTTTGGCGTCGTCGTCTCGCAGAAGACAGCGGCGCAAGCCGCCCCTGTTATCGGCGCGATTAGTGGCGCGGTGATTAACCTCGCCTTTACCGAACACTTCCAGACTCTGGCGCGCGGACATTTCACGGTGCGGCGACTGGAGCGCGCCTATGGGCCGCACGAAGTTCGGGCCGAATACGCGCGCATCGCCCGCGCGGCGGGCTATTGGCGGGAGGAGACGGCAGGGGCGGCCTGAACGGCTCACTTCGCCGCCCGCACCGCCTCCAGCAAATTGCCGACCTGTTTGGTGTCGCCGATATTGTGTTCGTTCTCTTCGAGCACGATCGCGTCGGCCTGCAAGAAGCTTTGCGGCAATTGTTCAAGGTCGGCCGGAAGACGGGCGCCATTGCCGATTTCACCGGGTTCCGTGACAAAGCGCGCCAGCGTGAAACCGCCGCGGTCGTCGCGCATGTAAAACCAGTAATCGATCGTCGGTGGACAGGGCGTCTGCGCCGAAACGACGATGAGTTGGCGCATGAAACTGTCGCCGACCATCAAGATGCGCGGCGCGCGCGCGCAAACCCCGCCCTTGCCGCGACCCTCGACAATCGCCGTCGGATAATGGTCGTCCGGCCAATAGAGGTTGAGCAGATCGAGCAGATCGCGGTCGGTTCCCTTGACGAAATCGTTCTCGCGCCAGTCAAACTCGAAGCGCCCGACCGGCGAGCCGCTGGGACCGGCGTCTAATAGGCGCGTCGCGTCGCGCAGCGCGAGCGCGGCGCCGAGCAGATTCCAGTGCGTCCCGCCGCGCGGAAACAGGTCGATTGCGTAATTCGCCCGCTCGGCGTCCATCAATTGCGCGCTATCGACATAGGGCGCGCCGCGCTGTTCCAGCGCCGCGCGAAACGGAGCGAGCTTGCCTTGCGCTACGCCGCGCGACAACGCCGGGCATTTCAGCCCCACCGGCAGATATTGCGGCGAGTGCGCGGGCTTCGAGGGCGAAATGAGATAGGCGAAGCCCTTGCCGCGCGCCGTGGCGGCGGCGGCGATTTCCGCGATCGCGTCGGCCCAGCGGTCGAGGCGCGCTCCGTCGGGCGGCGCCCCGCGCCGGCAAAATTCGTCGATATATTCCCAGCCGAACAACTGCCCGTCGCGCCCGATGGCAATGTTCGAGGCGCCGGAGACGCCAAACAACGAATACATGGTCTGGTTCTTCGCCCGCACGGAAATCGGAAACACTGGCGAGGCGCGCCCCAGATTAATCGACACCGCGCGCTGCGTCTCGCCCGCAAGGAAGGCGTCCAGCGTCCAGGGCGCGGGCGGGAGCGCGGCGACGCCGTCCAAAGGCTGGGAACTGCGGATGCGTAGCTTCGGCCAATCTCGCTCGACCGCGTAGTTCCAGAGATTGGCGAGAAACAAAAAGCCGATGAGCCCCGCGCAGGCGAAAATCGGCAGGCGCTCGAAAAATCGTCGGGTCATGGCTAGAACCTGAAATAGATGAAGGGCTTGAACGGGTCGGCGAGCCCCTTCGCCAGCGCCGCGACGAACAGCAGCGCGAGCAGCGTATTGGCGGTAAGGGCGTGACGCCGAACGAGCCCCATCCAGCTGAAACCTTCTATCGAGAGAACCGCCCGCTGCGCGACGACGACGCCGGCGCCGATCAGCGCCGCGTGCCAGTAATAGGACGGAACCATCGGCTCTCCAGGCGCCAGCGCGAAAGGTTGCGCCATCAGCGCCAGCATGGCGCCGGCCTGATGCAGCGAGGTCGTGGCGCGAAAGATCGTCCATCCCACCATGACGATGAAAAAGGTCGCGACATTGGCCGCCCAAGCCGGCAGCCGCCCGAGCGCGCGGGCCAGAAACAGCCGGTCCAGCACCAGAAACAGACCGTTATAAGCGCCCCAGGCGATATAGTTCCAGGCCGCGCCATGCCACAGGCCCGAGGCGAGAAAACACAGCCAAAGATTAAAATGCGTGCGCAGCGCGCCGCCGCGGTTTCCGCCGAGCGGAAAATAGAGATATTCCCTGATCCAACTGGTCAGCGACATATGCCAGCGCCGCCAGAATTCGGTGATCGTCGTCGCGACATAGGGCTCGTCGAAATTCTCCAGCAGGCGAAAGCCGAACATGCGCGCGAGCCCGATGGCCATATCGGAATAGCCGGAGAAATCGAAGTAAATCTGAAAGGTGAAGAAGATCACGCCGGCCCAGGCCTCGATAAAGCCTAAGTCCGCCGGGTCATGCGAGAAGACCAGATCGGCGCCGCCGGCCAGCGCGTCGGCGAGCAGCACTTTCTTGACGACGCCGAGCATGAAGCGAGAAAAGCCAAGGAGAAAATCGTCGACATGGGCGGGCGGACAGGCCTCCATCTGGCTGGCGATGTCGTGATATTTGATGATCGGGCCGGCCAGGAGCTTTGGAAAGAAAAACACGTAAAGCGCATAGAGCGAGACGCTGCGCGCCGGCGCCGTGACGCCGCGATAGACATCGACGAGATAGGTGATCTTCTCGAAGACAATGAAGGAGACGCCGATGGGCAACGCGATCTTCGGGATGCTCACCTGGGCGAAGTTCAGCGCGCGGAGTAGAGCGTCGAAATTCACGGCGAGAAAGCCAGTGTATTTGTAATAGACGAGCACGCCGATATTGCCGCAAACGCCCAGCGCCAGCCAGCGGGAGCGCGCCGGCGCCCGTTGCCCAAGCGCGAAAATCCGCCGTGCGACAACAAGATCGAGCGCGACCGAGGCGAAGACGACGAGAACGAACACCGGTTCGCTCCAGGCGTAAAATGCGACGCTGGAGAGAAGTAGCACGAGCGCCCGCATTGCCCGCCGCGCGCCGACCGCGAGATATAAAAGGTAAACTGCCGGCGCGAACAGAAACAGAAACAGCGGCTCGTAAAAAAGCATCGCGGTCCTTTGGCGAGAAGCGAAGGGCGCGCGGGTCTTAGCAGAGGGGGTTAGCGGGCGGCAAGGGAGCGGCCTTGCGCAGGGCGCCCCTTCCCGCTAACAACCGCCCATAGCCCCTCGAATTCGACGGGCGCCGCAACGAACGCTCATGGCCGACGATTTCGCCCCCAAATCCGAATTTCTCGCCACGCTGATCGCGCGCGGATTCGTGCATCAATGCACCGATTTTGCCGCGCTGGACGCGGAGGCGCGCAAGGGCGGGCTTTCGGCCTATATCGGCTTCGACTGCACGGCGCCGTCGCTGCATATCGGCTCGCTGTTGCCGATCATGCTGCTCGCCTGGCTGCAACGGACCGGCGGCAAGCCCTTGCCGCTGGTTGGCGGCGGCACCACCCGCGTCGGCGACCCTTCCGGCAAGGACGAGAGCCGCAAGCTGTTGACCATCGAGCAGATCGACGCCAACAAAGCTTCGATCAAGACCGTTTTCGAGAAGTTTCTGCGCTTTGGCGCTGGCGCCGGCGACGCGCTGCTGCTCGACAACGCCGATTGGTTGTCGGGCCTAAACTACATCGAGTTTCTGCGCGACGTCGGCCGGCATTTCTCCGTCAACCGCATGTTGACGATGGACAGCGTCAAGCTGCGGCTTGAGCGCGAGCATGAGCTGTCGTTCATCGAATTCAACTATATGTGTCTGCAAGCCTATGATTTCGCGCAAATAAACAAACGCCATGGCGCGCTGCTGCAAATGGGCGGCTCCGACCAATGGGGCAATATCGTCATGGGCGTCGATCTCGGTCGGCGCATGGGCTGCCCGCAGCTTTACGGCCTGACCTCGCCGCTGCTGACCACGTCTTCGGGCGCGAAAATGGGCAAGACGGCGGCCGGCGCGGTCTGGCTCAACGCCGATTTATTGTCGCCATACGATTACTGGCAATATTGGCGCAACAGCGAAGATGCGGACGTAGAACGCTTCCTAAAGCTGTTCACCTTCCTGCCGCTGGACGAGATCGCGCGGCTTGGCGCGCTGCAAGGCGCGGAGATCAACGAGGCCAAGAAGACGCTGGCGACGGAAGCCACAGCGCTGGTGCATGGGCGCGAGGCGGCCGAACAAGCCGCCGCCACGGCGAAAACCACCTTCGAGGACGGCGCGCTGTCGCTGTCGCTGCCGAAGGTTACGGTGAGCGCTTTGGAGGTCGCGGCGGGCCTCGGCGTGCTGACGGCCTTCGTCAAGGCGAGTCTCGTCGCCTCGACCGGCGAAGCGCGGCGGCAGGTGAAAAGCGGCGGACTGCGAGTCAACGACGCGGCGGTCACGGACGAGCGCGCGACGCTTGGAGACAAGGATTTCGAGAAGGACGGCGTGGTGAAACTGTCGCTCGGCAAGAAGAAGCATGTGCTGTTGGAGCGGGTGTAGGTTTACCGCCCCTGCTCCAGCGGGCGGCCGGTGCCGTCCATTACGCCCATGATCTTGCGAAATAGCCCCGGCGTCAGCAACGACGCCGGCGAGACGCTGACGATCGGCGCGCTGACCCTGCCGGTCACGCGATAATTGAGCGCGATCACGCTTTCATGCGCGCCGCCGGCGATCAGCGGGCCCAGCACCGGAATATTCGTCACGAGATTGTTGAGGCCATAGAGCGGCGCGTAAGAGCCGCTGATGTCGAGCGTGTCGCGCGTCAAATCGACGTCGCCTTCGAAGATCAGACCCATCTCCGGTCCCGACATGATGCCGTCGCTGAGCGCCAATTTGCCGCCGCCCCAGGCGAAGCTCGTTTGCAGCCGGGCCACCTGCACGGATTCGGGATCGAAACTCAAGACGCCCTTTGCGTCGGCGCGATGGGCGCCCTGCGACATCAGCTGGCGCATCGCCGGCTCATTCTTGAGATAAAAGTCGCGCACATGCAGCACGCCCTCCGCCCGTCCCTGCCCCGTCAGCTGCACATGGGCGTTGAGCACGCCAGAGTCCATTCGATCGTAAAGATCGACGAAGGACAGCAGCGAGCCGCCGTCCGAGGTGGAAATTTCGAGTTGCGGCGCGCCGTTCTGAGTGCGCAGCAGCGCGACGGCGAGCGGCTCGCGGCCAAAACTGCCGGTGAGCGAAAACACACGCGGCTTGTTGCCCCGGCGCTCCCATTTGAAATCGACGGTGGAGAGGATTTGCTTGCCGAAGCCGGTCACCAGCGCCGATTTCAGATCGAGATCTATGTCGTCGAAGGAAATCGGGCTTTTGCCCGCGCCCTGCCCCGCTCGCTCGGCGTTGCTCCCCGCCAGACTATGCAGGAACGGGCGCGCGTCGACATTGTTTCCGCGCACGACAAGCTTCAACGCCTCGCCGCCCCGCTGCGCTTCGAGCCTCGCGTCATCTCCGGGCGAAAGCCGGAACTGCGCGAATTTCGCGGAACGGAAGCCGCCGTCGCGCGCCAGTTCCACCACGCCCGCAAGCTGGATCGCCCCCGCGTCGAGCGCAAAATGATCGAGCGTCATCCCGTCCGCCCGCTTGACCGCAGTGAACTGGGCCTTTGCGGCTTTGCCCGCCGGCTTGGAGACGCCCGGCGCCAGATTGTCGAGCGAAGCGCGGGTCAAGTCGAGTTCGACCGGGATGTCCGTCTCGGAAATCGGCAGCGGCGTTTTCACCAACGCGGTAATCGGTCCGACGACGCCTGGAAGGGCGTAACCCGCCTTGGCGCGGGCCGCTTCATCCAGCACGACGGAGAATTGCGCCTGCGTGACGGCCTTTTCGTCGCCAGCGCGACGAATATCGAGCGTCGCCGGCCCGCCGAACAGCCGTCCCGTCCCGGTGATGCGCAGTCCCGCATGGTCGTGCACAATGTTGAGCGCGCCATTGTCGAGTCGCTCATTTCCCAAAAAGCGGTCGATTGAGAGATTGGTGGTGTTCGCGTCGATCGACACGACGGCGTGATCGCCGCGCGCTTCTTTGCCTATCTCGATATTGGCGCGCAAGCGGCCGTCGATCTGACCCTTCAACTGCGCGGGATCGAGCGGTAGGTTCGCATAGGGCGCAAGGCTCGGAATGGCGAGAATTTCGGCGACGCCTTCGACATTTCCCGCGAAGCGAAGGTCGAGCGTCGCAGGCGTCGGCTTCAAAATATTGTCGTCGACGACCAAACTTCCGTCGGAGAGGGTGAGGCGGCGCTCGCGCGGCGTATCCAGCACGGCGCTGGCGCCGCTCAGCGTCAGCGTGCGGCCGGTCATTCGCAAATGCGTCGACAGATTTCGCAAAGGCGGCAGGCCGGGGAGCAAATCCAATAAGGCCACATTGACGAAATCGCCCTCGGCATGGATCGCCGAATCGGGCGGCGGCTGCTCGTAGCGCATGGCGATCATATTCGCGTGCGTGAACTCGGCCTTAAACTCGCCGTGGCGAATGGCGCCCAGCGGCGCGTGTTCGACCAGCCAGCTGCGCACCGGAGCCGCCACATGGGTCGGCACAAGCCGCACCATCGATTGCACCAGAGTGTTCTCCACCGTCAAGCCAAAGGCGACACGCGGGCCGTCCACCCAGTCGATCGCCGCCGATCCCTTAACATTGACATCGGGCCCGACGAGTTCGAATTGCTCAAACGCTAATTTTTTCTTGGAGAGTGAAAATTGTAACCGAAGCGACGAGCGTTCGAGCGGCAGCGGCAGTTGGCCGGCGCGCTCGGGGCCGACATTCGTCGGCTTCGCAAGGCGCAGGGAGCCCGTCCACGAATCGTCTTCGGTTGGAGTGGAGACTGCCGAGACTATGGCTGTCGTCGCCGGCGGCGCCAAAACCCCCTCGATCGTCATATCCAGCGCGCCCGTCCTGATTTTGATCGGCGAGATCAGGAACTGCCGGTTCGTTCGGTCCCAATGCGCGGCGCCGGAAAGGGACTGGATCATGACGGGCTCATAATCGGGCTCATCCAGACGAAAATAACCCGCGCCGACCGTGACGCCGCCGCTCGCCTCGACAACCCGGTCGTTCTCGCCCAGCGCGAAGCGCAACTCCGCCGACAAAGGCGCATCGCTGTCGAACGGCAGGTTCCGCAAGCCACCGAACAGCGCGATCTCGTCGAGCGAAAAGTCCTGCGCCTTCGCCTCGAAGACGCGCCGCGCGCCCGGCGCGCCCTGTGCGGTCGCGACCACAGCCCAGCGCCGGGTCGCTCCGTTCGCGGCGAGACCGAATTTCATGCCGCCCGCCGCCCTGTCCAGGCTGAGCGTCAGATCGTCGTAACGGATCACGCGATCCAGCGTGCGATCGTCGATGACCAGCCGGCCATGCTTAACCCCCACCCGGTCGATGGCGCCGATCGCGCTGTTGGGGCTGGTGACAAGATCCGTCAGCACACGCAACGCCGCGCCGCCGCGCACGAGCAGCCTCGCGCTATCCGCCGGATCGCCTTTCTCGACGAGGGTCCCCGTCGCCACCGGCGCAGCGGCTTGCGGGTCGAGCGGGACGGCGTCCTGCGGCGTCGTGCCGGCCGAAATGGTGATGCGCCCATCGGCCGTCACCGCGAGCCGCAATTCCAGATCCAGCATCTCCAGGCGGCGCAGCTTGACGCGTCCGGTCAGCAAGGAAGGCAAATCCACGGAAAGCTCGGCGCGCGGGGCCGCCAGAATCGTTCGGCCGTTCGACTTTACGGTCAACCCCTGGGCGGTGAGCGTCGGTCCGTGATCCGTACTCGCGAGCGCAACGCCGCCGAGCCCGAAATCGTAACGCTGTGCGTAAAGCTCGTCGAGCGATTTGACGATAACGGGCGTGAGCCAATCGAAACCGATCGGACCGCGCGCCAGGACGGTCAAAAATGCGCCGATCGCCATGCTCAGGACCGCGAGAAGGCCGAGCGCAAGATAAACGCAGGAGCGCGTAAACCGGCGCGCGACACGCGCGAGCGTGGGCGCGTGCGGCCGGATGGTCGTCGAGCCGACGCCGTTCGTCACAAGCTCAGCATCGCCGCTGCGTCCGTCGGTCAAGCGCCCCCGCTTTTGCCGTTAGTCATCTGTTCCCCGGGAGTTATGCTTACGGCCGCCGCGCCGGTTTACTTAAGGTTTTCGCTAAAGGCGGGATCAATAACGCCTCGCCACCGCGTCGAAAATTCACATTCGCCGACGCTTGAGCCAAAACAATGGCGCCGACCGGCCTATCGCCGCCTTCTCGACGCGAATTGCAAGCCATTTGCGCGCCGGGGCGCTCTTGCGGCTAGAGCAAGCTCTTAAAAAAGTTGATAGACTTTTTCGATAAGAGCTTGCTCCAACATTTTGATTTAGAGCGATTTCTTATCGTTCGAACGATTCCGTTCGAACGATAAGCGCTCTAGAGCAGGGCAGAGCATTTCGGAACGGCGCTTGCATCGCCCGCGCAGTCTTTGCAAAGTGACTCCAAACATAATTTCTCGCAACATGAAAGGAAAGCCCGATGACGGCAGCGACCAGCCATCTGCAAGAAGGCGACGCCGCGCCAGATTTTCAATTGTCCGGCGCCGGAGGAGAGACCCTCTCGCTCGCCGCGCTGAAAGGCGGGAAACTGGTTCTCTATTTCTATCCCAAGGACGACACGTCGGGTTGCACGAAAGAGGCGATGGAGTTCAACGCGTTGCGCGAGAAATTCGCCAAGGCCGGCGCGACGATTATCGGCCTGTCGCCCGATTCCGTCAAAAGCCACGACAAGTTCCGCGCCAAATACGAGCTTGCGATTCCGCTCGCCGCGGACGAGACCAAGGCGACCTTGAGCGCCTATGGCGTTTGGGTCGAAAAAAGCATGTATGGCCGCAAATATATGGGCGTCGAACGCTCGACCTTTCTTCTCGGCCCCGACGGCCGGATCGCCAAGATCTGGCGCAAGGTCAAAGTGCCCGGCCACGCCGACGCCGTGCTCGCGGCGGCGGAAGCGTTGTGACCCGCTTGACCAGGTCCGCCTCGGTCTAGCCGATCAAGCTCCCCCTCCCCGACGCGACCGATCTTCGCGCGAGGGGGGCAGCCGTCGGTTGCGCGTCGACGCGGAGCGTTCGATTTAATGACTCGCCGCTGGCGCCGGAGCAGCTGTCGCTGGCGCAGCTGTCTCCGGAGCGGCTGTCGCAGCCTTTCTGGCGATCAACTTCTCCACTTCGTCGAGCCCTTTCTTGGCCGAGGCCAAATCCGGCTTCAATTTTAGCGCCGCTTCATAGTCCTGCTTGGCGTGGTCGAGATCCTTCTTGGCGCGCCAAGCATGGGCGCGATTGAGATAGGCGGCCGCGTAATTCGGATCGCGCTTGATCGCCTCGTCGAAATCGGCGATGGCGTGATCGAAATCGCCCTTGCCATGGTATGCGAGGCCACGATCGCTGTATGGCTGCGGCGCCTTCGGCTCGCGCTTGATCGCTTCGCTGAAATCGGCGAGGGCGTGGTCGTAATCGGCCTTCGATTGATAGAATGCGCCGCGCGCGATAAGCGCCGTCGCTGATTTTTTGTCGTATTTGATCGCCTCGCCGAAATCGGCGAGCGCTTTTTCGCCGTCGCCCTTCTGACGCCAGGCGCTTGCGCGGGCGCTGTAGCCGATCGCATTTTTCGGGTCCAGTTTGACCGCCTGGTCATAGTCTGCGACCGCGTGGTCGTAATCCCCCTTCATCTGATAAACGCGGCCCCGGCCAAGATAGGCCGCCGCGTCTTTCGGGCTCCCGGTCAGCACGACGTCATATTCGGCGAGCGCATGGTCGAGGTCGCCCTTGCCGCGAAAGGCGCTGGCGCGCGCCCCCAATATGGTCGTGGATTTGGGGTCGAATTGGAGCGCCTTGGTGTAATCCTCAATCGCACGATCCCAATCGGCCTTCGCCTCATAGGCGCCGGCGCGGTTGAAATAGGCCGCGATCTTATTGTGGCGCGACTCGTCGGCGATGTGGTCGATCACGCTGGTGCAGCCGGCGATGCGGCTATCGGGACTTGCGCTGCGGCAGCCGACCCAGCCGTTTTTCAACGCGGCGTCGGCGTTCGAAACCGCGAAAACCGCGACGACGGCGGCGAGCGCGCCGGAATAGACGAATGACCGAGCCATCTGCTTTGGTCCCCTAGGGCGACCGGCGCCGTTAAAAGTTGAGCATTTTTGTATACTATTCATCGTCTCTTCCTCCCGCAACAGGAATCGTCGTGGCCTTTTGGTGAAGGGTCCGCCGCTCGCCGGACGTCCCCGCGACGACAATACAGGGATGTCGACGTTAGAAAAGCGAGTTTTGCGTCGACGCCGATTAATCGGCCGCTCGGCGCCGCAGTCCACGCTCAACAGGCGAAAGTAAATCGCGCCGCGCCTGTTAGAGAAGCGCGAAACGACCGACGGCGTCGTCAATATGTGAAAATTGCTTGCATTTGCAGCCGCGCCGCATGTTAGAAAGCGCCCAAAGCAGGGTCATTCCGAAACAGCGCCGCGCGTTTTTGAATAAGTCCCACAAAGTCGAAGACTCCAATCAAACCATCGGCGCCACTGCCGATATTTGACTAAAAACATCCTTGAGGAGGCAAATGCCCGAAGTCATCTTCACAGGCCCCGCCGGCAGGCTGGAGGGCCGTTTCCATCAGTCCGCGACGCGTGGGGCGCCGATCGCCATCGTGCTACATCCGCATCCGCAGTTCGGCGGAACGATGAACAATCAGATTGTCTACCACCTCTATTACGCCTTCGCGGAACGCGGTTTCTCGGTGCTGCGCTTCAACTTCCGCGGCGTCGGCCGCAGTCAGGGCGCCTTCGATCACGGCGCCGGCGAACTCTCGGACGCGGCCGCCGCGCTCGACTGGGCGCAAGCCGTCAATCCCGAGGCGCGCGCCTGCTGGATCGCCGGCGTCTCGTTCGGCTCCTGGATCGGAATGCAGCTGTTGATGCGGCGGCCCGAAATAGAAGGCTTCGTCTCGGTGGCGCCGCCCGCCAACCGCTTCGACTATTCGTTTTTGGCCCCCTGCCCGTCGTCCGGCCTGTTCATCCACGGCGATATCGACCGCGTGGCGCCGCTCAAGGAAGTCACCGCCCTGATCGAGAAACTCAAAACGCAAAAGGGCATCGCCATCGAACATGCTGTGGTGAAGGGCGCCAACCACTTCTTCGAGAATAAGATCGACCCGCTTATCGCCGAAGTCGACGCCTATCTCGACAAGCGCCTCGGCAATCCGCCGCGGATCGCCATCCCCGCACGGGGGGACTGACGTTGTTCGCCTGCCTGCGAGGCTCTCTATATCAGTGCGAGGTCGGAACTTTTTTTTGCGGCGGACATTGACCGGACGCCTATCGAGCGCCAAATAACTGGTCGCGGCGGCGGCGCAATCGGTGTCGGAGGCCGTTGCGGCGCGGACAACTATCATGGCAGAACAAACCATCCCAGAACATAAAGGCGCAACAAAAATATTAGCTGCAAAACTAGGTGGCGCTCTACGGAGGGCTCCGAGCATATTGGGCAACACTTTTATAGTGTTAGTCATGTATTTGATTACGATAAGCTTAATCACCGACACGCCCATATTAAGAGTTGTTGGTGATTATTACAATTTATTAAAATGAAATCCATTTTTTGTGGCCGACGTCGGCAAGGAGCTTGAAGGGTCGCGGATAGGGCGGCATGCCCGGCGTTGCGCCACGCCGGCGTTCTGCTTGTTTCTGGTTTTGAAAAGCGCTCTCAGCCCGTTTGCGTGAGCGCGGGAATGATTTTGTCCTCAATGGCGTCGCGGTCGAGTTCTCCGTAAATTGCGAGCTCGATCCTTGGCCCCGGCGCGATAACGAAGGTCGCGGGGACGCCGCGCGCGCCAAGCGCATATTGCAGAAAGCCCCGGTCGTCGGCGCCGACCGCCCGATAGGGATTGCCGCGGCGGGTGAGGAAGTCGCGCGCGTGTTTGGCCTCGTCCTTCACATCGGCGCCAAAGATCGGCGCGAGATCACGCGCCGCAAGATCGACGAGCAGCGCATGTTCCTCGATACAACTCGGGCACCAACTCGCCCAGAAGTTCAAGATGGAACGACGCCCCGAAAGATCCGCGCTTGAAAAGCCCGGCACGGCCCGCCCATCCGGACGGGCGAGGCCGGACACCGCTGCAAGTTCGAACTGCCCAAGCGTGAACGGGTTGAACAGGCGCGCGGCGATGTCTTTTCGAGTCCACAGCGCCGCCCCCAGACCGAGCCCAACGCCGACGCCCGCGACGCCGATGGCGCCCTGCACGACGCTGCGTCGAGATATGCGGCCGTTATATTGCGATGCAATATTTTTGGCGTTCTTTTGCATTTTAGCGTCCCTCTCCGGCGCCCTGCGGGCGACCGATAATCTTACCAAAAACTTAAACGCACACAGGCCTGCCGCGCGCGAGCACGCCGCCCGCCATCGGCGTCGCAACGCCCGTCGTCGTCGGAAAAGTCAGGGGGAGCCCCTCCACCACACGCGCCGCGAGAAATCCAAAAGCCTGAGCTTCGAGGTAATCCGACGACCAACCAACCACGTCCGCCGTCGTGACCTTGCAGGGAAGTCGCAAAGCCAACTCCCGCACCAGGATCGGATTGCGCGCGCCGCCGCCACAGACGATCAGTAATTTGGGCTCTTTCGGCAAATGGGGAAAGAGCCGCAACACCGAGGCGGCGGTGAAAGCGGTGAGCGTCGCGGCAGCGTCTTCAGTTGAGAGATTACTTATTATATTAAGTGAAAAAGCGTTTCTATCTAAAGACTTTGGCGGTGAAACTTCAAAGAATGGATGAGATAGCAGACGCAGCAATGCCGCTTCGTTGACGCGCCCTCTCGCAGCCGTGTGACCATGTCGGTCGATCGGCGCGCCCGTCCGTTGGAGCATCAGATCGTCGATCAACGCATTGCCCGGTCCGGTGTCGCAGGCGATCGGCTCCTCGCCCTCCGAAAGATAGGTGACATTGGCGACGCCGCCGATGTTGAGCAATGCCACTTCGCCGCGCAATCCGCCAGCCGCAACCAGAGCGCGATGAAACACCGGCACGATTGGCGCCCCCTCGCCGCCGGCGGCGATATCGGCGGCGCGAAAATCATAGGCGACATCGACGCCAAGGCGCGCCGCCAGAGCCGACCCATCGCCGATCTGGATGGTCAGACGCTGCTTTGGGCGGTGCAACACGGTTTGCCCGTGAAAGCCGATTATCGACACGCTGGCGGCGTCGATCGCGTTGTCGCGCAGAAAGGCTTCGACGGCTTCGGCGTGTCGGTCGGTGACCATTCGCTCGGCGAAGGCGAGCACGCCGGGCCGGGCTGTCCGGTCTTCGAGCGTGGCGGCTTCCGCCAACGCACCGCGCAACAAAGCGCGGTCGGCGTCGGAATAAGGATAGGCGCCCGCCGGACCAAAGGACAGGCTGGATTCGCCGTCGGTTTCGACGAGGGCTACGTCGACTCCGTCCATGGAAGTGCCGGACATTAGTCCGATGGCGCGATATAAAGGCAACGCGGTGCTCCTACGCAACAGGTTGGCAGACTAACGCGAAGGAGCAAAGAAACAATTTCGCGAACCGGCCCAATGCCCCCCCGAAGAGACATCCGCATCCCTCGACGTCTCGGGGCTTTCTTCGATGTGAGGCCGCCGGAGGCCACGCGCTGATGTTTAGCGCCGCATTGGCTCGTCGTCGCCAATTCGCCCTGGAGCCCCGTTACGAAGCCGCCCTGGCGGCGCGCGGCGGCGGCTGCCCTATCTGGCTTTCGGCGCGGCGTTGTGGCTGTTCGTTTTGAACTCAGGCGTTCATGCGACGCTCGCCGGCGTGTGCCTGGCGGCCGCGACGCCGCTGCGCTCGAACGGTCCCGACGAGGGCGAGCGCAGCCCGCTGCATCGACTCGAAAACGCCCTTCAACCCTATGTCGCCTTCGACGGCGACCAAGCGCTTATGTCGCAAGTGAAGCTCGGGGCGCCGGCCGGCTCCCTTGCTTCGATCATCGCGGGAACTCTTCTGCTGCGCCTTGGCGGCGACAGACAGCCATAACTCACTTCGCCATGCAGTCTTTGATCTCGCTCTCCTTCTTCATGCGCTCGAAAGTGTCCGAGCAATAGCGCTCCAGATCGGGCCGCAGTTCCGGGTTGGCGGCGTTGGCGCGAATGCTGATGGCGCCTTCGAGCAATTCCTTCTGCGCGGCGTGAACGCGCTCTTTGGAGAGCAGCGACGAGCATTCCTCGTAGCGCTTCAGAAGCGCGTCGCATTGCGGAACGCCAGTAGGATCCATTGCGAGAGCGGGAGAAGCAGCGAAGAGGATGAGACCAAAAGCGGCGACAATTTTCACGGAAGCGCGTTCCCTTTTTCAACCGAGCGAAGACTGCGCGGAACATAATCAAATCGTGCACAAAATAAAATGGGCGGCGGGCCTTTCTTTGGACCTGCCGCCCCATTCTCCGGCGCAGTTTGTCTCGCGAACGCCGGAGCATGTCCCGCTCGCGGCGATCTCAGAGCCCCGCGAGATAGCCGGCCGGATCGACCGGCGTCGATCCCTTGCGCAATTCGAAGTGAAGCTGCGGCGACGCGACATTGCCGGTCTGGCCGGATTTGGCGATGGTCTGGCCGCGCGTCACCTGATCGCCGCGCTTGACCGTGATGTCTCCGTTATGGGCGTAGGCTGTCACAAAGCCATTGGGGTGGCGGATGAGCACAAGGTTGCCGTAGCCCTTGAGTTCGCTGCCGGCGTAGGCGACGACCCCGGCTTCCGCCGCCTTCACCTGAGTGCCTTCCGGCACGGCGATATTGATCCCGTCGTTGCCGCCATTGGCGAAGCCCTGAATAATGCGTCCACGCGCCGGCCAACGGAATTCTGGATGCGCCGGATCCGAGGCCTTCTCTTCCTGAACGGGCGGAATCGCCGCTGTCGTGGTGGTCCGGTCGATCTTGTGCTCGGGAACCGGCGCGCGCTCGACCGGCGGGTCATTGACCGCAACCTGCGGCTGCTCGCGTTTTTCTACTTTGGCGGCGCGCTTCTCCGGCGCCGGGGATTCGACCGGCTGCATCACCGGCTCCGCCTTGGCGATTTTCGCATGCGGGCTGGCTTTGGGCTTGACGGCGGGCTTTTCGTCATCGTCGGCTTTGGCCGCGGTCTTTGCGGATTTGACCTTAGCCTTGATGGCGGCCTTTTCGTCATCGTCGTCGGATTTGGTTGCGACCTTCGCCTTTTTCTCCTCGGCTTTTTTCTCCTGGGCTTTTTTCTCTCGGGCCTCTTTCTCTTGGGCCTTTTTCTCTTGGGCCCTGGCTTTTGGATCGGGCGCCTTACGCGGTGCGGCTTTCTCTTCGTCCTCGTCGGCCTTGGCGAGTTTCGCGGGCTTGGCCGCCGGCGGCGACTGAACGCTCTTGTGGGTCGCCTTCGGCGCCGGGGCTTCCTTCTCCTCGGGCTCGACCTTCGCTGCGACGTGCTTTGGCGCGGGTTTGGGCTCCTCGCGCGCTTCCTTGACCGGGCGCGCTTCGGCCGCCGGCTGCAACTTGGCGCCGGTGGCGCGATAGACCGGAATCACCAGACGCGAGCCAGGCCGCACTTGCGAAGCGTTCGCCAAGCCGTTCACCCTCAGCAGAACGTCGGTCGGAACTCCGTAGCGGTTGGCGAGAATCGCCGGAGTTTCGCCCGCCCCGACGGTGATCGGCGTGCCCCCTTCGGCGCTCCAGTGATTGTAGGTTCCCGGCGACGCGGCTGGCAGGGCGGGCGCGGCGGGCGCCGGATGCGGCGGCGTGTTTGCGACAGACACCGGGCGTTGCGCGGGCGCGTTCTTTGTCGGCGGCGCGAGCGGCTGTGACTGAATGGGAGAGGAATTCGGCGCGCCCGAGATCGAACCGGTGCTCGAACGGTCGACCGCACGCGACGATCGACTCGTCGTGGCCGGAGCCCGCGCAAACGGATCGGAGAAAGGATCGGACGAAAAGCGGCTCGCATCCGAACAACCGGCGAGCAGAGCGGCGGCTCCCGCCGCCAACATGAGCCGCAGCGCGACTCGCGAAAGACCAACCCGACGGACTATTGTCATGACCCAACCCACTCGAACGCTACATCAACGCCTTCATTTAACGGGCAACGGGTTAAGGGAGCGTTTAAGATGAATCCAAGCTCAGGCGGAAAGATAAAAATGCGCGAAAAATTGGGATAGATGACTACAAAGCGAGCGCCCGCCCCTTGAACGCGGCGCGCAGGCGGCAGGGGCCCTTGTCCGTCTCGGAGAAGAGTTCGCCGTTCGCGGAGCGCTCCAGTCGGATCAGCCGAGCCTCACGACGCGCGCCCGGGGGAGGCGGGGCCAAAAATCGCCCGAACACCATGACGCCGCCGGGCGCAAGCAGGTCCAGCACCGCCATCGGCGGTTCGTCCAGCGACAGATGTATAATGATGCGGTCGAAGAGCCCCATCGATCGCGCAGGCGCGAGCCCATCCGCACAGAGCACCAAGGCGTTGCCTATGGCGAGCGCAGACAAGCGACTCGCCGCCTCGATGGCCAGGGTCTCGAAACGCTCGATTGACATCACCTCCTTGGCCAACCGCGACAAAACCGCCGCGCTGTAGCCTGAGCCGGCGCCGATCTCCAGCACGCGATGGTCCGGAGCGGCGCCGAGCGCCTCCAGGCGGCGCGCGAGATCGGCGGGCGCGGGCATGGTTTGCCCGCAACCAATCGGCAGCGCCATATTGCGATTGGCGAGATCGCGAAAACGATGCGGCGTGAAAAATTCGCGCGGCACCCGTTCGAAGGCGTTCATCACGGCTACGTCGCGCACCGAGGCGCTGCGCAATTGCAGCGCCAGCGCGGCGCGCTCCTCGATCGGAAGCGCCTCGGCCGCGAACCGGTCGCTCATGGCGCGGCCTCGAAAGCGGCGGCGAGCGAGGTCACGGTCGGATGATCGGTGAAATCGAGTTTTATTGGCGTGATCGAGATTTTGTTTTGCTCCAGCGCTTCGAGGTCGGTGCCGGCGCCGGGCGTAAAATCGCCGCGCTGGAATGAAATCCAGTGGTAGGGATTGCCGCGCCCGTCCTTGCGATCTTCGATTCGCATCAGATCATTGCTGCGCCGTCCCTGCATGGTGATCGCGACGCCGCGCGCCTCCTGCGCCGAGCAAGGCGGAAAATTGACGTTCATCAGCACATTGGCGGGGATTCCGGCGGCGATCAGCTTGCGCAATATGGCGACGGCGTGAACCTCGGCGCAACTCCAGTCGATCGTCTGCCGCCCGGCGAAAAAATCATAGACCTGCGACAGCGCGATCGACTGGATGCCGAGGATGGTCCCTTCCATCGCGGCGGCGATGGTGCCCGAATAGGTCACGTCCTCGGCGACGTTCTGGCCGCAATTGACGCCGGACAGCACGAGGTCGGGCGGGCGATCCAGAAGCTTGCGCACGCCCATGATGACGCAATCGGTCGGCGTGCCCTTTAGCGCGAAACGGCGTGGCGAGATCTCGCGCAGCCGCAGCGGATCGTTCAGCGACAGCGAATGCGCGACGCCGGACTGCTCGGTCTCCGGCGCGATGACAAAAATATCGTCGGAAATTTCTCGCGCGAGCTTCTCGGCGAGCGCGAGGCCGGGCGCGTGAACGCCGTCGTCATTGGTGACGAGAATGCGCATGTTTCTTTTCACCATCTCGCTGGAAGAGCGCCTCGCCTGCTTCTTAAGACCGCGCGATTCTATCCGCGCCGCCCATATAGGGCCGCAAAACCTTGGGAATTGTGATCGAGCCGTCCTCCTCCTGATAATTCTCCATCACCGCGACCAGCGCGCGGCCGACCGCGACGCCGGAGCCATTGAGCGTATGCACGAAGCTCGGCGCCTTGGCGTCCTTGGCGCGATAACGCGCGTTCATGCGCCGGGCCTGAAAGTCGCCGCACACCGAACAAGAGGAAATCTCGCGATATTTCCCCTGCCCCGGCAGCCATACTTCGAGATCGTAAGTCTTTTGCGACGCAAAACCCATGTCGCCGGTGCACAGCGTCACCTTGCGGTAGGGAAGCTCCAGCAGTTGCAGGACTTTCTCGGCGCAGCCGGTCATGCGCTCGTGCTCGGCCAGCGACTGCTCCGGCGTCGTGATCGACACCAGTTCGACCTTGAAAAACTGGTGCTGGCGAATCATCCCGCGCGTGTCGCGCCCGGCGGCCCCAGCCTCCGCGCGAAAACAATAGGTGCCGGCGGTGAGGCGCAGGGGGAGTTGGGATTCCTCCAGGACGGACTCGCGGACGAGATTTGTCAGCGGGACTTCGGCGGTGGGGATGAGCCAGAGATTAATCCGAGAATTTTTCTCGGACATGCAATCATTCCAAAATCGCTCATTCCATTCCACCATTACCTTGGTTCTTGCCTCGAATTGAAGCCGAGTTTCTTGTGCGTTAGGTGCTCCGACTCTTAAATTATCCACCTCCCCAGCTATTTGCGCCACGATCGAATCCGCGTCACGCTTACGCAAATCGAGATATCGATCCATAAATTCGGGACGAGAAAGAGTCTTAGAGATTGGCTCTAAGTATGTGGGGAACTGATCCTCCCGAAACTTCGGCAATTGCGCCGTCCCAAACATCGCCTCGTCGCGCACCAGCAGCGGCGGATTCACCTCCTGGTAACCATGCTCATCGGTGTGCAGATCGAGCATGAATTGCGCCAGCCCCCGCTCCAACCGCGCGATCTGGCCCTTATTCACGACGAAACGCGCGCCCGAAAGCTTCGTCGCGGTCTCGAAGTCCATCAGGCCGAGACCTTCGCCGATGTCGAAATGCTCTTTCGGCTCGAACTCGAACTTGCGCGGGCTCCCCCAGCGCAAAACCTCGACATTATCGTGCTCGTCCTTGCCGTCCGGAACGCTGTCCAGCGGCGCATTGGGGATTTCCGCCAGCGCCTTGTCGAGCGCGGCTTTCGCCTCCCGCTCGGCGGCCTCCATCGCCGGCCAATCTTCCTTGATTTTCGCGACTTCGGCCTTAAGGGCGTCGGCCTTGGCGGCGTCCTTGTCCCTCAAGGCGACGCCGATTTCCTTGGAGGCGGCGTTGCGGCGCTCCTGCGCGGCTTGCAATTTGCTGATCGCCGCGCGGCGCGAATCATCCAGCGCCAGCAACGCCTGCGCGAGCGGCTCCAGCCCGCGCCGCGCGCGGCTTTTGTCGAAGGCTTCGGCGTTGTCGCGAATCCATTTGATGTCGTACATGAATCGGTCCGGCGTTCGAAAAAAGGGTCAGGCGATCTTGTCCCCCAAGCGCGGCTATGGGTCAACCCGCCCACAAACCAACGAACCGGATGAATGGTCCGTCGAAGAATCGGCGGCCGTCGCTGCGCTCCTCGCAATGACGGCCCATTTTCACGATGGTTGGCGTTAAACGCCGCCGCCCGTCGCCGCCTGCGCCGCCGCCCGCTTCTTTTCGATCATCCGCACGGAAAGGATCGACGCCTCGTAGAGCAATATCCCGGGAACGGCCAAGGCGAGCTGGCTAAACACGTCGGGCGGGGTCAGCACCGCCGCGACGATGAACACCAGCACGATCGCATAGCGGCGCTTTTCGGCCAGAAATTGCGAGGAGACGATGCCGATCTGCCCCAAGAGCGTCAGCACGACCGGCAGTTGAAACACAATGCCGAAAGCCAGCACCAGCGTCATGATCAGCGACAGATACTCTGACACGCGCGGGAGGAGTTCAATCTGCGCGCGGCCGGGCTCGTTGGCCTGCTGCATGCCGATGAAAAAGCGCAGCAGATTGGGCGTCACGACAAAATAAACCAGCAAAGCGCCGGCGGCGAAAAAGATCGGCGTGGCGAAGAGATAGGGCCGAAACACCGCGCGCTCGTTTTTATAGAGGCCGGGCGCGACGAAAGCGTAAAGCTGGCTGAACACCACGGGACAGGACAAGAACGCCGCAGTAAACAGCGCGACCTTCATCTGCGTGAAAAAATACTCCTGAGGGGCGGTGTAGATCAATCTGGCCTGGGGTCCGGCGACCTGCGTATAGGGCACGACGAGAAGGTTATAAATGTCCCTGGCGAAGTAGAACGAGATCAAAAACATCACCAGAAACGCCAGCAGCGCCCGGATCAACCGCTCGCGCAGCTCCATCAAATGTTCGATCAGCGGCGCCTTGGTGGCTTCAATATCGGCGTCGCTCATGCGCCGGGCTCGTCTTTGCGTGGCGCCGGCGCATCGGCAAGTTTCGCCGGCTGCTCCACCGTGTCGGTGATTTGCTTGCGCACGTGCTCCATCGGATCGAAGGAGCCGCTCAACCCGACGCCCTTAACAGCCGAGTCGACTTCCTGTTCGAGGTTTTTCTTCAAATCATGCAGTTCGGATTCCCGCAGCGCGTCCATCAACTGGCCCTGAAACTCCGCAGCCATGCGCCGCATCTTGCCGGTTAACTGCCCAAGCTGCCGCAACACGCGCGGCAAATCCTTCGACGGGATCGCCACCAGAGCGACGATGCCGATGACGATCAGTTTGCCGGCGTCGAAATCGAACATTTTTCTATCCGCGCATGGGGAGCGGGAAATCGGCGCGCGGGCTTCGGCGAAGCATCAAGCCTCACAGCTTTTTGGCCTCGCCCACCTTGTCGAGGGCGGCGTGATCCGGCGAAAGGCGCTCGACCGCCTTAGGCGGCTCTTCCGACGCGGACGCGGTGGTCTCGTCCTCCGCCATGCCTTTCTTGAAGGCCTTGATCCCCTTGGCGAAGTCGGTCATCACGTCGGAAATTTTAAACTTGCCGCCAAACAGCACGAACACGACGCCGCCGACGATGATCCAATGCCAGATGGATAGACCACCCATGGCGCGACCTCCAGAAACGCGCGGGTTACAATTGCAACCCGCTATTTGAGTGGGAAATTAGGACGCCCGCAGCGCAAAAACAAGAACAATCGGCGATTCCGTCTTGCGGAACCATGGGGACGGCGTCGACTGGGCGGAAGCCGGTGGCCGAAGACCGCTAATATGTCGTGGCCAAATAATCGGCGATTGTTTTCGCGTCCGCGTCGCTTATCGGCGCGTGGTAGGATTTGATCATCTTCTTGACCTCGGCCTCCCAAAACTCCTTGCCGCGTCGACGCGGCTGGGTGTCGATATAGTCTACGGAATGGCACGATGTGCAGTTGTTTTGCGCCGTCTCCATGTCGGGACCGGGACGCAGCGTCGCGGTTTCGGCGGGGAGTTCGTAGGTCAGGGGCTTGGCGTGGCTCGCCTCCGCCAACAGGGCGAGGATAGCGAGGGAACGCAGGATAATTCGCATCGCCGTGTTCTCCGTTCACGCCGCGACCACGCGCACGGTCTCAACGACGTTGCGCATATAGCCGGGGGGATTCCACAAAGGAGTCATGGGCTGCGATTGGCCGATGCGGTTGATCGCGCGCACCTTCAATTCGTGCGCTCCGGCGGGGAGCCGCAGTTCGATTCGCCATTCCCGGAAGGAATAACGGCCAAGGTCGGAGCCAAGACGCGCCTCGCTCCAGTTCCTGCCCCCATCTTGCGACAAGAGCACGTCGGCGATCCCGTAACCGCCGTCGAAGGCGATTCCCCTCACCTGCGTTGGAGCCCCGGCCTTGATCTTGGCGCCGTCGGCGAGATTGGTGATGAATGAACGCACGTTGAAGCGACGCACCGGAACGGTTGCGGTCGCCGGTCGTCCCGGCTCGGTGCAGGCGCAGTCATTGTCGGGCATGCGATAGGCGCTCGCCATCCAATAGCCGTCGAAGCTGTGGTCGATCACGGTGATCTCATTCAAATGCTTGACCCAATACGTGCCGTAATATCCGGGAACGACCAGCCGCAGAGGGAAGCCGTTGAGCCAGGGCAGATCCTCGCCGTTCATCGCGTATGCGATCATCACCTCGCCATCGCGGGCGTGATCCAGATCGAGCGCCTTCACAAAGTCCGGCGTTTCGGGCAGCGCCGGCCTGTCGAGCCCGTTAAGCGTGACCTGCCGGCTTCCAGCCTGAACGCCGGCGCGGTCGAGGACTGCCTTTAGCGGAACCCCGCGCCAGCGGGCGTTGCCCATGGCGCCATGGCCAAGTTGCCCGCCGGCGACGCGAGGCTCCACGAATCCACGGCTGTTTCCCGTGCACTGATGGACGGCGACGAATTCAACCGGCTCGAACCCGGTTTTAAGATCGGCCAATGACAGCGACAGCGGGCGATCCACCTTGCCCTTCACTTCCAGACGAAAGGCCTCGGGATCAATGGAGAGCGGAATATCGCTCAGATGATACCGCACGAAGAAAGCGTCGTTTGGGGTGATCACGCCTTCGTTGAAGACGGAAAACGGCGTTTCCAGTTGCGGCGGGCGGGCGGTGAGTTGAATGAGCGCTCGTTTCCCAGGGTAGCGCACCAGCGGCCGGTCGCCATTGGCGAAGGGCAGCGTCGTCACGCCTTGCGCGCGCGCGCCGAACGACGACATGACATTAGCCAAGGCCGCGCCAGCAACCGCGTCACCCATGCCTTTGAGCAAAGACCGCCTGTTCATCATGATTTCCACGCCCGTCCCCGCAGTCCTGTTGTCGCGGCGATGCGCCGCGAAGTCGCTATTCTTCGTCGCCGTCCGGCGTCTCCAGCGTTTCGGCTTGGTCGAGAAACTCCATTTCGAGCAAGGCGGGCGCGTCCGCCTCCAGCGGCTCCTCGTCCTCGGCGAGCGCCGAATCGTCGGAGGGTTGCGGCATGCGGAAGTCCTTCGGCAGGCGCCCGTCGAACAGGCCCGTCCCTTTCAATTCGTCGAGTCCCGGCAGATCGCCGATTTGCTCCAGGCCAAAATGGATCAGAAAATTCTCGGTCGTGCCATAGGTGATCGGACGCCCCGGCGCCCGCCGGCGTCCGCGCAGACGCACCCAGCCGGTCTCCAGCAAAACGTCCAGCGTGCCCTTGGAGATGGCGACGCCGCGCACCTCTTCGATTTCGGCGCGGGTCACCGGCTGGTGGTAGGCGACGATCGCCAATGTCTCCAGAGCGGCGCGCGAGAGCTTCTTCTCCTCGACGCGCTGGCGCGCCAAAACATAAGCCAGATCCGGCGCCGTGCGAAAAAACCATTTTTTGCCGGCGCGCGCGAGATTGACCCCGCGCGGGGCGAAATCCGCCCGCAGCCGCTCAAGCGCCGCCGCGACCGAGACGCCGTCCGGCAATCTTCGCGCGATCTCCGCCTCGTCGACGGGTTCGCTCGACGCAAATAGCAGCGCCTCGGCGATACGGACCGCAGCCGACAAGTCATCCTCGGCGCGCCCGATGGCCTCGTCGCTGGTCGCGTCGAACATCTCGATTGTCTTAGCGGCTTGCGCCAATGCGCTCCTCCCTTCGGCGATCCGATGAATTTGCGCCCGCACGCTCATCGCGCGTCACGACGCGGCGCTGAACTCGCCCGCATCATCGGCTGGTTCCCGGCGCATGACCCAAATTGGCGAAAAAGCGCGATCCTGGCGTATATGGAAACGCCCTTCCCGAACCATCTCCAGCGAGGCCGAAAAGGTGGAAGCCCGCACCGTGCGCGCGGTGGTCGGATCGACGCAAAACTGCAACAGGAAATCGTCCAGCACGGTCCATTCCTGCGCCGTTCCGGCGAGTCTCTCCAGCGCCTCACGCGCTTCAGCCAAGGACCAGACGCTGCGTTGGCGCAGCGTGACCTTGGAGATTGCGCCTTTCTGGCGTTGGCGGGCGTAGGCCGAGAGCAGATCGAACAAGTTGGCGCGGAAATTCGTGGACGATGTCGTTGCTATCCCCTCCCCCGCGCCGCGCAAAAACATGTCGCGTCCGAGCCTGGCGCGCTCCGTGAGCGCGTCGGCGGCGCGGCGAATCGCCTCCAAGCGCCGCAACCGTTCGGCCAGGGCGCTGGCGAGGTCGGCGGCGGAGGGCTCCTCGCCTTTGGGAGGCTCGGGCAGCAGCAGGCGCGACTTCAGGTAGGCCAGCCAAGCGGCCATTACGAGATAGTCCGCGGCGAGTTCCAGCCGGACGCGCCGCGCCGCCTCGATGAATTCGAGATATTGCTCGGCGAGCGCGAGGATTGAAATCCGGGCCAGATCGACTTTCTGGCGGCGCGCAAGCTCCAGCAGCAGGTCGAGCGGACCCTCAAAGCCGTCGACGTCGACCAGAAAGGCGGGTTCGCTTTCGCCCCGCTCCGGCTCTTTCGTCGCCTCGAACGCTAACACTCGCGCCATTCCTGCTTTAATCTCCACCCGGCGCGACAGCAGCCCCGGCGCGGCGAGATTGGGCCTTTTAGGCCGTCATCGCAAGAGCGGCGTCGAATTCCCGGGCGCCATCCACAGGATTAAAATCCTCGATATGGGCCAGGGCCTCCAGCGCCGCCTCCGCCCGGGCGAGCGCGCGTCCGGCCAGCACCGGCGCGCCTTCGGCCACGGCCTGCGCCTCGTCGAGATCGCCATTGCAGTGGAGCACAATGTCGCAACCGGCGGCGATGGCGGCTTCCGCGCGTTGGCGGAAATCGCCTTGCAGCGCTTTCATCGACAAGTCGTCGGTCAGCAGCAGGCCGTCGAAGCCGATAGCGCCCCGAATCGCCTCGCCGATCACCGTCTTCGACAAAGTGCCGGGCGCGGCGGGGTCGAGCGCCGTGTAGACGACATGCGCGGTCATAGCGATCGGCAGATCGGCGTTGGCGATGAAGGGCGCAAAATCGACGCGCTCCAGTTCGGCGCGCGACGCCTCGACCACCGGCAACTCCATATGGCTGTCGGCGCGAGCCCGTCCATGGCCTGGGATATGCTTCATCACCGGCAGAACGCCGCCGTCGAGCAGGCCCCGCGCCGCTGCACGGCCGATACGCGCGACGCTCGCGGGATCGCGGCTGTAGGCGCGGTCGCCGATAATGTCATGAGCGCCCGGTTGCGGCGCGTCCAGCACGGGCAGGCAGTCGATGGTGATTCCGACGTCGCGCAGATCGCTCGCGATCAGCCGTGCGCCCAGCCAGGCCAGACGCTCGACGCCCTTAGTGTCGGAAGCCGCGCGCTCGAAAGTCGCGGCGGACGGATAGCCGCGCCAATGCGGCGGGGCGAGACGCTGCACGCGCCCGCCCTCCTGATCGACCAGAATAGGCGCCCTTGCATCGCCAAGCGCCTCGCGGACAGAATCGGCGAGCGCGCGGACTTGCGCGGGCGATTCGATGTTGCGCCGGAATAAAATGACGCCCCACGGCTGCGTCCGCCGCAAAAAGGCTTGCTCATCGTCCGTCAACGCCACGCCGGCTAAGCCGCAAATGAACGCGTTGGTCATGGAGTTGGGGCTCCGGTGAGTTGGGGCTCCGGGGCTGTGGCTGGCGCGACGAAAACGGGCGTCAATCTCCGGCGATGAAGCAAGAGCCCCCGGACGACTTCACGTTGCCGCAGACGCTCGCAGCCGATTCCTTGCTCATACCGCCGACGCGCACGCGATAAACCGTCTTGTCGCCGACCTTAGCCATTCTGAAGGTCGGGCGATGACCGCCAAGTTGCGCGCCGTATTTGGTCGCGACCTTGGTGACCAGCGCATGCGCTTCGGCCTCGGTCGCGGCGGCGCCGAACTGCACCGCGAAAGCGCCCTTGTCAATCTTATGCGTCGTGGCGGGCGCCTTAACCTCGGCGTTTTCCTCCACGGCGGCCTCCACGGCGGCGATTTTTTGCGCCGGCTTAGCCTTGACCGTCTTGTCCGGGCGCGGCGTGGCGGTCGGCTTCGTGGTGCTCGTGGGCGTGGTCGCCGCATGTTTCGCGGCAGCGTCGCGAGGCGCGGCGCCGGCGGCCTTCACCACCGCCGGCGGCACGATCGCATTCGCGATTATGCTGCCGTCCGGCCGCACGGAAACGGTTTTGATTTTCTTCGGTTGCGGACCCGTCGGCGCAACCGCGCTGTCCGCGTCGCTCGGCGCGGCGCCGTTATAGACCACGCGCGGTTCGACTTTTGGCTCGACGGCCTGCTCCTGATGCGAAACGACGTGTTTAACCTGCGCGTTTTCATGACGGTCCAGCACGGCGGCGTCGGGCTTGTCGGCGCCGGCCTCCGCGGTCGCGGTCGGCGGAACCTTGGCCGGACCGTCCGGCGCGCTGATCGTCGCGATCTCGCGCGCGCCCATGGCGCCGCTGCGCTTCGCCAAACCCCACGCGAGGAGAGTAGAAGCGACTAAGGCAATGGCGACGACAGCATGCCAGGGACGCAACCGCATGAAACCGTCTTGCCTAGGCGGTTCGTCGACCGCATCGAAGCCCATGTTCTCCCCGGCGTCGTGCTCCGGATAAGCGGATTGGTCGTCGGCCCAATCGCCTTGAGCGTCCGTCGGGGCGGTTCGAAGCTGCGGAGCGGGCCGCGCGGCGAAATGACGCGCGGCGAGATCGGCGCCGGCGTAAGTCGCTCCCCGCGCGTGGGAAGCGTCGGCGAAAGACTCGTCGGAATAGGAGGCGGAATCATGAACCGCGCCTGACTGAGACGGCGCCTGTGGATAGTCCTCGTAAATGGCGCCGCGCATCTCGGCGGCGAAAGTGTCTTCGTCGAGCGGCGTCTCCGGCGCCCCGCGACGCCTGTCAGCGGAAAGCGGGGGCTCTGCGGCGAATATTTGGTCATAGCGGTGGGCGGCTTGAGCCTGCTCCGCGCCCTGCATCAATCGAGCAAGTTCGCTGAGCGGATCGCTCGACGTCTTGCGCGCCGGTTCCGCGCTCCGTAGGCGCCGCTCGAAATCGTCTATATTGATCGCCGCGCCTCTGACTGTCGATTCGCGCATGAGCCCTCGCCTATTCTGTTTGGCGTGAAAAATGCCGCTTCGCTCCGAGCCTTCTGTTTCCCGTCGGCGGGAACGGCGGCAGAATCAGCGCATTTCATCGGGCGCGCTCACGCCGAGAAGCTTCAGGCCTGACGCCAGCACGCAGATTAAACACACAACCAACGCGACACGCGCGCTCGTTAAGTCTCTCTCAACGGGATTAACAAACCGTAATTGTGGCCGATCTTTGCTGCCCCTGCTCCAATGCGCATGAAAAGCGCTGGCGAGTTCATAGAGATAAAAGGCGACGCGATGCGGCTCATGCGCCGCGGCCGCGGCCTCGATCAGGCGCGGGTATTGCGCGATGACGCGGGCGAGGCCAATCTCGCCGTCATCCTCAAGAAGCTCGAGCGGCGCGTCCCGCAGCGCGTCTGCGCTCACGTCGAGATCGGGAAAAGCCGCCAGCGCCTGCCGCAAGGCCGATCTTCCCCGCGCATGAGCGTATTGCACATAGAATACAGCGTTGTCCTTGGATTGTTCAAGCACTTTGGCGAGGTCGAACTCCAAGGGCGCGTCGTTCTTGCGAAAGAGCATCATGAAGCGGACGGCGTCGACGCCCACTTCGTCCACGACCTCCCGAAGAGTGACAAAATCGCCGGAGCGCTTGGACATTTTGACGGGCTCGCCGTCGCGGACGAGCTTGACCAGTTGGCACAGCTTTACGTCGAGTTCGACCTTTTGCCGCGACAGCGCAGCCACCGCCGCCGTCATGCGCTTCACATAGCCGCCGTGATCGGCGCCCCAGATATCGACCAGCGTCGTGTACCCCCGATCGATCTTATTCTTGTGATAGGCGATGTCGGCGGCGAAATAAGTGTTGGAGCCGTCCGATTTCTTGAGCGGGCGGTCCACATCGTCACCCCAATCGCTGGAGCGGAACAGGGTCTGCTCGCGATCCTCCCAATCTTCTGACGGTTGTCCCTTGGGCGGCGGCAGGCGCCCTTCGTAGACAAGCCCAGCGGCGCGCAACTCGTCGATCTGACGGTCGATCTCCGACACGCCGTTGAGTTTTGCGTGCAGCGTTCGCTCGGAGAAAAACACCTCGTGCGTAATGCCGAGCGCTTCGAGATCGTTGCGGATCATGGCCATCATCGCGTCAATCGCAATGTCGCGCACAGGCGCGAGCCATTCGGCCTCCGTCTTGTCTAAAAGCGCGCGGCCATGCGTTTTGGCGATTTGTTCCCCGGCGGCCTTGAGATAATCGCCGGGGTAGAGCCCCTCTGGGATTGCGATCGTCTCGCCGAGCGCCTCGCGGTAGCGCAGAAAGGCAGAGCGCGCGAGCACGTCGACCTGCGCGCCGGCGTCATTGATGTAATATTCGCGCGTCACCTCGCAGCCGGAAAATTCGAGCAGATTCGCCAAAGCGTCGCCGAACACCGCGCCGCGCCCGTGCCCCACATGCATCGGCCCGGTCGGATTGGCGGAGACATATTCGACATTGACCTTGCCCGACAGCGTCCCCGCCCTGGCGTTGGCCGTCGCTTGGCCCGTCGCTTGGCCCGTCGCTTGGCCCGTCCCTTGGCCCGTCGCTCCGGATACTCCCCGCGCGTGGCGGCCAAAATCGTCCGGCACGCTCAGCACGCGGCGCAGAACGTCGCGATAGACCGAGGGTTTAAGCCTTATATTGATGAACCCCGGCCCGGCGACCTCGACTTCGGCCACGCCCTCGCTTTGCGCCAGCGCAGTGGCGATTTCGACCGCGAGCTGGCGCGGATTGGGAAAATGCGGCTTGGCTTCTTTCGCGAAAACCATCGCGGCGTTGGCGGCCAGATCGCCCATGGTGGCGTCCTTGGGCGGTTCGACGACGAATCGCGCCGGATCGAGCGCGGGCAGGCGCCCCGAGGCGGCGATTTGGCGGAGAATTTCGGCGATGCGATCGTGGAAGATTTGAAAGATGTTCATATTTTGCGGGATGCTCATGGCTGCCAGAAGCTGTTCCGCAGGCGCGCCCCTCGCAAGCGACGGCCTATGTCGGGCGAAGCGGAACCAAACCGGGTTTAGCAGACCCGGCGCAGGAAAACACCTCGATGAGACCATCGGCGGCGCGGCGGCGGCTTCGTTTCGGCGTTCACGCACGCTTTTTTAACCATAACGCAATTAACTCCATTCACTGGCGACGTCGTTCGGACTGGGCCGCCACAGCGCGTAACTCTGGGAAGTATTTATGAAACACCATCTCGTGCTCACCACTTCAATTGTCATTATTCTTGCCTCCGCGCCGGCGCTCGCCGGTGATTCCGTGATCACCGGCGCCACCCCGGGCGCGGGACCGAATTTTTGGCCCGACGCGAGCTTGCGGCCCACCTTTTCGCCGACGTCATTCGGTCCGTCGCTGTTTTCCGGTCCGCCACCGTGTTGGAGCGGAGCCTATTTCGGGGTGAATGCGGGATATATAGCGGACGGAGGAAGCGCGGTTAATGTAGGCGCTTTCCCGATCGGTTCCGGCGCATACCCCTCGGATATCGCCGTGCTGTCCGGAAGCCTGACTCCAAACGGCGCCAGCTTCCTCGGGGGCGGTCAGTTCGGCTTTAATTATCAGTTGTCGAACGCTTTTTTTGTCGGCGTCGAGACGGATATTCAGGGATCGAGCCTCAAGGGGGCCTCTGCTCTCGTAAGCGGCGCTCCTTATGGCGGCGCGCCCGGCCTCATTTCTGAATTCGGCGGTTTGACTGCGGAGAAAACTCTTGCGTATCTTGGCACGCTTCGTGGTCGCGTCGGGTTTCTTTTGACCCCGGCTATAAGCGCTTTCGCGACCGCCGGCCTCGCATATGGTCAGGTCGGCCTGAGCACCACGAGCACCGTTACCGGGATCCTCAACGCCACGGGCGCCCCTGTGGCCAGCGCCTTTGGCGCCACGAATTATTCCGGCGCTCGCGCGGGGTGGACAGCCGGCGGGGGACTTGAAGCATTCATCTCGTCGAACTGGAGCGCCAAGGTCGAATATCTTTATTACGACCTCGGCGCGACCGGCGGATACACGCCCTTGGTCGCAAGCTTCAGCAACCTTCCCGGAGCGCTGCTCCCATACGGGGCTTCGAAATCCTCGACGAGCTTTAACGGCCATGTCGCCCGTATTGGCGTGAACTATCACCTCGCCTACGCCCCGGCGCCGATCATCGCGAAATATTGACGACCTGCCGCGGGCCGCGTCAGGCGGCGCGCGGCGCGCGTTTTTCACCGCCGCCAAAATGTTCGAGATAGCGCGCGTCCATTTGCTTGACCGGCATGACGACGAAGACATCGACCGTATTAAATTTGCGATCGATCACGGCGCCGTCCCCAAACACCGCGCCAAGCCGCAAATAGCCTTTCACCAGCGGCGGCAGGCTGGAAAGCGCGCGGCGCGCGTCAACGGCGTCGCGACCGAGCATCTCCATCGGCGTATGGCGCCCATTTCGCGCACGCACGCTCCACTCGCCCTCCGCCCGCGCGTGATGCGCGAGATAGCTCAACGCGGTCGCATGAGCCAAGGCGTTGGCGCCCTCAAAACTGGCGCACCCGATCATCACGTCGATGTCATGGTGGCGCAGATAGGCGAGAATGCCACGCCACAGCAGATCAATCGTGCGCTTGCCGCGATAATCCGCCAACACGCAGGAGCGGCCGAGTTCTAAAAAGCGCTTGTCCGGATGACGCGCCAACAACTCGCAAATGTCATATTCTTCCGCCGAATAGAAACCGCACTTGGCGAGCGCGACATCGCCGCGCAGCAGCCGATAGGCGCCCACGACCTTAGCTTTGACTTTGCCGAATCGCGTGCGGGCGCCATGATCGATAACGATCAAATGATCGCAAAACTTGTCGAAACGATCGGCGTCGCGGCGGGTGAACGCCGTCCTGGCGTCGGCGACAGCCCCGCCTTCCTGAAAAAACACTTTGAAGCGCAATCGCTGGGCCTTGCGGATTTCCTTTTTCGTGACGGCGAGCCGCACCTCAAGCGCGCCCGCCCGCGCGATCGATCCCTCAAGCGCGTCGGGCGGCCTTTTTGATTTGAATTTCAAGGCGGGAAAGGCGCCGGCGACGATATTGCGCCCCGCGTCCAGGTTAAAAGCCCACATGGCTCGAAATTCTCCGCGCGCTGGCGCTGATGCGCCAACTACAATGGCGGATAGATCACTCTGGAACAAAACTTTTGTGACGGCGCGTGAATCGCTTACCCGCTGGCGTTGAAACCGATGCGGCGCTCCACCGCCGGGAGCGCCAGCCGCAGAGCGCGAATCGTTTCCGCGAGCTTTGCGAACTCCACCGGCTTCGTCAGCAAAGCGTCGACGCCGGCGGCTTTCGCCGCCCGCGCGTCCTCCTCCAAGGCGCTCGCCGTGAGCGCAAGAATCGGCGTGCGTTTCGCGCCAGCGCGCGCTTCCTCGAAGCGGATGCGCCTCGTCGCCTCCAGACCATCGAGTTGCGGCATAAACAAATCCATCAAAATGACGCCGAACGGAGCCGTCGCTCCTTCGATCGCCGCGCCAGCGAGTTCCACAACCCGCAGGCCATTCTCGGCTCTGGTCACGATCGCGCCCAGCGCGCCGAGATGGCGCGTCACGATGAGAGCGTTGATGTCGTTGTCTTCGGCAAGCAAAACTTGCAGACCCGCCAGAACGGGCTCGGGCGCCGCCGCCTCTGCGGGCGCGGCGTCGCGAAGCGCTGGCGCGAGACGCTCGATCAACGAGGCGGCGCGCACGGGTTTCACCAGCCAGCCATCAAATTGATGCAGCGCCGCTTCGCCGAAAGCGCGCCGTTCGAGCGGTGAAAACAACAGGAACACCCGCGCGGCGAGCGCCGTGCGCGCGGCCTGCGCCAAGGCCGCAGTCGCGCTTTCGCCAAGGCCGCAGTCGACGATCACCGCGCCGTAGCGCGGCGCCTGGACGCGCGAGAGGCGAGCCAGTCCCTCTGCTTCGCCTCTGGCGATTTCCGCGGCGGCGCCGGCCTCCCGCAGATATGTCGCCAGAAACGGGGCCTCAAAGTGGGTTTGCGCGACGATCAGCGTCAATTGACCAGCCAGCGGGCGATATTTTTCGCGCGCGGGTTCCGTTGTCGCGGACGACGACGGCAGGGTGAACGCGAAAGTCGTTCCCCGCGCTGAAGTCGCGGCAATCTCCAATTTGCCGCCCATTTGCTCGACGAGACGGCGCGAAATGGCAAGTCCGAGCCCGGTGCCCCCATGACGGCGAGTCGCCGAGGCGTCTCCCTGCTCGAATTCCTCGAAAATCGCCTCGCGCGCCGCGACGGGAATACCGGGACCGGTGTCCTCGACTTCGAAACGCAAGATCCCCGGGGCGATGGGGCCGACGCGCACGCCAACCCCGCCTTTTTCGGTAAAATTCACCGCATTGCCAGCGAGATTGATGAGCACCTGCCGCAACCGCGCCGCGTCGCCGATAATGCGCGAGGGAGAATTCCCGCCAACCAAACTGGCGATCTCCAGCGCCTTTCCCTGCGCGCGAGGCGCGAGCAATTCGACCACGCTTTCGACCAGCGGCGCCAGCTCAAAGGGCTCGGCGCGCAGTTCGAGCTTGCCAGCCTCGATTTTGGAAAAATCCAATATGTCGTCGATGAGTTGCGCCAGCGAGCGCGCGCAATCGCCGATCGATTCGACATAGCTCGCCTGCTCGGCCTCGAGTCTCGTCATCCCGAGCAATTGGGCGAGGCCCAGAATGCCGTTCAGCGGCGTGCGTATTTCGTGGCTCACCGTGGCGAGAAAGCGCGATTTCGCGAGGCTGGCGGCTTCGGCCTTGTCGCGGGCGGCGGCGGCGGCGCGCAGCTCCCAAATTTCGTCGCGCAACGCCTCGATTTCAACCTCGGCGTCGGCGTGAGCGCTCTTGCGCAATTTGTGTAAAATCGCGCCAAGACCTGCGGCGAAGACGCCAAGCCCAAGCGCTAACGCAATGATCTGCATCGCTCCGGACTCCATATCGCGATGTCCCCAAATCGCAGTGTCCCGAGGCGCTCAGGCCGCATGCCGCATACCGGTCAGGCCGGAGCGATAGGAGAGCGCTTCCGCGAGATGGCGGCGAGCGACCTGGTCGGCGCCCTCCAGGTCGGCGATGGTGCGCGCGAGCTTCAGCACGCGATGGAACCCGCGCGCCGACAGCGCGAAACGTTCCGAAGCCTCGCGAATGAGCGCGGTTCCGCTGGCGTCGAGATTGACCACGCCTTCGACGAGTTTGGCCGGCGCGCTCGCGTTGGTCGTCACATCGGGGCGCCCCAGCGCCAGGTAGCGAATGCGCTGCAACTCCCGCGCCGCCGCGACCCTCGCCGCGACTTCGCGCGACCCTTCGGTCGGCGGCGGCAGCACGAGATCCGCGGCGGTAAGCGCCGGCACTTCGATCTGCAAATCGAAACGGTCGAGCAAGGGGCCGGACAGCCGCGCCTGATATTGCGCGGCGCAACGCTCGTTGGGCTGGCGCTTGCAGGCGAAGCCTGGGCTCAGCGCATAGCCGCAGCGGCAGGGGTTCATCGCGGCGACGAGTTGGAAGCGCGCGGGATAGATCGCGCGGTGATTGGCGCGAGCGATCGCCACCTCGCCGGTCTCCAGCGGCTGGCGCAGGCCGTCGAGCGCCTGGGATTGAAACTCCGGCAGCTCGTCGAGGAACAGCACGCCATTATGGGCGAGCGATATTTCCCCTGGCCTCGCTTGCGTTCCGCCTCCGACCAACGCCGGCATGGACGCCGAATGATGCGGCGCGCGAAAGGGCCGCCGGTCCGTGAGTTCGCCGCCCGCGAGTTGGCCGGCGACCGAATGGATCATCGAAACTTCGAGCAATTCACGAGGGGTCAGCGGCGGCAGGATCGACGGCAACCGCTCCGCGAGCATCGATTTGCCGGAGCCGGGCGGTCCGTTCATCAGGAGATGGTGACCGCCCGCGGCGGCGATCTCCAGCGCGCGCTTGGCGCTCTCTTGCCCCTTCACATCGGCGAGATCGGGCAAGTCGCGCGCGGCGGCCCGCACCGCCGGAACAGGCCGCGCCAAAACCTGTGTTCCCTTCAGGTGATTGACGAGCTGGATCAGCGAGCTTGGCGCGATCACCTCCATGTCCCGAGACGCCCAGGCGGCCTCCGGCCCGCAAGCGGCGGGACAAATCAGCCCATGCCCGCGCATGTTGGCGGCGACCGCCGCCGGCAGCACGCCCGCGACGGGCGTAAGCGTTCCGTCGAGCGCCAATTCGCCGAGCACGGTGAATCCGTCCAGCGCGTCGGAAGGGATCGCGCCAATCGCCGCCATCACGCCAAGGGCGATCGGCAGATCGTAATGGCTGCCCTCCTTGGGCATGTCGGCGGGCGCGAGATTGACCGTGATGCGCTTGGCCGGCAAGGCGAGACCCGAGGCGTTGAGCGCCGCCCGCACCCGCTCCCGAGATTCGCCCACCGCCTTGTCGGCCAGGCCGACGAGATTAAACACCACCGACCCGCCGGAAAGATGCACCTGCACATCGACCGGCTTGGCGTCGATCCCCTCGAAAGCGACGGTTGCGACCCTGACGACCATGACACGCTCCAGCGATCCCAATATGACGGCTTAACGCGAAGCTAACCCGAGCGGAGCCGTCCCGCAAGAACAATATGCGAACAAATGCGCGCGAAACACGCGTGGTTCACAGCTGACGCAGCGCCGCCGCCGCCGCGAAGGGGCACAGCGCCAGCGCGACGAGGCTGATCGCGCAAAGGATCGCGAAGGGCGTCAGAAACGGCACAGTGCCGCCGGCGGCGGCGGTCGCCGCCGAAACGCCGAAAATCAACACGGGAATGGCGAGCGGCAAAACCAGCAGCGCCAACAGCAGCCCGCCGCGTCGCAGCGTCACGGTCGCCGCCGCCCCTATCGCGCCGATAAGCGTCAGCGCCGGCGTGCCGGCGAGCAGGCTCGCGACGACGCCAAGCAGCGCCGCGCCGTCCTGTTGCAACATCAGCCCGAACAAGGGCGAAGCGAGCGCTAGCGGCAGGCCGGCCGTGGTCCAGTGAGCCGCGCATTTGGCGAGCACCACGAGTTCCAGCGGGGTGTGCGAGAGGTGAAACTGATCGAGCGAGCCATCCTCGGCGTCGGCCTGGAACAGCCGGTCGAGCCCGAGCAGGCTGGCGAGCAGCGCCGAAATCCACAGCATCGCCGGGCCGATGCGGGCGAGAAGATTGGGGTCGGGACCGACCGCGAAGGGTGTGATCGTCACCAGCGTCAGAAAGAACACGACGCCCATCGAGCCCGAGCCGCCGAGCCGCCGGGCGATGCGGATCTCCCGCAGATAGACGGTGAGGAAGGCGGATGTCATGACGCGGCGCCCGCAGGCTTTTTGCCAAGCTGCAATTCGCGCGTCTCGTCGAAGCCGAGCGGTTCATGCGTGGCGGCGACGATCATGCCGCCGAGCGCGCAATGTTCGCGCATGGCGACGGCGAATTTTGCGCGCGACGCTGCGTCGAGGCCGGTCAGCGGCTCGTCGAGAAGCCAAAGCGGCCGGAAGGCGACCATGAGCCGCGCCAGCGCGACGCGCCGTTTCTGCCCGGCGGAGAGGATCGCGACGGGCGCGCCCGCGACATGCGCGAGCCCGACGTTAGCCAGCGCCGCCGCGACCGAAAGATCGCGCGCGGGATGATTTGGCGCAGCATCCTCGGCGCGAAGATAATCCGCCCAAAAGGCGAGATTTTCGGCGACGGTCAATTGGGCCTTTAGACCATCCGCATGGGCGAGATAATGCGTTTGCGGCGCGACCTCTTCCTCTCCCGCGCCTTCCAGCGCGATGACGCCAGCCCCGCGCGGCAAAAGTCCCGCCAGCGCGCGCAGCAGCGTCGATTTGCCGGCGCCGTTGGGGCCGGTGACCTTAAGCGTTTCGCCGCCCACGAGCACGAATCCGATATTTTCGACGACCCGGCGTTCGCCGCGTTCGACGCAAAGCCCCTCCACCCGCAGCCTGAGCGCGGAATGAAGATCGACATGGGGGCGGTGGGCGCTGGTCATCGCCTCCGCCATAAAGCCTTGCACGCGAAAGCGCCAGCACGGTCGCGGAGTTTAAATCGAACCAAATCTTGCCCCATCCGGCGCGCTGCGCGATCCTTGCGCCCATGAGCGACGCGATTCTCCTGACCAACACCGCCGGCGACCGCGCCGAGATCGATAGTTTCGGCGCCGAGTTGACGTCCTGGCGCGCGAGCGGGGTCGATCTCGTCTGGGCCAAGGACGCGACGATCTGGAACCAGAGCGCGCCGATCCTGTTTCCGATCGTCGGCTGGACCCGGGAGGGGACCGTGCGCGTCGATGGCAAGCCGTACCCGCTGTCGCTCCACGGCTTCGCCTGGAAGAAGCAATTCGCCGTGGCCGAGCGACGTAGCGACTTTCTACGCTTGGAGCTCGCGGCGGACGCGGAAACGCGCGCGCTTTACCCGTTCGATTTTCGTTTGGCGGTCGAGTTCCGCCTGTCTCTCGCCGGTTTGGAAAACGCGCTGATCGTCACCAACAGCGGCGCGACGCCGCTGCCCTACGCCTGCGGGCTGCATCCCGCCATCCGCTGGCCGTTTGGCGGCTCCATGGCGCCGCACAGCATTGTGTTCGAAAAACCCGAGCGAGCGGAGGTTCCGGTCATCGCGCCCGGCGGTCTCATTTCGCGGCGCGCGCGTCCCGTCCCGCTGGAAGGCCGCGTTCTTCCGCTGACGCCGGAATTGCTCGCCGAGGAAGCGCTGGTTTTTCTGAACGCCAACAGCAAAAGCCTCACCTTCGACAATGGCGCGGGCGCTAGGCTTGTCGTGGAGCTCGACGAATTCCCGCATATCGCCTTCTGGTCGCTGCCGCCGGCGCCCTATCTTTGCATCGAGCCCTGGACCGGACACGGCGACCCGGAGGATTTTTTCGGCGAGCTCGCCGAAAAGCCCTCGATGCGACTGCTGCCGCCGGGACAAAGCTCCCGCCATTCCGTCACATTCCGCTTTGAAAGAACGCTTGCGACGGCTTAAAGCGTAGTCCCGGAACAGTCATTGCTTATCCGCTCCAACCGCCGGCCCCGTTCGAGGACTCCTCCGCATGACCATCGCCGCCAATGTGATCGACGCCATCGGCAAGACTCCGTTGATCGAATTGCGCGCGGCGTCGAAAGCGACGGGCTGCCGCATTCTCGGCAAGGCGGAGTTCATGAATCCCGGCGGTTCGGTGAAGGACCGGGCCGCGCTCTATATCGTTCGCGACGCGATTGCGCGCGGGACGCTGAAAGCCGGCGGCCTGATCGTCGAGGGCACGGCCGGCAACACCGGCATTGGCCTCGCCCTGGTCGCCAACGCGCTCGGCTTTTCGACCGTCATCGTCATTCCGGAAACGCAATCGCAAGAGAAGAAGGACACCTTGCGGCTGCAGGGCGCACGGCTGGTCGAAGTTCCCGCCGTCCCTTACGCCAACCCCAATAATTACGTGAAGCTTTCGGGACGGCTCGCCGAGCGATTGGCCGGGGAGCGTTCCGAGGGCGCGATTTGGGCCAATCAGTTCGATAATTTAGCCAACCGCGAAGCGCATATCGAAACGACCGGGCCGGAGATCTACGACGAACTCGGCGGCGACGTCGACGGCTTCATTTGCGCCTGCGGCACGGGCGGCACGCTGGCTGGCGTCGGACTGGCGCTCAAGGCGCGCAACCAAAACATCAAGATCGGCCTCGCCGACCCGATGGGGGCGGCGCTCTATTCCTATTACACCAGCGGCGAACTGAAGGCGTCGGGAAGTTCGATCACCGAAGGGATCGGCCAGGGCCGCGTCACCGAGAATCTCGTCGGCGCGCCGGTGGATTTCGCCTGCCAGATCACCGACGACGAGGCGCTGCCGATTGTTTTCGATCTCGCCCAGTTTGAGGGTCTGCTGCTCGGCGGCTCGTCCGGCATCAATGTCGCGGGCGCCATTCGCCTCGCGCGCGAATTGGGCCCGGGCCACACCATCGTGACAGTGCTCGCCGACGGCGGCGGACGCTATGCGTCGAAACTGTTCAATCCGGCGTTTTTGCGCGAGCAGAAGCTGCCGACGCCGGCGTGGTTGGAGGCGCGGGCGGCGATTGATCCGGGCTATGTTTGAGCCGCCATCGCCTCCGCCAGCGCGACATCCTCCGGCCGATTGATGTTGAAAAACGGATCGTGGGGCTCGGTTGGCCATTCCACGGCGACGCTTCTAAACCGCTCGATAAATCCCCCCACCTTGCGCAATTCCTCCTCCACCAACGCGTGTCGCAGCGCGCCGCGCAACGCCACTGGCCACAGCGCGATGGAGTGATGATCGCGCTCGCCCGATCGCGCGACGGCGATGTCTGCGGCCGCCTCCTCTCGCGCGTCTCGCAACCGTTTCACGAGATCGCGCGGAACGAATGGCGTGTCGGCGGGGACGGTGACAATATGGGAAATGTCCGCGAAATTCGCGGCGACATAATCCATCCCCGCGAGGACGCCGGCGAGCGGGCCGGCGAACCCCGCGATGTCGTCCGCGACGACGCCCAAGCCAAACCCGGCGAAACGCGCCGGATCGCCATTGGCGTTGAGCGCGAGGCCAGCGCATTGGTCTCTAAGCCGTCGCGCAAGGCGCATTAGGATTGGCTCGCCGCCAACGGCGATCAACGCCTTGTCGACGCCGCCGAGCCGGCGCGCCTGTCCGCCGGCAAGAATGATTCCATAGGCTTCACGCATCGACCTATCCCCGCTCGCGGCGAATTCGATGTAACATCGCGGTCGCATTTAGCGAAGACCAGATCAAGAGGCCATATTCGCCGCTCACGAAGCTGCGCCGACCCGGCGCGAAAAAGGAGAAGCTCATCCATGCCGACACGCCGCACGCTGCTCGCAGCCGCGCTGTTTTCCGCCGCCGGTTTCCCGGCTCTGGCCGCCGACGTCGCGACCTTCACGCCGGAGGGCTTCGCCGCGGCGCAGGCCGCCGGCGCCTCGATCCTCGTTGACATTTTCGCTCCCTGGTGCCCGACCTGCAAGGCGCAGCAGCCCATTCTCGACAAGCTTGAAAACGCGCCTAAATTCGGCGCGCTAAAAGTCTTCCGCGTCGATTTTGACGGCCAGAAGGAAGTCGTGCGCCGATTCAAGGCGACGACGCAAAGCACGTTGATCGTTTTCAAGGGCGCGACCGAGACGGGGCGTTCGGTCGGCGACACCGACGCCGGATCGATCGCCGCATTGCTCGATAAAGCCTTGTGAGGCGGGGAAGATGAGCCTCGGCGCCATTGGACTCGCGTTTTTGGCGGGAATTTTGTCGATCCTCTCGCCTTGTGTGCTGCCCTTGCTGCCGCTGGTTCTCGGCGCGGCGGCGTCCCGGCACAGGTTCGGCCCCCCGCTGCTGGCGCTCGGCGTCGCGATCTCCTTCGTCGCCATTGGGCTGTTTGTCGCGACGATTGGCTTCGCGATCGGGCTTGACGGCTCCGTGTTCCGGTTCGGCTCCGCGATCTTGATGATCCTTGTCGGAATTGTCCTCGTCGCGCCGCCGCTGCAAGAGCGTTTCAGCGCCGCCGCCGGACCCTTGAGCGACAAGATCGACAGCGCCTTTCGCGGCTATCCGAAGTCGGGCGCGCTGGGCCAGTTTGGCCTCGGACTCGTGCTCGGCGCGGTCTGGAGTCCTTGCGTCGGCCCGACGCTGGGCGCCGCCTCGGTGCTCGCGGCGCGCGGCGAGAATCTGCAACAGGTCGCCTTGACCATGGCCGCCTTTGGCCTCGGCGCCGCGTTGCCGCTTTTGCTGCTCGGCGCCTTGTCGGGGCGGCTGATGTCGCGCTGGCGAGAGTCATTGCTCGGCGCCGGCAGCCAAGTCAAAAAGGCGCTCGGCGTTTTGCTGATCGTCCTCGGCGCGCTGATCGTCTCGGGACTCGACAAGGATGTGGAGGCTAGCCTCGTCGCCGCCTCGCCCGCTTGGCTCACGCGATTGACGACAGAATTTTAGCACTCAAAACCGCGCCCACACCGCGCTGACGATTCCGCGCTCGACGGGCGAGTTCACGCCGAACGGCGCATAGACGAAACCGAGTTGGAGCGAGAAAGTGCGGTTCAAGTCATAGACGCCGCTGACCTCGAATTTTTGGGCCGCGAAACTGCTCGCCGAGATAGGCCGCGGCGCGATGGCCGTAAAGCTTTGCGCCAGCAGCAGGACGTCGGGTCGAGGGCGCGCGCCAAGGGTTAGATCCGCTCGGATTTCATCGCCGCTTTGGCCGCGCGAGCGATAGCCAAGCTGCGCGTCGAGAAAGACCGGCAATCCCAAAGCGTCAAACGAGCGAAACATTTGCAGCCGCGCGTCGACTTGCAGAAAGTCCCTCATGTCGAGATAGGTTTCGGCGGCGTGCGAGGCGGTGCGGACACTGCCCTCCAGCGAAAAGTAAAAGCCTGCGATCTCGCCGAGGCGGACGCGGGCGCCGATCGCGCCGAGCCCCAGTCCGGCGTACCGCGGCGCCGCGGAGGACGAAAGCGACGCTGGCGCGCTGCTCGACCCCTGGAAATCCATGCCGCCGCCCTGGCCGACCAGTGTCAGCCAATCCTTGGCGCCATATTCGACATAGCCGTCGACTTCGAACTTCCGATAGGAAGGGGTCTTGATCAGCCGCCCGTTCGAGTCGTAGGCGTTGCTCGCATCCGCGAAAGTCGTCGTGACGATAAGCTGGCCCTCACCTTCCGGAAAAAGCAGGGCGCCGGCGCGCGCCGGCGATCCGGCGAATACGGCAATCACTACAAAAATAATGGCTCTTATAGCGTTGCTTGTTGATATGGTCCCATTCCGATTGCCCCGAGGATCATGGCGGTAGACGTGACGTTCTGTCCCAGCGCCTCGAGGGTGCGGCGCCATCCGAGATAGTTCG
>Ga0182030_10002023_pt1 | contig 42812 bp, 41 predicted proteins | sample 812S3MmetaG_FD_121299 | JGI IMG/M metagenome (GOLD analysis project Ga0182030, IMG submission 121299) | Permafrost microbial communities from Stordalen Mire, Sweden - 812S3M metaG (Illumina Assembly) | ecosystem: Environmental > Terrestrial > Soil > Wetlands > Permafrost | place: Sweden... | reverse complement strand
CCTCGAGCACCTCCCCCACGCCCGCGCCGGTCTTGCCGCTGATCTGCAGGATCCCCTCGGTCGACTCGCCGATCAGATCGCTCACTTCCGCCGCGACGCGCTCGGGCTCGGCCCCGGGCAGGTCGATCTTGTTCAGGCAGGGGATCAGCTCCAGGCCCGACTCCACGGCCAGGTAGGTGTTGGCGACCGTCTGGGCCTCCACGCCCTGGGAGGCGTCCACGACGAGCAGGGCCCCCTCGCATGCGGCCAGGGAGCGGGAGACCTCATAGGTGAAGTCCACGTGCCCGGGGGTGTCGATCAGGTGCAGCTGGTAGGTCTCGCCGTCCTTGGCCGTGAAGAACACCCTCACGGCCTGGGCCTTGATCGTGATGCCGCGCTCGCGCTCCAGATCCATCGAGTCCAGCAGCTGCGCCTTCATGTCCCGGGCGGCCACCGTGTGGGTGAGCTCCAGGATGCGATCGGCCAGCGTCGACTTGCCGTGATCGATGTGGGCGATGATCGAGAAGTTGCGTATATGCGCCTGGTCCATGGGGGGCTATAGCGTAGACGCGCTAGCCTTCACGGTCCGGCGGATCGCCAACTCGACAAGGGTTCACCCAGCCGCGGCTACGCGCCTGCCTTCGGGCAGGCGGCCTGTCCAGGTGTCGAGAGTGTTAAGCCGCCCAGGCGAAACACACAGTCCTGGGACGTATGTAGTAAGCGGCGATCTCTGATCGGATGCACCGGGCGGGCATGTCCCGTCCGGACGCATGCCCGTTTGCGGGCGCCCCGGCGCCCGCGCGCTGCCCCCCGGCCCGAGCGACCTGCGCCGGCGCCATGCGGCACCGCCAGCGCCGAGCCAGCGCGTGCCCGAGCGCGCGGGCGCGCTCAGGCGCGTCCCAGCTGGGTGCGGATCAGCCGCGTGACCTGATGGGCCTCGGGGATGCGCATGGCGAGCACCGCGCGCAGGTAAACCAGCCCACCCACGAGCGCCGCGCCGCCCACGCTGAGGATCTGGGCTATCAGCGAGACGCCCAGCGCGGTCTCAAGACCCTTCCACACCCCCCAGGAGACGCCCGCCAGCAGCGCGGAGGCGAGCGCGATGCGGGCGGTGATCATCGTCGTCTGGGCGCCCTCGAGCTGGCCGTTGAAGCCGATGCGCAGCCTGCGCAGCTGCAGCGCGGTCATCACCGCGTTGGCGGCCACGGTGCCGATGATCAGGCCGGCGATGCCCAGCGGCTTGTACAGGCCGACGCTCACGACGATGTCAACGACGATGTTGATCGCCGCCAGGCGCGTGGGGATCCACGGCCGCTGCACCGCGAAGAACGTCCTTGTGAGCAGCAGGTTGAGCCCTCCGAAGGGCAGGCTGAAGGCGAACCAGAACAGCGCGATGGACACGAGGTGCGTGGACTGCGCGCCGAAGGCGCCGCGCTGGAAGACCAGGCGCACGATGGGCTTTGCGAGCACGATCATGAACACCGACGCGGGGATCAGCATGAGGTTGATCTGGCGCATGCCGATGCCCAGCGCGCGCCGCATGCCGGCGGCGTCGCGGCCCGCGGCCATGCGGCTGAGCGTGGGGAATAGCACGGTGGCGACGGCCACGCTGAACAGCCCCTGGGGCAGCATGTAGATGCGGAACGCTTTTTCGATCGCGCCGGGCGCTTCCTTGTTGACGAGCGTGCCGAACACCGAGTTGATGAGCTGGTCCAGGTTGACGATGCCAAGGCCGATGGTGACGGGCAGCATCAGCATGAACACCTGCCTGATGCGCGGGTCGTGCCAGTCGATTGAGAACTGCAGGCGGAAGTCGATGCGCCCGAGCGCGGCGACGGCCATGAGCAGTTGCACGAACGTGGCCGCGAGGATCGCAATGGCGTAGGCGTGCAACTGGTTGCCGTCTTCCACACCCCCCTTGAAGTGCGGGCGCAGCACGATCAGCAGCACGATGATCACGACGTTCCATACCGCCGGGGAGATGGCGGGGATGGAGAAGTGTTCGTAGGACTGCAGCACCCCCACCAGCAGGCCGTTGAGGCCCAGCAGCAGCACGACGGGGAACAGGATCTGGGAGAGCCCGACGGTGAGGTCGTCAAGGCCGCTGGTGAACTTCACGCCGGTGAACAGCGGCATGATCACGCCCGCGGCGAGGATGAAGAAGGCGACGATCGCGCCCAGCGCGATCAGCATGATCCAGAACAGCGTCGAGGCCAGACGCAGCGCCTCCTTGCGCCGCCCCTGGTGCAGCAGTTCGGTGAACACCGGCACGAACGCTGCGGACAGCGCGGCGTTGGCGAACAGGGCGCTGACCAGGTTGGGCACCTGGAAGGCGATCGTGAACGCCGAGAACGGGCCGCCGGTGCCGAAGTAGCGCGCGGCGACGATCTCGCGCACGAGGCCGGCGACGCGCGAGAAGCCCGTTGCGATCGAGAAGATCACCGTGTTGCGGGCCAGCCTGGGGCTGCCCTGGGCCGCCGGGCCCCTGTTGGGCGCCGATGGGGCTGCTGGCGGGACGGACAAGGCCGCTATAGTACGGCGCTCTGCGGCGCGCGGACGCCCTCCGTCCGGCTGCCCCAGCCAACACATGGCCAACATCCACTCACAGAAGAAGCGGATCCTTCGCTCCGAGCGCGAGCGTCTGGAGAACCGCCTGTACACCTCGACGATCAAGACGTACTTCAGGCGTCTGGAGTCCCAGGTGCAGGCGGGCGAGCGCAGCGAGGCGGACACCACCCACCGCGAGCTTGTCAGCACGATCGACAAGGCCGTGAAGGTGGGGGCGCTGCATCGCAACACGGGAGCGCGCAAGAAGTCCCGCGCCGCGCGCACGCTCGCCGCCGAGACGCCCGCAGCAGGCGCCTAGCTCACCGGCCTCCCGCCGCCGGGTCCGCGCCACCCGCCCCCCAGCCGGCCGCTCGCCGGCCGGCCCCCTCCTTATGCGGTTGTGATCGCTTCGATCGCGCGCACTACGAGCGTGTCCTCGCTCATGGCGGCGAGGCTGCTGCGCGCGGCCGTGACGGGCGCCCCGCCGCGCGAGTCAAGCTCCAGCCCCGCGAGCACCGACAGCGCGCCGCGCAGGCGCTCGGGGTCGCTGCGCGCGACGTCGGCCACGAGGCGCTCGGCGGCCTTCGGCGGCATGCGCAGCCCGCGCCTGACCTCCGCCGCGGACTCCCCGGCGCCCAGCCGCAGCGAGATGGCGAGCGCCTCGCGCAGCCGCTGGGCCATCAGGTAGATCAGGCCGGAGGCTCGCTCGCCCTGCTCGCGCAGCCGCAGGTACAGCGTCAGCGCCGGCGCGGGGTCGGGGGCGAGCAGCGCGTCGGCGAGCGCGAACGCCTTGTGCGTGGCCGAATGCGCGGCGCGCCGCTCGATGTCCTGCGCGCCGATCACGCGTGGAGCCGAGCCCTCGGGCGCCGTGTCCTGCCGCTCGCCTTCGAGCGCCAGCTTCTCAAGCTCGCGCAGCAGCCTCTGCTGGCGCTCGCCGACCTGGTCCACGAGCGCGCGCGCGGCGGGCGCGTCGAGGGAGAGCCCCATGCGCGCGGCCTGCTCGCGCGCCCATTTGGGCAGCTCCCACGGCTTGACGGTCATCTGCGCCACGATCTGCCCGCCCGCCGCCTTGACGGCCTTGTGCAGCGCCGCCGGCGCCTTGGCGCGCGCGTCCTCGCGGGCGAACAGCGCGACGGTGGTCTGCGCCGGCATGTCGCCGAGCGCGGGCGCGACGAGCTTGGCGACGTCGGCCTCGCGCCAGCGCTCGACGCCCTCGACGATGATCACGCGGCGGCCCTGCATCATCAGCGTCATCGCCGCCAGCGCCTCGGCGAGCGCGGCGGGCGTGGCGTCCTGGCCCTCGAGCGTCTCCGCGGCGCCGGCGCCGCCCTGCTGCTCGGCCAGCGCGCGCAGCCCCGCCCTGCGCTCGGCGACGGCGCCGTGGTCGTCGCCGTGGATGAGGTAGGCGGGCTTCAGCTCGGGCACCGCCGCAGTGTAAGCGCCGGCGCGCCGGAGCCGTGGTGTGTCAGCGAACGACGAAGTTGACGAGCTTGCCCGGCACGACGATCTCCTTGACGATCTCCTTGCCGTCGACGTGCGCGCGCACGTTGGGCGCCTGGCGGCACAGCTCGCCGAGCATCTGCGGCGTGGCATCGGAGCCGGCCTGCACGCGGTCGCGCACCTTGCCGTTGACCTGGCAAACCAGCTCGTACACGTCGCTCTCCAGCATCGCCTCGTCGGCGTGCGGCCACGGCTGCTCCCACACGCGCTGCCCGGTGAGCATCTCGTACATGTCCGAGCTGACGTGCGGCGCGAAGGGGAACAGCAGCGACGCGGCGCTGCCAAGGGCGAAGCGCAGCGTCTCCACGTGCAGCTGATCGCGCAGCCGCGAGCACTCGTTGAGCAGCTCCATCACGGCGGCGATGGCGGTGTTGAAGGCGAAGCGCCGCAGATCCCCGCCGACCTTCTCGATCGCCCAGTGCGCCTTGCGCATCACCACCAGGTCCGCCCCCTGCGGGTTCTCGGGGCCGAGCAGCTCGGGCGCGGGCGAGCCCGCGCGCTCGGCGGTCTCGGCCGCCAGGCGCCACAGACGCCCCAGGAACCTGTGCACGCCGTCAACGCCCTCGTCGGACCAGTCGGCGTCCTGGTCGGGCGGGCCGACGAACAGGATGTAGCAGCGCGCGGTGTCCGCGCCGACGCGCGCGACGATCGACGCGGGCGAGACGACGTTGCCCTTTGACTTGCTCATCTTCGAGCCGTCCTTGGTGACCATGCCCTGCGTGAACAGCGCCATGAACGGCTCCTGGAAGTCCAGGTGGCCCAGGTCGGCCAGGGCCTTGGTGAAGAAGCGCGCGTACATCAGGTGCAGAATGGCGTGCTCAACGCCGCCGATGTACTGGTCGACGGGCATCCACTCGCGCAGCGCCGACGCACGCCACGCGGCGCGGTCGTTGGAGGCGTCGCAGTAGCGCAGGAAGTACCACGAGGAGTCCACGAACGTGTCCATCGTGTCGGTCTCGCGGCGCGCAGCGCCGCCGCAGTCGGGGCACGTGGTGTTCACCCAGTCCTCCGCCGCCGCCAGCGGCGAGCGGCCCTTTGGCGTGTAGTCGTCGATGTCGGGCAGCTCCACCGGCAGCTGGTCCTCGGGGACGGGCACCATGCCGCAGCGCTCGCAGTACAGGATGGGTATGGGCGTGCCCCAGTAGCGCTGGCGCGAGACCAGCCAGTCGCGCAGCCGGTAGTTGACCGACGCGTGCCCCGCCCCCTCGCGGTCCAGCCAGCGCACGATCGCCGTGAGCGCCTCGCGGTTGGCCATGCCGTCGAAGTCCGGGTGGGAGTTGACAAGCACGCCGTCGCCGGTGTAGGGCAGCTCCTGCGCCTGCTCGCCACCCTCCTGTGCGCCGGGGGCCTGGGAGGGTGGGCCTTGGATCACGCGGCGGATGGGCAGCCCGAAGGCGACGGCGAAGGCGTGGTCGCGCTCGTCGTGCGCGGGTACCGCCATGATGGCGCCGGTGCCGTACTCCATGAGCACGTAGTCGGCCACGTACATGGGGATGCGCTCGCCGTTGACGGGGTTCCTGACGCTGCGCCCGAGCGCCACGCCGGTCTTGGGCCGCTCCGCGTTGCCGCGCTCCTCGTTGGACTCGTTGAGCGCATGGTTGACGTAGTCGCGCACCTGCTGCTCGCCCGCCGTGCCCTGCGCGAGGCGCATGACGTCGGGGTGCTCGGGCGCCATCACGAAGAACGTGGCGCCGAACAGCGTGTCGGGCCGCGTGGTGAACACGGGGTAGTCGATGCCGAGCTCCTCGCAGCGGAAGGTCACCTCGGCGCCCTCGCTGCGCCCGATCCAGTTGCGCTGCATGGTCTTGACGTGCTCGGGCCATTGGATGGCGTCGAGGTCGCCGAGCAGGCGCTCGGCGTAGTCGGTGATGCGCAGGAACCACTGCTCGAGCTGGCGCACCTCCACGAGCGCGCCGCAGCGCTCGCAGTGGCCCTCCGCGTCGACCTGCTCGTTGGCGAGCACGGTCTGGTCTTTGGGGCACCACTTGACGGCCGCCTCCTTGCGGTAGGCCAGGCCGGCGCGGAACAGCTCAAGGAAGATCCACTGGGTCCAGCGGTAGTAGGAGGGTTCGTCGGTGGCGAGCTCGCGCGACCAGTCGATGGAGATGCCCCACGAGCGGAACTGCCTGCCGAAGGAGGCGATCGATTCGGCGGTGGACACGCGCGGATGCACGCCCGTCCTGATGGCGTGGTTCTCGGCGGGCAGCCCGAAGGCGTCATAGCCCATCGGGTGCAGCACCCTGCGGCCCAGCCGGCGGTGGTAGTGGGCGATGGCATCGCCGACGGAGTAGGTCTTCAGATGCCCGATGTGGGGCTCTCCGCTGGGGTAGGGCAGCATCTCCAGCACGTAGGAGTTCTCACCGTGCTGGCCGGCGCGCGCGTCCGCGCCCGCCTCGTTGGTCACCTCCCACGTGTGCTCGCGCGCCCACACCTCCTGCCAGCGGGGCTCGATGACATGCGGGTCGTAGCGGTGATCGGGCATCGCGAAGGCGCAGGTTAGCGGGCGCCGCCGCCCGGAAAGGGCCCCGCGACGCGCGGGCGCGCCCGCTCAGGCGGCGAAACGCGAGCGCGAGCGCAGCGCGGCGACGATCGCCTCGGGCGCGGTGCGGGGCGAGCCGGCGTCAAACGGCGGCTGCGGGTCGTACTCGATGCCCAGCTGTATCGCCTGTGCGACCTCGCGCCCGGCGATGCGCTCGGCCAGCGCGAGCGCCATGTCGATGCCGGCGGACACGCCGGCGGCGGTGACGATGCGCCCGTCGAACACGACCCGCTCCTCGACCGGCTGCGCGCCGAGTCCCGCGAGCTCTGCCATCGCCAGCCAGTGGCTGGTGGCGCGCACGCCCTGCAGCAGCCCGGCGGCGGCCAGCACGAGCGAGCCGGTGCACACGGAGGTGACCCAGCCGGCCTGCCTGCCGGTGCCGGCCAGCCACTCGAGCACCTCCCCGCCGGCGCGCGCGGCCACCTCGCCGGGGCCCCCCGGCACGAGCAGCACCTCGGGCGCCTCCAGCTCGCGCACGGCGCTCTGCGCGATCACCGTGAGCATGCCGTTGTCAGTCCTAACAGGCCCCGCCTCGGCGGCGGCGAACGTCACGTGCGCCCCGGGCAGGCGGCTGAGCACCTCGTAGGGCCCGATGGCGTCCAGCGCGGTGAAGCGGTCATACAGCACGATCGCTATGTCCATTGCTCTCTCCTCCTCGGTGGCTGTGAACGGCAGTGATGGGGGCGCCTGCGGCGCCGGGATGCGTGCGCGGTGGGCTCAGGCGGCGAGCGGGCCGTCACGGGCGGGGCTGTTGAAGCGGCGGCGGTACTCCGAGGGCCCCACCGCCAGCGCGCGCAGGAACACGCGGCGCATGGTCTCGGCGGTGCCGAAGCCGCACCGCGCGGCCACCATGGCGACCGGGTCCGAGCTCTCCTCCAGGCACCTGCGGGCGGCCTCCAGGCGCACGCGCTCGACGTAGCGCGCGGGCGTCACGCCGGTCTCGGCGCGGAAGGCGCGCGCGAAGTGGCGCGGGCTCATGTGCGCGCGCTCGGCCATCGCCTCGACGGTGTGCGCGGCGGCGACGTTCTCGATGATCTGGCGCTGGACCTCCCGCAGCGGCTCGCGGCCGGGCTGCTGCGCGGCGAGCGTGGCGCTGAACTGTGACTGGTTGCCGGGGCGGCGCAGGAACATGACGAGGTGGCGCGCGATCAGCAGGGCCGCGTCACGGTCGAGGTCCTCCTCCACCAGCGCCAGGGCCAGGTCCATGCCGGCGCTCACCCCGGCGGAGCTCCACACGGAGCCGTCGCGTATGAAGATCGGGTCCGCGTCGACGGTCACGTCGGGGTAGGACGCCGCGAGCTGCGCCGCGAAGGCCCAGTGCGTGGTCGCCCGCCGGCCGCTGAGCAGCCCCGCGCGGGCGAGCAGAAATGCGCCGGTGCACACCGAGGCGGTGCGCCGCGCGCCGGCGGACGCCCGCCGGATCCACTGGATCGTCTCCTCATCGGCGCACGCCGCGCGGTGGCCGGCCCCGCCGGGGATGATCAGCGTGTCCAGCCGCGCGGGCACGTCCGTGAGGGCGCCGTCGGGCGCGATGCACAGGCCGCTGGATGTGCGCACCGCCTTGCCGCCACGGCTGAGGATGCGCACCTTGTAGCCGCCGTCGCGGCTGCCGCGCTCAGCGAGCACGGCGCGGGTCGCGTCGAGCACCTCGAGCGGACCTGTGAGGTCCAGGCTCTGCATGCCCGCGAAGGCGAGCATGACGACCTGGCGGGGGCGCTGGGAGGCGGGCATGGACCGATGATGCAGCAACTCGCTCTTGTCCGCAAGGACATATTTCCCACACTTTCTGCCATGACTGCAGCTGCCACGCGCGGCCGGGAATCAGCGGGGACCGCAAAATCCTCGTTGGCGGCGATGCGCGGCGCTCCGGCGGTTTACGATGCTTGCGTGGAGGGGTCCTACTACGAAGAGCCCGATGCGGAGGAGGCCTACCTCGAGGAAGAGGACGAGCTGCCTGCGGGCGAGGGCCTTCCCGACGAGCTGAGCTCCGCACCGGGGCGCGTGGCGAGCATCGTGGGCGCCGCCGAACAGGCCGCCGCGGAACTGCGCGAGGCTGCCGAGGAGCGCGCGCGCGAGCGCATCGCCGAGGCCGACAGGGCCGCCGACCTGCGCGTACAGGCCGCCGATGAGGAGGCGGAGGACATCCTGGGGTCCGCGCGCGCCCAGGCCGAGGCGGCACGCAACGACGCGCTCGCCAACGTCACCAGGCTGAACGCCGAGGCGCAGGTCGCCCACGCGGAGGCCGAGGCGCTGCTGAAGAGCGCGCGCGAGGAGTCAACGACGATGCTCACCGCCGCGCGTGAGGAGTCCGAGCTCGCGCGCAGCGAGGCGAGGACCGCCAGCGAGCGCCTGCGCGGCGAGGCGAAGGCCGAGGCGCAGTCGGTGCGCGAAGAGGCGCAGGAGGAGGTCGCCCAGCTGCGCGCGTCGGCCAAGGAGAGCGCCGAAACGCTGATCGCCTCCGCCGAGGCGCAGGCCGAGGAGACGCGCACCTCCGCACAGGAGGAGGCGCGGTCCCGGCTCGAGGAGGCGCGCGCCGAGGCCGCTCGTACGGAGGACGAGACGCGCGAGCAGACCGAGGCGATGCTCGCGGAGCGGCGCGAGGAGCTGGCCCGGCTGTCTGTAGCGGCCGAGGAGGAAGCGAAGGACATCAAGCAGCGGGCCAGCGACGAAGCGCGCGACCTCACCGGCGAGGCGCGCTCGGTGGCCCAGGACATCCTCGCCGAGGGAACGGAGGTCTCGCGCAACCTCAACGAGCTGTCCGTGTCGCTGCGCACCAACGCCGAGCGCCTGCTGCGCGACGTCAGGCTCACCCACGGCGGCATGACCGCGCGCCTGGATCAGGTTGCGCCCGAGAGCAAGCTCTCCGGCGAGGGCGCAGGCGGGTCAGGGGCGGGTGAGGGCGGGGGCGACGGCGACGACCTCGACGTGCCTGAATTCATGCCCAAACCCTGAGCGGCGGTGCAGCTACACTTCTGGGCTGACGCGGGGCTATAGCTCAGCTGGGAGAGCGTCGCCATGGCATGGCGAAGGTCGAGGGTTCGAGCCCCTCTAGCTCCATCGAAGGGTCACTTGCCGAACTGTGCGGCGATGTCGTGGTTGTAGATGTAGACCGTGAAGCCACCGCCGACCCATTCGTGTGCGATCGGCACGCCGAGTCCGCCCGGTGGCGCGACGACCGCGCCGCCGATGCCGGGGCGCCCGTCGGTGACGAGGAAGGTGTTGGTGTGCGGGCGCGGCGTGTACCAGCTGCTGATCTGGATCCCGTCGAACGGGCATAGGCCCGAACGCGAGCCGCACGCCTGGACCGGGTAGGCCTTGATGCGCAGGTGCGACTCCCAGGTCATGGGCGCCGCGTCCCAGTAGCCGGTGTAGCCCGTGCTCGCGCCGAAGTCCCTCGCCACGAGCGCGATGCGGCTCACCAGCGCCGGACTCGGGCCGACGCCCAGCGATCCGACGCCCTGGTCGATCTCCGCGCGCACCGTCAGGCCGGCGAACGCCGCCACCGCCACCAGCATCAGGTTGCGCGTGACCGTGGTGGTGCACAGCAGCCCCAGGAGCGCAGCCAGCGCGACCCACACGCCCACGAGGTAGCGGTAGTTGATCGGGTTGTTGCCGAGCGTGGTCAGCAGGAAGGAGGCGAGCCCGAGCACCAGCACGGAGCCCCAGAAGGCCACGAACACTTCGCGCGATCCCTGCTGCGCCGTCAGCGCCTCGCCGGCGAGGGAGATCGCGGTGGCTCGGCGCCACAGCGCGCGCAGCACCGCCACCAGCGCACCGAAGATGAGCACGCCGACGGCGAAGGTGAACAGGTCCGCTCCGCTCACGGACAGCGCGAAGAACGAGCCACCGCCGAGGCTGGCCATCGCGCCGATCAGGTTCTCGGTGTATGAGAACACCGTTTCGATCGACACGAACGCGATCGGGAACAGCGTGTGTACGACGTGCTCTTCCTGCATCACGTGCGCCAGCAGCAGCGCCAGCAGCGCCGAGAGCGCTCCCGTGAGCAGCGCGAAGGCACTGAGCACCATCCATGCACGCGTCCTGAACCGCAGCAAGCACAGCAGCGGAGCGAGGACGAAGGGAGCCAGCCCGCTGGGGATCAGCAGCTGGTCGGTAAGGCCCGCGCCTGTGATCAGCACGAGCGGCACGGCGAGGGCGAGCAGCGTGCGCCACGCCAGCCGCCGCTCGACGCTGCGGCGGTAGACGAACACCAGCGTGGCGCACAGCACGCCGGTGTGGAACACGATCAGCACATGGCTCTCGGGCACGTAGACGACCGCGCGCATCGCTTCGCTGGTCGCCAGCAGCACCACGGCGCAGATGAGCGCCTGCACGCGACCGAGCACCCACCACACGCCCGCCGCCACCACCGCGACGCCCAGCAGATACCACACGAAGGGCGCGATCTCCCACAGCAGCCGGTAGCCGGGCAGGCCGGCCGTGAGGCGCATGAACCACCACGGCTCATACCAGGGGTGGTTGCCCAGGTTGATGACCGCGCCCGCGGGAGCCTCGCCGGCGAGCGCCGGCACCGAGAAGGTCGAGGAGTTGTCGGCGTTCAGCGCCAGGCCGCGGATCAGCGCATGGCCCTGTGCCAGCAGCACAATCAGGTTGGCCACGCCCGCTGCGATCGCCACACAGGCCAGCCACCAGCCGAGCGAGCGCCATCCCCTCAGCAGGCGTGCTCTGGTCCGGAGGGTCTCGTGGCGAGCCACTGCGCCCATGCCGGCGCGACCCTATCAGGCGACGCTCAGCACCCAGGGAGTCAGGCGCCGGCCAGCAGGTCCATGCTGCTGGGATCGCTCTCCGCGGCGCGGATCAGGATCGAGGCGACCGAGCCGAGCATCGCCGCCGGCACCGCCTCGGGGTCGAGCAGGCGCAGCATCGGCAGGCCGATCCCCAGCGCGACCATCACCGCGGCGAATCGCTGGTTGGCACCGGGCGGCGGCGCCAGCCCGGCGTCGGCGGTCGTCTGGTCTGCGAAGCGCTCCAGCGTCTTCGCCAGGGCGCCCAGCGCCACCGCGAGCCGTTCGCGCAGGCGCTCCTCACGCTGCGCGTACACCCACAGCTCCACGAACAGCCGGAAGGGATCCGGGTCCTGCTCCAGGCGCTCCATCCAGCGGGCGCTGCCCGCCAGGGGACGCTCCCACGTGGCTGCGCTGCGGTCGAACAGCTGCATCTGCTCGCTCACCTGCAGCATCAGATACTCCTCCCAAAGCGCAAGCAGCAGGTTCTCCTTGCTGCCGAAGTGGTCGTACACGGCGCCCTTCGTGAAGCCCGCCTCGCCCGCCACCTCGTCCAGCGTGGCGCCCGAGAAGCCGCGCCGCGCATACACGCGCGCGGCCGCAGCCAGCAGGGCCGTGCGCGTCCTTGCGCGGCGAGCCGAGCGGTCGAAGCTGCCGCGCGGCATCAGCGGCGCCCCGCCCCGGCGCGCGAGCGCGGGTCACGCCCGCGGGCTCCTCGCGGATACCTCTCGGTTGACTGATACCTGCCAGTAGATATACTCATCAGTATCAGCAATGATAGCTTCACGGCGAACGGAGGAGGAGAGATGACAATGGACCTGCCGCCCGGCCCGCGCACGCCCACGTTCCTGCAGAGCATCGCCAGCTGGGTCCGCCCCGTGGGCTCGCTTGAGCGCTCGCGCAGGCGCTACGGCACGCCGTTCACCATTCGCTTCCTGCGCCAGCGCAAGTTCGTCGTCTTCTCCGATCCCGACGCGATCAAGCAGATCTTCCAGGCGCCGCCCGACGTGCTTCATCCCGGTGAGGGTGCGCGCATCCTCGAACCGATCGTCGGCCGCCACTCGGTGATCCTGCTCGACGAGGCACCTCACATGGAGCAGCGAAAGCTGCTGCTGCCCGCCTTCCACGGAGAGCGCATGCAGAGCCTCTCCGGGCTGATCGCCGAGCTGACCGAGTCAGAGCTGGCGTCCTGGCCCCAGGGCGAGCCCGTGGCGGTGCACCCGCGCCTGCAGCGCCTCACGCTGGAGGTCATCCTGCGCGCGGTCTTCGGGCTCGAGCAGGGCGAGCGCCTTGACACGCTGCGCAGCCTGCTCACCGAGCTGCTGTCCTTCGGCGACAGCCCCCTGTCGCTGCTCGGCACGCTGCCCACCATCCTCACCCGCGTCGGCCCGGGCGCTCGCGCGCAGCGAATCGGCGCACAGGTCGATGAGTTGATCTACGGGCTCATCGACGAGCGCCGCGCCGCCGCGCAGGGCGGCGAGGACATCCTCGCAACGCTGCTCGCCGCCACGCACGAGGACGGCTCGCCGATGAGCGCCGAGGAGATCCGCGACGAGCTCCTCACCGCGCTGCTGGCGGGTCACGAGACGACCGCCTCCGAGCTCGCGTGGGGTTTTGAGCGCCTCGCGCGCGAGCCGCGCGCGCGCGCCCGCCTGACCGCTGAGATCGACGCGGGCGAGGACGACGCCTACCTGAACGCCACCATCAGCGAGATCCTGCGCCTGCGCCCCGTGCTTCCCCACGCCGAGCCGCGCCTTGTCGTAAAGCCGGTGGAGATCGGCGGGCGCGTATATCCGCCGGGCGTCTCGCTGCTCGCCAGCGCCTGGCTGCTGCACCACGACCCCGACATCTACCCGCAGCCGGGACGCTTCCTGCCCGAGCGCTTCCTGGAGAACCCCCCGGGCACCTACACGTGGATCCCCTTCGGCGGCGGGCGGAGGCGCTGCATCGGCGCGAGCTTCGCGCTGCTGGAGATGCGCATCGTCATCCGCGCGGTGCTCGCGCGCTATGACATCGCCCCGGCACGCGCCAGGCGCGAGCACACGCGGCGGCGCAGCATCACCTTCAGCCCCTCCTCCGGCAGCACCCTGGTGCTGCGCGCGCGCACAGGCGACGCGCCACACGCCGCGCCGCCCCAGGCGCCCGCACCCGCGCCCGCACTGGTGTGAGCCGGCGCACACGCCGTTCATGGGCCATCATTGACGGGTGGCACTGCTGGCCGTCAAGCTGCTGCTCGCACCGAGCTTCGTCGTCTGCGCCTCCCTCGCGGCGCGCCGCTTCGGCCCGCGCGTGGGCGGGCTGATCGCCGGCCTGCCCGTCGTCGCCGGCCCCATCCTGCTCGCCTACGCGCTCGCCCACGGCGTCGCATTCGCCGCGAGCGCCGCCGTCGGCACACTGCTCGGGCTCGTCTCCCTGATCGCGTTCGTCGTCGTCTACGCGCACCTCGCCGGCCGTGCCTCCTGGGGAGCGAGCATGCTCGCCGGCTGGCTCGCATTCGCCGCCGCCACCGCGCTGTTCAGCGCCCTCTCGCTCCCCGCCGGCGCCGCCCTCGCGATCGCCGCCGGCGGCCTGCTCATCGGGCTGCTCGCGACGCCCCGCAGCAACGCAGTACAGCGCACCCCCCAACGGGCCCCAGCATGGGATCTGCCGATGCGCGCCCTGTGCGCCATGGCGCTCGTGCTCACGCTCACCGCGGTCGCAGGGTGGCTCGGGCCACAGCTCAGCGGCCTGCTCGCCCCCTTCCCCGTCATCGCCACCGTGCTCGCCACCTTCACGCACGCCCAGCGCGGCGCAGCCGAGGCGCAGCGGCTGCTGCTGTGGCTGCTCGGCGGCTACGGCGCGTTCGCGCTGTTCTGCTTCACGCTCGCCGTCTCGCTGGCGCCCATCGGCATCGCCGGCGCCTTCGCGCTCGCCGTGGGCGTCTCGCTGGCGACGCAGGGTGCCATCCTGCTCGTGCTGGCGCGCTTCCCCTCCGTCGGCGAGGGCGCGCTGGCGCCGGGCGCGCTCTCCACCCCTCGCGGCGGCTGAGCGCCTGCTCACCCCGGGCTGATCTCCTGGGCGAGCTCGTGGCGGATGTGGTTGCGCAGCTCGGCGAAGTGCACGGCCTCGTAGAGGATCAGCAGCGCCAGCACCGCCGCGAGGGTGCCGAGCGTCACCAGCGCCGGCGGTGAGACCGCGCCGTCGAGCGCCAGCAGCGCGCCGAGCAGCGCCGCGCACACCAGGCGCTGACGGTTGACCGTGCGGATGTTTCGCCAGCGGAAGGCCACATGGGCCAGCAGATACAGCGCCGCGCCCCCCAGCAGCGCCGCCGCCGGCACGATGCCGAGGCTTTCATCGACCCGCCCCACGGTCTTTTTTAGCCCCACCGCCACCAGCGCGATCCCCGCGACCATCGGGAAGTGCAGGTAGGAGTAGGAGTCGCGCGCGATCGCGTTGCGTTCGCTGCCCTCCCTGGCTTTCAGCAGCCGCCGCTCGGCGACGATCGCCACCACGTCGAAGTACAGCCACCAGAACGCACCCGCCACCACGATGCCGAGCACCGCCGCCGCGACCACGCCCGCATCCACGCGCGTGTGCACCCCCTCGGTCCCGATCGCCACGATCGACTCTCCCAGCGCAATGATGATGATCGCGCCGTGGCGCTCGGCGAAATGGCCGGGGACGAGCTTCCAACCCTCGATGCCGAACACGTAGGGCTCGCCGACGTCGAACAGCAGCGCCAGACCCCAGATCGCAAGCTGCAGCGCGCCGCCGGTGAACGCCGCGATCACCAGCAGCCCCACGCCCACCGCCGTGCTGGCGGCCAGGCCCTGCACCGAGCTGCGCAGCGCCGCATCGCCGCGACTGGCCAGCACGAACAGCGCGATGTGGGCGGCGCGCACGAAGCCGTAGGCGCACGCGAACAGCAGCGCCTCGCTGCCGAACGCGCCGGGCACACACAGCGCCGCAACCAGCAGCGCGGCCATCGCCGCGAACATGATCACGCGCACGGAGCCCTCCTCGGGGTCCACGACGCTCGTCAGCCACGCGTAGCCACCCAGGACCACCACAACACGCCCAGCACCAGCAGGCCCTTCAGGATTCCCTCCCACGTCGGCACGGACGCCATCAGCGCGGTGCACTGCGTGAGCGCCAGCACGAACACCAGGTCGAAGAACAGCTCGAGCGAGGTCACGCGCTCGCCCTCGCGCAAAACCGCTTTCAGGCGCGGCGCATGGCTCGGCGAGGGGCTGCTCACGCCGCCATCTTTGCATCACCCTCGCTCGCGCCCGGCCATCTGCGTGAGCGCGCGCGTGCCGCTTCCCGAGCGCGCGCCCGGCCGCAGCGGGCTCGGCGCCGGCCGGTGCGCTACCGGCCGGCGCCCCCGTAAGCCGCTCAGTGCAGTGACATGTTCGGCTCGCCCGCGGAGTTCAGGCCCTTGCCGCTGATCGTGCAGGTCCCGCCCTTGGGCGTCCCGCCGTTGTAGGCCTGCGTCAGGCAGTTGCGCAGCGCCAGCTGCGCCCAGTAGTTGGGGTGCAGGTCTTCCTGGATCTCATACGGCGGGAACAGCGCGCTCACCGTGCGGATCTGATTGATCCACTCTGTCTTGTTCACCGCTTCCGCCGCCGTCCAGGAGGACAGCCCCTCTTCCTCCAGCAGCCCCACGCCCTTTTCGCACAGCCGGTGCCCGTTGAAGGCGGAGGACAGCTGCATCGTCTTCACGTTGGACAGCCCCGCGCCTTCGGCGGCGCTTAGAACCGCGTTGTCGATCGTCGGCAGCATCGTGCTGTTGGCGTAGTTGGCGTCCTGGTTCCAGAAGCCGCATCCGCCCGTCGACTGCCTGGTGTAGCCGCTCTGGCTGTAGCGGAATTCCGAGCCGTTGGGGATCGGAGAGGGATAGTCCTGCACGAGGATCGTGTACTGCGAGCTGGAGTAGCCCGCGTTGGTCATCGCCTGAGCCACGTTTTTCAGCGCGCTCTCGATGGCGCTCTTCACGCTCGCGACGTTGCTCGACTTGAAGTTGTTCGTCACCGAGCTTTCTTCGCTGCAGTAGTCGGGCCACCATTCGGGCGAGAGCAGGAAGTCCTCCACGCACGTCTGCACGATGCTCGCGAAGTTGAAGTTGTTGCCGCCGATGGACACGGCCACCAGCTTGACGTTGTGGGCTGCCGCGAAGTGCTGCAGCATCAACGCCTGGCCTTCGTGGCCGCCCGAGTTGTAGAAGTCCAGCCCGGGCTTGAACAGGCCTTCGGTCGTGAAGCTCGACGTCTTCGCGCCCGAGCACGCCAGGTTCTCGCCGTTGACGCCGTTGCCGATGTGGACCTCCGCCGACTTGGAGCGGTGGCAGCCTTCGATCAGTTCGCCCGTGCCGCTCGCGTTGTCGTCGTAGGCCGTGGAGCCCAGCGCGTCGATCTCCGATGAGCTGTTGTTCGTGTTACCGGCCCATCTGCCCGCCTCGCCGGATATGTAGGAGTCGCCCAGGCTGACCGTCCATGGCGTTCCCGTTCCTGGCCCTTCGGCGTGCGCGGGCGCAGTCAGCGCCGTCAGCCCCAACGCCATCGCAGCGGCCATAAGCGCCGCTGCGAGCATCACCAGGTACGACGTCCTGCCACCCGAGATCGAGCTGTTCATCTGTTCCCCTCACTCCTCGCACGCCGCCCCTCAGCGGCGCTGTCGAGGTGAACCTAACGCGTGGCGCGGCGGCCGGTCAAGCCGGCTTTCCAGCCTCGCCAGCGGCGCGCGCCGGTACCTCTCCCCACAGCTGCTCGAGGCGGTAGAACTCGCGCGTCTCGGGCGTGAAGATGTGCACCACCACGTCCAGGTAGTCCATCAGGATCCAGCCCGTGTCCCCCGATCCCTCCACCTTGCGCGGCAGCTTGTCGTGCTCGCGCTTCAGGCCCTCCATGATGCCGTCCTGGATCGCCTTGGCCTGGCGGCCGGTGTTTCCCGAGCACACCAGGAAGTAGTCGGTGTAGCCCAGCACGCCGCGCAGGTCGAGCTCCACAACGTCGATCGCCTTCTTGTCCGCCGCGTAGCGCGCGATCTCCGCGACCAGCTCCTCGGGTTTCATCGGCCCTTGCGCACCGTGTCGCGGTAGAGGCCGTGCTCCTCGATGTAGCCCGCCACCGCGTCGCCCACCAGCCCCGCGGTCGGCGCTCCCGAGCGCGCCAGCTCCCGCGCACGCGAGGAGGACACGTCGATCGTGGGCATCGCCAGAAACCGTACGCGCGCATGCGGCGGCGCGGCGGCGCCGGCGGGCTCGGGGAGCTGCGCGATCGTCTCAAGCACCCGCTGCCTGGCCGTGCCGGCGCGTGCCGCAACCGCCAGATCGGCGAGCTCCAGCACCGCCAGCGGTTCGCGCCAGGAGGGCAGCGTGGCCGCGGTGTCGGCGCCGACGATGAACGTCAGCCGCGCGTGCGGGTGGCTTGAATGGATCGCTCGCAGGGTCTCCACGGTATAGGAACGCCCGCCGCGCTCCACCTCCATCGCGCAAACGCCCACCCCCGGGATGCCCGCGACCGCCAGGCGGCACATGCGCAGGCGGTGCTCCGGGCCCGGGTCGCGTTCTCCGGGCTTGTGCACCGGCGTGTGCACGGGCATCAGCCACACCCGCTCCAGGCCCAGGTCCTGCAGGGCGCTGCGCGCGAGCGCCACGTGCCCCAGGTGCGGCGGGTTGAACGTTCCTCCGAGGATGCCGTGCGAGCCCGAGTGCCCGCCCGTTTGGGGCGGCTGCTCAGGCGCGGACGTGCCCGTCACCCTCGAGCAGGTACTTGAACGTACACAGCTCGCGCAGCCCGATCGGCCCGCGCGCGTGCAGCTTCTGCGTGGAGTTGCCGATCTCCGCGCCCATGCCGAACTCGCCGCCGTCGGTGAAGCGCGTGGAGGCGTTCACGTACACGCACGCAGCGTCAACGCCCAGCTGGAAGGCGCGCGCGCTGCCCACGTCGCGCGTCAGGATCGCCTCGGAGTGCCCGCTGCCGTAGCGCCCGATGTGCTCGATCGCTGCCTCCAGGCTCGAGACCACCCCCACCGCGAGCGTCAGCGAGAGGTACTCGCACGCCCAGTCCTCCTCGGTGGCCTGCTCCAGCGCCTCCCCGGCGCCCGCCGCGGCGGCGATCGCCAGCGCGCGCTCATCCGCGCGCACCAGCACCCCGGCGCCGTTCAGGCGGCCGAGCACGCGGGGGATGAACTCGCCGGCCACATCCTCGTGCACCAGCAGCGTCTCCGCCGCGTTGCACACGCCGGGCCGCTGCGTCTTGGCGTTCATCACCACCCCCAGCGCCTTCTCCAGATCCGCGCTCGCGTCCACATAGACGTGGCAGTTACCCGACGCCGCATACATCACCGGCACGCTCGCCACCTCCCTCAGCGCGGCCTTCAGGCCCTCCCCCCCGCGCGGGATCACCAGATCGACGCTGTCCTGCTGGGTGGCCAGCTCCGCCAGATCCTCGCGCCCGGACCCGGCCAGCAGGCACACACAGTCGCGTGGCAGACCCGCAGCCTCGGTCGACTCGCCAGCTATGCGAGCGAGCGCCGCGTTGCTGTGCAACGCCTGAGAGGACCCGCGCAGCACGATCGCGTTGCCCGACTTCAGGCACAGCGCGGCCGCGTCGATCGTCACGTTCGGGCGCGCCTCGTAGATCACCGCCACCACACCCAGCGGCACGCGCACCTTGCGCATCTGCAGGCCGTTCGCGAGCCGGCGCCCTTCGATCAGCTCTCCCACCGGGTCGGGCAGCGCCGCGATCTCGCGCACCGCCCCGGCGATCGCCGCGATCCGCTGCTCGTCCAGGCGCAGCCTGTCGAGCAGCGACTCTCCGATCTGCGCCTCGCGCGCGAGCTCCATGTCCAGCGCGTTGGCCGCCAGGATCTCCCCGCAGCGGTCCTGGAGCGCCGCGGCGATCGCCAGCAGCGCCGCGTCCTTCACCGCCGTCTCGCTCTGCGCCAGCGCCCGCGACGCGCGCTTGGCCGAGCGGCACACGTCTGCCACCGATGTCGCGACCGTTGCCATGTCAGTGAAGGGTAGAGGCAGGACCGCTGCTCAGTCCAGCACCAGATAGTCGCGGTGCACGGCCTCCTCGGTCGCGCGCGGCAGGATCTCCCTGATCGCCGGCGACTTCAGCCCGATCACCCGCCGCAGCTCCTCGGAGGTGTAGTTGCAGATGCCCTTCGCCAGCGTCCTGCCCGCCTGTGCGCCCTCCTCCGGCGCCTGTGCGATCTCAACTGCGTCGCCCGCGTCGAACTCGCCGATCACCGCCACGATGCCCACCGGTAGCAGGCTCGCGCTGCCCTCGTGCACCGCGCGCGCAGCGCCGCCGTCCACCACCAGCGTCCCGCGCGAGGGCTTGGCGTACTTCAGCCACAGCTTGAAGCTGCTGTAGCGGGCTTCGCGCGGCGGGAAGCGCGTGCCCTCCCGCTGCCCCGCCAGCACCGCCTCCAGCGCGCCCGGGCGCAGGCCGTTGCAGATCACCGTCGCGATCCCCGCCGCCGTGGCCATCTCCGCCGCCACCACCTTCGAGCGCATGCCCCCCGAGCCCAGCGGGGAGGTGGTGTGGCCGATCTCGAGCGCTTCCAGCGAGTCGAAATCGCTCACCTCCGCCACGATGTGCGCCTCGGGGAACAGCCGCGGGTCGGCCGTGTACAGCCCGTCGATGTCGGTCATCAAGATCAGTTCATCGGCGGCCACCAGCACCGCCACCTGAGCCGCCAGGAAGTCGTTGTCGCCGAAGGAGATCTCATCGGTGGCGGTGGTGTCGTTCTCGTTGATCACCGGCAGCACCCTCCACTCCAGCAGCGTGCTCAACGTCTGGCGCGCGTTGAGGTAGTGCGTGCGCGCGCTCATGTCGAAGAACGTCAGCAGCACCTGCGCGCTCCTGACGCCGCGCTCGAGCAGCAGCTCGTCGTAGATGCGGAACAGCTTGCCCTGCCCGACCGCGCTGGCGGCCTGCAGCGCCTCGATGCTCGTGGGTCTCTGCGGCAGCCCCATCACGCGCATGCCGCTGGCGATCGCGCCGCTGGTCACCACGATCGCCTCGATTCCCTGCCCGTGCAGCTGGGCCAGCAGGTCGCACACCCGCGCGAGCACGTCCATGCGCGGCGCGCCGTCGCTGTCGGCGACGACGCTCGATCCGAGCTTCAGCACGACGCGTCTCATGCTCCCAGCTTATTTGCAGCGATCAGCCTGCCGCTATTCCGGGCGGGGGTCCAGCTCGAATGTGATGCCGCCGATCTCGATCTCATCGCCTGGCTGGAAGCCCTCGGCCTCCAGCGCGCGCAGCACGCCGATGCGGCGCAGCCTGCCCTCCAGGTAGGCCATCGCCTCCTCGTTGTCGATGTCGTGTCGTTCCAGCAGGCGCTCGATGCCGCGGCCGCGCACCGCGTAGGTGCCCGGCTGCAGCTGCTGCACCTGAAAGCCCGACGGCGCCGTGGGGCGAAAGACCATGTGCTCGGCGAGCTCGGACTCCAGCGGCGCCCCGACGGGCGCCAGCCCCGGCGAGGCGCCCTCGGGGCTGTGCGCGCCGGCGGGCGCGAGCGCCGGCACGCGGCGCAGCAGCTCGGCGCTCAGCTCCGCGATGCCGCGCCCGGTGGCGCTGGAGGTGGCGATCACCGGCACCTCGCCGCCAAGCCGTGCACGCCACTCCGCCACGGCCGCCGCGATGCGCTCCTCGCCGATCAGGTCGGCCTTGGACAGCGCGAGGATCCGCGGCAGGCGCGCAAGGCGCTCGTCGTGGGCTGCCAGCTCGCGCTCGATGATCTCGTGATTCTCGGCGGCGCTTGAGCCCTCCTCGCCGGAGAGCTCCGGCGCGAGGTCGAGCACGTGCACCAGCAGCCGCGTGCGCTCCACGTGCGCCAGGAAGTCGTGGCCAAGGCCCGCTCCCTCGCTGGCACCCTCGATCAGGCCGGGGATATCGGCGACGATCAGCTGGCGTTCCTCGCCTTCGAGCACGCCCAGCACGGGCGAGAGCGTCGTGAAGGGGTAGCTGGCGACCTTCGGCGCGGCCCTGGTCAGGCGCGCGAGCAGCGAGGACTTGCCGGCGTTGGGCAGCCCCACCAGCCCGACATCGGCCAGCAGCTTCAGCTGCAGCGCGAGCCAGCCTTCTTCCCCGGTGAGGCCACGCTCGGCGAAGTGCGGCGCCTGGCGCGTGGGCGTGGCAAAGCGCTTGTTGCCCTTCCCCCCCGCCCCGCCGCGCGCCACGATCGCGCGCTGCCCGTCCGCCAGCAGTTCCCAGCGCCGCCCGCCCAGATCCCCATCCTGCTCGCTCAGGCCGCTCACCTGCGTCCCGGGCGGCACGCCGATGAGCAGCGTCTGCCCCGTTGCGCCGTGGCGCAGCGCGCCTTCGCCGTGCCCGCCGCGCTCGGCGCGGTAGTGGCTGCGGCGGCGAAAGCTCTGCAGGTCGCGCAGCGAGTCATCGCACACGATCACCACGTCCCCGCCTCTGCCGCCGTCGCCGCCGTCGGGGCCGCCGCGGGGAACCTTGGCTTCCCGGCGAAAGCTCATGCACCCGTCCCCGCCCGCGCCCGCCTGGACATGGATCCTCGCCTGATCGTGCAGCACCCGCCCATCGTGACAGCCCGCACCCGCGCACCCGCACCCCGCGCCCGCGGGCATCGGCCGACCGGCCCGGCGCGATCCGGTATATCCCTCTCACCCGCCCGCCACCACGAAGGGAGCCCGCAGACATGGACGGCCAGGACGCAGGAGCACAGGAGCCCGTGCTGCTCATCACCGGCGCCTCCTCGGGCATCGGCGCTGCCACCGCGCGTCACGCCGTGGCAGAGGGCTGGCGCGTGGTTCTGGCGGCGCGCACGCTGGCGAGACTGCAGGCGCTCGCACAGGAGCTCGGCGGCCCATCGCGGGCGATCGCGGTGCGCTGCGACGTGAGCGACTGGGAGCAGCAGCAGCGGATGGTCGCCGCGGCGCTGCACGCCTACGGGCGCATCGACGCGGCCTTCGCCAACGCGGGCTTCGGCGGCCCGCGCGGTTTCCTCAACGACACCGTGGAGCACTGGCGGGAGATGGTGCTCACCAACGTCTACGGCGCCGCGCTCACCGTCAGGGCGACCATCCCCGCGCTCACCCAGTCGCGCGGCCACCTGCTGCTGACCTCGAGCGTCGCGGGGCGCCGCGCGCTGCCCGGCTCGCTCTACTCGGTCACCAAGTTCGCCGTCACGGGCATGGGAGAGGCGGTCAGGCGCGACCTGCACGGAACCGGCGTGCGCGTGACGCTGATCGAGCCCGGGCTGACCGACACGCCCTTCTTCGATGAGCCTCCGCGCGAGGCGCTGGCGGACGCGGACATCGCGCGCGCTGTCATGTACGCGCTCTCACAGCCCGCTCACGTGGACGTCAACGAGATCCTCGTGCGCCCCGTCTCGCAGGAGCTCTAGTCGCCCGCGTGGGAGATCTGGTGGGCCAGATACAGGCCCACAGCGACCGCGCCGCCGGCGATCGCCACGGTTCCAAGCGCCCCCGCGCGCGGCAGGTGCTCGCGTGCTGCGATCGTGCCGAGCACGTCGCCCGCGTCCGCAAGCGCGCAGCCCACCTGCACGATCGGCCCCGCCTTGGCGTCATCCAGCGTCGCCAGCACCGACACGCCGAGGGCGATGTCGCGCGCGGCCAGGCCCCTTGCCAGGTCGCCCACCGCAGCGTTCTTCGCGTTGTCCTGCCCCAGCCAGCGCGCCGTCACCCGCTCGGGCGCCAGCAGCACCGCGAGGCCGAGCGCGATGCGTCCGGCCGCAATCAGCCAAACCGCCCGCCGAGCGCGAGCCGCGCCCACCTCAGCCCTGCGAAGCGTCAGGCAGCACGCTGACGGTGCGCCCGCGGCGACCGGTCTTGAACTCCACGATGCCCGCCGCGCGCGCATAGAGCGTGTCGTCCTTGCCGATGCCCACACCCGGTCCCGGCTTGAAGCGGGTGCCGCGCTGGCGCACGATGATCTCCCCGCCCGTGACGCTCTGCCCGGCGAACGTCTTCACGCCCAGGCGCTGCGCGTTGGAGTCGCGCCCGTTGCGGCTCGATCCGAGCCCCTTCTTATGCGCCATCGGGCACCGCCTCCTCTTTCTGCGCGCGCGCTTTCGCCGGTTTGCCCCCGCCCGCGGTGATCTCGGTCACCTCGATCTGAGTGAGCTCCTGGCGGTGGCCGGTGCGGCGCTTGTAGCCGCGCTTGGGCTTGAACTTGAACACGCGCAGCTTCTCCCCGCGCACGTGGGCGAGGACCTTGGCGGTGACCTTCACGCCTGCGAGCCCGTCCTTGTCGAAGATCGCCTCCTCGGAGCGGTAGAGGATCGGCTGCAGCGCCACGTCCTCTCCCTCCTTGGCGGGCAGGCGCTCGATCAGCAGCCGCTGGCCGCGCTCGACGCGGTACTGCTTTCCGCCTGTCTTCACGATCGCATACATGTCTGTCAGGTCTCGATTCTGTGGGTCCACGGACTTTCGGCGCCCGCGAGTGTGCCTGCCTGCGCCTACTCGGGAGCCGCCTCGGCCTTTGCAGCCGAACGGCGCCGTCCGCCCCTGCGGCCACGACGCCGAGGCTTGGATTGTAGGCCATCCTCCCCGGCCTCGCCGGACGGGTCCTGCGCGCCGGCCTGCTCGGGCTCGAGCGGCTCCTGCTCGGGCTCGCCGTCGATCGTCGCCGGGGATTCCGACAGGCCCGCTTCAAGGCGCGTCTCGGCGTCCTCGGGGTCGGCCACCGCGCGCCGCCCGCGCGAGGCCCGCGGCGGCGCGTCGGCCGTGTCCGCGCCCGCGCGCGAGCCCTGGCCGCCACGCCGGCGTTCGCGCGCCGGCGGCTTGGAGGCGGCCCGGGCGACGGGGCGCACGACCTCGCCGTTCTCGTCGAGCAGCAGCGCGGTCGCCGCGGTGCGCCCGACCTCGTCGATGCGCACCATGCGCTTCTCGCCCACGCACGGAGCCGCTCCGGCGATCGAGATGATGTAGCCGTCGATTTTCGCCACGGCGTCGTCAACCGCGTACATGTGCGGCTCGACGATCTCCACGAGCACCTCATCGCCCTGCCGGAACGGCAGCGCGCGCTCCTCGACCTCCTCGCGCGTGCCCACGAACGTGATCGCGAAGTGATCCAGCGCAAGGCCTTCGGAGCCCTCGAACAGGAACGAGCGGCCCGTGTCGGCCTCCAGCGCGTGCAGCACGCGCGAGCCGTGCCCGGTGAACTGCGTGCTCACCCGGGGGTTGATCTGCACCAGGAACGCCTCGGCGTCGGGGTGCTCGCTGACCACGTCGCGCAGCCTGCGCTCGAATTCGATCGCGATCGTCTCCTCGGAACGGATCACGCCCTCGCCCTCGCAGGTGGGGCATGCCCGGCTCATGATCTCGCGGACGCCCTCGGTGACGTTCTGGCGGGTCATCTCCACAAGGCCCAGCTTGGATATCTCGGCTGTGAAGGTCTTCGTGCGGTCCTCGTCGAGCGTCTTGCGCAGCGTCTTCATGACGGCGTCGCGGTTGCGTGCGCGCGCCATGTCGATGAAGTCGATGACGATGATCCCGCCGATGTCGCGCAGGCGCAGCTGGTTGACCACCTCCTCGGCGGCCTCCAGGTTGGTCCTGGTGATCGTGTCCTCCAGGCCCGCGCCCTTGCCGCGGCCGATGAAGCTGCCGGAGTTGACGTCGATCACGGTCAGCGCCTCGGCGTAGTCGATGATCAGATAGCCGCCGCTGGGGAGGTCCACGCGCCGCGACAGCACCCCCTCGATCGCCTTGTCCACTCCATAGGACTCGAACAGCGGCTCCTCCTGCTGCCACAGCTCCACCCGCTCGACCAGCTCCGGCGCGGTGCGCGTGAAGAACGACACGAGCCTGTGGTACTGCTGCTCGTCATCGACGATCGCCCGCTCGAAGTGCGCGGAGAAGATGTCGCGCACGACCCGCACCGACAGGTCGGCCTCCTGAAAGACCAGGTCGGGCGCCGCGGTGTCGGCGACGCGCTTGACCAGCACCTCGTGCAGCTTGTGCAGGTACTTCAGCTCCCGTTCGAAGTCCTCGCGCTTGGCGCCGTGGGCGGCGGTGCGCACGATCACCCCGCCTCCCTCCAGCGGCAGGCCCGTGGTCTGGCGGCGCAGGCGCTCGCGCTCGCGGTCCTCCAGGCGGCGGGACACGCCGACCCCCTCGCCGGTGGGGGCGTAGACCATGTAGCGCCCGGCGATCGTCAGCTCCATCGTCAGGCGCGCGCCCTTGGTCTTCAGCGGGTCCTTGACGACCTGCACCACGATCTCCTGCCCTGGCGAGAGCAGGTCGCTGATCTTGCGCCCGCCCCCACCGCCGCGGCCTCGCTTGGGCGTCTCCACGCCGGGCAGCACGATCTCATCGACGTGCAGGAACCCGTTCTTCTCAAGGCCTATGTCGACGAACGCCGCCTCCAGGCCCGGCAGGACGTTGTCGACCTTGCCCTTGTAGATATTGCCGACGATGGAGCGGCCGCCGCGGCGCTCGATGTAGAGCTCAGCGACCCGGTATCCGGCCTCCGGCGAGCCGCTTCCGCGTTTGCGCCCGCGGCTCTGGGATGAGCGCGACGCGGCCGGCGTCCCGCCGGCCTCCAGGAGCGCGACGCGCGTCTCCGCGCGGTCGACGCTGACAAGCACTTGCTTTTTCAATTTGTTCCAGTCTTTCGAGATGGAGGGGGGCCGAGCGGCTGGCTGGGCGCAGGGCGCGCCGGCTCGGGGCCGGCGCTAGCCGTGCCCGCGTGCGGCGGGCGAATCGGCGCCCGGGGCCCTCGACGCCGGCGGATGCCCGCAGGCACCGCTCGGGTGCGCCCTGTGCGGCTGGGCGCAGCTCCCGGGTGATCCGGTCGTCTTGTGGGGGGTGCTCGGCGAACATTTCGGGTCTATCTAGTCACGCAGTACGCGACCCTTCAGAGCAGCTGAGGCGCGCGCCTGGACATAGATGGATTGCAACAGGCCCACCGCCAAGAGGGTGGTGATAACCGAGGAGCCGCCGTAGCTCATGAGCGGAAGCGTCACACCGGTGATGGGCATGATCCCAACTGTCATCCCCACATTGACGAAAACCTGGAACATCAGCATACCCGCTACCCCGGCCGCCACCAGCGAGCCGAACAGATCCTTTGCCATCACGAGGATGCGCAGCGTCCGGGATATGAGCAACGCGTAGAGCAGCAGCACCAGCCCCGCGCCGACGAACCCATAGGTTTCCCCGACCGCGGCGAAGACGAAGTCGGTGTCGCTCTCGGGCACGAAGCCGTTGGGGATCTGGCGCAGCCCGGCCGGCCGGCCGGTCTTGCCGCCGGCGCCGATCGCGATCTTGGACTCGGCCTGTTGGTAGCCTTCGGTCTGCGTGTTCTCGGAGGGGTGCAGGAACGCGGTGAGCCTGTCGGTCTCATAGCTCTTGAGCACGTGCACCCCCGCGGCGGGCGCCGCCACGAGCACGAACGCGGCCGAGAGCGCGATCAGCGCGGCCAGCGCGGCGAGCGCCTTCCAGGAGGTGCCCGCGATGAACAGCAGCGCGCACGCAACGACCACGTAGACCATCCCCGAGCCGAGGTCGGGCTGGGCGATGACGAGGATCGCGGGGATCAGCGCGCCGACGAGCACGCGGATCGTGGTGTCGCGCTGGCGGATCGCGCGCGAGCGCTCGACGATGAACGCCGACAGCGAGACGATCAGCAGCACCTTGCCGAGCTCGGAGGCCTGGAAGGAGAAGAACGGCAGGCTGATGGCGCGCGTGGAGCCGTTGGCGTTGTGGCCGAGCCCCAGCACGAGCAGGATGCTCAGGATCAGCGCGGCGTAGATACCCCGTTTGAACTGGCGCAGCTGGGAGTAGTCGATGCGCGAGAGCCCGAGCATCAGCACGAAGCCGACGCACAGGTAGACGGCCTGGCGCACGACGTAGTAGTGCGGGTCGTCAGGGATCAGCTTCGCGGTGGCCACGTGCAGGGTCGCAACCGAGCAGATCCCCAGGCCGATCACCGCGAGCGTCAGCAGCGGGTCCAGCGGCAGGCGCAGCGCCCGCGGCGGCGCGACCGGCGTTTCCTCGGGCTGGCTGATCGGGCTGAGCGGCATCAGAACGTCTTGGAGCTTCCCGCCACGAACTTCAGGGGCACGTGGTACCACTGCGAGGCCATCAGCCTGGCGATCGGCGCGGCGGTTTCAGCTCCGAAGCCGCCCTGTTCGACGGTCACGGCGATCACGATCGGGCGGCTGGCGTCGCCGACGTAGCACATGTACCAGGACTGTTCGACCTGGCCGGCGCGTTCGGCGGTACCGGTCTTGCCGTACACCGGGTCGCGTTCCTGGTTCCAGCCGGTCCACACGTCGGCGGAGGTCCCCTGCGGGGCGCTTGCGGCCTCGTGGATGCCCTGCATGACGAGGCTCAGGTCGGAGTCGTTCAGGTGCACGGGATGGCTGGGGAAGCTCAGCTTCTGGCGCAGCCCGCCGGTGGTTTCGTCGATCTCCATGCCCAGATGAGGCGTGACGATTTTCCCTTCCCCGCCGTTGCGGTAGGCGTCGGCGAGCGCCGAGTAGGCGACGGCCATCTGCAGCGGATCGGTCAGCAGTTCGCCCTGCCCGACGGCCAGGTGCATGTTGTCGCCCACCCGCCACGGCCCGATTTCCTCAACGATGTCGCACGTGGGTTCGTGGCGGTGTTCGCACTGTTCCTGCAGCAGGTTCTGTTCGGCGCGCCACGCCGGCCCGGGGACTGTGCCGCTCAACTCCGTCGGCAGGTCGATGCCCGTGCGGTGGCCGATGCCCAGTTTTTCGGCCTCGCGCTGGATCACCGTGCCGTGGTAGTAGGCGCGCTCGCCGACTTCGAAGAAGTAGGTGTCGGAGGAGACCTTCAACGCTTCCACAAGCCCAACGGCGCCGTAGTCGGTGTGGCCGGAGTTGCAGAATTCCTCGGTCGAGACGGTGATGCAGCTACCCGCGCCGAGCCCTTCCGAGGGCGTGATCACCCCGTGTTCGAGCGCCGCCATCGCGGTGATCGGCTTGAACGTCGAGCCGGTCGGATAGGCACCCTCGACCGCCCTGTCGGTGAGCGGACCGGCGACCGACCCGCTGCCGACGAGTTCCTGGAATTCGGCGGGCGTGAGCGCCTTGGCGAAGCGGTCGGGGTCAAAGCTCGGCCACGAGCCGATCGAGAGGATTTCCCCGGTGAGCGGGTCCATCGCCACGAACGCGCCGCCGGTCGCGGGTTTGCCCCCTGCGCGCGCGTGTGCGATGCCCTCGCGCAGCGCCTTTTCGCTCTCCTGCTGCAGCGGCAGGTCCAGCGTCGTCTTCAGGCTGTGCCCGGCCACCGGCGGCGTTTCCGGCTGGCTGCTCGGAACGGGCTGGCCTTCGGCGTTGACCTCCACGCGGTGGACGCCCGGTTCGCCGCGCAGGTAGCGGTCGTAGCGGTACTCGAGGCCTTCCTGGCCGACCGCCGTCCCGGGCTTGACGCCGCGGAAGGCTTTCTGCGTCAGCTGTTCTTCCTCGATCAGCCCGACGTGGCCCAGCACCTGCGCGGCCATTTCGCCGTAGGGGTAGCCGCGGGTGGAGACCTGTTCCTGCACGACGCCGGGGAATTCGTTGCCGCGCTCGCCGAGCACGGTCAGCGGCCCGGCGCCCGCGTCGGTCTTGATGGTGACGTGCGCATAGGGGGTCACGGTGAGCTCCCGCACGACGCGTTCGTCGATCGAGCGCGGGCTGAGCTTCAGCACCCTGCCCAGGTGATCGAGCAGGGCGCGCAGGCGCGTGGCCTGCGCGGGCAGCGGCGGCACCGCCACGCGCGCGGGCGCGCCGGCGCGGCGCAGGCTGTCGAGCTTGGCGTGCTGGGAGGCGCTGACGCGGCGCTCGCGCCGCAGGGACTGTTCGTAGCCGGTGAGCTGCCGATCGACGAGCAGGCGCGCGTTTTCGGCCGCGTCGAGCTGCTTCCTGTAGACGGTGACCTGGGGGGCGATCCCGGGCGGTAGTTCGCTGGGGACGATCTGGACGGCGTTGGCGGTGACGTCGGTGACGATCGCCGCGCCCTCACGGTCGAGGATCTGCCCGCGCGGGGCGGCGATCGGCAGCGTGCGCACCTGGTTGGCCTCCGCGCGCTCCACGTACTGTTCGCCGGTGAGGATCTGCAGGTACCACAGCCGGAAGAAGATCACGCCGAACATCAGCACCGCCAGCCCCCCGAGGATCGCGACGCGCAGAGCCAGCTGAGGTGGGACCGGCACGCGCGGATCGCGCGGGCGCACGCGCTCGATGGCGCTCACCGGGCGCGCGAGAGCGGGCTGAGGCCGCCGGTCGTGTAGGCCCGCCGGCCGCGCCGGCGGCGGGGGTCCTGGGGCATCGCGCCCTGCAGGCAGCGCCTGATCACAAGCCACACGGGCACCGCGACGATGGCGTCGACCAGGACCCCGAAGAAGATCTGTCGCAGCAGCTCGAAGCTGACGGGGGCGTCCACGCCGAGCATGAACTCCATCAGCGAGTAGCCCACCAGCGCCGCGGCCGCCCCGCTCGCGCCGACGAGCAGCGGCGTCAGCGCCGCCTGCGGGTCGCGTGCCTCGCGCAGGCGCCCGCTCCAGTAGCCCACGAGCGTGAAGATGAAGGAGGTCACACCGAGCGTCTGCGCGAGCGCGAGGTCCACGAGCAGGCCCACGGCGAAACCGGCGATCGCACCGGGCACCGACCCGCACAGCAGCCCCACGAACACCACGAACAGCGGCGAGAGGTCGACGTTGACGCCGAACACCGGGACCTCGGAGACGACGCCGATCTGGATGAAGACGATCGCCACCGAGAGCAGCGCGACGCGCACCCACAGCGCCGGAGAGGCCGACTGCCCGCTCACCGTGCTCCCCCTGCCGGGACGGCTCCTATGCAACAGGGTGCGCTCATCCGCTGTTCTGGGTCGAGGCGAGCTGTTCGGAGCCGGGCGCGGGGGCGTTCTGGGTGGAGGAGAAGCTGGCCGCGAGGCTTTCCAGGCGCTGCGGGCGGCTGCCTGCGGCGGCGGTGAGCACCTGGACGATGTCGAGGTTGTGGAGGTTGGCCATCGGCCTGACATTGACCGACTTGTAGGCGCTTTCTTCGTTGGTGGAGGTCACCTGGCCGACCGGTATGCCTGGCGGGTAGAGCGAGTCATACGGCGGTTCCACCGTGCCGGAGGTGACTACGTATTCGCCGTCCTCTGCCTGGGAGTCGGTGGGCAGGTACTGCAGCAGCAGGTCGTTGGGGTCGCCCACCTTGGGCTGGACCAGGCCGGTCGCGGTGCTCGTGCCCACGCGCGCCGAGACGCCCATCGCGCTGTCGGTGATGAGGTCCACCAGCGCGCCGTCGGAGGCGGCCTGCACGACCCTGCCGACGAGGCCTTCGTCGTTGATGACCGGATCGTTGACGTGGATCCCTTCCGATTCGCCCTTGTCGATCCACACCGTCGCGTACCAGATGTTGGGGGACTTGCCGGTAACGGTGGCCGTCACCGGGTGATAGTCGTTGATGCTCAGCTGGTCGAGGTGGTAGAGCGCCAGCAGCTGGCGATAGGAGCGTTTTTCGGCCTGGTCATCGACCAGTTCCCGGCGCAGTTTCTCCGTCTGTTTGAGCGACTGCGAAAGCTGGCTTTTGGCGTGCAGGGTGTCCCCGAACCAGCTGAAGAGGTCGCGCACGGGCTTCAGCGCCTTGTTGGCGCCGTCCTGGATCGGGGAGAGCACCGCGAGGAAGTCCCGCTGCACGCCGTGCAGACGACCGTCGGGCGACTCGCCGAAGTAGGCGGTCAGCAGCAGCAGGGAGAGGACGACGAGAAGCGCGAGCACCGCTCGACGTCGCCGCACAGTCTTGTCATGCACCTGTGGACACCTTCCGGAGCGTTCATCAGACAGAGTACCCCCGGGACGCGCGGCGGGTCACACTTTCACCGGCGGCGGCGGCTGCGCGAGGTGCGGTTGGAGCGGTGGATCGCCTCGAACTCCTCCAGCGAGCGGCCCGAGCCGACGGCGACGCACGTCAGCGGCGACTCGGCGAGGTGCGCGGGCATCTGCGTCTCCTCGCGCAGGCGCTCGTCCAGGCCCTGCAGCAGCGACCCGCCGCCCGCGAGCATGATGCCGCGGTCCATGATGTCTGAGGCGAGCTCGGGCGGCGTGCGGTCGAGGGTCTCCTTTACGGCGTCGATGATCTGGGAGAGGGGCTCCTCCAGCGCCTGGCGGATCTCCTCGCTGGTGAGCACGACCGTCTTGGGCAGCCCTGCGACCATGTCGCGCCCGCGGATCTCGGCCTGCAGCTCCTCGGCCATCGGGCACGCCGAGCCGATCTCGAGCTTCAGCTCCTCCGCGGTCTGCTGGCCGATGAGCAGCTTGTACTCCTTCTTGGCGTAGTTGATGATCGCCTCGTCCATCTCGTCGCCGCCGACCCTGATCGACTGCGAGACGACGATGCCGCCGAGCGAGATGACGGCCACCTCGGAGGTGCCGCCGCCGATGTCCACGACCATCGAGCCGGTGGGCTCGCCGACCGGCAGGCCGGCGCCGATCGCCGCCGCCATCGGCTCCTCGATCAGATAGGCGGTGCGCGCGCCCGCCGACAGGCACGCCTCCTCGACCGCACGCTTCTCCACGCCGGTCACCCCCGAGGGCACGCACACGACCACGCGCGGATGCGCCCAGCGGTTCTGGTGGACCTTCTGGATGAAGTGCCTGAGCATCTGCTCGGTGACATCGAAGTCGGCGATCACGCCGTCCTTGAGTGGGCGGATCGCCTGGATCGTGCCCGGCGTGCGGCCGAGCATGCGCTTGGCCTCGATGCCGACGGCGTGCACTTCACCGGAGCGCGAGTCGATCGCGACGACCGAGGGCTCGGAGAGCACGATGCCCCTGCCGCGCACGTACACGAGCGTGTTGGCCGTCCCGAGATCGACCGCCATGTCGCGGCCGCCGAACCCTGTCAGATAGCTGAAGATGCCCATATAGAGGAGAGGACACGCTCAGAATCTCTCTAGCGCCACTGCCTCGCGGCGCGGTCGGCGCTTACGCGCTCATCGGGGCGTGTCCGGTGCGCAGTTTAGCGGACCTATGCACGCGGATGAGTAGTCTGGCACCCGCTTTGCAGGCAAAATGTTCGGCTCAGGCCCCGCCAGCGAGTTCCGGGCACAGTTCGAGCAGCCGGGCCAGCGGCAGACCGACCACGTTGTCGATGTCGCCATCCACGTCCTTTACGAGCGCCGCCGACTGGCCCTGGATGGCATAGCCGCCGGAGCGCTCCCGCCACTCCCCCACCGCGACGAAGCGCTCGATCGTCTCGCCGTCGAGCTCGCGGAAGCTGACCCTGGTGCGCTCGAGCGCGGTCAGCTCTCGGCCGGCGCTCAGCACGGCCAGGCCGCTGAGAACCACGTGCGTGCGCCCTGACAGCGCGCTCAGCGTGCTGCGAGCCTCGCTCTCGTCGGCGGGCTTGCCGTACAGGCGGCCATCCAGCGCGACGACGGTGTCGCAGCCGATCACGGTCGCCGAGGGCTCCTGCACGGCGACCGCACGGGCCTTGGCCAGCCCGTTGGCGAGGGCGACCAGCTCGGGGTCGCCCTGCTCGAGCTCCGGAGCGCCGGAGACGACCACCGTGAACGGCACGCGCAGGCGCTGCAGGATCGCGCGCCGCTGCGGCGAGCGCGACGCGAGGATGAGCGGTGGGCGCGCCGGCGCTACTGCAGATCCCCGAAGAACAGTGCGGACTCGCGCGCGGCGGACTCGGGCGAGTCCGAGCCGTGGACCATGTTGGCGCCCATCTCGATCGCCAGGTCGCCGCGGATCGTGCCCGGCGCCGCCTCGAGCGGGTTCGTTGCCCCGATCACCTGGCGAGCGGCCTTCACCGCCTCAGGTCCCTCGAGCACCATCGCGACGATCGGCCCCGAGGTGATGAACTGCACGAGCTCGCCGAAGAACGGCCGCTCGGCGTGCTCGGCGTAGTGGGCTTCGGCCAGCTCGCGGGTCACGGTCATGTGCCTGAGCGCGACGATCGTCAGGCCCTTGCGCTCGAAGCGGGCGATGATCTCCCCGCTGAGGCCGCGGGCGAAGGCGTCCGGCTTTACGAGGATCAGCGTGCGGTCCATGTGTTCCTTTGGCTTGGGAGGTGAGGTCAGGTGCTCGAGCGCGGACGTCCGCCCGGCGGGCGGGTCGAGCGCGCTCGCGGCCTGGCCGCGGGCTCGGGCGCCAGGGCGGCGCCCGCTTCCGTGTCGGGCTCGGCTGTGACGGTCTCGAGCGGCAGCTCGGTTTCAAGGGGCGGCGCCGCCCGGCGCCGGCGCGTGCGCTGTGGCGCGATCCCCGGCACGTCCGCCTCGCAGTAGGGGCAGATCGTCCACGCCTGGTCGAGCGGGCGCGAGCAGTTCACGCAGCGCTCCTTGAGCTTGCGCAGGCAGCTCGGACAACGCACGAAGTCGCGCTCGACGCGATAGTCGCAGTGGGGACACAGCGCCTGGTCGAGCTGGTGCAGACGCGCCTCGGCGGCCTGCATCTCAAGCTCGCGCTCGCGCACGTCCTCCAGATACTCCGGCGGGCGCAGGATCATGTAGATGACGGTCCCCACGAACGGGAACAGCGACGCTGCGGTCGCGCAGCCGACCATCACCGGATCGTGGATGCGCCTGCGCGCGTCCGCATAGGTCCAGTAGATCAGCGAGAGGTACAGCACGACGACGAACAGCAGCAGCAGATCGACGGCCAGGCTCAAGCCGCTGCTTTCGATTCCGAAATAGGCGATGGGAAGCATCGGCCGGCTGAGTTTAGAGAAACACCCGGGCGAAACCGTAGCCCGCGGCGAAGAACACGAGGATCACAAGCGCCACGATCAGGGCCACGGCGCCGATCATTGTCAGGACGGATGGACCCTCGTCGTTCATCTGCTCTATCGGTTCGATTGCCGCCGGGACGGCGTCAGGGTAGCGGAGAACCCGGCCGCGGCGAGCAGATCCCCGGCCAGATACACCGAGCCGGTCGCCAGCACGCAGCCTCCGTGCTCCAGCGCCCAGGCGCGCGCGGCGCTCAGCGCGCGCTCCGGGCGCGGCTCGCAGGCGATCTCGCTGAAGCCCAGCTGGCGCGCGAGCGACTGCAGTGCGGCGGGCGAGAGCGCGCGGCTGCTGCGCGGGGCGGTGAACCACGCGCGCTCGCACAGCGGCAGCAGCATGCCGAGCATCGCGGCGGCGTCCTTGTCGTCGAGCACACCCATCACCAGCGCCAGCGGACCGGGAGGCAGGACCGCGGGCAGCGACTCCACCAGCGCGCTGATCGCGTCGGGGTTGTGCGCGCTGTCGATGAGCGTCGGCGGCTCCCCGCCCAGCAGCTGCAGGCGCCCGGGCACCTCGATCTCGGCGGCTGCCTGCGCGAGCGCGCCCTCCTCCAGCGCGATGCCGACATCGCGCAGATAGGCCTCCGCGGCCGCCGCCGCGACCGCGAAGTTGCGCTGCTGGAAGGCCCCGCGGGCACGCAGCGCCGGCATCCCCTCCTGCGGCTGCGGGCGCAGCACGCGTGCCTGGCGCTCGCCCGCCACGCGCTCGGCCACGGCCAGCGCCTCGGCGGGCAGCCCCGGGCCGAGCACCAGCGTGGCACCGGGTGCGACCACCGCGAGCTTCTCCTCGGCGATGTCCGTGACGGTGGGGCCCAGCCAGCGTGTGTGCTCGAGGCCCACGCTGGTCAGGACGGTCACGCGCGCGCCGATCACGCTCGTCGCGTCGTAGCGGCCCCCCAGACCGGCCTCCACGACCGCCACCTCGACGGCGCGGCCGTCCATCTCCCACAGCGCCGCCGCGGTCAGCAGTTCGAACTGGGTGACGTGGTCGTCCTCCGCCAGCGTGCGGTTCACGCGCTCCGCCGCGGCGCTTGCCTGCGCGATCGCGGCGGCGAAGTCCGCGGGCTCCAGCTCGCGCTCCTCGATCTGCAGGCGCTCGGTGTAGGAGATCAGGTGGGGCGAGGTGTAGGAGGCCGTGCGCAGCCCGTGGCGCTGCAGGATCGCGGCGATCATCCTCGTGGTCGAGGTCTTGCCGTTGGTGCCGAGCACGTGCACGGCGGCCAGGCGCTGCTCGGGGGATCCGAGCACGGTCATCATGCGCCGCATCCGGTCCAGGCCGAAGCGCATGCCGAACAGCTCGAGTGAGCGCAGGTGGCCTTCGGCCCGCGCCTGCGTCCACGGCGTGGGGCGGCTAGGCGTCGGGATGCTTGCGCAGGTAGTCGAGGAACACGGGCCGCAGCGCCTCTCCAAGCTCACCGTCGCCGCTGTGCAGCGCGTCTTTGATCAACCCTTTGGAGAACTGGATGTCGAAGTCCGCCTCTCCCGCGTCACCGCCCATCGCCTCGGCGGCCGGGATCAGCTGCAGCAGCTCCCAGAAGAACCCGACGTCGAGGTGCTTCTCGGCGCGGCGCAGGGCCCTGTCGTGGAGCTCATGGGTTGAGAGCTCCTGCAGCTCCTCGGGTGCCTGGGGGCTCACGGGTTGAGGCTCAGGCGGACTCCTCCCGGAGCCCTGCCTCATCAGCGTCTTCGGGGGCGGCTTCGGTGACGAGCGTCGGGGTCAGCCCCTTCTCGACAGTCTCCTTGGTGACGACGCACTTCTTCACGTCGCGCCTGGAGGGCAGCTCGAACTGCACGTCCAGCAGGATTTCCTCGATGATCGAGCGCAGGCCGCGGGCGCCCGTTTCGCGTTCCAGGCCCTTCTCGGCGACCGCGACCAGGGAGTCCTCGGAGAACACCAGCTCGATGCCGTCGAAGGAGAAGAAGCGCTGGAACTGCTTGACCAGCGCGTTGCGCGGCTCGACGAGGATCGATACGAGATCCTCCCGTGTGAGCTGGTGCACGGCCGACATCACGGGCAGGCGCCCGATGAACTCGGGGATCAGGCCATACTCGATGAGGTCCTCGGGCAGGCAGTGCTCGAAGATCAGGCCGGGGTCGCGCTCGGACTTGGTCTCGATCGCGGCGGCGAAGCCGACACCTTTGTGCCCGATGCGGCGCTCGATCACCTTGTCGAGGTTGGCGAACGCGCCGCCGCAGATGAACAGCACGTTGGTGGTGTCGATCGTCAGGAACTCCTGGTGGGGGTGCTTGCGCCCGCCCTGCGGCGGAACCGAGGCCTGTGTTCCCTCGAGGATCTTCAGCAGCGCCTGCTGCACGCCCTCGCCGGAGACGTCGCGTGTGATCGAGGGGTTGTCGGCCTTGCGGGCGATCTTGTCGACCTCGTCGATGTAGATGATCCCCGTTTCTGCCTTCTTGACGTCATAGTCGGCCGCCTGGATCAGCTTCAGCAGGATGTTCTCGACGTCCTCGCCGACATAGCCGGCCTCCGTCAGCGCGGTCGCGTCGGCGATCGCGAAGGGCACGTTGAGGATGCGGGCGAGCGTCTGGGCCAGCAGCGTCTTGCCGCAGCCGGTGGGGCCGAGCAGCAGGATGTTGGACTTCTGAAGCTCGATGTCCGAGTCGCCGGACATCATCATCTGCACGCGCTTGTAGTGGTTGTAGACCGCCACGGAGAGCGTGCGCTTGGAGGGGTCCTGCCCGACGACGTACTCGTCGAGGACCTCGTAGATCTCCCGCGGCTTGGGCAGGTTCTCCAGGTCGAAGGCGGGCGGTGCGGAGAGCTCCTCGTCGATGATCTCGTTGCAGAGGTCGATGCACTCGTCGCAGATGTAGACGCCGGGACCGGCGATCAGCTTCTTGACCTGCCGCTGGGACTTGCCGCAGAAGCTGCATAGAAGCTGCTCGTTGGAATCTGTGGGTCTGGCCATATCCCCTTCCTCTCCCTTCGGGACCTCGCAGTGCCCGGAGCTAGTGCTCCGAGATCACGCGATCGATGATCCCGTACTCCTTGGCCTCCTCGGAGCTCATGAAGTAGTCGCGCTCCGTGTCTTCCCGCACCTTCTCAAGGTCCTTGCCGCTGTGCTTGGCGATGATCTCGTCGAGACGGCGGCGCACGTCGATGATCTCTTTTGCGTGGATCTCGATGTCGGTCGCCTGGCCCTGGAAGCTGGATGAGACCTGGTGGATCAGGATCTTGGCGTTGGGAAGCGCCATGCGCTTGCCATGGGCGCCGCCGGCGAGCAGCAGCGCACCCATCGACATCGCGATGCCGACGCAGATGGTCTGCACGTCGGGCTTGATGAACTGCATCGTGTCGTAGATCGCCAGGCCCGCGTAGACGGAGCCGCCGGGAGAGTTGATGTAGAGCGAGACGTCCTTCTCGGGATCCTCGGACTCCAGGTGCAGCAGCTGCGCGACGATCAGGTTGGCGATCTGATCGTCGACGGGCGTGCCGAGGAAGACGATGCGCTCGTTGAGCAGCCGGCTGTAGATGTCGAACGCGCGCTCTCCGCGCGACGTCTGCTCAACGACCATTGGGACGAGTGGGCTCATAGTCCGCCTTTGTTTCGCGTCGCCGACCGGATTCCTCCAGAGAAGGCTAGCTGGCCCGGGCCCAATCCTCGACAGATCATTTATCGCCCGGCGTCCAGAGCTTGCCCGGGCCCTCGCCGGCGTCGGCCTTCTCCGGAGTCCAGATCGCCTCGCGCGCCTTGGCCGCCTCCGGCGCGATCGCAATGGCATGCTCGGCCAGCAGGTCGATCGCGCTGCGCGCGGCGAGGTCCTCGCGCACGTCCTCCAGGCGCCCGGCTGCGCGCAGGTCGGCGAGCAGCGTGTCGGGCTCGACCCCCTCCTGCTGTGCGGTCGGGGTGAGCACCTCGAGCAGCTCCTGCTCGGAGGGGCTGATGTGCTCAGCGGCGACGATCGCTGTGATGACCGCCTCACGCCGCAGCGCAAGCTCGGCCTCGGGTCCCATCTCGGCCAGCACCTCGTCCTCCTGGCGGCCGGTGACCTGCATGTATGCCTCGCGCGAGATTCCGCGATGGGAGAGGGAGTGCAGCATCCTCTCCCACATCTCGCGCGCCCGCGCGCTGATGAGCTCGGGCGTCACCGCCACCTTGGCGCCGGCCACTGCAGCGTCGAGCGCCGCCTGGCGGAACTCGGCCTGCGCGCGCTGCTCCTCGGCCTCGAGCAGGCGCCCGCGGATGTCCGCGCGCAGCTCCGCCAGGTCGTCGAAGCCCGCGTCGATCGCCAGGTCCTCATCGATGCCCGGAAGCTCCTTGACCTTGACCTCCTTGACGGTCACCTCGAACGAGGCGTCGCGCCCGGCCAGCTCGGCGCTGCCGTATTCGGCGGGGAACGTCAGCTTCACGGTCCGGCTCTCGCCGGCCTGCGCCCCGAGCAGACTCTCCTCGAAGCCGGGGATCAGGTTGCCGCCGCCGAGCTCCACGAGCTGGTCGCGGCCCTCACCGCCCGCGAAGGGCTCCCAGCGCTCCTGCCCGTCCTGGTCGTCCACGGGCAGCGAGCCGAGGTAGTCGATGACGACGAAGTCGCCCTCGGCGGCGGGGCGCTCGGCGGTCTGGAGCTTGGCCAGCCGCTCGCGGATGCCCTCGATCTCCTGCGCCACCTGCTCGTCTGAGATCTCCGGCTCGCGCCGCGGTACCTCCAGGCCCTTGTACTCGCCGAGCTCCGCGGTGGGCAGCACGCCGATCTCGATCGAGAACTCAAGGGCGTTGCCCTGGGAGGGCAGCTCGCCGAGGTTCAGCTCGGGGTCGCCCACGGGCACGATCCCGGCCGAGTCGATCGCGTCGGAGTACCAGCTGGAGAGCGTGTCGCGCACGGCTTCCTCGAGGATCACCTCACGCCCGATGCGCTGGATGACCAGCGGCGGGGGCACCTTGCCGCGGCGAAAGCCGGGGAGCTTGAGCTCGCGCCCGAGCTGGGCGGCCTTGCGCTCAAGGCGCCCCTGCACCTCCTCGGGAGGGACCTCCACCTGCAGCCGCACGCGCGAGTCGGGCAGCTCGGTGACGGTGGTCTTCAGCGCGGCGGGCATCCGCGCCACGATACCGTGCGCCGCCTTGGCCGCACATCCTCCCCGAGCGACCCCAGGCAGCCTGCGGGCACGCCTGTGGACGGGCCCGGCCGCCCACCTGGTGGGCGGTGCCCTGGACCTGCTGGGCGCCCTGGCCGCTTACGCCGCCGGGCGCGCCCGCGGGAGAAGCGGGGGCCGCCCCTCCCAGGAGCGGCCCGCTTCCCCCACTTCCAGGCGGGTCAGGCGACCGCGCCGGCGCTCTGGCGGGCGAACTGCAGGCTGACTCCACGCGGCACAACGAGCACGGGGCAGGTGGCGACCTCGATCAGGTGAGCGGCTGAGGAGCTGATCGAGACGATGCCCTGCTGGGCCTCGGGGCGTGAGTCGATCACGAGCAGGTCGGTCTCGTCGTTGACGACCGGCACGATCGATGCGCCGAAGGCGCTCGCCAGGGACTCGGCGGTCTGGCGCGCGCCGCCGTCGGCGTCTCCGATCGCGACGATCTGCCTGATCGCGCCGTGACGCTCGGCGAGGTCAACGGGTGCGATCGCGACGGCGGCGGAGCCGCCCTCGAGCAGGCGCTCGGCGGAGTTGCCAACGGCCACGTGGCCCTTGGCGGTGTGCGAGTCCGAGCAGAACACGATCACACCCGCGCCCTCCTTCGCCGCCAGCGTGCGCAGGCCCTCGGGGGTCGAGCGGTCGATCACCACGTGGCGCGGCGCGCCGGGGTCGCCGAGCAGCTCCACACCGCGGTCGAGCACCTCCTGCGCCTCGGCCTGTGCGATCGCCTCACGGTCGCTGTCGGGCTCGGGCGCGTGGCGCACATAGGCCAGCCCGACCTGCGCGCCGGCGCTTGCGAACAGACGGCCAAGCGCGATCGCGTCGTCCTCGTTTGCGGTCCCGTCGTAGGAAACGATGATCTTGGTAGGCATTGCTTTTCCCTTCGTCCCGGGCCGGGTGGACGGCCCCTCAATTTCAAGTATTCGATCCGGCTTTCGTCCCATGATGGCATCCTCCTGCCATCAGTGCCAGTGAATCTGTTGATATCTGCGGTAAGCTGTGCTTATGCTAAATGTCGCCAGGCTCCGGGTCCTCAGGGAGGTCGCCTACCGCGGCTCGCTCTCGGCGGCCGCCGAGGCCCTGTCCTACTCGCAGTCGGCCGTCTCGCAGCAGATCGCCACGCTCGAGGCGGAGACGGGCATGAAGCTGCTGGAGCGCCACCCGCGCGGCGTCAGCCTGACCGCAGCGGGCCAGACGCTCGTGGGCCACGCGGAGGGAATCCTGGCGCGCCTGGAGTCCGCCGAGGCGGCTCTCTCGGCGATCGCCGGGCTGCGCGGCGGCCGTCTGCGGATGGCCTCCTTCCCCACCGCGGGAGCGACGCTGATGCCGCTGGCGATCGCGGAGTTCAGCGCCTCCTACCCCGAGGTGGAGCTGACGCTCGCCGAGGGCGAACCCGAGAAGATCCTGCCGCGGCTGCTGGCCGGCGAGCTCGACCTGGCGCTCCTGTTCGAGTTCCCCGGCGAGACGCCCCCGCCGGAGATCACGCGCGTGGAGCTGCTCGCAGACCCCATGTACCTGGCGCTGCCCCAGCATCATCCCCTGGCGTACGAGCAGGCCCCGCGCCTGGAGCAGCTGGCAGAAGAAGCCTGGGTGCAGACCTCGCGCGCGAGCGCGTGCGCACGCCATGTCGTGCGCTGTGCGCACGCAGCCGGGTTTGAGCCGCGCGTCGCCTTTGAAAGCGACGACTACCAGACGGTGCAGGGCCTGGTCGCCGCCGGGGTGGGCGTGGCGCTGATCCCCGAGCTCGCGCTGTCGGTGCCGCGCGAGGACATCGTGATCCGCTCGCTCGCCCCCTCCCCCCCGGTGCGCATGGTCACCGCCGCCGTGCCCGCCGGGACACGCCTGGTGCCGGCGGCGCCGGCGATGCTGGGCATTCTGGAAGCCGCCGCGGCGCGGCCGGCGTGGGCCCGTTTCAGCGCCGCGACCGTGCAGGCGCCCTCTGCGCTGTAGCCACCCTCTCCGCTGTAGGCGCCCTCTCCGCTGTAGGCGCCCTCTCCGCTTAAAGACTCGGGGCTCCCGGCCTGCTGGCCGGGAGCCCCGAGGTCACTGCTTGTCTGGCTTCAGGCTACTGCGGGATCAGGCTCCGCAGGTGTTGTAGAGCACCGTTGCCATCTGGATGTAACCGAGCGGGGTCGCGTGAACATCGGGCCCGTTGGGCACGTTGTACGTTTTCCCTTCGATTTCAACCGGTGACGTGCTCGTGTTTGTCATCTCCGTCCATTTCTGGAGGTGACCCGGTTCCTGACCCGTCTGCGGGTTGAACTTGGTGAGGGTTTCCGCGAGGCAGAATTCTCCGCCCGCAGCACCAGCTTTCGCCGCTTCGCCGAAGTTGAAGTTCGACACGTAGGCGAGAGGGTTAGAGCCTTTCAGGACTTCGTAGTTGATGCCTTTGAGTTCTTCCCTCGTGGTGGCCCTTTTGACAACGTTGCCGTAGGGGTTGAAGACGCCGACATAGTCGATCTTGCCGGTGTAGTCGATCCCCACGCCGAAGGTGCCGGCGTTGCGCAGCAGTGCCGTGATGGCACCGATGTTTTTGGCGATCCTTTCAAGGACACCAAACTTGTAGCCGTAGGGGCTGGTGTGACTGCGCCCGAGGCGTGTCTTCAGGCAGCCGTACGGCGGTTTGCCAGTCAGTTCTTCAGGTTCGCCGGTGACGTATTCTTCAACGGCGAGTGTTGCTGCGGCAATGGCTTCCCCGAGCGCTTTTTCGCCAGCCGGGCCGCCGGTTGCTGCTTCGTACTCGGCCGCTTCGACGATCCCTGGAGGAGTTCCACCCGGGTCGACGTTCTCCCCGGTGTAGCCGTGCTCAGCGAGGGTCGTGTACAGCGCCGTGCCGCCCGGACCCTCTTCACCTTCGACCTCGCACTCCTTGATGAAGTGCAGCTGGTCGTTGGAGCCGATGTTGATCGTCAGCGTCGTGACCGGCTTGCCTGCAGCCGCGTCCTCAGCGATCGCGCCAAGGGCAGCTTCGAGCTGTGAGGATCCTTCTTTGCCCGTGAATTCGCTGTATTCGTTGTGCAGCGGGACCGTGAAGCCCGGAGCTGACCAACCATTGGGCAGTTCTTTGTTGTAGGCAGCTTCTTCGACCTGTGCTTTGTGGTACGCACAGGGCGTCTCGCTGTCGTCGTGGACGGCTTTTGCGCCTTTGATGTTGGTTTCCTCGTACTCAACGTTCCCGACGCCTTCCTTGATCGCGCCTTCGGGACCTTCAACGCCGGCGCCATCAAAGCCGAGGTACGTTTCCATCAGGCCTTCGAGCGCAGGGCCGGCCATCGACTCGGTCGTCTCACCGGGGCAGGCCAGGTTCTGCAGCTGCATCCCGACCGCTTTCGGTTTCATTTTCAGAAAGTACTCGTTGACGTAGCCGTGTTCGAACGCCGTCGCGGGGTCGCCCGCGTTGGCGTTGTTGTTTTCCAGTTCGTGCGAGTAGCCGAACGCCAGCGAGTCGCCGAGCGCCAGATACGTTTCTTTGATCGGCACTTTTGCGCTGGCCGCCGAGCTGAAGACGGCGCAGAGCACGAATGCCGCTGCGACGCATGCCGCTACGAGGCTGCGTTTGTGCAGGGTAACTGCCGAGCCATTCTTGGCTGACATCTCACATCCTCCTCTTACTTGCGGGACATGCCCGCAGGCACAGCCCCCTCAATGGACTCTTATCCCTCTACAGCGCACCCCGAACGGG